>Ga0256842_1001080_pt1 | contig 22671 bp, 20 predicted proteins | sample 4559240metaG_FD_185973 | JGI IMG/M metagenome (GOLD analysis project Ga0256842, IMG submission 185973) | Hydrothermal vent microbial communities from Guaymas Basin, Mexico - 4559-240 | ecosystem: Environmental > Aquatic > Marine > Hydrothermal vents | place: Mexico: Guaymas Basin | collected... | reverse complement strand
CAGAGCAGGCTTTTATGGAGGGCGATAAAGGAGGTAGTATGAGGATAGGTGAAGGCTATATATTATAGGATTGAAGTTTGGGAATAAATGTTGTTAGCTTATTAAATGTTGAGCATTTGTGGATACATATATAGCTTTACTTTGTGAGGTAGATTATAAAAAATTGCACAAACAAGAGAGCATTTTCAATGTATACGAAGAACATAATAGAGAGTGTGAATAGCAAATTTAGGAAAGCAACACCAGATATATAGCAGCTATGGAGCTGGAGCGAAAATGGACCAAGATTAAAGATTGGCCACATATCTACAGCCAGATAGTGATTTTGTTTGAAAATAAAGTATAATAAAATTTATACAAATGGATGGACAGTCCCATCCGAGCTTGTAAAAAGAGCTGAGATGCCCCCAAATTTTGGACACTCTAAATGTTTTATTTAAATAAAAATCTTTCAAAGACAATTTATTAGTAGTTAAAAGGTATGGGGAATTTTTAAGGATAAAAATAAAAACAGGACATTTGAAAATTTTATTTCTTTTTCATGTTTTTCAGAGATGTCTTTTATTGTTTACCGTTATTTAATGTTGTTTTTGAGTATAGAAAGGTTTGTGTTTATTTTTAAATTATTTTTTTAGTTGACCATGAATTTGATATATAAAAATTTATTGCAAAGAACTTCTAAATTATGGAACCATCCTGGTTTTCGTCCCTACTTTGCGAATACTGCCTAGCTTTTTGCGGAAAAGTCTTGTGGATGAAAAAATTTTTTCCTATGTGATCAGAATCACAGGTAAAATAGAAAAATAGTAGTAAAATATAAAAAAATTAAAAACTTTCCTCCCTCTAAGGGAGGCAGGAGGGCAATCTGGAATATTTATACTGAGGATTAAATCCTGCTCCTTGAAACAACTGATTCGTATAGCAAAATTTAGTTTGCTTATAATAAAATTTGTCTTATAATAGAAATAGAAGCGGGTAAGAGAGTAAAAGAACCTTGGTAACCGTTAGAAAGGTACGAGAAATTTTTAAGGATAGGGATAAAAAGCGGCTCTTTGAAAATTTTATTTTTCTTTCTGTGCTGCAAGGAGCAAATTATATTCTGCCACTGATTACCTTGCCCTACTTGGTGCGAGTTTTAGGTCCAGAAAAGTTTGGTCTTATAGCTTTTGCTCAGGCTTTTATCCAGTATTTTAACATTTTGACGGACTATGGATTCAATTATTTGCTCCGAGGGAAATTTTAGTACAAGAAGGGGGGAAGTCTTAATGAAAAAACGCATTCTCGTAACAGGAGGAGCAGGATTTATAGGAAGCCATCTATGTGAAAGGCTTTTAAAAGAAGGGCATGAAGTTTTATGTGTGGATAATTTTTTCACTGGAACAAAGGACAACATCATTCATCTTCTGGACAACCCCTATTTTGAAGTTATCCGCCACGACATCTGCTTTCCTCTTTATGTAGAAGTGGATGAAATTTATAATCTCGCCTGTCCTGCAAGTCCTGTGCATTATCAAAGGGATCCTGTGCAAACAACCAAAGTTTCAGTTCTTGGAAGCATAAATATGTTAGGGCTTGCTAAAAGGCTAAAAATCAAGATTCTCCAGGCATCAACAAGCGAAGTTTATGGAGATCCAGAGGTTCATCCTCAACCTGAAACCTACTGGGGGAATGTAAACCCTATTGGTCCTCGTGCGTGTTATGATGAAGGGAAGAGGTGTGCAGAAACATTATTTTTTGACTATCATCGTCAGCACGGAATAAAAATTAAAGTAGTAAGAATTTTCAATACTTATGGTCCAAGAATGCATCCAAATGACGGCAGAGTGGTAAGCAACTTCATTGTTCAGGCTCTAAAAAATGAACCAATTACAGTTTATGGTGACGGAACTCAGACAAGAAGCTTTTGTTACGTAGATGATATGGTTGAGGGTATAATAAAGATGATGAACAGTCCTGATGAATTTACAGGACCTGTAAATCTTGGAAATCCAGAGGAATACAGAATTATAGATCTTGCCAAGAAAATTATAGATCTTACTGGTTCAAGGAGTAAAATTGTGTTTAAACCTTTGCCTCAAGATGACCCAAAGAGGAGGCGTCCAGATATAACGCTTGCAAAAGAAAAACTTAGCTGGGAGCTTAAGACGCCTTTGAAAGAAGGATTGAAGAAGACGATAGAGTATTTTGAGAAATTATTGAAGAAGGGGAAATTATAAACTTGGAGGAAAAAATGGATAAAAAAGTAGAAGCATTTTTAAAAAAGTTAGAAATTTTGTTTAAGCAAATGGAAGAGTTTGCTAAAAAATATAATTTAAGCTGGAAATACGAAAACTTAGAAATTTATGAAGAATACGCAGGTAGATATAAAACTAAAGAGCTGTTTTTTTTTAAAAAGGGGGAGTTTATTTTTAAAATAAAACCCATTGGGGCTTATATAATAGGAGCAGATGGTAGAGCAGATATGATTGGTACATTAGACTCAGTAGTATTGGTTTACTTGGAAAAACCTTATTTTATGGAAACTAAAATATCAATAGGAAATAGAGAAAATGTAGTTTCATCCTCTAAAATCCCGCTTTATAATGGGTTTAAAGAGCCTGGTTGGTATATTTCTTTGGAGAAAAAGAGAATTGTGCCTGTAATTGAAGAAAACATTTGTAGGGTGCTGGAGGATATAAGTGAATTTAGATGTTCTGGATAAAATTAGAAACAATTATAAAATTTTTAAAGAAAGTTACAAATTGGTTAAGAAAACAGATTTGTATGAAAAGGTAGATGTTTTAAATGAAAGTAAAGATATGATAGAAGATTTGTTTATAGTAGAAATTTTTGCTTGTTTGGAACGGTTTTTAAGAGATAAATTAGAAGATTGTGTAGATTTAGAAAAATGTAAATTTAAACGAGAGGCGGTTTTAAATCATTTAGAATATATGAAAATAGAGCATATTTTGGATAGTCTTAAGGGAATTATTGATAGTGATACAATCGGTTTTATTAAACAAATTAAAAGTTATAGAGATTGGGTAGCTCATGGTAGGAATCCTGAAAAACCTCCTCCTGTGAGAAAAATAGATTTTGAAAAGTCTTTTGAGGTGATAAAAAGCGTAATGGAGGTTTTAGCATAAATTGTAACTTTGTCTAAGAGCTAAGGACGCTTTTACTTATTTTGAAGAATTTTTAAGAAAGAGGTAGTTATAATGATACTTATCACAGGTGGAGCAGGTTACATTGGTTCTCATGTAAACAAGGAGCTGTATAAAAAAGGATATGAGACTGTAGTGTTAGACAATTTAATTTATGGACATCGTGAATTTGTAAAGTGGGGGGAGTTTATTTTAGGTGATTTAGAAGATATAGAGCAGATAAGGCTTGTTTTTAAGAGATATCCAATAAAAGCGGTGATGCATTTTGCAGCATTTGCTTATGTTGGGGAGTCGGTAAAAGAGCCTCAAAAGTATTATCTTAACAATGTAAAGAACACACTTAATCTTTTACAAGTGATGTTAGAGAATGATGTGGAATATTTTATATTTTCTTCTACTTGTGCGACTTATGGCATTCCTCAGAAGATTCCTATTTCGGAAGAGCATTCACAGAATCCTATTAATCCTTACGGGAGAAGCAAGTTGATGATAGAGAAGATTCTTGAAGATTATTCAAGAGCATATGGTTTGAAATATGTTTCTTTGAGGTATTTTAATGCTGCTGGAGCAGATCCTGATTGTGAGATAGGGGAGTGGCATGAGCCGGAGACGCATTTAATACCTCTTGTACTTGATGTAGCTATTGGGAGGAGTGAGGGTGTGAGGATATTTGGGACTGATTATCCGACACCTGATGGGACGTGTATTAGGGATTTTATTCATGTTACAGATTTAGCGGAGGCGCATATATTGGCATTGGAATATCTTTTTGATAAGGGGGAAAGTGATGTTTTTAATTTAGGTAATGGGAATGGTTTTTCTGTGAGGGAGGTGATACAAAAGGCAGAAGAAGTTACGGGTAGAAAGATAAAGACTGTTGAATGGGGGAGGAGAGCAGGGGATCCGCCAGTGTTGGTAGGGAGTGCGGAAAAGGCTAAAAAGATATTAAAATGGCAACCTAAGTATTGTAAACTTTCTGTCATAATTGAAACAGCTTGGGAGTGGCATAAACGGCTTTATAAAATATAACTAAAAAATGACTTTCTCTAAAGTAAAAAAAATATTGTTTTCTTCTATTTTTAAAAACTTTTCTTCCTTAGCAAGTGGTGAAATAATTTCTAAAGGTATACTTTTTCTCGTAGTAGTTTATCTTGCCCGAGTCTTGGGACCGGAAAATTTTGGAAAACTTGGTTTTGCACAAGCTTTTCTTTCGTATTTTGGTCTTATTGTAAATCTTGGCCTTGATGTTTATGGAGCAAGAGAGATTGCACGTGATAAAACTCGTGCTAAAGAACTTTTGAACAATATTATTGCTATGAAAGTTTTACTTTTTATCTTAACTTATATTTTACTTTTTATCATAGTTAGTTTATTACCTAAAGATTTACTTACTAAAAAAGTAATTTTAATTTATGGTCTAACTCTATTTACAACTGCGCTTACTATAGATTGGTTTTTTCAGGGTTTTGAAAATTTTAAAGCTATAGCTGTTGGGAGAATAATTAGGAATTTAGTGTATGCTACTTTAGTTATTTTATTTGTTAGGCATAAAGATCAAGTTCTCGATGCTGTGTTTTTCCAAATATGTGGAGCTGTAGTGAGTGTACTTGTTTTATGGAGCCTAGTTTTAGAATATTTTGATTTAAAGCAAATAAACTTTTCGAAATGGAAGGAATATGGGAAAATTGGTATTATTCTTGGTTCTTCTTTTTTTATGATAAGTATTTATTACAATTTGGATAAACTTATGATAGGTTTTTGGTATCCTGATAAGTATGTTGGATGGTACGATGCAGCGTATAGAGTGGTAATGATCTCTTTAATGTTAAGTAGTCTTCTTTGGAGTACTTTTTTGCCTAAAATAGCAAGATGGGAAAAAGTGCTTTTTATTTTTGTAAAAACTATGCTGGGAGTTGGTTTTTCTCTTTTTTTGATTTTATATTTTTTTAATTCTTATATTATTCGGTTTTTATTTGGAGAGTCTTATTTATATGCAAGTAAAGCTTTAATGATTTTGGCGTTTAATGTTTTTTTGGTTTATGTGAATATATCTTTTGTTAGTCCACTTACTGTATGGAATAGAGAAAGAGTTTATTTTTTAGTTATTGCTTCTGGAGCGCTTACAAATTTAATTTTAAACTTTTTGTTAATTCCGAAATACGATATCATAGGTGCTTCTATCGCTACAGTTATGGCTGAACTTTCGGTTTTTATTTTTGGTTTTCCAATATTTTTAAAAATGGTAAGAAAACATTATGTTATTTAACTTAAAAACAAAATATCTAGTCGTTGGTTCCGGTCTTGCTGGTTCGGTTATAGCAGAGCGGATAGCAAATGTGTTAAAAAAAGAAGTAGTAATTTTAGAAAAAAGAGACCACATAGGTGGCAATGTTTATGATTATAAAGATGAGAGCGGTATATTAATTCATAAATATGGTCCACATGCTTTTCATACTAATAACGAAAAAGTATGGAGATATTTAAGTCAATTTACAGAATGGCATCCTTATTTTCATAGAGTGCTTGCAGTAATTGATGGTATAAAAGTCCCGCTTCCATTTAACTTGAATTCAATATATAAAGTATTCCCTCCCGGGTTAGCAAATCGTCTTGAAGAGAAGCTTATTTCTAAATTTGGATATAACAAAAAGGTCCCTATTCTTGAATTAAAAAAAGAGCAGGATAAAGATTTAAAATTTTTAGCAGAATATATATATGAGAAAGTTTTTTTAGGCTATACGCTAAAGCAGTGGGGATTATCGCCAGAGGAGTTAGATCCTAATGTAACAGCACGTGTTCCTATTTATATTAGTAAAGATAATAGATATTTTCAGGATAAATATCAAGGAATACCTAAAGAAGGATATACTCGTATGATTGAGAATATGTTAGATAATCCAAGAATAAAAGTTGAATTAGGAGTTGATTTCTTTGATGTGCAAGATAAAATAAAATATGAGTTTCTCATTTATACTGGTCCTGTAGATAGATTTTTTAATTATAAACACGGGATTTTACCTTATAGGAGTTTACGATTTTGGATTAGAAAATATAGAATAAAATATTTTCAAGAAGTGACTCAGGTCAACTATCCCGAGAATTATGATTTTACTCGTATAACTGAATTTAAACATTTTTTGATATACTCGGATATAGATAAAACTGTAGTTGCTTATGAATATCCTCAGGAATATGTATATGGCGAAAATGAACCTTATTATCCTGTCCCTTCTGATGTAAGCGCTAAGATTTATAAAAAATATGAAAACTATACAAAAACTCAAAAAAATATTTTATTTATAGGACGGCTTGCAGAGTATAGATATTACAACATGGATCAAGTAGTGGAGAGAGCTCTTGAAGTGTTTGAAACCGAACTTAAATATTTAAAAAGGTAAATAAATGTATGCAATAATTTTTGAATTTTTAAATGATGCAGCTATGAAGCTTAAAGCAAAGGGAGGTATACAAATAGGTGATAAAATATTTATACTGAATAGTATTTCTAATTTTGAGAATGTTGTAAGAACTTTTAAAGATTTAGAATCTTACAAAAAGGCTTTAAATAGAAATTACATTTATAAATGTTAAAGTTTAGTGGGGTGTCTGAATGAGTGAAAGAGTTTGTGCTATTGTAGTAACCTATAATCGGAAAGCTCTCTTGGTTGAATGTTTGGAAACTATAAGGAAACAAACTCGGCCAGTAGATGCTATTTACATAATTGATAATGCCTCCACTGATGGAACTCCAGAGTTACTATTAGAAAAAGGTTATATAAAAAAGCCCCCACCTGCTAATGTTTTAGAACCTTGGGAAAATAAATTTGAAATTAATAATTTAACTGATGGAGGGTCGATAGAGGTTTATTATGTTCGAATGCATGAAAATACTGGATGTTCTGGCGGATTTTATGAAGGGGTAAAAAGAGCTTATGAAAGAGGATATGATTGGTTATGGTTGATGGATGATGATATTGAACCAGATATAGATTGTTTAAAAAATTTACTTAAATGTTTTTATAAAGATAATAGTTTATTAGTTGTAACCCCAGCAAAATTATTTAAAGAAGGCTGGATAGGTGGTGGAACTATTTTACAAGATTTATCTAATCCCTTCTGGAGAAGAAAAAAATATTTTTGTATTACTGGTGCTTTTTATTCGTTTGATGATGCAAAGCGCGTACTTAATTCATTGCCGGAAATAATATATGTAGATGATGTACCTTTTGAGGGGCCGTTAATAAAAAAGGATGTAGTAAAGTTGGTGGGATATCCAAATAAAGATTTATTTATATGTCGAGATGATACAGAGTATTCTATTCGAATAAAACAAAAAGGAAAACTGGCTATAGCTACTCGAGCTTTAGTAAAAAGAAAATTACTCGAAGGCAATAAAAGCAATATGAAACGATATTATTATGTTAGAAATCATGCCTATACTGATCGTGTTTATGGAAAAAATTTTTTAGTTAGACATATAAGGCCTTTTATTTATATGATATTATATATTGGTAAAGCTATTACAATGAGGCAATTTAATATGATCGGTAAATATATTAAAGCAACTATTTATGGCTACTTAAAAAAACTTGGTCTTAATTACTGATATTATATTGAGATTAAAATTGAAAATTTAAATATTTAAGGAGTGTTTAATTTATGGAAAATGTTTTCGTAAATAAAACTTTTCTTATAACCGGTGCTTGTGGTACTGTAGGGCGCGAGATAATTAGACAATTGTTAAACTTTTATGTCAAAGAGATTAGAGCCTTGGATAATAATGAAACTGGTGTTTTCTTTTTAATGGAAAAATATAAAAATAATCCTTCTATAAAATGTTTTTTAGGTGATATTCGTGATAAAGATAGATTAAAAAGAATAACTAAAGGCATAGATATTATTTTTCACACAGCAGCTTTTAAACATGTAATTCTCTCTGAATATCATCCATTTGATGTAGTTCAGACAAATATCTTAGCTACCCAAAATATTATTGAGGCTGCATTAGAAGCTAATGTTGAAAAAGTTATTTTTACAAGTAGTGATAAAGCTGTGAACCCTACTAATGTAATGGGAGCTTCAAAATTGATGTGTGAAAAATTAATTACAGCTGCTAACACTTTAACTTATGGAAATAAAACTATTTTTGCTAGTGTACGATTTGGTAATGTTATAGGATCTCGGGGTTCGGTTGTTCCTGTTTTTATAAAACAGATAAAAAGAGGAGGGCCGGTAACTGTTACTGATAAAAGAATGACACGATTTATTATGACTGTTGAAGAAGCAGTTAATTTAGTATTAAAAAGTGCAGTTTTAGCTAAAGGTGGAGAAGTGTTTATCACTAAAATGCCAGTGATGAGGATTATAGATTTGGCAGAAGTAATGATTGAAATTTTGGCTCCAAAATATGGATATTCTCCAGCAGAAATAAAAATAGAAGAAATCGGAGCTAAACCTGGAGAAAAACTTTATGAAGAACTTATGACAGAGGAAGAGACAAGGAGGTCTTTAGAATTAAAAGATATGTTTGTTACATTACCCGCCTTTAGAGATGTATATAAAATTGAATATACTTATCCGGATATTATCAAAAAACGAGTAGATAAACCCTACATTTCTGCTAATGAGATCCCGTTAACTAAGGGAAAATTGAAAAAATATTTGATTAAACACAAAGTGTTAGAAAAGGCAGAAATAGAATAATGGAAATGTACTAATAGCTGAGGAGGAAATTATGCGTGTTCTTGTTTTAGGAGCTGATGGTTATTTAGGCTGGCCTACATGTATGTATTTTTCTCAGAGAGGGCATGAGGTTATAGGAGTTGATAATTATTTCAGGCGGATGGCTTGTATAGAACTTGATTGCGAGCCTCTTATTAACAATCCAAATTTTGTAGAACGAGCAAGAATTTGGGAAGAAATTACAAGAAAAAAAATCCATGTTCACATTGGCGATGTAACAAATTATCAATTTTTGAAATCCATTTTTGAAGAATACAAACCAGAAGTTGTAATTCACTATGCAGAGCAACCTTCAGCCCCTTATTCTATGCTCAACCGGGATAAGGCTGCTTTTACTATTACTAATAATCTTATAAGCACGCTTAATGTTGCTTACGCAGTAAAAGAAATTAACCCTTCTTGTCACATTATTAAACTTGGCACCATGGGAGAATATGGCACCCCGAATATTGATATTCCTGAAGGATGGATTGAAATAGAATACAAAGGAAGAAAGGACAAATTTTTATTTCCCCGTCAGGCAAGTTCTCTTTATCATACTACTAAGATTCAGGATACAGATATGCTCTGGTTTTATGTAAGGACATGGGGAATAAGGGTGACGGACTTGATGCAGGGACCGGTGTACGGAATTTCTACTGATGAGGCAGATCTTGACGAAAGACTAATGCCAAATTTTAATTACGACGAGATTTTTGGAACGGTTTTAAATCGTTTTGTGGTGCAGGCAGTGGTAGGTTATCCTTTGACGGTTTATGGTAAAGGTGGACAAACAAGGGGATACATAAATTTAAGGGACACCCTTCAGTGTGTATATCTTGCAGCGATGAATCCACCGAAGGAAGGTGAATTAAGGATATACAATCAGATTACCGAGACATTTACAGTGAACGAGCTTGCAGAGAAGGTAAAGAGGGTGGGAGAAAAGCTCGGATATAAGGTAGAGATTCAACATTTACCAAATCCACGAAAAGAAGCAGAGGAACATTACTACAATCCCAAGTACACAGGGCTTTTGGAGCTGGGGTTAAAACCGCATTATTTAACGGACGAGGTGCTTGAGGGGATGTTTAAGATTGTCGAGAAGTACAAAGACAACATAAAGACTCACAGAATTTTTAGAGGCATAAAGTGGTAAAATGAGAATTTTTATTCGTTGTGATGGAGGAGCAAGGTTAGGAACCGGGCACATAATTAGGCAATTAATGATTGCAAAGGAGGTAAAAAAGAAATTACCTTATTCAGAAATTGAATTTTTAATGAAAGACATTCCTGAAGGGGTTGAAAGGGTCAAAAAAGAAGGTTTTCCAGTAAAGTCTTTTCCACAGAACATAGATTTACTATCTGAGAGCAAACTAATTTTTGACTATTTAAAAGGTAAAAAGCCGAATTTGTTAATCGTTGACATTCTTGATACCTCTGGAGAATACATAAAACTTTTAAAGAGCTTGGGAACAAAAATAGTTTCTTTTGACGACCATTCTAAAGGAAAGTATTTTTCAGATTTGAGATTTAACATTTTAGAACCTGGAGAGGAGATTCCAGCTTTTAATCTTTTTGAGGGACCAAAGTATGTAACCTTAGATCCGATTTATGGGAAGTATTGCAATAGAGAGAAAGAAATAAAAGAAGAGGTAAACCGAATTCTTATAACTTTTGGAGGAAGTGACCCAGGGAATCTTACTAATAAAGTTTTAAAAGCTTTGGAAAAAGCAGATAGAAAATTGGAAATAAGTGTTGTAGTAGGTTTTGCTTTTTCTTTTATTCAAGAGTTAAAAGAAAGGATTGAAAAATCTAAATATAACATTAATCTTTATAAAAATATTTCTCCTCAAGAAATGGCAAAGTTAATGTTTGAAAGTGATATAGGAATTGGTGCAGGTGGTTTAACGCAATATGAGTTTGTATGTATTGGACTTCCTGCTATTATTATATGTGAAGAGGTAGAACATCAGCATAAATTAGCTAATTGGTTTGAAGCAAGAGGTGCACTGATAAATTTAGGGATGGGGAAGACGCTTTCAGAAAAAGAAATTTCAGAAAATGTGTACAAACTTATAGAAGATTATTCTAAAAGGAAAGAGATGTCTTTTAAAGGTAAAAAACTCTGTGATGACAGAGGTCTTGAAAGAACGATAAACAAAATTTTGGAGGTAATTCAGTGAGAATATTAATTACTGGTGGATGTGGATTTATTGGAACTAATTTGGTTGATTATTTGTTAAAACTGGGTGTTCAATTTATTAGAATTGTTGATAATTTAAGTGTGGGCAAAAAAGAATATCTTGAAACCACTTTAAGAGAGTATGATAATTATGAAGTTTGCCAAAAAGAAGACAAAATTGTTTATAAATTTGAAAATTCTCTTAATACTATAGTAGAACTTTTTGAGGGAGATATTCGTGATGAGCGTGTAACTTTACACTCTACTGAAGGGATAGATGTAGTTATTCATTTAGCAGCTCAGTCTGGTGTTTTTCCTTCTATAGAAGACCCTAAATATAGTTTGGAAGCTAATGTTATAGGAACTTTCAATTTCTTAGAAGGGGCTAGAAAAAATAAAGTAAAAAAATTCATTTTCGCCTCCTCAGGTGCTCCTCTGGGGAACAATCTTCCACCTTTTCACGAAAATATGGTTCCACACCCTATTTCTCCTTATGGAGCGACGAAATTGGCAGGAGAGGCTTTGTGTCAGGCATGGTATCATTCTTATGGCTTGGAGACTACCATATTCCGATTTTCCAATGTCTATGGTCCTCGGTCTTATCACAAAGGAAGTGTGGTGGCTGCTTTTATGAAAAAAATTTTAAAAAATGAGCCGTTAATTGTTTATGGAGATGGTAATCAAACTAGAGATTTTCTCTATGTTGAGGATTTGTGCTATGCTATAGATTTAGCATTAAAAAAAACTGTTAGCGGAGAAATTTTTCAGTTAGGTAGTGGAGTAGAGACTTCGATAAACGAGTTGATTGTTCTTTTAAAAGAGATTACCAAAGTAAATTTTAAAGTTAATTATGTAGCTCCAAGACCTGGTGAAATTATTAGAAATTATGCAGATATTTCTAAAATCAGAAAAAAATTGGGTTATTCTCCTAAAGTAGATTTAAAGCAAGGACTCCAAAAAACTTGGCAGTGGTTTATGAGAGAGTATGGCGAAAATAAAGGTAGCTAATATTGTCGAAACTTATCATTATGGAGGACCACATAAAAGAATTGCTCTTGTTGCAGAACGATTAAAAAAATATGGTGTAGAAACGGTTGTTATATACCCTAAAAAGGACTTTGAAGAGTTTTATAACGAATTAAATAAAAGAGGAATTAAAAGTATAAGGATAAATTTGCATAAACTTTCGAAAGATAAAAGTCATTTTATAAAATATATTTTATTGTTTTTTTTTGAAGTTTTTTCTTTGTATAAAATAATTAAAGAAGAAGATTTTGATATAATTCATTGTAATGGTGCTTGGCAATTTAAAGGTGTTATTGCTGGTAAACTGGCACGAAAGAGAGTAGTATGGCATCTTAATGATACTAAAATGCCTTTTGTAATTAAAGTTATTTTTAAATTTTTTAGTAACTTTTTTTGTGATGGATTTATTGTAGCAGGAGAAAGAGTAAAAAAATATTATTTAGAAGATTTAAAAATAGAAAAAGGAAAAATAATAGAAATACAGGCTCCAGTAGATACAAAATTTTTTAATCCAGAAGTAGTAACTCCTGATCCTAAATTGCAAGAAGTTAAAGGTTTAAAAATTGTAACAGTAGCTAATATAAGCCCTCTTAAAGGATTAGAATATTTTATAGAATCTGCGTATTTATTAAATAATATGTTAGATACTCCTAATAATAATTTAAAATTTTTTATCGTAGGAAAAGTTTTAGATTCTCAAAAAAGATATTTCCAAAAATTATTGAATTTAAAAAAAAGAACAAACTTAAACAACTTATATTTTTATACTAATGCTCAAAGTGTTGCAAGAGTACTTAAAGCTGCAGATATATATGTGTGTTCTTCAATAGCTGAAGCTTCTCCTATGGCTGTTTGGGAAGCTATGGCTATGGCTAAATCTATCGTTTCTACAGATGTTGGAGATGTAAGTAAATTTATAAAAAACGGATTAAATGGATATATTGTAGAAATTAAAAATTCAAAAGCTTTAGCTGATAAAATTAGTTTGCTTGTAAAGGATAAAAAATTAAGAGAAAAGATGGGAAATATTAATAGAGAAATTGCAGTTAAGTATTTAGATGTTGAAATTTGCGTAGAAAAACATAAAGAATTTTATAAAAAAATTTTAAATATAAAAAATATTTGATATTAAATAAATGTATTATGCAGGAAGAATTTTTAATAGGTTTAACAATTTGTTTTGTCTGTCAGTTTATATATTTTAAGACAAAATACAAGTTTTTTATTTTTAGTCCTATTTATGTTTTTTTGTTTTTTCTAATTTTTTCGCTTATCACTACATGTGGATATTATTTCTTTGTTAAAAATAAAATAAATTTGTATGGATTTGATGAAAGCACAGATATTGAATTGTTTTTAATTACTTTAACATTTTTTTTATTTGCTTTAAATATTGTGTTATTTAATTTTAATTTATACTATATTCTTTCTAATAAGAAAAATAAACTTTTATTAAAAAAACTTCCTTTTGTCAACTATAAATATACAAATATTAAGAAAAAATATACAAATGTTAAGAAAAAGTATAAAAATATTAAAAAAAAGTATATTTATTTTTTAGGAGCTGTTCTGTTACTCTTTTTTTGTTTTTTTTTAATTTTAGTTGTTTATGGTAAGGGTTTTTTGTATAGGGATGAATACTTACCTTTATTTACAGTATTTCAAAAAAATCTTAGAATTGCTCTTTTTTTGTTTTCTTTTGTATATGTTTTACTTTTAGGTGAACTATTTAAGTATGCAAAAAAAATTTCGATTTTTTTGTTTTGTATATTTATGCTTTGTTTTATTTCTACTGGATCTAGAAGGTTAATACTTTTTTTGATTTTGTATATATTACCAATAATTTCTAATATTCGTTGGAATATAAGGCAAATTTTTTTTCTGGGGATTTATTTTTTGTTTTCTATAATTTTTTCAGTGTACGCGATGCAATTAAGAAAATTAGAATTTCATGGATTAATTCCTTATTTATTTTTTGTTAAAGAATTTATGAGAAATTTTTTAGAAGTTTTTTATTTTTTATTTTATTATATTTTTATTTTTGGGTTTTTTGTTACTGCTCAAACATTAAAATTTAATTTTATTTATAATGTTGTTAATCTTAAGACAACTTTAATAGAACTTAATCCTTTACCTGGGGTTTTAGTAGGATGGTATAAAATTGTAGATAATATGATGTTAAATTTTTTTTGTCCTTTTAGTTTATATGGCGAAGTTTTTTATATGGGATGGTTTTTTACTACTTTCTTTTTTTCTATTCTGGCTTTTTTGTTGTTTATTCTTGAGAAAAAAATAAGATATTATTTTTACATTAAAAAACAAAAATATATAGCTATCATGTTGTTCATTTTAAGTTTACTTTTTGTTATTTTTTCTTGGGAATATCATATGCGGTCCGCAATGAGGTATATTTATTATGCAATATTTTTTTCTTGGTTTTATAAATTTTTTTTAAAATAATAAAGAATTATAAAAAGGAGGGTAAACAATGTATATTTTAGGAATTAATGCATATCATGGGGACTCATCGGCATGTTTAATTAAAGATGGAAAAATAATAGCAGCAGCAGAGGAAGAAAGATTTACTCGTGAAAAACACTGGGCTGGATTTCCCAAAAGAGCGATTAAATATTGTTTAGAGGAAGCTGGGATCCAGTTAAAGGACATTGATCACATTACAATAAATAGGAATCCCAAAGCTAATATAGGGAAAAAAATTATTTATGTTTTGTTAAAAAAACCTGAGCTAAAATTATTAATGGAAAGAGTAAAAAATGCGAAAAAATGGCAATCTATACAGGAGTCTATTAAGCAGGTTTTTAATGAGGATATAAAAGCTAAAGTTCATTATATAGAACATCACAGAGCACATATGGCAAGTAGCTTTTTTGTATCTCCGTTTGAAAAAGCCGCTATACTTTCTATAGATGGCTTTGGAGATTTCGTAAGCACTGCTTTTGGTATAGGAGAAGGGAATAAGATAGAAATTTTTAAAAGAGTATATTTTCCTCATTCCTTAGGTATATTCTATGAAGCAATGACACAGTTTTTAGGTTTCTGGAAATATGGAGATGAGTATAAGGTTATGGGGCTTTCGGCTTATGGTAAACCTGTTTATATGGATATTATAAGGGATATAGTAATTTTAAAAGAAGATGGAACTTTTGAACTTAATTTAAAATATTTTAGACACCATAAGGAAAATGTTGATTATGAATGGGATAATATTATTCCTTATGTAGGGAGACTATTTAGTGAAGAATTGGAGAAAGTTTTAGGCCCTGCGAGGAAGAAAGATGAAACTATTACTCAACATCATATGGATATAGCGGCATCTATGCAAAAAATGTTTGAAGAGGCAGTAGCTCATATGTTAAGGTATCTTTATAAAGAAACAGGTATGGAAAATTTATGCCTTGCAGGTGGAGCAGCTATGAACTCTGTTATGAATGGAAAAGTTTATTTTTTAACTCCATTTAAAAAAGCATTTATTCCTGCAGGCGCAGCAGATAATGGAGGAGCAATAGGCAGTGCTTTAGATGTATGGTGCGAAATTTTAGGAAAAGAAAGAGTTTACAAAATGGAACATGCTTATTTAGGTCCTTCTTTTACTGAAGACTATATTGAAAAAGTTTTAGAGAATCACAAAAGTGAATTAGAAAAAAATAATTGCGAAATAAAATTTATGAAAAAGGAGGACGAACTTTGTAAAATAGTAGCTCAGTATATAGCGGATGGAAAAGTTGTAGGCTGGTTTCAAGGAAGAATGGAATGGGGAGCAAGAGCTTTAGGAAACCGTTCTATTTTAGCAGATCCCAGAAGAAAGGATATGAGAGATATTTTAAATCTTAAAATCAAACATAGAGAAGCTTTTAGACCTTTTGCTCCGACTATATTAAGAGAATGTGTTAAGGACTATTTTGAAGTGGATGACGATGTCCCTTTTATGGAAAAAGTTTTCTTAATTAAAGAAGAAAAAAGAAAATTTATTCCTGCAGTGACACATGCTGATGGCACAGGGAGGCTTCAAACTTTAAAAGAAGAACAAAATCTCCGATATTATAGGTTAATAAAAGAATTTATGAATATTACAGGAATTCCTATTGTTTTGAATACTTCTTTTAATGAAAATGAACCAATAGTTTGTACTCCTGAAGAAGCTTTGGATTGTTTTTTAAGAACAAAAATGGATGTTTTGGTAATGGAGAGATTTCTTATAAAAAGGAAGAAAAATTAACAAAGAGTTAAAAATGCGTATTCTGGTACACGACTACGCAGGACATCCTTTTCAAGTTCAGCTAAGCCGTAAATTAGCTGAGCGTGGGTATAACGTATTACATCTATATTCAAGTTCTGTTTTAACCCCAAGAGGCAAACTAACAAAAACCGAAGATGATCCTAAAGAATTTGATATTAAAGGAATTAGTTTATCTAAAACTATTTCAAAATATTCATATATTAAAAGATATTTTCAGGAAAAACAATATGCAAAATTATTGATAAAAGAAATAAAAAAGTTTAATCCTGAGATTATTATTTCTTCTAATACTCCTATTGTAATACAAGAAATTTTGCTCAATTTTTCAAAGAAATTTAATATTAAATTCGTTTTTTGGCTGCAAGATATATATGGAATTGGGATCAAGAAAGTTTTAGGCAAAAAAATTCCAGTAGTTGGAAATATTATAGCAAAATATTTTATCAATCTTGAAAGAAAATTGTTAGATCAAAGTGATAGGATTATTCTTATTACCGAGGATTTTCAAAATATTTTAGAAAGTTGGAGTGTAAGTACCGATAAATGTATTGTTATTCATAATTGGGCGCCTTTAGAAGAAATACCAATATTTCCCAAACATAACGAGTGGGCAAAAGAGCATGATTTGCATGATAAATTTTGTTTTATGTATTCAGGCACTTTAGGATTGAAACATAATCCTGAGTTGCTATTAAAATTGGCCGAAGCTTTTAAAGAAAATAAAAAGGTCAAAGTTGTGGTGATTTCGGAAGGTTTAGGAGCTGAGTGGTTAAAAGAGAAAAAGAAAGAAAAAAGTTTAGATAATCTTCTTATAATGAATTTTCAACCTTTTGAAGTGTTGCCCCAGGCTCTGGCTGCTGCAGATGTGTTAGTAGCCATTTTAGAACCAGATGCTGGAATTTTTTCAGTGCCTTCAAAAGTGCTTACTTATCACTGTGTAGGACGTCCTTTACTTTTAGCTGTTCCTCAAGAAAATTTAGCAGCTAAAATTGTAAAAAATTATGAAACTGGTATTATAATAGAACCTACAAATACTTCAGCCTTTATTGGTGCGGCTAAAAAGCTTTTTGAAAATAACAAATTAAGAAATAAACTTGGTATTAATGCTCGGAAATATGCTGAGGAGTATTTTAATATAGAAAAAATTACTGATAAGTTTGAAAAAATTATTAAAGAGTGAATTGGTAAGTAATCAAGTATAAAAAAGGAGGGGGGATGTTATGAAAAAAGCATTAGTATGTGGAGCTGGTGGGTTCATTGGAAGTCATCTGGTCAAGAGATTAAAAAAAAAAGGTTATTGGGTGAGAGGTGTAGATTTGAAGTATCCAGAATTTGCTGAAACAGAAGCTGATGATTTTGTTATAGGTGATTTAAGGGATCCTTATTTTGTTCGTTATGTAATAGATATGAAATTTGACGAAGTTTATCAATTGGCTGCGGATATGGGAGGAGCTGGGTTTGTGTTTACCGGTGATAATGATGCGGATATTATGCGTAATTCAGCACTTATAAATCTTAATGTTCTTGATGCTTGCTATAAAAGGAATATTAAAAGAATTTTTTATTCTTCTTCTGCTTGCGTATATCCAAAATATAATCAAGAAGATCCTGAAAATCCTAAATGTTCTGAAGATTCAGCTTATCCTGCTATGCCGGACAGCGAATACGGGTGGGAGAAGCTTTTTAGCGAAAGGCTTTATTTAGCTTATCATAGAAATTATGGGATGGAAGTGAGAATTGCCAGATATCATAATATTTTTGGTCCTGAAGGTACTTGGAGAGGTGGAAGAGAAAAAGCTCCGGCAGCTTTATGTAGAAAGGTTGCAGTGGCTAAATTAACAGGACTTGATTATATAGAAGTTTGGGGAGATGGTAAACAAACAAGATCTTTTTTATATATTGATGAATGTATAGAGGGGACGCTTAGACTTATGCATTCTGATTTTACAGGTCCGGTAAATATAGGTTCTGAAGAAATGGTAACCATAAATCAATTGGCAGAAATGATTATGGATATTGCTGGAGTGAAATTAGAAATAAAACATGTACCTGGTCCTCAAGGCGTAAGAGGGAGAAATTCAGATAATAGACTTATTTATGAAAAATTAGGTTGGAAACCCACTATGCCTTTAAGAAAAGGTTTAGAGATTACTTATAAATGGGTAGAAGAACAAGTTAAGAAAGCCTTAGAAAGAGGCGAAAAAATATAAAAAAATTTTTGAAAAATTAATTTGAACTAAAAATTACTTTAAAGGCGGGAGTATTCCCGCCTTTTTTAATTAAAAAACTTTAATTAAAAAATTGAACAGAATTTTATAAGAGGTGAAAAAATGAAAACAGTGGTTTTAGCTGGAGGAAGCGGAACAAGACTTTTTCCTTTATCACGAAAAGGATTGCCAAAACAATTTCTGAAAATAGGAAGTAAAAAGTCTTTATTTCAGAAAACAATAGAAAGAAATTTACTCGCTGTTAGATATGAAGACTTAATTATTATCACAAATAAGGAATATCGTTTTCATATAGAAAAACAACTAAATGAACTATTTAATCATTTAACTACTCAATCTTCTTGTCATATAATCCTTGAACCAGCAGGAAGAAATACTGCACCTGCTATAGCTTTAGCCGCGAAATTTGTTCTTGAAAAGGTCGATGTTTCTGAAGATGAAGTTTTGTTTGTATGCCCTTCTGACCATATTATTTCGCCTGATGAAAAGTTTGCAGAATATATGAAGGAGGCTGAAAAGATAGCTAAAGAAGGATTTATTGTAACTTTTGGAGTAAAACCCACAAAGCCAGAAACGGGTTATGGTTATATTGAGGGAAGTGAAGAAGTAAGCCGTAAAGAAGTAGAAGGGATTATGTTTTACAAAGTGAAAAAGTTTCATGAAAAACCTGATTTAGAAACAGCTAAAAGCTATTTGGCTAAAGGAAACTATTACTGGAACAGTGGAATGTTTGCGTTTACAGTGAAGACGATTTTAGAGGAGTTTGAAAGATGCGCACCGGAAATTTACGAAAAGATAGAAGGCAAGAGTTTTGAAGAGATCTTATCTGAGTTTGAGTCTATGCCGGATATATCTATAGACTATGCAGTGATGAAAAAAACGGATAGGGCTGTGGTTTTGCCTCTTAAGATAGAGTGGTCTGATGTTGGGTCGTGGGATGCGGTGTATGAGGTAATGGAAAAGGATGAAAGGGGAAATGTGAAAACCGGGAATGTAATTGACATCGATACTCGAAATTGTTTAATTTTGGGAAATAAAAGAGGTGTTTCTACTATTAGAGTTGAGGATTTAATAATTATAGAAACAGATGATGTTTTGCTAATAGCTAAGAAAGGGGAAGGGCAAAAAGTTAGGGAGGTTGTTAAAAAGTTAAAGGAAAATGAAGAATTTAAGGATTTGACAGAATACCATACTACAGTTTATCGTCCGTGGAGGAGTTACACAGAGCTTGAAAAAGATGAAAGGTATAGGATTAATTCTTAAAAAGGAGGTGTAGTGAAGAATATTTTTCTTATAATTATTGATCTTTTATCTTTTTATGCCTCACTTTGGTTAGCATATTATAGTCGAAAATTATTAGATCCTATCTTGATAAGATATATTCATATTCCTTTTCCTTTTACATTAAGCTATTTTTTAAAATTGTGGTGGATTCCAGGAATTTATGTTTTTTTTCTTGCTTATGAAAGACTTTATACTAAGCGTCTTTCCTTTTGGGAAGAAACTCGTCAGATAATTAAGGCTGTCACGATTGCGGGAATTGTTGCATTTGCTATAGTGTCTTTGGGAAAAATGTCAGACAAAATCTCCAGAGTGGTATTGGGTCTTCTCTGGTTTTATTCATTATTTGTATTTCCAATTTTTAGGTACATAGGAAAAGTTTTATTAAATAAAATTGGACTATGGAAAGAAAATATCTTAATAATTGGTGCAGGAAATGCAGGAAAGGCTGTGGCAAGAGAAATAAAAAAAGACGCTTATTTAGGTTATAGAATAATAGGTTTTTTGGACGATTCGTCTGAAAAAGTTGGATCAGTTATAAAAATTAATGGTAAGAGCTATAAAGTTTTAGGAAAAATAAAAGATTTTGTTCAGATTTTAAAGACTACGGGAACAAAAAAAGTAATAATTGCTATTCCTTCTATGCCGAGAGAATCACTTTGTAGACTTGTAAATTCTGTTCAAAAGTATACTAAAGAGGTGTTCGTAGTTCCAGAGATGAAAGGCATTCCTTTGCTAAATAGTGAGCTTCACTATTTATTTATGGAACAACTATTTTTACTTAAAATTAATAACAATTTGCGCTTTCTTTTTAATCAGATAATAAAAAGAAGTTTTGATTTAATATTTGGTATAATGTTATTACCAGTTTTATTGCCTGTATTTTTGATTATTTCTATATTAATAAAATTAGATTCAAAAGGACCAATATTTTATGCTCATACTCGAATAGGGAAAGGTGGTAAACCTATAAAAGTTTTAAAATTCAGAAGCATGTATGTAGATGCTGATAAAAGATTAAAAGAAATTTTAGAATCTGATCCAGAAGCTAAAAAAGAATGGGAAACTTATTTTAAATTAAAAAACGATCCGAGAGTAACTCGGGTTGGAAAATTTTTAAGAAAAACTTCCTTAGATGAGCTACCCCAGGTGATTAATGTGTTAGTAGGAGATATGAGTTTCGTTGGACCAAGACCTGTGGTTAAAGAAGAGCTGGATAAATATTATAAAGAATTCGCGGAATTTTATTATATGGTTAAACCTGGTATTACCGGTTTGTGGCAGGTTAGTGGTAGAAGTAATACGGATTATAATTTTCGTGTAAAACTTGATACCTGGTATGTTCTTAATTGGTCCCTCTGGCTTGATATAATTATACTTTTTAAAACTATCAAAGTAGTTTTGAAAAGAGAAGGAGCTTATTAAGTAAGTAGTGTACAATATCTTGTGTAAGGTAAAAATTGGAGTAACCTCCTGGGGAACAAGCCCCCTTATAAGACAGTTGTCAAGAGAATTGTGTCTGGAATTTTAAATGAAACATTTGTTTCAATGGGACTGTCCTATTTTCCATTTTTACTTCCCCTCCTGCTAATTCATTTTTTAGGAGGAAGAATTTACTCCAAATGTGACATTCTAAAATAGTAATCAAGTGTGACATTTTAAATTTGTAAGCACATCTTGGTGTGGCATTTTGTTTTATGAATAATATGTGTTATATTTAAAAACAATTAACTTAAAAGATTCTTGAATGGATGTATAAAAAACCAATATAAAAAAATATTTAATTTTTTTTAAGGAGAATAAGTGGTGCAGGAGAAGAACAAATTTGAAACCTACATGGAAGATGAAATAGATCTTTATGAAATATATTTAAAGCTTAAAAAACATTTTAAATTCATAGTGGGATTTGTTGTAATTGTGACATTTTTGGCTGGAATAATAAGTTTTTTTCTTTCTCCTGTATATAAATCAGAGATAGCTCTTAGAAGATCTGGAAGTATTAGTTTTGAAGAGATAAAGGCAATGGTAAATTATTTAAACAATCTTTTAAAAGATAAAGAATACGAAGAAATTAGTAAAGAGTTGAAACTATCTTTGGAAAATGTTAAAAAGATAAAAGAGATAAAATTAAAGGTTGATAGAAGAAATAAATCTAAAAATGTTTTTTCTCTTGAAGTATATACCTATGATAGAACTTTGATTCCACAAGTTATAAATAGTGTACTATCTTACATAAAGGAAAATCCATATACTCAAATGGTTACAAATCAACGGTTGAGAGAGATAGACACACGTATAAAAAATATAGAAGGAAATATTGAGAAGCTAAAAAAATTACGAACAATTTTATATAATAAGTTTGAGAATAAAAGAGAGCTGTATCTTGGCTTTAATCCTGTGGAAATTGAAGAGAAAATTATAGATTTACAGGCAAGAATTGAGCGGTTAAAATTGGAAAAGGAGTTTGTAAGGAAGGTTCTTGTGCCCCTGAATGATCCTATTATCCCTGATAAACCTTACAAGCCTAAAAGAGTTCTCATAATTGCTGTAACATTTATTTCTTCTCTTTTTATGGCAGTTTTTCTTGCTTTATTTATGGAATGGCTTTCAGAAGCAAGGAAGTACCATAATATAAGTTAGAAAAATAATAGAATTTAGAGAATAAAAAATTACTCTTAAGATTGAATATATTATTGTTTCTGGTGCCGAGGGCGGGATTCGAACCCGCACGGGGTCATCCCCAGCGGATTTTGAGTCCGCCGCGTCTTCCAGTTCCGCCACCTCGGCTATATTACAATATATATTGTAATATTTTAATAAAATTTGAAA
>Ga0256842_1001079_pt1 | contig 22680 bp, 35 predicted proteins | sample 4559240metaG_FD_185973 | JGI IMG/M metagenome (GOLD analysis project Ga0256842, IMG submission 185973) | Hydrothermal vent microbial communities from Guaymas Basin, Mexico - 4559-240 | ecosystem: Environmental > Aquatic > Marine > Hydrothermal vents | place: Mexico: Guaymas Basin | collected... | reverse complement strand
TCTTCAGGAAAGTGATTAACAAGCTGATCAACGCTTGTAATATGAACTTTTTTAAGAACTTTCTTAATTTTAAGAATAAGTTTAAGTTCATCTAACCTGATAAGCTCTTCGGCTAATTGCTTCTGTAGGTAGGATTCTACAACACTCTGAAAATTTCTATATGAGTGTAAGAGCATCTCATCAATACTTGTTTGTTCTACAGTTCCACTTTCTGTAACTACAAGGCACTCAAACTTTACAGAACATGTAATAGACTCTAAAACCTTTTCTCTAAGTTTATGGAATCCTCTTTCTGGAAGTGTTACAAGGATATTTATTTTATCTGTTGATAAATCAGCAACCTCTATGTTCGGAATCTTAAGCATTTTTCTAAACTTATCAACTGCCAATCCGTGGATAGCTATAGTTCTGTTATCTTTGATTTCGTGCTTAGGAATAAAAGTTACAGTTCCAGAACCGCTTGTTAAGATGCTTTTGGCGCCTTTTGTATCCAGAACCTCATTATTCTTATAGTTAGGAAGTATTGTAATGGCTCTTCTTTTACCAAGAAGATGGTCTAACCTGGCAGTAAGATCTTCTATAGTATAGTTGGGAATTATAGTTCTATGAAACGCAATGCCTTGATTGAAACTATCCCCTAGTAGACCGATGGGAATAGGAGCCGGTACAAAGACCGGCTCCTTATCCATTTCAAGCTCTTCCCACGGAACGTAATCTATGTACTGGAAACATAGAGAGTCTATTAGAGGATTCCTCTTAACTTCGGTGTATCTCATTGCAGCGGCTTCTATTTGTTGTATACCGTCAGCACCGAAGTTACCCTGCCCCTCTATGAGTGTTTTCTTTCCCGCTTTATCTATTTTAAGAAGAACCATTCTTACAAGAGTGTTGTAGATACTTGTATCTCCATGGCCGTGCCATTTCCCCATGACATGACCAACAACCTTTGCAGACTTTGTAAACTTCTTAGCTACTTGGTTAACTCCAAGTAGGATTCTTCTTTCTACTGGTCTAAGTAGATCTTCTTTGTACGGAAGAGCTCTAAACTTAGTTATGTACCTTCCGTACTCCTGATACATCTTTGGAATTATTACTTCCACTAGTTTCCTCCTTAATAGCGGGAATGGGCTTTTTACTAACTAGATATACTTCGCCCAGATACTCAAGAATATCTCTAGCATATGTAGAGTGAGCTCCTCCAACATATTTCTTTAGGGCCATTTTCAGATCTTGATTTGACTGCTTTAAATACTTGGTAAATATAAGATTACTAGCTTTGATGTTTGTTTCAATGTCAAATAGATCTCTTTTTTCTTGAGCAATATTTGCTGTCTGTAGCTCTTTTTCATGAGCCTCCCACATTATCTGGCAAAGTCCAACAGCACCCTTATCAGAAATTGCAATCGGATTGAAGTTGCTCTCCCTTCGAATAAGAGCAAGCATAAGAAGAGGGTACTTTGTTTCATTAAATACAATCTTAACTATGTTCGTACAAGTCTTTCGGGAAATATACTTGGAGTTTTCATAAACCCAGTTTACTATATGAGGATTAACTTCCGGTTGTTTAGCCTCTACCAGAACAGATGGAGGAGGGGTTACCCCCTCCTCCAAGGAAGAAGAACCATGGCTGAGAGTTAGCGGTTTGACAAAACTTACAAATGTTCCCTTCATATTTCTTGAAAGGACAGCAACAGTACAACACACCCAGATAAAGATGACTACAACAAGTATTCTAAACTTGATACTACCTTTGTATTCTTTCTCCTGAGAAGTAGTATCAGGTGCAATATCCTGGGTCATCATAACCTCCTCTATTATTTACGAACCCCCGCTCCAGCTTTCTCAATAAAATCAAGCTTATCCAGAAATGGGTGTAGATTAAAGCTATCAAGAACCCAAACTGGAGTAATACCACATACTAGTTCATAGTCATTTGGATCTATTTCTAGATTATTACATATAACTCTAAACGCTTTTTCGAAGTCAAGATCAGAATAAGAACTACGAAACATAAATACGTATCCGGATGATTCAAGAATGTATAGAGGAGTTCCGTCATCAGTTCTTACTTTACTAAAGTAGATGGGATCACCGAATTCACTGATTGCTTCAAAGAATGTTTCAAGACTGTCTGTAAGGCAGTATTCCTGAACTTCTTTATCTTCAGCATCTTCAAGACCTCCGACTACTTTTCCTACAGATTGAAATTCGTCAGCAAAATACTGATCATCTTTGTTGGATTCGGATTTATCGGATTTATCGATTGGTTGTTTTTCGATTAAATCATCCTGCTTATAAACATCTGTCATTTTGTCCTCCTGTTCATCTGTGGCATATGTAGCTGATTTCTCTTCTTCTATTGCTTCTGCTATTTCTTCCACTGCTTCTACTGCTTCTGTCTCTTCAGTCATTCCATCTTCATTTTCAATGATTATCTCCGGTGGTGTGTCATAAGTGAGTGGATCCTTTTCTTGTACTTGTACTACAATCTTATCTTTAGTACCAATGGAATCTTGAACTTCAACTTTTTCTTGATTTTCATTTTCACAATTGGTACATACGAATCCCTCACCTGTTTTGTATCTTAGAGTATTTCCACATATCTGACACTTTGGAAGTTCATCTTCATAAACCAACCAGTAGGCAGCTTCAAGTGGGGATAGAACTTTTAGTTCTGGATATACCTGAAAAACCTGATCTTTAAATCTTCGAAATGCCCATGTAATTTTCTGAGCTGGTTCCTTATTTTCAAATAGTGTTCTTAGAGTTTCTATCCATTCATGTTTTATCTCAGTCATTGACTTAGAACCTCCTGTAGTTTCAAAACCTAAGTAGTTTTTTAATCATTTGTATCAGATTCATATTTCTCCTTCTCCTCTTCTATAGACTCTTTGGAGTCTTCTAGTTCTTTCTTAAGTTTGTTAAGACCTTTTTCGATTACCTCAGTAACATCTCTTGCAAACTCACAGAATGTTCTGAACAACGTAACACTGAACAGTGCTTTGTCAAGAGGATTAAGATCTGAATACTTTTTTGCGTCTTTCTTCTCCATGGTTTATACCTCCTGTTCTGCCAGATCTGAGATGTGTATATTTTTAAGAACATGTATTTTTCCTGATTTCTTATAGTAGATAGTGACCTCACAATCAACAGAATCTCCATCAAAATCTAAGTTTAGAGGATTGCATATTAGTGGATTAACTGCAATTGCATAGTCATCTTCTCTTTGAGAAGGAACAAGGTTGAGTTGAATAACAGATCCTTTATGTAGGGACGGTTGTCTATTAAGAATAATGGGATCTCCCTTGTATTGATCTAGAAGTTTACTAACCTCTTCATCTATCTTTTCATTCTTAGTCATTTCATCAATATAGTCAATGGCTCCTTTAAATGTTACAAACTTTCCTTGTTTAAGTAATTCAGCAGCAATTTCAAGTTTGTATAGCTGTAGCAATTGAATTTTAGGAACTCTCACCTCATCAATCTTTAGTTCTGGATCTACAACAGCTACAGCTCTACCTGAAAAATCAACTCTTTTTCCAAGAAGGTTGCTTCTCACGAGGCCAGATTTCTTTTTGCCTATAGAATCAAGTATCTCATTACAGAACGTATTCACCGTCTGTTGAATAACCATCTCATACATTGCAAGAATTCTTGGATCTTTGTAGGCAGGAACTTTCTGAAGAATTTCTAGAACCGTTTGATATCCCCTGTTTATTCCATCTAGTTGTATCTGAGATTCATGTAACATTGCAGGTCTAAAGTCAGGAGGGATTACAACTACAAACTTTGTGAAGAACCAATCATTTTCTAGAGCATCTTGAATAGTTGCGAAAATCTTAGATCTTCCCCCTGTTGCTTCAACAAGAAATTCTGCAAGTGTTTTGATAGCTTCTGATCCAACAAGAACTCCCTCTGGAAGGATTTCCATTTCAGATAGTTTTACAGGAATTAGAGCTGGTTCATCATTAACGATTGTAATACCATAGTTACAACTAAGTATTGCGTTTACCTTGTTTCTCAAACTCCTCGATGTTGGATTGGTAAGTAGTTGAACTATAATGGGATTGATTAGTCGTATTCCAGAGGGCATTTCTATTACTGCAAATTGTCTTCGTCTCATAGATGAAGATGTCAATTTTATACCACAATCTGGACATACTTCTCCTGGTCCCACTTTGGGAGTATTACACCAACACGTAAATGATTGGATGGGTCCAAAAATCTGTTCCGAGAAAATACCCTCCGGATGAAATTTATCTCTCTGTTTAATAGCTTGAGATGTGACTCTTGGAAGATTTTCTAACTCCTCATCTCTTATGATATCAAGAAACATTTACTTCTCCTTTCTTCTGGACATTTTTCTGCTTGTGTGATATCTGTGAGAAATTACAAACGTTAGAAAATCCTCTACATGTCCAGCTACAACCCTCGCAAAAATCATTATAGTCTTGCAGCATAGCAAGTTGTAACTGGTATATTGACATAGCGAATACCTTTTCTGAGTTGGCAAAATCATGAAGAGCTGATATTGATGGAGTTGCTATGCCTCTGATTCTATAACAAAGTCTAAAAGTACCATCAGCATCAATGGTAATAGTATTTAGATCTGGAGGTTCCTGGTAAATCATAGTACCAATTCTATCACCTATCTGGTGGACATACCTCACACCTTCGGGGCAATGAACAAGGCAACCTTCATCTTTAAGCATTTTCAGGTCATTAAGAAATACTTTTGTTTCATCAGGATCAAGAAGTATTTCTGCTTTGGCCTTTTCGAAATCAACAGGAAAAGCAAAGTCATAGTATTCATTTAAAGCAACTTCAACAGTACTACAACTTGCCCATATTCCTTTTCTTGATAATTGCCTGACTGTATCTACAAGATTGGCAAGTGTTTTCTTATCAACTACAACTTCAGCAACTACGTCCGGAACTCCGAGCTTAACCATGACTTCCAAGAAGTTAAGACTTGTTTTACTCTTGCGGTATCTTGCTGGATCTGTATCTCTTGTATTTTCGTCTACAGGATCTACAGAACCAGTAATACCTCTTAGACCAACTTCTTGATGTAATCTAATCCAGAAGTCTCTAATATCTGAAGAGGAACAGTTACTAACATAAGTATAAGCTATATCATTCTCATTCAACCATTTAGTAAGGTTACGAAGGTAAACTTCTCCATAAAGATAGGGTTCACCTCCGTATATCACAAAGAATGTATTGTTGTTTACGCTTTTGCAAGTAGCAAAAATCTTAGACCACTGTTCTGGTGATAGCTGACTTCTGTGGTAGTGATCTATTCTTGGATACCTATCGCATATAGGATCTTTCGTAATCTGACAGTATTTACATGCTAAGTTGCACTTCCTAGTTAGTATTACATTAACTATGTTAAACATCAACTAACTCCTGAAATTAACGTTGATTCTATCTGAACCGGGTGGGATGGTATCGACAAGTTGAATTCCTGCTTTACTTGCCATGATTTGATCGTATGCTTTCATTGCTTCTTTTTGTAGAGGAGGGTCTGGATCAAAAACTGCCATTACAAATTCTTCTTTAAACATTTTCAAATCTCCGAAACAAAGTGGAAATAAAGCCACTTGACCATCAGGCCTTGCTGCCAACTGCAGAGCGATTTTGATGTCATGAGTTTCGGCATCTTTAACCAAAAGTATTTGCTGACAAGTAGGTGTTACAATTCCCTCCACGATAATCTGTCCCATAAGAGTCTCCTTTCTATAAGAAATTTATACCTGTTGCTATACCACTTGTTGGATCTGTTGTTACATTTTCAGGAACATTGTTCTGGAAGCTTGATTGATGTTGATTCCTCTGATCTGTTCCCCTTTCCTTCATGGAGTACATAATATAGGAAACGAGATCTTGTTTCAAGGGGATCTTAGAAACTTCATCTAACCAAAGAATGAAAAGTCTTATTTCCCCTCCTTTCATTCCGTAACTACATGTTTGGTTGTTATCTCCTTCTCTTTTGGAAACAGTAATATTTAGATAAGGTTGAGAGGAAGTAATCCATAAACTAGAAACAGACTGTCTAAAATCTGCTTTAGGACTATGTTGGATGTTAATACCATCTTGTGGTAGTTGGCTTTTAACCAGAGCTGTATAGATTTCAGCAGCTTCTGTCGGAAACAAAGAAAATCTAAGAGCATTCTCCCAATCAAATACTCTTTGGCCTTTCTGTACTCTTCCTCCTTGGACATTGACTCCGGGAAGCAGGTTGGCAGCCAGAACTTTTCCGGCTCCATACTTATAGTCTAAGCTTAGTTGTATGGCTGATTTCTTTATGTTTGTAAACTGTATCATTGTTTACTCCTCAAAGTCTTCAAAGAATACTGGTTCTATTTCCTTACACTGTTGTAACATCAATCTTGCAACTTCTCTAATTTCCCATTGAGCATCTGGTGCTAGTCTTAGTTTAAAGAAGTGTCTTAACTGTCTTACATTCATTGTTACAATTATGTTTGTGAGAGTTGCTTCAGGAAGGACAAATCTTGCATCTTCCTTTTTGACTCCTGACGCAAGAAGTTTTCTATAAAGTTCATAACATCTTCTGAAGTGTTCTGCAACTACTTCTTCGTGTTTAGTTGAAACTTTTCCAGCTTCAAGAAAGTAAATCTCGGAACAATGTCTCTGGCTTAACTGACTATAACTAGCAATACGATGTCTAACAAGTTGATGACTACATGCTCTTGTAATTCCTTTAATTTCAAATGTATAGCTTACATGCTCTAGAACAGATTCGTGACCATTTTTGATAACCTTTCTTACTAGATTTCTTTTTTCTTCAACTGATCTATCCTCAGGATCCCAAGAATAACATGTTCTACATGCATGATAAACAACGTATAAAGGTATATCGCTTGTTTGACTTATAATAGACACATACATTAAGAGAGAACCTCCTTCCAATTACACTCATCTAGATCTATGTCTAGCAAAGTTCTCTTTTTAACTGGCGATAAAAAGATATCATAAATCTTATCTATATCATCAGAAGGTTTCACAGTATAGTATTTTCCAGATTGAATAATTTGCCTCATCTGATTAGGCGTGAATTCTCCGAGACCTTTGAATCTTACTAATTGTCCAGAACTGTTATCATCAATTCTCTCATCATATATGGGTACAAACTTTTTACCTTCTACTTTTCCGTACAGAGGCGGTATTAAGATTTTAACTCTACCGGCTCTAATTAGATCTGGACAAAACTTGCTAAGCGCAAGAAGTATTAGACAGTTAATGTGACCACCATCTGGATCTGGGTCAGATACCAGGACTATTTCTTTATACCTATAATCTGTTGTCTTTTTCTCCAGATTGATGTTTAGACATTCTAGTATGTTCTTTATCTCCTTGTTTGCTAAAACCTTATCTAGAGTGGATGATAATACGTTGATAACCTTTCCTTTGAGGGGGAAGACTGCTTCCTTCCTCGGATTTCTACATTGAGTAAGAGTGCCTCCTGCTGATGCTCCCTCTACAATGTAGATTCTATCACCTGGTATGTCTAGTGAATCTCTTAGAGGTGATTCAGCAGAAATTCTTTTCTTTCTTTTGTTACTACCGTTTGCGCTCTTAGCCTTTTTGAGAATTCTATAATTATTGATTGTTTCAAGAGCTTCTTTCAGATATGATTCACTTCTGAAAAGTTTCTTAAAGATAGGTAAAAGTTGTTCTGCTATCGGCTTAATGTTTAAGACAAACTTCTCTTTGGTTTGAGAATCAAACTTGGGTTCTGGAACTGTAACGGAAACATATCCCCTGAATCTTATCATGGCATCTGATTTACTCATGATATAAGCTTTGGGGATTACTTCTGATACAGCATTACAGATAACTGTGCTTATAGTTGATAGATAAGTTCCTCCACAATTTCGAAGATTAACATCTCCTTTTACAACCTGAGCCATTGTGGCTTTATCAGATAAATCATAGGTGAACCAGACCTTTATATTTGAAAACTTATCTTTAGATGCCTCAGCAAAGAAGAGAGGGATATCTTCAGAAATGCTAAGAACTTCTCTTATATATTCTTCTTTTGTAACCTGTTGAATTTCTTCATTGTTTAGGACCAAAGTTGCTTCTGGTATAGAAGCCTTTACCAGTCTCAAACGTTCCTTGAAAGGAGTTATGTCAAACTCACATTTGTCAAAGAATTTCTTATTGGGTTTTAGATAGATCTTGGTTGTAAAATCCCATTCAGGTTTATCTACATCCTCTCTGTCTACAAACTTGCCTTTCTTGAATCTGTAAATGCGAAACTTGTTTTTCCCCGCTTTCTTATCTCTGCATATTACATGAAAATCATCTGATAGGGCATTACAAACAGTCAACCCAACACCATGCATTCCTATTAGAATGTTGTATAGATTGAGATCGAACTTTCCGCCTGAGAAGAGCTTAGTTACAAGAACTATAATCGGATCATGGGTTTCACCTTTGAACTTAACAGGGGCGAGGGGAATCCCTCGCCCGTTGTCAGAAACCTCACATGTATTTTTTGTTATGTTAATTTCAATTTTAGTTGCATAACCATTTGCAAGTTCATCAAGAGCATTATCTAAAACTTCAGTAACTAGATGCATAGGGGTTGTGGTATCCCCTATGTACATCCCGGCTCTTTTCTGGATGTGTTCTATCTCTTCTAGAACTTTGATTGCCAATGATTCTCCTCCTTTCCACCACCTCCTCTAGTTGTTAATTTCCAAGACTTCTAAAGTATAGTCTGTTAGAGGAGATGATGTGATATCAGTACCGGCCGGTACTGCAAGATAGACTACATAGGAAGTTCCCTTGGGAAAACAGTAACTGGGTGCTCTTAAGATGATCTCTTTGATGCCATTGGTTGCACTTAATGTATTTCCTTTGAAGGGTACAAGATCATGGCTAGCACTAATATCACCATCTTCATACTTGTAAAAGGTGATGCCCCCATCGGAGTCTACCAATGCTAGGTAAACATCAACGTAGTCTCTATAACCATCAGTCTTAAACCTAACCTCTAGATCTTCACCAAGTTTCTTGAACTCCAAATACTTGTTCTGAACAGTATGTTCTCCTCTTACTTCATAGGGATCAAGCCGGATTTCAGAAAGAGAATCAACTGTATAGTATCTAAATCCAGTAACGCCCTTACTAAATGTTAGTGTTATTCCCAAGTCGTACTGAGTTGCAACTTCAAAGGACTTTGCAATTTTTGAAGATTCAATCACAATGTAACCGAAAGTGCCTGTTTCATCATCACTATCTACACATTTACCGCTCTTACCGTAAACAGTGCCTTGCAAGTTGGGGTTACCGTTAACAATTGTGCTAACACGTACAGAGGCTCCCTTAGTCATGCTTTCAGCATTAGCTGACCAAGTTTGAAATACAACATATTTTTTGAGAGTTGTGTTAATATGTTTTGAGTTATAGAACATGTACGAGAACGGAGAGTTATGGTTGTTTCTGAAGTAGTAAGTTTTGTCAAGTTCAAGCTGATAACCCTCTACCTTCTTAACGTCATCGACATCGATAATAGCCAGATCATTAGTGACAAAAGGACCTCTTATATCAGTAGTTGCTGTAACATAGTATCTACTAGTTGGTGTAGTTACAGCGTAAACTCCAGGTTCATCATATGTATGATATAGCTGGTAGTATGTGTTAGTTCCTGTAGATTCGCTTTCTCCACCATCTCCCCAGTGAATAATCTGTCCTGCTGAGTCATAGTCTTTTATTATAGTCACGCTGATCGTAAATGGAACAGCCCCCTGAAGGGCTCTTGGAATTGCAGCTGCAAACACTGCCTGACAAAAGATAAGCAATGTTGCAACAGTAAGTACTAGCATCTTTCTCATTATCGTTCCTCCTCTAGTATCTTCTTACAGTATCTTACTATATCAGATTGTCTATCTTCCGAAAAATCATTGTTTAGAGCCCTTGTTAAGTAGTTAATCACAAGATTCTTGTTCTTGAAAGGTAGAAATTGTATGTCTTGTAAAGCAACTGCTCTTCTAAAACAAGCAGCACATGAGTAACAATGAGGATCCTTTTGATACTCAACCGGATTATAGCAAGAGAATGTTTTAGTAACTATATTATTTATTTCATTGTTTTCTTCTTTCCATAACTCTACAATCTCACTTTTTGTGAACTTAAAATCGAAACTTGATTTAACCTCTACTCTTTTCTTACATGCTCTGCTTAGCATTAGCGATAACAGATCAAAAACATCTTGGGTCGAATCCGGTGCTGAATCTCCTTTTAGGGAATTGAAGTAGATTGTCATTTCATCAAACATATCAAATCTATTACACACCATGGTTGCTAATAGAACATTTCTTGCCGGAACGTATGCATCATATTGTTCAGTCCATGATACATCACATACCTTTTCGACAATTACATCAGGAATATTCTTCTTAACAAACTGAATCTCAATCTTAGAATATCTGGATCCCAAATCAAAGTAAACAGGAATAATATCACTTATTTTTCTTTTTAGATACCAGTATCCTACAAAAGAATCAACACCTGGGGTTGTCAACAAAATGTGTTTCATAGGCGCCTCTATCTGTTAGTTGGTAGTTAACCAAAACGGTGATTTGTGCTGAAACCCTGCTGCTGCTTTATGACCACCTCCTCCGTATCTTTTTGCAATTTCTGATACATCTACATTCTTAGAGTATAAACTCATAGTCCAAATCTGAGAATTACCATCATAGTAGAATGGAGCCCAAATATCACAATCTTTGCTAAGATCAAACCTCTCAAAAGGTATACTATTAGTTCCTTTAAGATTTACAAAGAAAACTTCATGATCCCACATGTGGGTTTTCCATCCTATAGATTTAAGTACAGAAATTCGATCATTCAACCAGTTTTCAAAGATGGTTCTTCCTATTCTAACTGCTTCATATGTATCTATCTTATTGATATCTATGATTTCTTCAATCTTGTTCCACCAACACTCCTGATCTGTTAGGTATCCAACATTCTTGAATTTGTCAGCATTACTATACATAAACTGAATTAGATAGTGCTGTAAATCTCCATAGGGAAAATCCCAGACATCATAACAGGAAATCATCTTAAGCCAGAGCGGTTTCTCAGAATCATTGTAGAGGTATTCCCAAACCATTTCACATGCCGCTTTGTTGTCCGAGTAAACCACATAGTCCATATTACTAGGAAAGTTACTCGAAAATTTTTCTACAAACTCCACAGAAGTTTTATGGTGATCAATCCAGATTACACCATTGCACTTATCGATAACTTTTAGAAATGTTTCATATGGTTGGAATGAGAAATCAACAAGGATAAGAAACTTATCATTAAGTATAGGAGGCTTTTTACCATAATCTGTCCAGAAGAACTTTATCGGTAGATCTATTGGAATTTCAGGTTTACCTTGTTCTTTCCATCTTTCTCTTACTGTTTCATCATTTCTATAATTATTAAGAAACTTATACCATAACCTTGCAGAAGCCCAACCATCTGGGTCGTTATGGTAAACTACCATTATTTCATTTTTCATTATCTTCTCCTTTGGCTCTCTTTATTGCTACAGCCAGAATATCGAAAGCTCTATTCGGTGCAAACTTGGGAAAATGTTCCTGGCTCAAAGGTCTTAGTATAACACCATCATCAGAAATTAAATACTTACAATCCTTTGATATATAACCCAGAATTTTAATCAACTCCTCATGTTTTAAAAGAGGAAGAACATTGATTACATCGTTTGTGGTAACATTATACTTCCTCAAGAAATTCTGATAGTGTCCAGACTCCTCTTCCTGTAGGTAATCTGAAATTATCATCTTAAGGGTTTCTCTTGCATCATTTTCTTCGTAACCTATAACTTTTCCGTAAAACGTTGAATACACAACAATCTCCATTGTAACCTCCTGCAACAGTTTAAGAAATCTTAGTTAATCTAGAGCAAAGAGAAAGGAGAGCAAATTACATAGAATTTACTTTATTCCAGAGCTGTCTGTACACTTTGGCACTATGTATACTTCTTACCTTTCTAGACACAACCCAGGACAAGAAATTTAGCATAGTCCACTTGCTTATCTTATCCATCTGTGTAACTGGTACAAATAGTTCCTTCTGGGCTCTTTCTGAGATCTTATATAAGTTAAGGAAGTACCCGACAAGTTCTACTATCTGAGACTGTGTTAGGTAACCGTCAACAACGATTTCCTTGTTATACAACTTTTCGAGATGTTCCCTGATAACAAACATTTGTTCTCTAATACTCTCGTTTAGTTTTTCATACATAAGATGTCTTGCTCTAAATGCAATGATCTGCTCACCGGAGTAAACACCATTGCTACACACCCACCTATAGATTATTGGAATGATGCTTATGCCACAATCACCACTGTAGCCGTTTGTAATCTCTATACCATAATGAAGAGAGTTTCCGCCTCCAGAAAAATCATAGTCTAATTTAGATCTAACTGAATCCGGAAGTTCCTGTTCAACAAAGGAATCGTTGAGTTCCACATCTTTGAATGTTATGAATGCTTTTAGTCGAGATCCTTGTAAGTTTGACACTCTTGTAACCTTTCCTTCTGGAGCCATCTCAAGAATTGTGTTAACAATTGACTCAAGTCTTACCGGAACATAGTTCTCTCTAAGAACTCCGGATACTCCACTTCCAGTGACCATAAAGTATGGAGATTTTTCCAATTCGCTTGTAAACAGTCTTTTGTATGAAATCTTATTGCCAAAGTCTGTAAACTCAACATTATCGTTGTCTTTAAGATTGTAGATCTCTACCATGACCAATCTCCTTTCTATGCTGCAATTCTAATAAGTTCATGGGGGTTAAACTTAAACCATTCTTTAACAGCTGCAGGTCCATTTTCTTTCTTGGCTTCATTGACTACGCCTCTTAGTTTATTAAGATCAGACCAGAACATCTCATCTTTAACGTCATCCATATATGCAATTCCTGCTATTGCTCCAAGAACCCAATCAATCTCAAACCAATCGTCAGATATAACTCGTATAAGTCTATCGTCCAGAATCATACGAATATTATCATTATATAACTCGAGTCTATTATCTGTTCTTATGATTTCGAAGTTACCGGGACTAAAGTAAAGTTCAGCCATCTCCTGAAACCTGCCCTGAGTTATTCCTCCGTTGGTTCTAATTGTAACTTCTACCATGGTTTTACCTCCTCTAATATGGATCTGAATCATACAAAGTGATTTGTTTTCCACAACTGGGACATTCTACAGTAATATTGCACCAAGCTTGTCCACAACCACAGTCACACGGATAAGGATCTACTAACAATGATCCGGCAGCTACTTCTACATTTCGTTTGCAAAACGGACATTCAAAGGAAACCTTAAAATCAACTTTAATATGTTCCATTACTTAGTCTCCTTACAATCTCATATTGTGCATACAGCATAATTAACCACAGATTGTAGAAGATCTTTACTAAACATGTCTCCGTGAATATTCTTAACGTTAAAATCTCTATCAATCTCAAATTTTGATACTAAGATTCTATCTTGATCTACATTCTGGAATACTTGTAACTTGACACTTCCGTTTATATCAAAAGTATCTGCTCTGCATGTATACTCATAACCTCCCAATTTCACATCCTCTATAAGATGAACCAGCTTTAATGCCAAGCTATTAAGAGGATCATGATTTCTGACAATAGTCTTGAAATCATCAGATATGTGCCATAAGTATAGTAGTTCTGCTTCTGTTGCAATATCTTGTAAACCCAAATAGTACTTCATATCAGACAGTGCTCTTATCATACTTTCACTCTTTGGCTTAAAACTTTCCAATTTGTTGTACAGATCCTGTATGTATGAGAATAACTTATCTTTGCCTCCGTACTCTTCAAAAGCTCTAATTTCACGGTTAATCTGGTTGTTAATAATCTTGTTAATTTCATCTTTCTTCTGCTTAAGAATTTTCTTCATACTTGTCCAATTTTCTGCAGTGATAAATGGTTCTGAAAAATTGTTAGAAACTGACCAAACTTCACTACGTTTTCCTTCATCGCTTGGACATGATGGTATTATCGTGAAACAACAACAATTTGAAGACCTTCCAAAACATACTAATCTAAAATCATCGTATAGTGGATAAGAGATAGGACAATTGTTTTTAAAGAAGCAGTACATATACGGTAAGTACTGCTTATCAATAATATTATCAACCATCCAAACAACTTTCTTACCAAGACTTCTCGTTTTGTTTACGAGCTGGCTATCTTTACAAAACCAGTCGTACCATCCAGCTTCCAGCTGAACATCAAGAGAAGAACTATCAAAATCTCCGTTGGAGAACTTTTTATACCACTTATCAAGAGGAATTTCACTACCCTTTACATACATCTTCTTCTCTCCTTTCAATATAGTCCATAATTTGTTTTTGAATCTTTTCAGTATCCTGATGCTCGAACTTGCCAAGAAGAAAGCTGAGAATACTATCTCTGAGAGAATCATCCTTCATAATCTTGTTTTTCATATCAGTCCAGTTAAACTCTTTAAAAGTTACAACATCAGCGGAAGTAGGACCTTGTAGTTCAAGAATACAGTATAGACCATCAGATGATCTTGAGGTTGGTCTAATACATACATCATAACCTTTATGTTCTGCAAGGCTAAAATACATATGATCCGCAAGTTTGAACCTTAGAGATTCCTCCACTGTAAAGTTCTGGAATGAAATTAACACTTGGTCTTTGTACTCGAAATCAGATAAAACATATTCATAGAACCACTTAACCTTAGTATAATGCTTTTTAGTTTTGTATAGAAGCGAAGACTTCTTACATTCGTAATAACTCCAGTAAGGCAAGACTTGATCCAATGAAGTAAACGGGTATGAATCAAGGTACTGTTTTACTGTTAAAGACATTTTTATCTCCTGTTCATCATATGTTTGTTTCTTTCTCAACATTCTTAATCTTAGATAGTTATAGGAAGTTCTACCTTAACTACATCAATATTCTCATATTTATTTCTTATCATATCGAGAAATCTTATTACAGATGGATTATCGTCATACACAATAATCTGCTCTTCAGGATTGGATTCAGATACGTAGGCAATAAACTTACATTTGTTATCTTCACTACCGCAACAATGAAGAAAATCAACCATATCTCCAGATGCATCTCGCATAAACCCATGTTTCTGGAGCTGTTTTACAGTGACATTGTAGAAGTCTATTCCTCTAGAGGTTATGAAATCTATACGGTCATACTCCTTAAGCTCTTGTATAAGACTAGTATTCGGATAATTCTCAGATTGTTTTATGAGTAAGTCTAAATCCTTCTTGGTCGGAGGGAATGCTAGAGGATAAGGAGAATTGGGATCTTCTATGTAATTCTCAAATTCAAACATATCAAGTTTCGCCAATTTTATAGCTGCCTGTGTTGTATTAAACAGTGTATCATCTATGTCACAAAAGACGATCATTTCATCGCCTCCTTTCTGTACTTATATCTCACCATCTAGATACTTAGTAATCATACTCTTATTCTGGAGTATAAACTTTTTCATTTCGCTCCAATCATACTGTGTTGCCACTTCTTGGTCTCCAAAGTACATTGCTGACTTAGCCCTATCTGAAGATCTACTGGTTGGTCTAAATAAAAGAGTCTTATCACCATACTTTAGTACAATATAGTCATGGAGTCTCCTAGAATTTTCATCTCTTTTATTGTGCATTTCTAGAATAAACTTTGATGGATTCTTAACATTCTGTAGGAGATTAACCCACAACCATCTAATCTTGGTAAAGTGTCTTCTTGTTTTGGAAACAAGACTGGTTTCTCTACAAAGAAACTCTGGCCATAACTCTCTGACATAATCATTAAGTAGGTCATATTTCCCTGCATTATAGTCCCATAAGAATTTGTTAAGTAGTGGCATCTTCAACTCCTCCATCTATCCGGTCATCCTAAGAACTAAAGGCAAGTTTGCCTTTTTTTCCTCTTTCATGTAAATAAAAGCTTAGTCAAAAGAATGGGTAGACCTATGGACTACCCACCTAAGAATTATAGCCTGTTGTAGTTAAGTTGATCTTGGCTATAATTCTTAGTGGATAACCCATAGGTCTTGTTGGTTATCAATGATATATAACTTGCATCATATAATCTAACTCCAGTCCAGTTGCATTCAACCAAACATCTTCAATCTCATCAATTGTGAATCCATCTTCGATCATTGCCATAATTATTTCTCTTATTTCTTCAAGAGTTGTAACTGCAGACTCAAAAGTAATGTTATCCCTTTTGGCAATTATCTGAGCAACCTCATTCATGCCGTTATTCCTCATAGAACTTATCAATTTTGATTTGCTCATCGTCCTCCCAGGGAAAAACTATCCATGCATCTGTATCAAGGACGTAAGATGTGAAAGTTGGACCAAACTGTGCTCTTTTCTGTCTGTAAAAGACTGTATAGCTTACTGAATCTATGTATTCTCCAATTAACTTTCTAAGAGTTTCTCCCGAGTCGCATATATCATCGACTATCAGAATTTGGTTTCTAGTCTTATCATTTGAGATGAGGTTCTTAACTTGCTCTTCATCAAGTAGCAGTTCAACACCAAGCTTGTTACACAGATAGACAGCTATCGGCAAACCACCTTTAGGAATACCATAAACGTATTTGATATTATCAAGTTCTTTGGGTCTCTGTTTAACCACTTCATTACAGGCATCCTTTATGTCAGTCCAAGATGCGAAGATAAACTCTTTACTCATCTTTGTCCTCTTCCGATTTCATTCTGGAATAGTCTAGGATCTCATCCCTTATACGATCTAGTATGTCCTGATCAATCTTAATAAGATCAAGGAAATCGGCTGCGATATTTGAGACCAAATCCGCTTCTCCAGGATAGAAGGATACTATTCCCAGATTTTTGTTATCCTCATCAACTGAGAATACTATATCAAGGAAACTCATGTGATCATCTATAGTGAAGATGAATCTTGCTGATGCAACAGGTTCTCCGTATTCAAGTTTAATTGAATTGTCCTCAATGTAAACACTACCACAGATAAACCACTTAGATTGGATGAATCCTGCAAAACTATGTAAAGCATTCTCAAGTTGTACCACTCTGTTTCTCCTTTCCAAGTTCCATTCGAACTGCTTCTCTTAACTCCTTCTCTTTACTCACTGATAAGACTGTCGAATAACCATGCTGGCTTAAGAATGCTGCGACTGATTTCTTGATCGGTTCTTCACTAAAGAGTTCTTCTAGTTTTTCTCTTGCATACTCTTTAGCTTCTTCTCCTCCTACAGTTGATATACAGAATAAATTGAATATGTTCCTCCTAAACGCAGAATCAAATATGCGTCTTACCTCAAGAAACTTATCTGAAAATTCTCTTCTTTCATCTTCCGTAAGATATTCATTTGCAAACATTGATACAGCATCAAGAATCTTATTCAACTCATCGAAAACTCTACAAGTTCTTACCACATTTCTCTCAGCTTCTTTAATTATGTCAGACATTTCTCTGCCTCCAAGATCTCTATAATCCTTGCAATTGCTGTTTCCTTATCAAGTTTCTCAAAATCATCCAGGAAACTTGATTCTATTCTTTGAAGGCATGCTGATTCTTCCATCTCTTCAAAGAGAGTCTTTAAAATCGCAGTTTCCACAGCATAGTCACTATCATCTTGATCTTCGAGATTTTCAAGCAGTCGCTCCAAGAAGAACTCATCATCTTCTGCACTAATTTTAACATCAATATTTCCCAAGTTTGTTGATATATGAAAAACAGCCATATTATTCTCCCTCCAGAATTTGTCTAAGTTCTTCATAAGTATCTGTAAACATAGTCCATCCTCTTTCAGTTTCCAAGTACTTGTTGTCATCTATAGCACCTTGTAGAAAGCTAAGACTCTTATACATACTATCAAGAAGTTGCTGATATTCTACAATCTTATCCCTAACCTCTTCTATAACTTCTTCTTTGTCTTTAGTTTGCATTCCATCTTCTCCTATTTATTAGGTCGGTCTACAGTTATCGTATCTTGGATCACTGCAAAGAATTGCTACTACAACCACAACTAGTAAGAACAGAATGAATCCCATCTTCTAGCCCTCCTTCTTCTTAAGTTTTCTTACTTCTGGATAAGAAATAGGAATCTCTTTCTTGACTTGATTCCAGATTTCCGAAAAGTTCTCTCTCAGCAACTTATCATCTGCAGATTCTTTAACAAACTCCTTCATGGATATTTTATATCTAGTATCATCAATCTCAATTAGAATCGGTTCGTTATTATTTTTCTTAATCATACTTGTAAAGATCGTTCTTATCTTTTTCAGCTCTTTTTCAATCTTATCAGACTGTTCCTTAAGTTGTCTATAAGTCTTAACACTTTGTTCCAATACCTGATAGTCTATGTTAGTCAGCATTACTTTCCTCCTTAAGACACTTAATTATTTCTGCCAAAGTCTTAGAACAGCTAAGAAAACCTGAAATTAGACTTGTAAGTCCTCCATTAGAGCTGTTTATCTCGTAGTTAATCCATAGTGTATGATGATCATCCCATGCAAATTCGATAGTTGCTTTCTCACTATCTTCTCCGTAGTGGAAGATAAGCAAGAAGGAGATAGTGTTTGAAGTTCTAGATGCATCATCCCATAGGATCTCACCTTGTTTAAGCCATAGAGTGTTTAGACATTCGCAAATCCGGTGAGCAACAAACTCTTCTCCTGCATTACATAATGAACACTTTACGTTATCTATTTGATAAGTTTCCCGATTCATAGCTATCTCCAGTACCAGGCGTGAAGCTCTATTCTATCAATCTTAGAATATTCTCTAAACATTCTTTTGAGATCTTCAAATTCTTCTTGATAGATGCCTGTTTCTTCTACTTCATCATATTGTACCTTTTCAAGTTTATCTGCAATATCCTTAATCTGTTCTTGATTCAAATCTTGATAGAGACTATATCCAGTTTTCTCCTCAATTAACTCTGCATAAACCTCTCCTCTAAAAGACCCGCTTCCATATCCAGAGAGTATTCCACCACAAAGATGTAGTTTGGGTTCAAAATCAAGGTAATATACCTCTCCGTTAAGCATCCAATAGTTATCTAATGCCATCTTAATCACTCCTCGTATACATTAAGATTTAATGTAAAAACCTTATCTTCATCACCTTGTATAAAGTACTCAACACATTTCTTGCCTGTATCTGTAGTAGTTTCATCTCTTGATGCAAATACATATTCAGATTTCACAGTCTTAAGAAAGTCAATGATTTCTTGTATGATCTTACTGGAATCATGCATTGATCTTTTCCTCCTTGTTAAGCTTCTCAAAGTAAGCATTAAGAAGGGGGTCTTTTCCAGTGGGCATATCAAACCCATACATTTCCTCATCAAGTGCTTTCTGGAATTTAGTAACTGTACTGAAGACGAAGGAGTTCATATGTTTGGCAAAATGCTCGTAGTTCTTCTTAATATATTGCTCCATACAGATTCCGAAGTTAAATAGATCTATCTTTTCCAGAACTTTATCACCAAGTTGTTGATATAAGGAATCATACTCTTCAGGAATGTTGTAACCAAGCGCGAACATTGCAGCTCTAACAAGTTCAATTTTATCTATAGTTCTAAACAAAAAGTACGCATCTTCTTGACTATTTTTCGTCTCTTCATCATTCATTGCAGAATCAATTCGATCCTCAACAGCATCAAAACATGATAGGAGAAATTTACAAAAAACGGGAGACATATTAAAGTGCAAAAGCGCTTGCTTACAGACATATTCAGAATTGTCTCTTATCTTCTTCTCCAATTTCTCATCAACATTTCCGTTTCTTAGACTTGTTGCATAAGCAAGCAACTCATTAAAACAGGATGTTATTTCCTCAGCCCTCTTTATAGGTTTATTAGCCATAGTTCTTCCTCCTTTTCGCACAAATAAAAATCTAGTTTAGTTATGTTGAGTGAGCCTATGGGTCATCCAACTAAGAATTCATAGCCTTATACATACAAGTCTTGACTATGAATTCTTAGTGGACAACCCATAGACTCTTGTGTTTTTTAATATGAATTAACTTGTCTCTTCCAATCTCGTTTTTGCTTGGGTCTATAATAAGACCCTTTGCCCCTCTTTGGTCGAAATATTTGATTTGACTTCTGCTGAACTGGGATTCTTACTTTAATCTTCATTTCATACACCCTCCGTTATATTACTTGGTAGAACTATTCCATTCTTGAATTCATCTTTCTTGATAACCTCCCACTCAGGGAGGGGGATAATCTTGCCTTCATCCTCGATCTTCAGGTATCCATAATCCCTTCTTTTATAGCCGTATGAGATGATGATTGTTCCTGGAGTGCAACACAGAAGACACTGGCAACCGGTGTTGCCATAACCACCAGTATCCCAAGTAAAAAGGTTGTATCCATCAGATTTGACAACTTCCACGTCCTTGTTCGCGGCATAAACGAGGTATTCCTTCGGAGTTCTGGAGAAGATGAACTTAGGGTCAGATCCATAGACTTCGTATATGGATCCCCAGTAGGGGCCGAATCCATTCTCCAGCTCTTCTTCAGAAAAATGCTCATCAGATAAGATTTTGATTCCAGGCGTTTTAGAGTTCTGAATTCCCGTCCAGATAACCCTAATCACTCTCGTGTCGTCTTTCTTTTTTGTCAACTCGATCTTCTTCATGTTTTCCTCCTTAGTACGGTAAGTGTTTCTTGACAGCTTCTGTAAGTTCTCCTCCATAAGTTGCATGTATGAGAATGTCGTCCAAAACCATCATGTACATACTGTTGAGCATCACCCTCTCAGGTGTTGTAATCTCGATCATGCCAGAGTCGATTAACCAACACATACCAATATAGGTGAGACAGAAACGAGCAATATCCTCGTCACTACAGGAAGAAGTAGAAAGGAATCTATTTGTGTCAGATATAACTCCACAATACAAACGGATGCACGCTTCTTTGAAGTCTCTGGAAGGATACTTGTTCTGAATGGCGGGAAAAGCTTTGTGACAGTCCTTCTTAAGAATCTGACACAAACCAATATACTCTAGTGCATTCTCCTCGTTTAAATCGGCGTTAAGTTTCTCAAAGTGTTGCTCTAAAATAGCAATGTTCTCCATTTGTTTCTCCTTCTTAGTTGATATCATAAATCTTAGTTAAGTGATAGATTCTTGCTCTATTTCACTAATTCCAGTGTGTTATCTGGCATCATTTGATAAATTTTATCATCGATTTGGATGAAGGGAAGTTTGACATTTATTTCTGATTCTTGTAGTTCAAACTTGACTTTCTCTAGATCTATTGGAATCCCCCATCTTGTAGGGGCATTGTCATCCTCCTTCAAGTGGTAGTGCCATGCCCAAAATGCGACAGATTTGACGAATCTGGATACTTCCTGACGAAATGAAACACTACAGTTGATCAATTCCTTTGTCTCAGTTTTGCTCGGGATATCATTATTATACAGAAGAACTTGAAATTCAACTTGGCAAAACGCGCTCGGGGCCCACCACGGAGTTTTCATATAACCTATAACCAAGTCAGATTCTTGTTTATTGAAGTACACCTCGTTTGGTTCAATTGTTACAGGGATGTGTAATGAAGTTATAATCTTGGTGATTGCTACTATTGTTTCTGGTTTAATTCCATGTCCTGTAAACAAACCAAACGGTGTTTTTTCATTGTGTGGTAGGTTTTTGCATTGGTCAATACGATATGCTGGAATGCAAAAGAGATGATCGGGATAAATTAGAAGTCTTTTCTGTGTCAGTCCAGAGCGAGACACGTATAAGACTCTTGTTTTTATTTTGTCAGACTTGTCAAATTTGATAATATTATTGTAGAATATTTCTCCAGTTTCTGTATCGACCCAACAATACGTATGCAGTGCGTCTATCTCGTGTATAGTTGCTTTCATGTTGTATCTCCTCCTTAATCGATATAAATCTTAGTTAAAGAGTATTAAATATTCTTGTTTATACCATTTCAAAGTTCAGCAGCCCACAAGGGGCTATCTTTCCATCAATATTTGTGTAGACCGGAGTACCAACCACAATCAGTTTGATGTTGGAATCGGGATGTATTTTACGAAAGGCATCGGCGTACATGCGAGAAACAAATATGTAATCCTCAGTCGCATCTTGAGGTATCGGATCCAGATCTACAATCTTCTTCTGTACGAATGGATAGCCATTCTCCTCAAACGTGACCTCTTCAAACTTGACGCTCAGAATCTTGTCCTCTGGATCTATTATCATGTAGGGAGTCTTCCCAGCTTTAACGAAAAACTTTCTTTGTTTGTCGTTATATTCTACATCTGCCTCTTTGAAGAGGCTAATTGCGTGTGGTGTGAAATTCCTTGTTTGCATTTGTTTTCCTCCTTTTACTTTGTAGTAAATAAAACTTAGACAAATAAAACAGAATCTTGTATCTATCCTATAAGACCACAAGACCGTCCACTAAGACTGCTAACCAATAAGTTGCTTAGAAACTTGGCTAACAATCTTAGCGAACAAGCCTTGTGGCCTTTATTTTCTAATTTTCTAACAGTTCAAATACATATCGTGGGTCGAGTTTGGTGTTGGCACTCCAGAAATCCTCGACCCAATGGTCCTCAAAGTTATCCTCTTTTAGCCCTCTACATATC
>Ga0256842_1001078_pt1 | contig 22690 bp, 18 predicted proteins | sample 4559240metaG_FD_185973 | JGI IMG/M metagenome (GOLD analysis project Ga0256842, IMG submission 185973) | Hydrothermal vent microbial communities from Guaymas Basin, Mexico - 4559-240 | ecosystem: Environmental > Aquatic > Marine > Hydrothermal vents | place: Mexico: Guaymas Basin | collected... | reverse complement strand
AGGAGTTTTTTAGAAATAGAAGGCGTAAATTTTTTTAAATTAATCTCGTCAAGCAACCAGTCCACAGTTTTTTTCGGTTTAAGAAGACTGTTTTCTTTTTTTAATATGTTTTCGGCTTTATCAAATTCCTTATAAAATAGATTTCTTAACAGCTCGCTTTCTAATGTGTTAAGAAGATTAATTACCTTATTCTGATAATTTTCCACAACTTCTACGTATAAAATTTTGTAAACTTATCTACAGCATCCCTATCCATACGTAACTTGTTTATATGGGCATTTTCATCGGGATAGCCAAGCGTCAACGACATCGTTATAATTTTATCATTCGGAATATTTAACTCTTTATGTAAAAGCTCAGCGTAGGCGACAATGGACGTTTGTGGACATGTTGCAAGACCGAATTCTAAAGCAACAAGCATTAAGGTTTGTGCAAATAGCCCTATATCTATAAACGCTTCTTCGCCCAAATGTTTGTCTCTTGCTATCAATATACAAACGGGCGCGCCAAAACATCTAAAATTTTCCAGTATGTGCTCTTTTAACTTATCCTTGTCGGTTTTAGGGTTTATATTTTTATGTTTAAAAACCTTTACATTACAAGCATCCCTTCGCTCTTTTATAAAATCAGGCACTTCTTTATAACCGTAGTCATAGTCGTACCTTCTTTCAACCTTTGAAATTACAGCGTCTATTAATTTTTTAGATACATGCTCTTTCGTTTTACCCATCAAAACAAACAACTCCCATGGTTGAGTATTGTGTCCTGACGGCGAAAATCTCGCTATGTCTAAAAGTTTATAAACCATTTCTTTATCTACAGGTTTGTCTAAATAAGCCCTAACCGAATACCTATTCCTAACAGCATCTACAACATTCACGACATCTTCCTTCAATAACTAAATTTCATAAAATACTTTTTATGCTGGCAATATCTTTTGTAATTTGCTCAATTAAATCAGAAACCCTTCTAAATTTTTTTTCATCCCTTATAAAATCAACAAACTCTATCTTAATTTTCTTTCCATATATATCGCCTTCAAAATCTATTAAAAACGCTTCGATATGTTTTTTGCTACCCTTAAATGTAGGATTGTAGCCAACATTCACACCGGCTTTAAATTTTTTTTCATCAACGTATACGTAAGCCGCATACACACCTTCCCTTAGCATAATTTCGTTTGTTGGATATATATTCGCCGTGGGAAAACCTAAATTTGTCCCTCTTCCATCACCCTTTTTTACAACGCCCGATATACTATAAGCTCTACCCAAAAATTCGCTTGCTTTTTTAACATTACCTGCTTTCAAAAACTCTCTGATTTTTGTAGAGCTAACTATAACACCGTCAATCTTCACAGGTGGTATAACAACAAGCTCAAAGCCGTAAATATTTGCATATTCTCTTAAAGTTTTAATTCCACCCTTTCCGCCTTCTCCAAAGGTGTAGTCATGCCCTACACAAATGCCCTTTGCTTTCAAATTACCAATAAGTACGTCGAGTATGAATGCTTTAGGATTCATATTTGCAAATTGTTTGGTAAATCTTGCACAAACAACAATATCTATACCTAACCTTTCGACTATTTGAACCTTTTCTTTAAACCTTTGTATTATAAAAGGTTGAGATGTTTGCTTAATAACCTTTAAAGGATGAGGGTAAAAAGTAAAAAGAACAGGCGTTCCATTTATGGCTTTTGCCATATCGACAGTCTTTTTTACCAAAGCCTGATGTCCAATATGTATACCATCAAAATTTCCTAAAGCTATAACAGGATTTTTTATTTCACAAGTTTTGTAAAAATCCCTAATTATTTTCATACATTAAACCTAAAATAGACAACATCGCCATCTTGCATTATATAGTCCTTACCTTCAAGACGCATCAAACCTTTTTCTTTGGCTTCTTTTTCTCCGCCTGATGCTATATAATCTTCATAAGATATAATCTCAGCCCTGATAAATCCGCGCTCTATATCGCTATGAATAACTCCCGCCGCTTCTTTGGCAGTCGTGCCTTTTTTTATTGTCCAGCCTCTAACCTCTTTCTCTCCGGCAGTAAAAAATGTAATCAAACCGAGCATACTGTAACCCGTCTTTATGAGTTTATCCAAACCGGATTCTTTCAAACCCAGCATCTCCATAAATTCTTTTTTCTCGTTTTCCGATTCTAGTTTGGATATCTCTTCTTCTATCTTGCTCGATAAAACAATAACAGGAGCATCTTCTTCTTTAGCTATCTCTTTCACGATATCTGAATGTTTGTTTCCTTCGATTTCGTTTTCTGACACATTTGCCACATAAATTACGGGTTTTGCTGACAGCAATCTCAATTCATTTATAAGCCATTTTTCTTCTTTGTTGTAGTTATCTTTTTTTCTGATAGGCTCACCGTTTTCAAGCTGTTCTTTAAATTTTGACAAAATTTCTATCTCTTCTTTGTAGTGCTTATCGCCGGATTTTGCCAATTTTGAAGACCTGTTCATCCTGTTTTCTATCGTTTGCAAATCGGCAAGCATAAGCTCCACATCTATCGTTTCTATATCTCTTTTTGGGTCAACGCTACCGTCTTGATGCACTATATCTTCATTTTCAAAACACCTGACGACATGAACTATAACCTGAACATCCCTTATGTGAGACAAAAACTTATTTCCCAAACCAGCACCTGAACTTGCACCCTTAACAAGCCCGGCTATATCGACAAACTCCACAACTGCAGGCGTTATCTTTTTAGGATTTACCATTTCAACTAACTTATAAAGCCTTTCGTCGTTTACGGTAGCTATACCGACATTTGGGTCTATCGTGCAAAACGGAAAATTTGAGCTTTCAGCGCTACCTTTGCTTAAAGCGTTAAACGTTGTTGACTTGCCAACATTGGGTAAACCTACAATACCGCATTTAAATCCCATAACCCATCCTTCCTTGACTAAATTTATAACCCAGTATTATATTATATTGTTTATCTACAAAATTCAATTACCGTTTAGGCATATAACGCCCAATTTCGGAAAAACAGAAACCAACACAACTTAGACATAAATTAAAAAACGAAGTTATATCAAGACTCTCACAAACCGAAATAAATTTTGAAGGCTGGCATAGGGCAATTAATTTTATATATCCTTTTTTAGAGTTTATACCCGGCAAAAGCGCCGAGGATATGATGTATGAATGTCAAAGAAAAAAAGGAGCTTGAAGCTTTATTGGAATAAAATTTTCTTGATTGGCTGTTAAATAAAATGTACTCTTTTGAAAAATAAAAGGAGTTTTTGAAACATGGAAAACCTAATTGATATTTTAAAATTCGACGAAAAAGGCTTAATTCCAGTAGTTGTTCAAGATTTTTACAACAATGATGTTTTAATGGTCGCATACGCAAACAAAGAAGCAATAGAAAAAACATTAGAAACGGGATATGCTCACTACTTTTCAAGAAGTAGGCAAAAGTTATGGAAAAAAGGTGAAACAAGCGGACACACCCAAAGGGTTAAACAAATATTTTATGATTGCGATGAGGATACGCTTCTTATAAAGGTTGAACAAAAAGGAGCAGCATGCCACACAAACCACAGAAGCTGCTTTTATAGAGAATTTTACAGAGGCCAAACAAAAGAAATAGATAAAGTTATAGACGAAAATTTTAACGGCATTATATATAAACAAAAACAAGATAACAATAACACCCTGGATGTGTTGTATGATACCCTTCAAGAAAGAAAAAAAACAATGCTTAAAGATTCTTATACGGCAAAACTCTTTAAATCCGGCATAGATAAAATTACAAAAAAAATTGGTGAAGAAGCAATAGAAACAATCATAGCAATGAAGGACAAAAATGAAAGCGAAATAATATATGAAACAGCCGATACTATATTCCATCTGCTTGTAGGGTTGGCATATTTTAATATACCGCCAAGTGCAATATTGCAAGAACTTCAAAGAAGAATGGGTACATCAGGCACATTTGAGAAAAAAACAAGAAAGGAGTAAAGATTTACTTGACAATATAAGAAAACTCATATATAAAGCACATTGCTTTGTTGAATTGTAAACTGAAAGAGGAGTTTAGCGAAGATGAAAACTTTTATGGGAAAATTTGAGCCTGAAAACAGGCCATGGTATTTGATAGACGCAAAAGGTAAAACGCTTGGAAGAATAGCAACTCAGATTGCCGTACTTTTAAGAGGCAAAAACAAACCTACATTTACTCCAAATGTGGACACGGGTGCATTTGTCGTTGTTATTAATGCAAAAGATGTAAAACTCACAGGAAATAAATTAGAACAAAAGATGTACTACAGACACAGTGGGTATATCGGTGGACTAAAGGCCGTAAGCGCTAAAAAAATGCTTGAGGAATTTCCTGAGAGAGTTATTTACCATGCAGTAAAGGGCATGCTTCCAAAAAACAGGTTATCCAATAAAATAATTACAAAACTAAAGGTTTATGCTTCTGAGGAACATCCTCACAAGGCTCAAAATCCTATTAAGATAGAAGTTTAAGGGGTGTTAAATGGATAATAGATTTTATGCAACCGGAAAAAGAAAAACGTCCGTAGCAAGGGTTTGGATATCAAACGGCAACGGAAATATAACAATAAACAAAAAAACTCTTGATGAATATTTTGGTGGATTGAACCGTGCAAAACTTGAGATTCAGCATCCTATTAGCCTTGCTGGATTAACAGGTAAAGTAGACATAATGGCAACCGTTAAAGGCGGTGGAATTATGTCTCAAGCTGAAGCTTTAAGGCACGGTATTTCTAAAGCATTGGTTGAATATGATGCTTCCTTGAGAGGAACACTAAAACCATTAGGTCTTTTAAGTAGAGATGCAAGAGTAAAAGAAAGAAAGAAATACGGCAAAAAGAAAGCAAGAAAATCCTTCCAGTGGTCTAAGAGATAAATTACTACCCGCAAGCCTTTTGCGGGTTTTTTTCTTTGCATGATTAAGGTCGGTATCGTAGGAATAACCGGTTTTGCCGGTTTTGAATTATTAAAGATTTTATCCTTCCATAAAGAAGTATCTTTGGAATATATAGCTGCAAGAAGCGAAATAAATAAAAGCGTTTCTGATATATATCCTCAGATTTCAACCTATAAAGACAAAATAATAGAAGAGATAGATATAAACAAGATTAAAGAGTTGGATGTAGTATTCTTAGCTTTGCCTCATACGGTATCGATGGAAATTGCAAAATCTATTTATAACTATGTAAAAATAATTGACTTAAGCGCTGATTTTAGACTTTCGGATACAAATACATATAAAAAATGGTACAAAAAAGAACATACGGCGAAAGAATTGGTAGACAAAGCTGTGTATGGACTATGCGAAATAAATCGAGATAAGATAAAAAATGCCAGTTTAATAGCAAATCCGGGATGTTACGCAACAAGCATTATTTTGCCTTTGGCTCCAATTTTGGAATATATCGATACGAAAGACATAATCTCAGATTCAAAATCGGGTGTGAGTGGAGCTGGAAGAGGATTAAAAGAAGGTTTACAATTTTGTGAAGTAAATGAAAACTTCAAAGCCTACTCAGTGGCAAACCATAGACACACACCCGAGATAGAAGAATTTTTAAACTCAATATCGCAACAAGACATACAACTAACATTTTCTCCGCATCTTTTGCCAATACAGAGAGGAATACTTTCAACAATATACGTAAAACCAAATAGAAAATTAACAAAAAAAGAGATATTAGACATATATAAATCCTTTTATGATAATAGTTTGTTTGTTAGAATTAAAAGTGAACTACCTTCAATCAATAACGTAAAAGGCACAAACTTTTGTGATATAGGATTTGAATTGGACGAAAGAAACAATAGGCTAATTATTATAAGCGTAATCGATAATTTAATAAAAGGCGCAAGTGGTCAGGCTGTTCAAAATATGAACATTATGTTAAATCTAAATGAAACAGAAGGATTGATACCTTACCCATATTACCCATGAAAGTAAAAGAATCTAATAAATCGATTAATATTATAAGCTCAATAAAAACATCCGTTGCAAGCGCACAATTAACACAAAAGCCATACGACGTCGGTTTAATATTATCCACAAAAGAAACTGTAGCATCAGCTGTTTTTACAAAAAATAAAATAAAAGCAGCCCCTGTTTTATACGATATGGAACTCTTAAAAAGCAATACAGACATAAGAGCTGTTGTAGTTAATAGCGGCAACGCAAACGCATGCAACTCAAACGGTTTTGAAGCAATAGAATCTATAACAAACAATCTATCTAAAAAATTAAACATAGATAAAAGGCAGATATTTGTAGCATCAACCGGCATTATTGGAGAAGACCTGCCTTATGAAAAAATAAACAGCTCCCTTGATACGCTTATAAATTCGTTGGGTGAACATAGCGGTGAGTTTGCAAAATCCATAATGACAACAGACACCTATCCAAAAGAATATGCTCTTGAGTGTAGCTTCTTTGGAACAACCTTCGGCATTGGCGGCGTAGCAAAAGGCGCAGGCATGATACACCCTAATATGGGCACAATGTTGGGATTTATAACAACAGATATAAATATATCCAAAGATATGCTCGATAGGGCTCTGCAACACGCCGTTAATCATTCATTTAACAGGATTAGCGTAGATGGAGACACATCCACAAACGACACCGTATTTATAATGAGCACAAAAGAAGCTAAGAATGATGAAATAACTGACGATAGTGAGATATATAGGTTTTTTGAAGATAATTTAACTCATTTATGCACCCACCTTGCAAAGATGATTGTTAAAGATGGCGAAGGAGCAACTAAATTAGCAGAGGTCATAGTAGTGGGAGCAGAATCGCCAAATGATGCAAACAATATAGCAAGGAGCGTAGCCAATTCCCTTTTGGTAAAGACGGCTATTTTTGGGCAGGACCCTAATTGGGGAAGAATAGTGGACGCTATAGGATATGCAGATGCCAATATCCACCCAGACAAATTAAAGGTCTATATTGGAGACTTTCCGGTATTTGAAAGAGGAAAAAAATCAAACACAAAAAAAGGGTTGCTCGATGAATATATGAAAAACAGCGAGATAAAAATTCTAATAGATATTGGGATTGGAACATCGAGTTATAATATGTGGTTTAGCGACATAAGCTATGATTATGTTAAAATAAACGCTGAATATCACACTTAGATATCGTTTTTAGTAACGGGCTTTCCGTCTTCAGGCTCATGGTGTAGCATACCAAAAATCTCTTTTTCGCTTTCTTCATCTATAGGAAAATATTTACCTTCAGCCAAAGCCAAAACATTCCCTTTATCATCTTTTAGAACAGCTTTAGCATAACCTATAAATTTTTTAAATTCCTTGGCGTATGCCTCTGCAAACAGCTCTATGTTAGGTTTTATAGGCATTTTGTATCTAATTCTGAGTTCAACAGTGTAATAAAGTCTCTTTGTTTTTACGCTGCATGCCCAACCCATAATCTCATCCAAAACAGATGCCGCTATTCCACCGTGTATCCTATCTTTATAACCTATATACTTCTCATTTAAAGTAAATTTTACAAAGACTTTATCTTTATCTGTTTGAAAAGTTAAATTCAATCCAATAGGATTTTCCTTTCCGCAGATAAAACATCGTTTGTATTTAGGCAAATTTTTCATACAGAACATTATACAAAAAAGGATATCCATGTAAAGATTAGATACTTGTAAATTTTTTTAAAAAATTTTATTGCCATTTATGTTTTATTAAATTATAATGATTGAAAAAGATTGCTCATTCTAGATGGAGGTGAAGACATGAAAGGTATAAATCTAAAAACAAAGTTAACATTTGTTGTTGTTGTAATCTCTTTAGTTATTCTATTTTTTGCTTCTTTGTTGTCTTACGACAAGTATGTAAATTACACCAACATAAGAGATTCAAAGCAAGCCGTTTTGCTTGCTGTTAAGATAGGCGCACTGGTGCACGAAACACAAAAAGAAAGAGGTGCGTCTGCAGGGTTCTTAGGTGCAAAAGGCACAAAATTTCAATCTATCCTTGCAAATCAAAGACTTAATACGGACAAAAAGCTGCAAGAGTTAAAAGAAGCGGCAACAAAAATGAACATAGAATATAACGCAAGATTTGCAACCTACTTCCATAGAGCAATGAGCATGTTAAAAGATTTAAATAACGTAAGGAGAAAGGTGGATTCTCTATCTATCAGTGTCCAAGATGAGGTTACATACTATACAAAAATCAATGCAGACCTGCTTGATGCTATAGGTTCTATAGGTTTTGCAACGGATGACCCTTACATTTCTAAAGAATTAAACGCATATGCCAATTTTTTACTATCCAAAGAAAGAGCAGGTATAGAAAGAGCCGTTCTATCCAACACATTTGCTCAAGACAAATTCGGAGAAGGCATGTATAAAAAGTTTATAACGCTCATTGCCGAACAAAACAGCTATCTTCATTCATTTACAATATCTGCTAACAAAAAATTCTTGGATTATTACAATTCACACTTTAAAGGGAATAGTATTGATGAAGTAAACAGAATGAGAAAGATTGCAATGGATAATTTTTTAACTGGTAATTTTAATGTTGACCCTCAATATTGGTTTAAGACAATAACCAAAAAAATCAACATACTAAAAAACATTGAAGACTATATGGAAGAAAACATCCTAAAAGATATGTCGAGCGAGATAAAAACAGCACTTGGAGAGCTTACTACATATCTTTCTATGTTTGTTATAGGTATACTTTCTATACTGCTTCTTGCTTTCGTATTGTTTAAGCATGTTCTTTCAAATATAAAATTACTATCCAACGAAACGAAAGAGCTCGTGGAAGGCGAAGGCGACCTAACCCAACGCATTAACATAAAATCCAACGACGAACTTGGAGAACTTGCCGAATGGTTCAATAAATTTATAGAAAAAACACAAACAATGATAAAAGAGATAGGAAGCAGCACAAAGAAGCTTGAGGCTCATTCTAATAATCTATCTCGAGCATCAAATCAAATGTCTTCATCAACAGAAGAAACCACAAGAAGCATGCAAGAAATAGCAAATGCTATCAATGACACATCTCAAGCGGTAGACGGTGTTGCGCACTCTACAGAAAATATCAACTCTCTCTCTGCGGATGTAGTTGAGGTAAACCAACAAATGCTTCAAGACATTGAAGAAAGGCTTGAAAGAATGAGAGAAAATGCTCAACTTGCAAGGGAAGCAATGGAACAAATTGATACAGTTAATAAAGCATCTGACGAAATAGGAGAAATTATAGGCGTCATTAACGAAATAACCGACCAAACAAACCTACTTGCCCTAAATGCCGCAATAGAGGCAGCGCGAGCAGGTGAAGCAGGACGCGGTTTTGCCGTTGTTGCCGACGAAGTTAGAAAGTTGGCAGAAAAAACACAGCATGCAACGGAAGAGATAGGCAATATGATAACAAAAATGCAGGCAGACACAAAAACAGCCGTTAGCAAAACAAAGCAAGCAAGCGAAATGATACTTGCTGAAGAAGTAAAAGCCAAAGAAGATAAAAACCACATAGAAGAAGTTGTAGAAAAAACAAACAGGGTTATAGATGAAGTTAATTCAACAAGTGCTGCAACCGAAGAATTATCGTCAACGGTTGCGGAAATTGATATGCAGGTAAGAGATGTAGCCGAAGCTGCAAAAGAGAATGAAAAGGCGGTTGAAGATGTTGCAAAATCTGCAGACCAACTTAATGAAATTGCAAGTGAGGTCAATCAGTTGGTAGGAAGATTTAAAGTATAAAATATAAAAGATATTTTACTAAAAGCGAAAGAGAATACACTCTCTTTCGCTTTTTTTGTTTAAGATACATAGCAAACCCACTTGATTGTATATCAAAAAAGCACTATAATTTGCTTATGAGAACTGGGATTCTTATATAAAAAAGAGAGGTTACGTATGCTCGCAAAAAGAATCATACCGTGTTTAGATGTTAAAGATGGAAGGGTCGTTAAAGGAATAAATTTTGTAAATCTTCAAGATGCAGGAGACCCTGTAGAGCAGGCAATTGTATACGACAAACAAAAAGCAGACGAACTTGTTTTTCTGGATATAACAGCAAGTCATGAAAAAAGAAAAACAATAATAGATGTTGTTAAAAAAACCGCCGAAAATGTATTTATGCCTTTAACGGTTGGTGGCGGAATCAATACCATAGAAGACATAAGAAACCTTCTAAAAGCTGGCGCCGATAAGGTTTCAATCAATTCTGCAGCAATAAAGAATCCTTCAATAATAAACGAATCGTCCAAAATATTCGGAAGTCAATGTATAGTAGTGGCAATAGATGCAAAAAGAACTGCTTTAGGGTTTGAGGTATTTATACACGGCGGAAGAATAGCTACAGGTAAAAATGCTATAGAATGGGCAAAAGAAGCTCAAGATAGAGGGGCAGGAGAAATATTACTAACAAGTATGGATGCCGACGGCACAAAAAACGGATACGATACCGAAATAACCCAAGCCGTAACAGACGCTGTTACCATACCCGTTATAGCATCTGGCGGTGCGGGAAATCCACAGCATATGAAGAATGCGTTTGATGTCGGAGCAAGCGCAGCTTTGGCAGCTTCTATATTCCATTTTGGTGAATATACAATAAAAGACACAAAAGAATACCTTAAGAAAGAAGGGGTAAATGTCAGAATATAAATTCGCCCTTTTGGTGTTGAGCGATTCACGTTCAAAAAATCCCAAAGAAGATAAAATTAAGCCATTAATTGAGAACATATTGCAATCCATAAACTCAAGGCTTACTTTATATGATATTATACCAGACGAATTTGAGTTAATAAAATCTACCCTTATAGACTTTTCAAACAATAACTCTATAGACGCAATACTGACAAGTGGCGGCACAGGACTGTACGAAAGGGATGTAACACCACAGGCAACAAAAGAAATTCTCGAATATGAAATACCTTCTATCCCACAAGCTATGCTATTTAATTCGCTGCAATATACAAAAAGAGCAATGTTATCAAGAATGGTAGCAGGAGTTAGAAATAAAAAGTTGATTATAAATCTTCCAGGTTCGCCAAAAGCTGTAAGAGAAAATCTTGAATATATAATAGATGTACTACCGCATGCGATAGATAAATTAAAAGGAGACGATACTCCTTGCGGTGTTACTTAGAAATTGACTTTTGGTCTGAATAAATTAAAATTAATTTAATCTTATTGTATGGAGGGTTAAAATGAATAAAAAGGGCTCAACTAAGTTAGACAGGGGGAGTTATGCTAAAATTATCGATGAAATAAAGAATTACATAAAGAAAAAAGGCAATTTTGACAAAAAATTAATAGATATTTTTATAGAATCGTCTCTCAATTACTCCAAATTAGAAAGCTTTATAGAAAAATTTTCAACAGAAGACATCAAAGGATTATTGATAGAAAGTTTAGGCTTTATATCCCAATCCAAAGATAAACCCAAGATAACCCTATCCAATGTAAGCATAAACAATAAAAAATATACTCAGATACAAATTATTACACAAAACAATCCATTTGTAGTGGATAGCATAACGTCTATTATAAATAATTTGAATGATTTCTTTATAGAGTTCAGCATGCAGCCTATTTTAACTGTGGATAGAGATAAAGACGGCAATTTGACAAACATAAAACCCTCGCAAGAAAGCGGCAACAAAGAGATATATCTATACTTTCTTATCGACGCCATAAGCGATATACAAAAAGAAAAGCTTCAAAAGGATATAGAAACATCCATAGAAGAAAGTCAGCTCGCCGTTGAAGATTTCAAAGAGATGGAAAAAAGAACCAAATACATAGCAAGAAAATTAAATGACCCGTTATACTTAAAAAAGGTAACAGAAAAAGAAACTGAAGATATAAAAGAATTTCTCATGTGGCTGCTTGACGGTAACTTTATATTCTTAGGCATGAGAAGCTATAACTTAGAATACACAAAAGACGATATATTGATACAAATGGATAAGGAAAGTTGTTTGGGTATTTTAAAAAAGACAGAAAAATCACGCTTTATCGATAAAACGTCGATAAAGGATTTGCCTGAGGTTGCCCAAGAAACCGTTAAAAGCGGTAATATTATGGTTATCGATAAGACAAACACAAAAAGCAATGTATACGACACAAGAAGGATGGACTACATAGCCGTCTCTGAGCTCGATGAAAATTTAAAACCTGTAAAAAGAAATATAATCATAGGCTTATTTACACCAAAAGCCCTAAAAGAACAAGCATCAAACATACCCTTCTTAAAATCAAAATTGGATAGAATATTGTTTGAGGAAAATATAGTTGAAGATTCCTTTGAGCAAAGGCATATGATAGATATATTCAATACACTTCCAAAAGACGACCTATTCATATCAAAAACAGAAGATTTAAAAATACTACTTGAAGAGCTTTTAACGTGTGAAACTGAAGAAAAAATAAAAATACTAACACGACAAACAAGCCTCATCCACGGTTTATACTTAATGGTTGTTTTGCCTGTTAAATTTTATTCCCAAAAAAATCTTGAAGCGTTTACAGAGTATCTGAAAAATAACTTAGACACACGCGATATTGAATATAAAATTATAACCCAAAGTTCACGAATAATAAGAATACACTATTATCTCATATTCCATAAGGATAAAAAGCCATCCATAGATATAAAAAATATAGAGTTGGATTTTAGAAACATAGTTTCAAGCTGGAAAGACAACTTTACAAATCTTTTAGTAGAAAAATTTGGACATGGAAAGGCTTCGTATTTATCAAGCAAATATCTTAAGAGTTTTAATGATGAATATATCTCAAAAACATCACCTGAAGAATCCATATTCGACCTTGATTACTTAGAAAAATTAACAGAAAAAAAGAAACAGCAGGTTGCTATATATACGCAACACGACAGCATCTTTTTTAATATATATTCCTTAAACAAATCGCCTTTATACGAAATTCTACCAAAATTGAATAATATGGGTCTAAACGTATTGTATGAAGATTTCACAAACATAAAAATCAACAACCAGGATGTATATATACAAAGATTTTCTATAGACCCGTCTACCTTAAATCTTGAAGATAGAGAAATTCTTTTTGAAGCCATACAAGATAATTTCGAGGTTATCTGGAGCGGCATAATGGAAGATGATGGACTAAACAGATTGACCACATCTTCTGCCCTTAATTGGAAATATATAGACCTGTTGAGAGCGTTAGGCAATTACCTTATGCAGATAAACTTCCAGATAAAAAAATCATCCTTGGTTTCTGTATTAAATAAATACCACAATATATCTTCTCTACTTATCGATTTCTTTGAAGCAAAATTTTCACCAAAGCTTGCAGGCTCTCTAAATATTGATTCAATCTATAGCAATATAAAGGTCTCCCTTGAGACAATAAATGATATACATGAATACAGAATTATGCATTCTATGCTGAATATAATAGAAAGCATTTTAAGAACAAATTTCTATAAAGAAAAAAAGTATCATTATATATCGTTTAAAGTAGATTCATCAAAAATCATAACAATGCCACTTCCAAGACCGATGTTTGAGATTTATGTGCATTCGGCTTTCATGGAAGGATGTCATTTAAGAGGCGGCAAGGTTGCAAGAGGCGGAATAAGGTGGAGCGACAGAAAAGATGATTTCAGGCTTGAAATTTTGGGCTTAATGAAAACTCAAATGGTAAAAAATGCCGTTATCGTTCCTGTTGGTTCCAAAGGCGGATTTATAGTAAAGGTTCAATCAAAAGATAGAAACGAAGCTGTAGAATGGGCTAAGAAATCATACAGAACCCTAATGAGAGGAATGCTAGACATAACCGATAATCTTGACGAAAAAAATAACGAAATATCTCCCAAGGACGTTGTTTGTTATGATGAGTTTGACCCGTATCTTGTTGTGGCAGCCGATAAAGGGACAGCAACGTTTTCAGATATAGCAAATGAAATCAGCGAAAAAGAGTATGGTTTCTGGCTAAAGGATGCATTTGCAAGCGGCGGTAAACATGGATATGACCATAAAGTTATCGGCATAACAGCAAGAGGAGCATGGCAATGTGTCGAAAGGCATTTTAGGGAGCTGGGTAAAAATATACACAAAGATACGTTTACCGTAGCAGGCATCGGTGATATGAGTGGCGACGTTTTTGGAAACGGCTTGCTATATACCGACACTATAAAACTACTTGCTGCTTTTAACCACATAGAGATATTCATAGACCCAAACCCAGACCCGAAAATATCTTTTAAAGAAAGAAAAAGATTATTTGAAAATGGATTAACATGGAAACATTACGATAAAAAACTGCTATCCAAAGGCGGATTTATTGCAGACAGAAATTCAAAATCCATCAAATTAACCAAAGAAGCAAAAGAATTTCTACAAACGGAAGCCGATGAATTATCAGGTGAAGAACTTATAAAATTGATACTTCAGGCTGATGTGGATTTGCTTTGGAACGGAGGCATAGGAACATATGTAAAATCCCACACCGAAACAAACGAAGATGCAGGAGATAGATTAAACGATGCTGTAAGAATTAACGCAAATCAATTAAGAGCAAAAATTATAGGCGAAGGTGGAAATCTTGGATTAACTCAAAAGGCAAGGATAGAATATGCCCTAAACGGCGGAAAGATTAATACAGATGCACTGGATAACTCAGCTGGTGTTGATATGTCAGACCATGAGGTAAATCTTAAAATACTCCTAAACCACTTGGTAAAGAAGGGTGTATTAAAGGATATAGATGAAAGAAATAAAATGCTTGAAGAATTAACAGAAGAAGTAACACAAAGAGTTTTAACCCACAATTACATGCAAAGTTTCGCCGTAAGTTTGGATGAGCATCGTTCAAAACAAGAACCTGACCTTTTTTATGAACTCAATATGTTCTTATACAATAAAGGCTTGCTACATAAAGAAGATTATCCATTCCCAGACAGAAAAGAGTTATCTCTAAGGGTATCTAAAGGAATTGGATATGTAAGACCAGAACTATCTGTAATGTTGGCTTTAAATAAGATGTTTATATACGACGAATTGCTTAAGAGCAACGTATTCAGCGAAGATACGATAGAGCAGTATGCAACAATGTACTTTCCGCCAACTATTAGAAAAAAATACTCAAAATACATACCCGAGCACAGACTAAGAAATGAAATAGCCTTTACTTTTGCTGTAAATTTAATCATCAACAATAACGGAGCAATAAGTATACTAAAGATTAATATGCTCACAGGGCAAGATTATCCTACTATAATGAAATCTATGATTTTTGCATACGACATACTAAATATTCTTGAATTAAGAGAAGAGCTGTTTTTATACGAAAACAAAATACCACAACAGGAGATATATAAAATATCATTAGATATGTTTGACGCTATTAACTCGTTAACAATAAATCAACTCTATCTTTTTGGAGATTCCGTATCTCTCGATATGAAAAAAGAAGCAGAAGTAAAAGAATGGATAGATAATTACTCAAAATGTTGTATAGAAAACGGCGTATTTAAAGAAGCATACACGAATAAGGTAAAAGAACTATCAGAAATCATAGACGAAAAACTTGCAAAAAAAATAGCTAAACTCTACTTCTTGGATGATTTCATTCCGGCATTCAACATAGCCAAACTACTAAATAAAGATTTAAAAGATGTGGTGGACGCTATAGAAAATGTTCATAAATACTTTGGCATACAAAAGATTTTGGATTACACAAACGGAATACACATATCAAACGAGTGGGATAGACTAGCTCAATTTTCTATGATTAAAAATTACACGCTTGCTTCGGTTATTATGTCCACAAAGCTCATAAAAGAGTTTGATGGGAACATTAATGCACTCATAGAAAGCAAAAAGAAGGATTACGCAACATACGTTACGGACTTAAATACCATAATAGGAACAAAATCCACAAATCTACATCCAATTATGCTACTCTACGATAAACTCCAAAGAATAATAAGATAACAACAAAAAAAGCCCTGGTTTTTAGACCAGGGCTTTTTAGTTTTTGCAAGAGAGTGCGCTATTACTCTGTAATAACTATCTCTTTAAATCCTTTACCAGGAAAGTCCTTAGCAAGTCTCATCTTACCGCCTGCCAAGATTGTTTTTATTTCTCTTTCCGTTAAATGATACTCAAGTGGAATTTCAATGCCTTTTGTCTCATCATACAGAACAACTTCACCCGTTCCATCTATTAGAGCTTTTCTTATGCCTTCTATCTTTATCTTATCGTTCTGGTCAATCTTGTCGTAATCGTCAGGATTTTTAAACGTCAAAGGAATAATGCCGAAGTTAATCAGGTTTGCTCTATGAATCCTTTCAATTGCTTTTGCAACAACTGCTTTAACTCCAAGATACATAGGACAAAGTGCAGCATGCTCTCTGGAAGAACCCTGTCCATAGTTGTCGCCACCTACGATAATGTTGTGGATGCCTTTTTCTTTATTTTCAAGACACCTTGAAGCAAAAGTTGGGTCTCTCTTTACGAAGACATACTCGGAATATTTCGGAACATTTGATCTATATTTGAGAAGATCGCCTGCTGGCATAATGTCGTCTGTTGTGATTTTATCGCCGAATTTACCAGTAACTTCGCCTACTAAATCTTTCGGCATAGGCTCTCCGCCCGGAGGGTCAACAATGTTTGGACCCTTGTAAAGTTCTATACTTTCTGCTTCTTTTTCATCAGCAGGCGGTAACAATAAGCTATCATCGATAATAAATTTCTCAGGTATGTCAACGCTCGGATATTTGATTCCGAATTTTGTTTCCAAATCTCTCGGGTCTGTTATAACACCCGTCAAAGCACAAGCAACGGCTGTCTCAGGACTTACAAGATAAATCTTAGCCGTAACAGTTCCGCTTCTTCCGTAGAAGTTTCTATTGTTTGTTCTAATCGATATAGCGTTGTTTCTTGGAGCCTGTCCTGCACCGATACAGAATCCGCATGCAGACTCAAGTATTCTTGCTCCTGCTGCTACAATATTACTTAAAGCGCCTTCGTCAGCAAGCATTCTCAAAACCTGTTTAGAACCCGGTGCATAGCCGAAACTTACATCAGGATTAACTTTCTGTCCTTTCAATAGTTCGGAGACTGTTTTTCCATCTTTATAGGAAGAGTTTGTACAGCTTCCTATCATAACCTGATCAACAGGTGTGCCTTCAACGTCCCTTACCCTTACAACATTGTCAGGGTTGTGTGGCTGAGCAATCATAGGCTCAAGTTCGCTCAAGTTAATTTCTATAATCTTATCGTATTTTGCATCAGGGTCAGCTTCCAAAGGAATCCACTGATCTCCTCTATCTTGAGCTTCTAAGAATCTCTTTGTTTCTTCGTCTGATGGGAATACACTTGTTGTAACACCAAGCTCAGCACCCATATTAGTTATTGTTCCTCTTTCTGGAACCGTTAGTGTTTTTACGCCTTCTCCATAATATTCAGCAATCCAACCAACATTACCTTTGGTTGTCAAAATCTGCAAAACCTTCAAAATAACATCTTTTGCTGTAACCCAAGGATTAAGCTTTCCTGTCAAATGAATTCCTACTATTTTAGGCCTTGGCATATAGAAAGGCATTCCAGCCATAGCTGCAGCAACATCAAGTCCACCAGCACCAATGGATATCATTCCTATACCGCCGCCTGTAGGTGTGTGGGAATCTGAACCAAGTAGAGTTTTTCCTGGTCTACCCACCCTTTCGATGTGTACCTGATGACAGATACCGTTTCCTGCTTTGGATAAATATAGACCATACTTTTTAGCAAAAGTCTGAAGATATGTATGGTCGTCTGCATCCTCAAATCCCATCTGAATTGTCTTGTGGTCGATGTAACTTACTGATACTTCTGTTTTGACCCTTGGAACACCCATCTGCTCAAACTGCAAATCGGCCATCGTTCCTGTTGCATCTTGTGTGAGGGTTTGGTCTATCTTAATACCTATCTCATCACCAGAGAACAGGTCGCCGTCAACAAGATGTTCCTTCAAAATCTTTTGTGCAACCGTTAAACCCATTTCTGCAACCTCCTTAAATTTTATTTGCTTTTTTACGGTAGAGTTTATATCATTTTAGTTGACAAAAAGCAAAATTTTTGAGGTGTTTGATCATGGAAAAGATAAAAGTTTTAGTTGTGGACGACTCATTGATAGCAAGGAAGTATTTAACCAGAATTTTAGAAGAATCAGGAAAGATTGAAGTAATTGATTCAGCAAGTAACGGGCTGGAAGCTATCGAAAAAGCTAAATCCCTAAAGCCTGATGTTATAACAATGGATATAGAAATGCCTAAGATGACAGGGCTTGAGGCTTTGGAAAAATTGTCAAAAGAAAATCCTATACCTGTTATTATGGTTAGCACCCTTACAACAGACGGTGCAAAAGAAACACTTCAGGCTTTAAGGCTTGGAGCGATAGACTACATATCCAAAAATGATGTTTTATCATTTAAAACAACATCAAGAGAAGCAAGAGAGCTTCTTGTAGAAAAGATTGTCGCTGCAAAAGGTGCACGGTTTCACCATAAACAACACACAGCAACAAGAACCATAGCTGAGCCAAAGCATCAAGAGCAACCAAAAACACCAATTCAAAGGTCTAAAAAATTAGAAAAAATGAATATAAAACTTGTTGCTATAGCTGCATCCACTGGCGGTCCTGTTGCGCTTGAAAGGGTTTTTGAGAAATTACCAAAACTAAACGTACCAATTCTAATAGTCCAACATATGCCTAAGACATTTACAGGCGTATTTGCTAAATCCTTAGATAAGGTATCACAGATAACCATTAAAGAAGCCGAAGGTAAAGAAATCCTAAAACCTAACGTAGGATATTTGGCGCCAGGCGGATTGCAAATGACAGTAGAAAAAAATTCACAAGGCGCATATCATGTAAAAGTCAGCAGCGAACCAAAAACCATATACACACCAAATGCAAATGTTATGTTCTCTTCGGTTGCAAAGCACTTCAAAAATAATGCTCTATGCGTTATTATGACAGGAATGGGAGATGACGGATTCAAGGGTTTGCAAGAAGTGCACGCATCAGGCGGTACGATAATAGCACAAGACAAAAATTCTTGTGTGGTTTGGGGAATGCCGAGAAAACCTACAGAAACGGGTATTGCAGACTTTGTAGCACCGCTTGAGAAGATACCCGAATATATATCAAAAATAGTCTTGGGTAGATAATGCCTGAAATACTTTCGCAAGAAGAGATAGATGCTCTATTAAGCAATATAGACCAAAATGACGTCAAAATAAAAGAAGAAACAATAGAAAATGAGCAGGAATTAAAAAGCAAAAAGGCGTCTTTATACGATTTTAAACGTCCTGACAAGGTATCTAAAGAACAAATTAGAGCCATAAAAAACCTTCACGATAAATTTGCAAGAAACTTTTCATCCAAATTATCTGCATTTTTAAGGTCGATAGTAGAAATGGAGGTAATTAGTGTCGATCAGATGACCTATGCGGAATTTGTTTTATCTTTGTCAAGCAATGTTAGCTTTAATGTTGTGAGTCTATCGCCACTTGACGGCAGTGGGGTTTTTTCTCTTGAGCCAGAAATAGGTTTCTCTTTTGTGGATAGACTGCTTGGCGGCGCAGGAGAGGTTCTTAATATAGATAGATCTTTTACCGACATAGAACAAAGCATATTGCTCGATGTTGTAACGCAGGCAATGAATGAATTAAGAAATGCTTGGAATCCGATAATGAATATATCGTTTGATATTATAGAACAGGAGTCAAGCCCAAACGTTGTTCAGATTGTAGCTCCATCAGAGCTTGTTGTTTTGGTTGTTTTCGAAGTCAAATTGGGAGAAGTAAGCGGTATAATAAACTGGTGTCTACCCGTTATAGTCATAGAGCCTATATTAAGCAAAATAGGAACACATGATATACTATCAAGAACAAAAAAAATGGCAGAAGACAGAACGGAAGATATAGTGCGTGTTCTAAAAAATGTATTTGTTCGTATGGATTTCAGTTTAGGAAAGAAAAAGATAAGTGTTCAAGAGTTTTTAAACCTAAAAGAAGGCGATATACTTATTCTAAATTCCAAAATTAGCAAAAAACTTACATGCAAGGTAAATGATGTAAATAAATTCACCTTTAAGTTGGGCAAAAAGGGCAACAATAAAGCCGTTAAACTGTGTGATATTATAATGTAAAGGGAGTATATATGGCTGAAGAACTTTCTCAAGACGATATCGATAGCCTATTGAACGGTGGAGACGAAGAAGAAAGTCAAGAAAAAACGGCAGAAGAAAAGCCTCAAGAAGAAGATATTGAACAACAGCCGACTGACGAGAATAATGATGAGATAAAACCAATATTAAAGGAATTTTCAAATGCGCTTAATACCTCTTTAGAAGAGGTATTAAAAACGCTCTTTTCTCTCAGTATAGTATCAAAATTTATAGACCTAAACATAAAAGAAAAAGACGACATACAGTTTGAAGACGGAGTATTTTTTACATGTAAAATAACCGTAGATTCACAAGACAAAACATGTTTTGCTTACATAAAAAAAGAGTTTGCATCCATACTATCCGACCTGATGTTAATGGGTCCAGGCGAAGCGAAAGAGCAGCTTGAGCCTGATGATTTGGATGCACTCAAAGAGATGCTATCCCAAGTATTCGGAAATTTCCAAACATCGTTTAAGGAAACGTTGGGTAAGGATATAACGATAGAGATAGAAGACGTTAAAGAAGAACCTGTAGAGATAGAAGACTCCAAATACTATACGATGGAATTTGATATAGCAATACCAAATATAAAAAACGATGTTATACGTTTCCTTGCAAAACAAGATTCTATGGATGAAATATTTAAAGAAGAAGAGCCTCAACAAGAAGATGTTCCATTTGATGAAGTTGAAGATACGGAAATACAAGCTGAAGAACAGACTTCAACAAGAAAAAATGCTCCTGACAATCTCGACATAATCCTTGATATAGATTTGGATGTAAAAATCAGAATAGGAGAAAAACAGATTTTAATAAAAGATTTGCTTGATTTAAGAGAAGGCTCCATAATAGAACTTGAAAAAAGCATTGATGAGCCGATGGATATTTTAATAAACAACAAGGTGGTGGCTCAAGGTATAGTTGTTGTGGTGGGTGGTAGATTTGGTGTAAAAATAACAAATATAGATACAAAAGAAGAAAGGATAAAGTCGTTAGGTGAATAGGATAGCTGAAGTTTGTAGGATAGGGTTTGGTGAAGTAGATAAAGACACAGAAGAAAAGATACTAAAAATACTAAAAATGAAAACAATAGCCGTAGTGGGTGTAAGCCCTAAAGAAGAAAGAGCAAGCAACTACGTGCCAAGATACATGAAAGAAAAAGGCTATAAAATCATACCAGTAAGACCGGGAGCAAAAGAACTACTTGGGGAAAAATGCTATAAAACACTTGATGAAATAGAAGAGCCTGTGGATTTGGTCAACATCTTTAGAAGAAGCGAGTTTTGTCCTGAAATTGCAAAAAAAGCCGTTGAAATAGGTGCAAAAGCCATATGGATGCAAGAAGGTGTAGTATCCGAAGAAGCAAAAAAAATAGCAGAAGATGCCGGTTTGTTAGTGGTTATGGACTACTGTTTAAAAAAAGCCTACGCAAAATATATGGAAACAGATTCAAATGGATAAATTCATTATAGAAGGCGGATACAAACTAAAAGGCGAAGTTGAAATAAGCGGCTCGAAAAATTCATCCCTTCCCATAATGGCTGCGGCTTTACTAACAGACAAAGAGATTATTTTAAATAACGTTCCAAATCTACGCGACATAAATACAATGATTAAGCTATTAAAGGAACTGGGGTGTGTTATCGAAAGACAAGACAAAACGCTTAAAATAGACTGCTCAAATATCAAATCAACAACAGCTCCATATGAACTTGTTAAAACTATGAGAGCATCAATCTTGGTATTAGGACCTTTAATTACAAGATTTAAGCAAGCAAATGTATCAATGCCAGGCGGTTGCGCAATAGGTGTAAGACCTGTCAATCTTCATATAAAAGCGCTTGAACAGATGAACGCTGATATTTCGATAGAAAAGGGATATATAGTGGCAAACACCGAAAAATTGACCGGTAATGAGATATATTTCGACATACCTACCGTTACGGGAACGGAAAATATAATGATGGCGGCCGTTTTAGCCAAAGGAAAAACAGTTTTGAAGAATGCCGCAAAAGAGCCTGAAGTCGTAGACCTGTCAAAAATGCTAAATTCCATGGGAGCAAATATTCAAGGAGCAGGCACCAGCACAATAGTTATAGAAGGCGTAGAAAGCTTAAAAGGTACTACATATACGGTAATGAACGATAGAATAGAAGCCGGAACACTTATGTGCGCATCGTTAATTACATCTTCATTTATAACCTTAAAAAATGCTCCGACCTACGCAATGGACGCAATCATAGGCAAATTCAAAAGCATGGGCGGAATAATAGAAACCATCGACAAAAACACAATAAAAACAGGCGGAGAGAAGATAATACCTATAAACATAAAAACTTCTGCGTATCCCGGTTTTCCAACCGATATGCAGGCTCAATTTATGAGCGTTTTATCGTTGGCTAAAGGAACAAGCATTATAGAAGAAACGATATTTGAAAATAGGTTTCAACACGTGGCAGAACTAA
>Ga0256842_1001077_pt1 | contig 22694 bp, 18 predicted proteins | sample 4559240metaG_FD_185973 | JGI IMG/M metagenome (GOLD analysis project Ga0256842, IMG submission 185973) | Hydrothermal vent microbial communities from Guaymas Basin, Mexico - 4559-240 | ecosystem: Environmental > Aquatic > Marine > Hydrothermal vents | place: Mexico: Guaymas Basin | collected... | reverse complement strand
GTACAGGTTTTTTTTGCAAATAATTTTTGCCTTCTAATAGGAAAATATATTCCAATTTATTTATAGCGTATTTTGATACCAAATTGGTATAAACTAGTATTTCAAAATCTAATTTGCAGGCATAAAAAAAAGGCTGATTTGTTTCCAAATCAGCCTTTTTTGTGCTTTAATATTTTAGCGAAGTATTGTAAGAGTGCCTTTATACTCTTTTTCTTCGTTACCAGCAGTGGTTATTAGGTTATAAAAATATACTCCATCAGTTACATTTTCACCATCCCAGTCATTGGTATAGTTTGTTGATTCGAATACTTTCTTGCCCCAGCGATTGTATATCTTAAGAATAGAGTTTGGGAAATTATCTAATCCGTCAATAATAAAAGCTTCATTATATCCATCTCCATTTGGAGTGATGATATTTGGGAAAGTCAATTGACAATCTTCAGCAACTAATAATACTTTATCAGAACAACCATTGTCTATTTTAAGAGTAAGAATATGTTCTCCAACAGCCATATGTTGTTGTGCGAAATATGAACCATTATCTGGAATAGGAGCAACGCCATCAAGCAACCAACTATAAGTATGGGTTTCGCCATCACCAGGTATATTTACCATTATTTCTTCAAAGCTACAAAACTCTTGATCCTCACCCAAAAATTGGTCTTTGAACATGCTTAATTGAATTTCGTCTTCAACAATACATGGCGAACTTGGGTCTATAGCAACAGTAACAGAATATAATCCCGATTGATTAACCACTAAAGAGTCTCCAGTAGAGCCATCATTCCATAAGTATATAAATGGAGGGTTATGGCCTCTATTACCAGCGTATAATACATAGTTATTATCTGTTACGCAGGTATCATTTCCTAAATCTACTACAGCCATATCGTATGCATCTAAATGTACAGTATCGCTACTCGAACAAGTAACAGAACCGTAATTTTTAGAAACTTTTACCCAAATATCACTTGTCATATTGGTAATATTTGTTGGGGCTGTATTTCCGGAGCTCCATAAATATGTTGCTCCTGCCACTGGGCTTGTAGCATCAAATGTTATTAAGTCTGTTATTGAACTTTTACATAATACAGTATCATTTCCAAGGTCTACAACAGGATTAGGCTTTACGTCTAGATGTAATACAGAATCGTAAATACATCCAAACTCATCAACCACACTGAAAGTATAATCTACTATACCCGAAGTCTCAGGTTGAACAACAACGTGATTTCCATTATTAACAATAATATCAGTAGAAGCATTCCATGCTTGTGTTGAAATTCCAGGTAAATAGTCCCATGTATTAGGCAGAACTGCTGGGTCAAAATCAATTCCCCATGCGAATATAAAACCGTTATCGATAGCAAGGTTGTCAGTAACTGTAATTGTCCAAGCACCATTTAGTGGGCAACCAATAAAGTTGCTATATGGGTCCTCAGGTAAATATGTTACTAAAGGTTGCGGACCTGTAATTGTAGCATTTGCAGGATATTGCGTTGAGGGTGGTAAAAAGGAGTGTGAGTTTACCGACACTCCTGCTGCATCAGTATAACTATAAGTGTATGTACTTAACGCATTAATCATTGTTGTTGTGCCATTAGGCTGCCATGAGTATTCGTAACCAATGCCTGGTACTTGCTGTGAATTATTATCAATCGGTTCTCCGAGATAATGGCTTCCACCACCACCAGTATAAGATTTTAAAGTAACACTCTGTCCGCTAGGACATGTGATTTTAATATTCAAATCGCCAAGGTAACTATGTTCCAATGTTGCATTTATAGAAATAACATCTAATGGGTTTTGAACTATAGCAGTTGGATCAAACACTGTAAATAATAGTGTAGAAGTATAAGATACTCCACTACCATCAGGTAGATATGTTAATCCGGCTTGGTTAAGCGAAGAACTTGCTGTCCATTGTACAGCTTCTGCAGTTCCATATAAGCTAGTTGTATCATGCTGACAAATAGGGTTACTTATTGCATAACGCGACATATCTGGTTCAGTACTTAATCTAACTCTTATCTTAGGAACTTGGTTTGATAAGCAGCCGTTAGAATCTAAAGCTGTTACTTGTACATCATATCCTTTAATTGTGTCATAATAAGTAGATACAGTTTGATTTGTATCGTAATAATAGTTTGCCATATCCCAAATAAACTGCGTAGTAGCGTCTGATTGATGATATACCGAATCATTTAAGTTATATACACCTGTAGCTGTAATATGAACAGAATCGCCAGGGCAAACATCGATATAATAAAAGCCAGTATCTAAATGAAATGGTGGGTCTGATGAAAGTATTTCAACAGAATAATTTTGACAAGGAAGCCCACAGCTAATTGCAGCTTCCCATCCTGGTGCATCACCAGAGGAAATCCAATGCAAAGTTAAAGCACCAGATGTGTTTAAAATTGATGCACTAATTAGCATTCCCACAGGTGATAATGTGGTGTTAAATGTTGCTAAAAGGTTAGCGCTTGTATTAGGTCCATCGTATAGCTCAAGATTGTCTCCAGCAGCAACATCAAACTGAGAAAAATCTAGTTCAACAGATGCTCCAACTGTACCAGGAGTAAAGGTGATAATGTCGTCTTGCGTGCCTGTATATCCTCCAGTAGTTCCACCCATATCAGTGAAAGTACCACTACATGTATTTACAGTCTGACCACTATAATCAGAAATCTTATATGTAGTTTGAGCATTAATATTTTTAATATTGAATACCAAAAATAAGATAATAGCAGATAGTATATATGTCTTCATCTTCATTTTAATTAATTCATTAAACCATTAGATTTACGATAGGCATTATACTTTTCCATAAATACTTTTTCGCTAAGCATTATGAAAAGTTGATCAGAACCCTTAACTTTAAAGTATACACTTTCTTCGTATTTACGTTGTATATTTAATTTCAATACATTTAGTTTTTCTGTATCAATCTCTCCATTTGTTAATGGTAAGTCTAGTACAGGAAAATTATTTCCATTTAGTTTATCAGCAGGTACTGTTTCAATAGAGTAACTATTGTCTAAGAAAAAATTATAATAGTGAATTAAACTAGGGTTGTTTTTTTGAAGTGTACTAACTTTATCGGCGCCCAGATAATCAATTAGCCTTTGATCAGGCTTGATTTCTACAAAACTTGTTAGTAGAATAAATGATAATAAAAATAGTAATGTCTGTTTCATAAATCAAAATCTTAAATATGTTATATTGTGTGTTTTATTGTATTTCTGTTATTAAATAGCTGTTTAATATAAAAATTTAACGGCTCTTATTGTTGAATAAATATTGTTTTTTATTTGATTATTGTTAATAATTGTCGCTCGTAGTATTATGTTTGTTTAAATATATTCTATGAAATTATGTAACACAATAAGTATGAAGCAATTAAGTGCTTTAAAAATAGGTGTAATTAATTGTAAATATTATTTAATTTCCTACGCTTTCTATGGACAAATATAACAAAAAAAAGTTTAATTGTGAATAATATAAATTTTAATATTTGTAAAAAAATAATTTGCTAAAAAAAATAGTGGTTTATTAGTTTAATAACTTTCCATGCTTTAACTAACAAATAAATAACACCTTTTTAATAGTTTATGTATCAAAGCAAGTTATATAGATTACTTTCGTATTTATAATGATTCTAAATAACACAAGAAATGAATAAGTCTATACGAGTAATATTAGTAATTATAATTTTACCACTACTAATTGGTGGTTGCGCTATTGCTCAGGACAAAAAGAACGATAATATGAAAGAATATAAACATACAAATGATTTAATACACGAAACTAGCCCTTATCTTTTGCAACATGCTCATAATCCAGTTAATTGGCATGCATGGAGTAAAGAGACCTTAGCTCTGGCGAAAAAAGAAAATAAGCCTATAATAATAAGTATAGGATATTCATCCTGCCATTGGTGTCATGTAATGGAACATCAGTCTTTTGAGAATGAGGAAGTTGCTAAGATAATGAATGATAACTTTATCTGTATTAAAGTGGATAGAGAGGAGCATCCCGATGTTGATCAAATATATATGAATGCAGTAAGGCTTATTACCGGTAGCGGAGGTTGGCCACTTAACTGCTTTGCATTGCCTGATGGCCGTCCTTTTTATGGTGGTACATATTTTCAGAAAGAGCAATGGATTTCTGTGTTGAAGCAGTTATCAGGTTTATATGTAAATAATTACGATAAGCTTCTTGAGCATGCTAAAAGTATTGAAAGTGGTATTATTAGCAGCGAAACTATTCAAAAACAAATTACTAACGATGGTTTTAGTATAAGTGATTTGGATAGAATACTTAATAGTTGGACAAATCATTTGGATGATGAAAATGGTGGCCCTGATAGAGCTCCAAAATTCCCTATTCCTAATAATTACAAATTTCTGATGCGTTATGCCGCAAATGATAATAATGATATCATTGACGACCATGTTAAGCTAACGCTTGACAAAATGTCGAATGGTGGTATTTATGATCAATTGGGTGGTGGCTTTGCTCGCTACTCCACAGATATAATGTGGAAAGTTCCTCATTTTGAAAAAATGTTATACGATAATGCACAATTGGTAAGTCTGTATAGCGAAGCTTATAAAAACTATGGTGACGAAAATTATAAACGTATTATAGAAGAAACATTGGAGTATGTTAAGCGTGAAATGACTAATGATGAAGGTTTATTCTATTCAGCACTTGATGCTGATTCGGATGGTGAGGAAGGTAAGTATTATGTATGGACTATTGCTGAAATAGACAGCCTGCTTGCTGGTGATGCCAAAATTTTCAAGGCTTATTATCAGATGAATGATATAGGCTTATGGGGCGATGATGACTATATACTAATGCGAGTAGAGGATACAGAAAAATTAGCGAAAAAGTTTGATTTATCAATTGATGAGTTGGATTCTGTAATTGATAATGCTAAGCAAAAGCTTATAAAGGTCCGCGATAAAAGAATAAAGCCAGGCTTGGACGATAAGAGTTTGATTAGTTGGAATGCTATGATGATTTCGGCTTATTGCGATGCATATACTAGTTTAGGTAATAAGGAATATATGCAATCGGCTATTGCGGCAATGAATTTTATTGAATCCAAAATGTATAAAGTAGACGGTAGTTTGTGGCATACATATAAAAATGGTGAAGCTAAAATTAATGCTTATCTCGACGATTATGCTTTAATTATTGAAGCAAATATGAAACTATATCAGATAGGGGCAGGTGATAAATATTTAATTGCAGCCAAAGCAAAAGCAGATTATGTTATTACTAAATTCTATGATAATAAATCAGGAATGTTTTTCTATACAAACTCCGATGATGAAATATTGGTAACGCGAAAGATGGAAATATACGATAATGTTATCCCTGCATCAAATTCAATATTTGCTCGTGATTTATTTCTTCTTTCTCACTATTATTCGGAGTCAAATTATAAAGAGCTGAGCCTACAAATGCTAAATAATGTAATTGATAAATTTAGAACTACAGGTTCGAGCTTGTCAAATTGGGGATTGTTACTTATGGACGAATTGCAACCCAAAACAGAGGTGGTAATAGTAGGAGCTAATGCCAATAAATTATTATCTGAATTACAGAAGGAATATCTTCCAAATGTAGTATGGGCTGTAAGCGATGTTGCTAATAATGATTTGGAATTATTGCAGAGTAGGTATGTGGATGGTAAAACATTAATCTATGTTTGTGTAAATAATGCTTGTCAACTACCAACAGATAATGTAGCAGATGCTATAAAAATTATTTCTGAAAATAACTAGCTAGTTTAAATGTGAAATGTATTCATAAGGCGAGGGATTATAAACTTTTCTTATGAATATATTATTTGCCTTTTCTTCTAAACATATCTTCAAGGCCATTTAGTTTTATCTCGTACATAAGTTGTAATTGTTTGCCAAGTTTTCCTTTGGGAAATCCCTTTTGATTAAACCAAACAAGGTATGGCTCTGGAAGGTCAATTAATCTACGACCCACATATTTTCCAAAGGGCATTTTAGCTTCTAATGCTGCCACTAACTCTTCTCTATTTTGTTGTACTTCCTGCATTAGTTATATACATTTATTTTAATACCTAATTCACCAACTTTTGCTCCAATTTCGTTAAGTCTTTTCTCCGATATTTTTCTTAAGCTATCCAAAGGGGTATCTCTAGCGATAGGGTAAATCATTACCTCCTTAGGCTTTATCTCTTGTATTAATTCTAGCCATTTTTCCACTTCATAATCGGTAGTATTATCAAAAGCAACACCTTTATACTCACCCTTTATAAACATGGTTTGTATAATTAAATTACCTCTGAATACTTTCAGTCGCTCAACTAATTTAGCAACAGTAATAGGCGTTTTTGGCTGGTTTATAATCTTAAAAGTTTCATCAACAGCGCTATCAAGCTTAAGTATATTTTTGTCAACTTTATTAAGTGCAGTAATTACCGATTGTTTGTGTATTTGTGTTGCATTACTTAATACCGATATTTGCGCTTTTGGAAAATACTTATCTTTAAGCTCTAAAGTATCGTCAATAATTTCGGCAAAGGCAGGGTGTATTGTTGGCTCACCATTACCAGCAAAAGTTATATTGTCAGGAGCTTCATTATTTGCAAGCATCTCCTGAAGTTTGGCGTCAAGAGTTTCTTTTATTTCTTGGCGGCTATGTAGGTTTATCTTTTTATTAGAATTTAATGTCCATCCACATTCGCAATATAAACAGTCGTATGTGCAAAATTTATAATCCTCAGGAAGTAGATTTACTCCCAAGCTAACACCTAATCGTCTTGATTTTACTGGGCCAAATATTATTTCGTCGAAAAGAAAGGTTGCCATAATGCTTTTGTATTAAATAAAACAACACGACTTAAATCGTGTTGTTAATAATATTATATGTTGAAAATTAATTAGTTGTTGCTAAGTAATTTCAGTACATTTTTCTTGATTATTTTTATTGAGCTTGAAGTAATCTCAATAATTTTGTCTTTTTTAAGGTCCGAAAGGAATCTAACAGCACTTTCGGTACTCATAGCAGCTAATTCTGCAATATCTTTACGCGAAACATTTGTTGTAATAATATCGCCATTAAAAATATCTTCCGAAAGATAGATAATTGTTTCGGCCAAACGGCCTAAAGCCTGCTTATTAGCAATTGATGACATACGAGCTAGGTGTCCTTGTGTAGTATCGCAATACCAATTAAGGATTCTCTTTGTAAAAGCAGCGTTTTTGCTGGCTACACTTTTAAATGAGTGTATATCTATAAGATATGCTGTACATTTTGTAAGTGCACTTCCTGAGAACGCATATATATTCTTACCATAAACCGATGATAGACCAATAAACGACATTGGTTTTATAATCTTAAAATTAAAACCTTTATCGAAGTTGCCTTCAACATAGTTTTTAGAAAGTCCACTACTTAATAAGATTATGTATGAAGCAATAGCTCCTTGCTTAAAAATAGTTTCACCTTTCTTAAACTCTATCTTAACTTTTAGTAGCTCATCAATTTCACTTTCTTTCAAATCTTGATGTTTAAGCCACTCTCTAACTTCGTCTTTATTATCATCACGTTCAATGGAAGTATTATTACTTACTTGCAATTGCGAGATGGTTTTTTGAAGTGCGTGATAAGTCAAATAAGAATTTATCTTATTTGTTATAGATTTAAGGAGTTGGTGTTCTCCACTTACAAATACACCTTTCTCTTCTCTTATTTGTTTGGTGTAAACAACTGTAATAGTACCTTCTTTCTTGCCGTCAAGCTCAATGTCAGATTCCATTTTCAATACAGAATTTTTATATCCTTCTGTTTGAAAGTAGTTATCTTTCCATTCAAGTTTCACTTCGCAATCTTTGGAGTATCTCCAACCATTAGGTAGTAAGTTTATAATTTCTTGTAATGTAGCTTCAATACTATTCTCATTATTGTTAAGTACTTCATCCACTTTATATAAACATATCAACTCTTTATTTTGTGCATTCATTGGGCTAAAAAATATGTTATGAAATTGTAATTAAAGGTTTTCAATTATGAACATGCAATTATTTCATTGCAAATGTATGCAAAATATATCAGAATATGATAATCTTGAGAAAATAATATGATAATTAATTACGATTTGTAGAGTAGGGTAATGTGATGATTATGGGCACTCTATGATATTGAAGTTTGTTAGTGGATAGTAAAATATGCAATTTATTGCTTTAATAATTTCTTAAGCTTGTCTTTAAGGGAAAGTTCTTCTTTATGAACCTTATAAGATTTGAAGCCTTTTATCCCTACAACCTTTGCCTCTTCAATTCTAAAGAGTTCGATATGTCTATGTAAAGGACCCTCTTTAAGGAATTTTACATAGCCGTTTAAATCATCCTCTTCGCCTTCAATCTCTAAGTCTACATGTCTTGTGTCCCCATTTTTATATACAGCGTCAATGTCAAATTTGTATGCCCCAGATTGAGAATAGAAATTAAAATCGGCATTCTGAAGTTTGCCTTCTATAAATATATTTAGATGTTTTTTCATCCGTGATTTGTTATTTTTTGCTCTAATTATATATTAGCATGTTAAATATGTAATATGATGTAGCAAATATACAATAATTATTATTAATAAGTAATTAATTATGTATTTATTTTTAAACTACGATAAGTTGATTGTTAATAGCTGTTTATATAAAAAATAACCAGCAAAAGCAGCGATAATTCCTAAGGTGTTGGTAGCTAATATGTATATAAATGCTGTTTTAATCTCTCCATCTCTGATTAAGTTAATATTTTCTAAAGCAAATGATGAAAAAGTAGTAAATCCACCTAATATGCCTATCACAATGAAAATTTTAAGATTGTTGTAATGAGATGTTGTTTCGAAAATTGAATACATAATCCCAATAATTAAAGATCCAAGAATATTAACAATGAAAGTTCTCCAATTTGATAAAAAACTTCCTGCTAAATAATCTGTTGTCGATATTAAATATCTGAGTGAGCTGCCAATTGCTCCTCCTAATGCTACAAATAGTAATTTTTGCATTTTAGTAGTTTATATTATAAATAACTGTTGCGCCGTCTCCGCTATATATGGAGTCATTATGTATGCTTTGATTTCCTGATTTTGTAACTGTCCAATAGACATAAATCCATGCATGACTCCTTACGCTACATTTATGATGAGATTCATAATCAAAGCCTTCACCTGTTACAACATTATTATTACAACAATTTTTGCCTGATGCCTCAATGTTTGAGTAACGATAAGTAATTTTATCATCAGTACCTTGTGGCATAGTGTTTTTTACATTTAGCTCAATCCACGATTGTTGTACTAACTCAAACGTTCTTTTATAACCTCCTGAGCTATGAATTTTGTCCACACTAATCTCTTCCTCAATGCTGAAATAACCTGTTTCTGATACTCTAAATCTATAATCAGAAACTTGCGTTTCTTCTACATCCATATTAAAAGAACCTCTGCCATCAGTACTGCTACTTTTTATATTTACGAAGCTTGAATTATAAACTCCATTTTCTATTTTTTTTGCATCTAAATACACTTTAACTCCAGTTAAGTTATCGCCTAATTGTTTATTAATTACACGTCCTTCAATAGTATATGTATTAGGGGTTTTGTCGCATCCCATAATCATTATCAAAAACACGGCTACTATTATAAATATATACTTCATAGTCTATTATTAAGTTTACAAATGTAATGGTTTTTTATTTTAATATTGTTTGTAAAAATGACAATATTGGTGTAGAGTATAATGTTATGAATAATAGTGCAATAGGGAACCCATATAGGTTGTAATTCATTGCAAAAAAAACGAAATTGAATGTAGGTTTTTCGAATAAAAAACTAATTAAAGGGAATAGTAAAAATAATAGTATAGGGAAAGTCCAAAAATATATGTTGTTATTGCTTGTTTGATATATATGGAATGACTTGTCTCCTATGTTTTTTATTTTTAATGAAACAGTGTTCCTAAGAATAGGAGTTTGCTCCACTGAAACAATAATTTTAGACATTTTGCTTTTTTGTCGCTCCATTATTATTTGTCTATCATGGGTGCTGATAGCAAACTCTGAGTTTTGGTATTTGCAGTTTATGTTTCCGTATTTTCTATACGAGACTTCTATGTTTGGTTTACTATTAATTAGTATTGTTGTGTTTATAGTAGGTGCTGTATAGTCGTATATAAATATTGAACTCACAAATACTCCTATTAATGCAAATAGGATAGCAATTTTTCGCTGATTAGTTTTCTTGTATTTTGAGAATATTTCTATATATAGCTCGTCGCTCTGCTTTGTAAACTCATATTCATATCTGTCTCTTGCCCTTTGGCTACGTTCGTTTTCGCTAGTATAATCGTAAGAATTGAAAACCGCTTGCTGATAATTAGAATCTCTAAACTTTGGAGGCTTATATGTATTTGTGGTCTTTTTGGGAGTAGTTATATTCGTTAAAACCTCGTATGCTTCGCTCACCTCAATAAATATATTTATGGCATTGGGGCTACGGTTTTTGTCAGGGTGATATTGCATTGCTAGTTTACGATAGGCTTGTTTAATCTCCTTTTTTGAAGCCTTATCCGTAATCTGCAATATTTTATATGCCCTTAGAATATCCATTATTTATATAGTAGGAATATTGTATTTTGTTTCTGAATATCAACCTTATGTTTTTTCCATTCGCCAATGGTTTTTGTTTTTATATACTCATTATCGGCACTTACCTCTTTGGCTATGCAAAGTTTTGTATTCGATTGGCAATTTTGCAATATAAAATCAAATAACTTTTGATTGCGATATGGAGCTTCTATAAATATCTGAGTTTGGTTTTCTTTATAAATTCGGCTTTCCAAGTTCTTAATGGCTTTAATTTTTTGGACATTATCAATAGGTAGATATCCAATAAAAGCAAAATTCTGCCCATTAAAACCCGATGCCATAAGTGCAAGAAATATTGACGAAGGACCCACCAACGGTTTTATGTTTATGCCCAAGCGTTGAGCAATTTCTACAACGACATTCCCTGGATCGGCAACACATGGTAAGCCCGATTCACTTATTATAGCCATATCATTGCCTTGCTTCAAAGGCTCCAAAAAGCTAGGTATATCTGTAGCTTGTGTATGTTTATTCAGTTCGAAAAAATACACCTCTGTATCAAAGCTAGCCGTATATCCAATTTTGCGAAGAAAACGGCGCGCTGTGCGTATATTCTCCACGATGAAATGACGAATAGGAAGCGAATCTTCTTTCACTCCATTGGGAATTACTTGTTGCCATTCGCCATCACTAATGGTATTTGGAAGTAAATATAATGTGCCTTTATTCATAATATATAGTCTAGATTGTGTTGTGGCAAAATTACTAAAAACATTAGGGCTTTTGCATAAGTTTTTATTTGTTATTTTTGGGAACACAAATTTTATTTTTTTAATACATACCGATACATATGAAGTTTTCTTTTTTTTATACAATTATTATTGTGCTTTTATTTTTGTCATTCAACAAAAATATCTTTTCACAAGCAGATAGTGAAATTATTATGGATAAATATAAGGCCACAATTATTGACAATGGTGATTCATTTTATGGAGTTTACTTAGTGAAAAAAGGACGAAAAATGGGTGTGATAGATTATGATTTTGAACTTAAAATTCCAATTAAATATGAATCAATAAAGTATTATGAAGATTACTATTCCTTTTATATAGTACAGCGTAAAAAACATTATGGGTTGTATAATAATGAGTTTAATTTGATTTTGGAATGCAAATATACTAAGCTTGAAAAAGTAGGCGCGTATATCGAAATTGGAACAAAAAAAGGAATAGGGCTTTATTCATTATATTCACGAAATTATTTGATAGAGCCAATCTATGATTCTATAGCGGTTAGTAGAGATTTTGTAAATTATAATGAAGGTATAACGATATTGTATAGTGATGGTAAGCAAGGAATGGTGTATATGAACTCTGATTATATTGTGAAATTTGACGTGGAATGGGATAGTATCAAATTTGTGGATTCAGAAATATATGATGTTGATGGAGAATGGTATTCAAGCTATTATAGCTTTAAAAAAGAAGGCCGTACCTTTCGTTATTTTTTAGATGGTGAATATAAAATTGAGATTATTACCGAGGGGTATTCTAATGTAGATAAGCAAAGGCTGCGGAAATTAAGAGCCGACACAATAGCTTTAGATGAAACTAATGGTGATGGTATATTTAAAGCAAGGGTTACAGCCTCGCAAAAATGGGGACTATATCAAGATTATGGAGATACTATACATATATTAATTCCTCCTCAATTTGATAGTATAGTCAACTACTCATGGAATGCTCCTTTTACCATGGTTGCAAACGATGGATTGTGGGGCGTATATCTTTGGGAATGGGGAGATTCAATAGATTATAATCGCGAGGTGCCTTGTTTGTATGAAGAATGTAAAAGAGTGTCAAGCAGTAGTAGTGGCAGGTTTTATATGGCAGCAAAGCTTGATAATGTATGGTTTTGGGTAGATTGGTATACTGGCAAAAGAACAACTAAGCAGGTATGGAATTCGTACGACGAAATGAAGTTGTCTTATTATGATCGATCTACTTACTATTCGAATTAGTAATTTGTTTACTTTTGACGATTATAAAAAATAAATATGGCATTTGCAGTTTGTACAGTAGGAATTATGCCTTTAAGGGCAGCATCAGATGATCGATCAGAAATGGTTAGTCAGGTGCTTTTTGGCGAAACTTTAGAAGTAATTGAGCAAAGCGCAAATTGGGCTTATGTTCGTATTAATACGGATAGGTATCAAGGTTGGGTAGATCCAAAGCAATTTACAATAATTGATGATCAGGAAATGAATCGTCTTAATACCTTGCCGCTATTCTATACCTCTGATTTGGTGCAGGTGGTAGTTCCTGAAAAAACAAAGCAGATGGTTCCTCTTGTTGTAGGTAGTCACCTGCCGGGTTTGGCTCAAAATAAACTTACCATTGCTGGCAAAAGGTATTCTTTTGAAGGTAGTGCTGTTTCTGCAAAAGCAAAAACCTCGCGCAAGCTCATTATCGAAAATGCTATGATGTACACTAATGCATCATATCTTTGGGGAGGGAAAACTCCTTTTGGAGTAGACTGCTCAGGTCTTACTCAAACAGTGTATAAAGTTAGTGGTGTTAAACTTCCTCGTGATGCTTCTATGCAAGCAAAACAAGGCGAAACAATAAACTTTATTACCGATGCCTTTGTTGGTGATTTGGCTTTCTTTGATAATGATGAAGGCGATATTATTCATGTGGGGATTCTCTTAGGTGATAATAAAATTATGCACGCTTCTGGCAAAGTTAGAATTGATGCAATAGACCATCAGGGGATATTTAATGTGGATACTCGCAAATATTCTCACAAACTAAGATTGATAAAAAGTTATCTCTAGTTTTTCTATTGTTATTTTATTGAATATTACGTCAAAAGCACCGATAAAAACTGATACAAATCATTTCTTTTTATGGACTTGCTAATTTTTGCACCTTATAGTGAGAGTGTTATTCCGTCCATAATTTTCAAAATTTCATTATGTTATTAAAATAGCAACATTGTATGTTTCTGTATACTAATGAGTATGCTTTTTTTGTATGTAATATATTTTTGTATTTTAATCATGTTTCCACAACGTTTAGGACTGTTTAAGCAATTGCTAGAGCCTTGTTTGTGCGTAAAATGACAGCCTTTTTTACCTATATTTGGGATTCAAAATTCAAAACGCATAATTATTTGCAAATATTTGAATTGCAGTTAATTATGATGTTTTTGATTAGATATTAATGATATAAATACGTTCAGAATATGTCATATCAAATACTAAATACAGAAATACTTAATGGAGTAGCTGTGGTAACTATCAGCCGCCCCAAAGCCATGAATGCTTTAAATACAGCATTTTTTGACGAAATGAATTCCCTTCTAAATGAATTTGAATCCAATGATGAAATAAGAGTAATGGTACTTACTGGCGACGGTAAAGCTTTTGTTGCTGGTGCCGATATTGCCGAAATGGTTGGTAAAACTGCCGACGAAGGTCAAGCTTTTAGTAAGTATGGTCAAGAAACGTTTGACCGCTTAGAAGCAATGCCTTTTCCAGTGATTGCTGCAATTAATGGTTTTGCTCTTGGTGGAGGTTGTGAGCTTGCAATGAGCTGCGATTTCCGTATTGCTAGTTCTAAAGCTAAATTTGGTCAGCCAGAGGTTAATCTAGGTTTGATTCCAGGTTATGCTGGTACGCAACGTATGGCTCGCCTAATTGGTAAAGCTGATGCTATGTATCTTCTTCTTACTGCAGATATGATTTCTGCTGATGAGGCTCTTCGCTTGAAATTGGTACAGAAAGTATTTGCCCCAGAGCAGTTGATGGATGAGGTTATGAAGATCGCAAATAATATTGCTGGCAAAGGACCTCTTGCTGTTCGTAAAGTAAAAGAAGTAACTCGTCAGGGATTAAATAAAAGCTTTGTTGAAGGATCAAATCTTGAAGCTATGCACTTCGGAACTCTTTTCGGAGAAGGTAGCGAAGGTAAAGAGGGTATGACAGCCTTCCTTGAGAAACGTAAACCAAACTGGTAGATACTTTTTTGATAGGACATTGTAAAGGCAGTTCACGAACTGCCTCGCGATGAGTAAAGGCAGTTCACGAACTGCCTCAACAATAAAAACAAAACACATAACAGATATATGAAATACGAAGAAAGAATGCAAAACGTAACAGTACTTGGAGCTGCCGGTAAAATGGGTAGTGGTATACTGTTGCTTACTGCTGTTGAAATGGCTGACCTTAGCCTTCAAGCAGAAAATAAAGACAAAACTTATGTCCTTAATGCTGTAGATGTTTCTGATGAAGCTCTTCACGGACTTATGGGTTACCTTAGAACTCAGGTTAGAAAAATAGCTGAGAAAAAAACAATGATGCTTCGTGGCTTTTATGCTGACAGAGCTGATTTAATTGAGAATTTTGATATCATTGATGAGTACATCTTTGATGTAATGAATATCGTTCGCCCAGTAAATGCTATGGAAGTTGCTTATAACTCTCATGTTATTTTTGAGGCAATAAAAGAAGATCCTGCTCTTAAGGTGAAAATCTTTAGTCAGATTAATGAAAACTCAAATGTAGAGCCTTGGTTCTTTACTAATACATCTTCAATTCCTATTACTGAGCTTGACGAAAAAGCTAAGCTTAATGGTAATGTTATTGGTTTCCACTTTTATAACCCACCAGCAATTCAGAAGTTGGTAGAACTTATCCGTGCTGACAATACTAAGGATGAGGTTAATGATTTTGCTTTGGCTTATGCTAAGCGTCTTCGCAAAATAATTGTTCCTTCAAACGATATTGCAGGTTTTATTGGTAATGGTCACTTTATGCGTGATGCTTTATACGGAATGCAAGAGGCAGAGCGTATGGCTAGCGATTTTGGTGGTTATGTAAATAGCGTTTATGCTATTAATAAAGTAACTCAGGATATGTTGGTTCGCCCAATGGGTATTTTTCAACTTATCGACTATGTTGGAGTTGAGGTTTGCTCTTATATTATGAGCGTTATGAACCCTAAATTGGATAACGAAGACCTACATTCTACATTATTAGATACTATGATTTCGCAAGGCATCACTGGTGGTCAATATTCTTCAGGAGCTCAAAAAGATGGTTTCCTTAAGTACGAAAAAGGTCGCCCAGTTGCAATTTGGGATGTAAATACTAAGGCTTATGTTACTATCGCTGATTTCTCAGCAGATGTAGATGCTAAGCTTGGTGCTGCTCCTGCTTCAATGAAACCATGGAAAGCTGTTAACTTTAATAAGAAAAAGGCCGATATTTTAGAAACTATTTTTTCTGAAATGAATGGCATGGATACCAAAGGTGCTGAAATAGCTAAGGCTTATAATAAGCGTTCTAACGAAATAGGCAAATTATTGGTAGATAGCAATGTTGCTGCCAATGATGACGATGTGAATACTGTAATGCTTACAGGTTTCTTCCATGCTTATGGTCCAATTAATAATTTTTTGAAGTAATAACCACAAAATAGAATTTTAAATATGATTCCACATAAAAAAGTATATATGTATGGTGGTTATAATACCATCTCATTAGGAACAGGTAGAAAAGAATTTAATCCAAAGAAAGCGCGCCCAGATATTGAGCACTATATTAGTGAAGCAGGACAAGGTGTACTTAAGCAAATTGGTGGTGCTGATAATGTTGACGACGGTGTAATTGGTAACTTTATGGCTGCTCGTTTCAATAATCAAGCAAACCTGCCAGGCTTTTTGCCAATGATTGACGATAAACTAAGTATGAAATACGGTACTAGTGTAGAAGGTGCTTGTGGTTCAGGTGGTTTGTCATTACAAACTGGTATCCGCAATATCCTTTCTGGTTCTGACGTAACTTTATCACTAGGTGTAGAGGTTCAGAATACTATGAAAGCTATTTACGGTGCTGATGTACTTGCTGGTGCAGGTTGGTTCAAGAAACGTAAAGAAGGACATGCTTTTTTCTTCCCAGGTCAATTTAGCGATAGAGCAGGTGCTTATTACGAGAAATACGATAAAGAAAGAGCTCGTAAAGGTATGAGTCAATGGTATGCAAATGCTATGGAAAATGCTCGCCTTGATCCTACAGCTCAGGAGTATCATAATACAAACCCAAATCCATATGCTACTTGCTTGAAAATGGAGCCAAATGCCAAATTCTTTGTGCCAAACTTAAATGTTTTGGATTGCTCAAAGGTATCGGATGGTGCTTCGGGAATAGCAATTTGCTCAGAAGAAGGTTTAAAGAAAATGGGTGTTGATAAATCAGAGGCTGTAGAAGTGGTTTGTGCCGTTGCTGCAACTCGTGATATTACAAAAGACCCAACAGATTTAACAGAATTGGAAGCAATAAAATATGCTACTCAAAAAGCAATGAAGGAAGCTGGTATCACCATCGACCAAGTTGCAACTGCTGAGGTGCACGATTGCTTTACTATTGCTGGAATTCTTACAGTAGAGGCTCTAGGTCTTGCTAAGCGTGGTGAAGGTTGTGACTTTGTTGCAGCTAAGCATACTGCTCGTGATGGTAAGTTCCCATTGAATACTTCTGGTGGACTTATTGGCTGGGGTCATCCAACCGGAGGAACAGGAGTACACCAAGCTGTAACTATTTGGCAACAACTTACTGGTAAAGCTGGTGATTATCAAGTAGAAATTCCTGCTGACCGTCCTTATGGCATGACTATCAATATGGGTGGTGATGATGTTACTATTTCGGTAATAATCTATAAAAGAGGTTAATTTTTAATACTTAATTATTAATGGTTAATTATTATCCATTGAAAACTAAGATTGATTGAATAAGACAAATAAACGATTAAACCGCCTGCCTTACGGCAGGCGAATAAACAAATAAACACAAACACATGTTAGTAGATATGAATTTAGTTCGTTCCGTTTATAAGAAAATGGAAGAGAATGTTGACGCGACAAGAGAGCGTTTGGGTCATCCGATGACTTTAGCTGAGAAGATATTATACTCTCACCTTTATAATAAAGAGAATACTGTTTTTAAGCGTAGCGAGAGCTATGTAGACTTTAAAGTTGACCGTGTGGCAATGCAAGATGCAACTGCACAAATGGCTTTATTACAGTTTATGAATGCAGGTAAAGCAAAGGTAGCAGTACCTTCATCGGTACACTGCGATCACCTTATTATTGCTTATAAAGGAGCAAAAGATGATCTTTCGGATGCTGTAATTACAAATAAAGAGGTTTATAACTTCCTTGAGTCAGTTTCTAATAAATATGGTATAGGTTTCTGGAAGCCAGGTGCTGGAATTATTCACCAAGTGGTACTTGAGAATTATGCTTTCCCTGGTGGATTGATGATTGGTACAGACTCACATACTGTTAATGCTGGTGGACTAGGAATGGTTGCTGTTGGTGTTGGTGGAGCTGATGCTGTAGATGTAATGGCCGATATGCCTTGGGAGCTAAAATTCCCAAAACTTATTGGTATAAAACTTACTGGTAAGCTTAATGAGTGGACTGCTGCTAAGGATATTATCCTTAAAGTTGCGGGTATCCTAACTGTAAAAGGTGGTACTGGTGCTATTGTTGAGTATTTTGGCGATGGTGCTGAGTCTCTTTCTGCTACTGGTAAAGCTACTATCTGTAATATGGGAGCTGAAATAGGAGCTACAAATTCTGTTTTTGCTTATGATAAAAACATGGCAGATTACTTAAACGCTACTAACCGCTCTGAGGTTGTTGCTGAGGCTGATAAAGTTGCGCATCACCTACGTGCTGATGATGAGGTTTATGCTAATCCAGAAAAATATTATGATGAGGTTGTGGAAATTAATCTTGATGAATTAGTTCCTCACCTTAATGGTCCTTTCACTCCAGATCGTGCTACTTCGGTTGCTGATATGACTGATGAAATGACTAAAAATGATTGGCCACAAAAAGTAGAGTGGGGTCTTATCGGATCTTGTACGAACTCTTCGTATGAGGATTTAGCTCGTGCTGCTTCTGTTGCAAAACAAGCGGTTGCTAAAGGTCTTAAGGTAAAAGCTGATTTGGGTATCAACCCAGGTTCGGAGCAGGTACGTTATACTGCTGCTCGCGATGGTTTGCTAGAGATTTTTGAAGATCTTGGAGCTACTATATTTACTAATGCTTGTGGCCCTTGTATTGGTCAGTGGAATCGTGAAGGTCAGGAAGATGAGCCAAAGAATACTATCGTTCATTCTTTCAACCGTAACTTTACTAAACGTGCTGATGGAAACCCAAATACTCACGCTTTTGTAGCTTCTCCAGAAATGGTTACTGCTCTTGCAATTTCGGGTCGTTTGGATTTCAATCCTTTAACTGATACTATTACTAACGAAAATGGTGAGGAAGTTACTTTAGATATTCCTACTGGTGATGCTCTTCCAAAAGCAGGTTATGCTGTTGAGGATGCTGGTTATCAAGCTCCTGCTGCTGATGGTAGTGCTGTAACTGTTGATGTTTCTCCTACTTCTGATCGCCTTCAACTTCTTACTCCTTTTGCTGAGTGGAATGGTGAGGATTATAAAGGAATGAACCTTTTGATTAAAGCTAAAGGTAAGTGTACTACCGACCATATTTCTATGGCGGGTCCTTGGTTGAAATATCGTGGTCACTTAGATAATATTTCTAATAATATGCTAATTGGAGCTATCAACTATTATAATGAGGAGTCTAATAAAGTTAAGAATCAGCTTGATGGTGAATACTTAGGTGTTCCTGATGCTGCTCGTGCTTATAAGGTTGCTGGTAATGGATCTGTTGTAATTGGTGACGAAAACTATGGTGAGGGGTCTTCTCGTGAGCACGCTGCTATGGAGCCTCGTAACTTAGGTGTTAAGGCTGTGATTGTACGTTCTTTTGCTCGTATTCACGAAACTAACCTTAAAAAGCAAGGAGTACTAGGTCTTACTTTCGCTAATCCTGATGATTACGATAAGATAATGGAAGGTGATACTTTCGATATCATAGGTCTTAAAACTTTTGCGCCAGGCAAACCTCTTACTGCTGTTATTCATCATGCTGATGGTAATTCAGAAGAGATTGTTGTTAATCACACTTTCAACCAAAATCAAATTGATTGGTTTAAGTCTGGTTCGGCTCTTAATTTAATTCGCAAAAATAACAAATAGGACTAGCCAAAAGATCGTCAATTTCTTCCTGCCTACCGACAGGGAGGCGTTGCCGATTTTTGACCAAGCCTAAATAATATTTATAAATATATTTTGTGAGAATTTGTCAATAACGAGGCTTGCGAAAGGATGAAAAAACGGAGTTTACATTTAGTAAATGTAGCTTTTTTATTTCGAGCGTAACGCCTGCCTGCCGGTAGGTAGGAAGTGATAGGCAAATTACCGAATAAGTTTGATTAAAAATAATTTAAGATTAAAATAGAGCATTGTTTTCGTCATACTGAGTGATTTTTCCTTAGAAAAATTGTACCGAAGTAAGACGAAACTATTGCTGCTCTATTTTGATCTTTTAAAACACACAAACAATGAATAAGAAAATAATCTGGACCAAGATTGATGAAGCTCCAGCACTAGCAACATACTCGTTGCTCCCAATAGTAAATGCTTTCACAAAAGCAGCAGGTGTAGAGGTAGAAACTCGTGACATCTCTCTTCCAGGACGTATAATCTCTACATTCCCTGATTTCCTTACTGAGGATCAGAAGATGAATGATGAGCTTGCTTTTTTAGGCGAGTTGGTTCAAAAGCCAGAGGCGAATATTATTAAATTGCCTAATATTTCTGCTTCAATTCCTCAGCTTAAAGCTGCTATTGCAGAATTGCAAGCTAAAGGATATAAGCTTCCTGAATACCCAGAAGAGCCAAAAACTGATGAAGAAAAAGAACTTAATGCTCGCTATGCAAAATGCTTAGGTAGTGCAGTAAATCCTGTTCTTCGTGAAGGTAACTCTGACCGTCGTGTTGCTCCTTCTGTTAAAGCTTATGCTCAAAAGAATCCTAAGAAATTAGGTGCTTGGTCTGGCGATTCTAAATCGCATGTTGCATGGATGGAAGATGGTGATTTTTACGGAAACGAAAAATCAGTAGTTATCGAAAAAGCTACTACTGTAAATTACGAATTTGTAGCTGCTGATGGTAGTGTTACTGTTCTTAAAGAAAATATGCCATTATTAGCGGGTGAGGTTCTTGATGGTACTTATATGAGTGTAAAAGCTCTTAGTAATTTCATTGAGGAGCAAATTGCTGAGGCTAAAAAAGAAGGAATTCTTTTCTCTGTTCACTTAAAAGCTACTATGATGAAGGTTTCTGACCCAGTTATCTTTGGTCAGTTTGTAAAGGTTTTCTTCAAAGATGTATTTGCTAAGCATGCAGCTACATTCAATGAGCTTGGAATTAATGCTAATTTAGGTCTTGGCGATTTATATAATAAAATTGCTAATCTTGATGATGCTAAGCGTAAGGAGATAGAAGCAGATATTAATGCTGTTTATGAAAATGCTCCTGCACTTGCAATGGTAGATTCTGATAAAGGTATTACTAACTTACATGCTAGTAACGATATTATTATCGATGCTTCAATGCCAGTTGTAATTCGCGATAGTGGTAAAATGTGGAATGCTGATGGACAGTTACAAGATACTGTTGCTATTATTCCAGATCGTTGTTACTCAACTTTCTATCAAGAGGCTATCTCTTATTGTAAAGAGAATGGCGCTTTCGATCCTTCAACAATGGGTAATGTTGCCAATGTTGGTCTTATGGCTCAAAAAGCTGAAGAATATGGTTCACACGACAAAACTTTCTTCCCTCCAGCAGACGGAATTATCCGTGTTGTAGATGCTAATGGTACTACTTTATTGGAGCATAATGTTGAAGAAGGTGATATTTACCGTGGTTGCCAAGCTAAGGATCTTCCTATTCAGGATTGGGTTAAGCTTGCTGTAAACCGTGCTCGTGCTACTGGTAATCCTGCTGTTTTCTGGTTGGATAGCGCTCGTGCTCACGATGCTCAATTAATTACTAAGGTTGAAAAATATCTTAAAGATCACGATACTGAAGGATTAGAAATTCATATTATGTCTCCAGTGGATGCAATGAAATTTACTCTTCCTCGTGTAAGCAAAGGTTTGGATACTATTTCTGTAACAGGTAATGCTCTTAGAGATTATTTAACAGATTTATTTCCAATTCTAGAGCTTGCTTCTAGTTCAAAAATGCTTTCTATAGTCCCTCTTCTTAATGGTGGTGGATTATTTGAAACTGGTGCTGGTGGATCTGCTCCTAAGCACGTACAGCAGTTCAATAAAGAAGGTCACTTACGTTGGGATTCCTTAGGCGAGTTCCTTGCTCTTACAGTTTCTCTTGAGCATTTGGCTAATAACTATGACAACCCAAGAGCGATGTTACTTTCTAAAACATTAGATGTAGCAGTAGCTCAATATTTGGATAATAAGCGCGCACCATCTCGTAAAGCTGGTGAGATTGATAATCGTGGTACTCATATGTTCTTGGCTCAGTATTGGGCTGTAGCTTTGGCTGAACAAAATGATGATACCGATATGAAAGAAGTATTTACAAAGGTTGCTACGCAATTAAAAGACAATGAAGCTACGATTCTTGCTGAAATTGCTGCTGCCGAAGGTAAAGCTACTGACATAGGTGGTTATTATATGCCTAACGACGATTTAGCTTTTAAAGCTATGCGTCCTAGTGCTACTCTTAATAATATCATTGACAGTATCTAAGAGTCTTTGCAAGAAAATGCAAAATACTGCTTATTTTCGTTTTTTTTTGCAATTATAATATAAATAGCTAATCAGAAGTCGTCAATTTCTTTTTTTGATTTTGACGATTTTTGAATTAGCTTTTTATTAAAAATAAATCACAAACCAATCCCGAAGGGATGATATTATTGTAGCAATGTGAATAACATTGCAAATCCCGAAGGGATGATAATATTATTGCAATGTGAATAACATTGCAAATCCCGAAGGGGTGATATTATTGTAGCAATGTGATTAACATTGCAAATCCCGAAGGGATGATAATATTATCGCAATGTGAATAACATTGCAAATCCCGAAGGGAT
>Ga0256842_1001076_pt1 | contig 22702 bp, 17 predicted proteins | sample 4559240metaG_FD_185973 | JGI IMG/M metagenome (GOLD analysis project Ga0256842, IMG submission 185973) | Hydrothermal vent microbial communities from Guaymas Basin, Mexico - 4559-240 | ecosystem: Environmental > Aquatic > Marine > Hydrothermal vents | place: Mexico: Guaymas Basin | collected... | reverse complement strand
TCCCAGGGTGCCATAGGCGGCAGCCAGTTCCAGGGGAGAAACCTCGAGGGTGCCGAGGGGAAGCGAGGGAACGTCCGGCACCTGGTCGAAACCGACCGCCGACGCCCGGCGGGCCAGCTCCCGGTGCCCGAGGGCGAGACCGAGCCGGACGAAGGGCACGTTCCAGGAATGGACGAGGGCTTCCCGCAGGGTCACCACGCCGTGCCACGTCCCGTCGTGGTTGCGCGGCCGCCAGGGCCCCCGCGGGGTCGGCACCTCGAGGGGCGCGTCCGCGAGACGGCTCGCCGGGACGTACCGCCCGGAGGCAAGGGCCGCGAGGGCGACGAACGGCTTGAAGGAGGAGCCGGGCTGCCGCCGCGCGGCGAGGGCGCGGTCGAAGCCCCCGGGTGTCCCTTCGCGCCCGCCGACCAGGGCGATCACCTCGCCGGTCGCGGGCCGGAGGACGACCACCGCCCCCTCGAGGGGCCGGCGGGAGGGGCGTTCCCGCTCGAGCCGTCGGAGCTGGCCCGCGAGGGCCCGGCGTACCCTTCGCTCGAGGAACGGATCGATGCTGGTGTGGACCGTGACCGGCACCGGTCCCGGCGCCGGTTCCCATCCCCGCCGGACCAGCTCGCGGCGCACCGCGTCGAGAACGTCCCCCGCGGGGTCGAGGCGGCGAGGCGGCGGCACCACCGCCAGGGGAGCCCGCCGGGCCGCCTCCGCCTCCGACGGATCGAGCCACCCGAGGGCGGCCATCCGCCCGAGGACCCAGTTGCGCCGTTTCCGTGCCGCCTCCGGGTGGCGCCGCGGGTCGAACCGGCCAGGCGACGAGATCATCCCGGCGAGGGTCGCCATCTCCGGCAGCTCCAGGTCGCCCACGTCCTTGCCGAACCAGAACCGGCTGGCCGCCGGCAGGCCCACGATCGAGACGGGGCCGTCCTGCCCGAGGTAGACCTCGTTCAGGTACGCCGCCAGGATCTCCTCCTTGGACATCCGGGTCTCGATCCAGGCGGCGAGCAGTGCCTCGCGAACCTTCCGGCCCAGGGTGCGTCGGCTCCCGACCAGCCGGTTCTTCACCAGCTGCTGGGTGATCGTGCTCCCCCCCTGGAGAGGTCCCCCACCCCGGAGGTCCGCGAGGAGAGCGCGCAGGACCGCCCGGGGGTCGATCCCGCGGTGCCGCCAGAAGCGGCTGTCCTCCGCGGCGAGCACCGCCCGGACGAGACGCTCGGGAAAGGCGGCGAGGGGGCGCGGGCGACGCTCCTGCAGGCGGGGGCCGCGGAACGCCCCGAGGACGAGCGGTTCCAGGGTGAAGGACGACACGGGCCGCCCGTCGGGGCCGAGCAGCCGCGCCACCCTGCCCCCCCGAACGACGACACGGATCCAGGCGGCGGGCAGGCGCCCGCCCGGAACCGGGCAGGCTCGCCGGTAGATCTCGAGGCCGTCGGCACGGAGCCGCCAGCTCCCCGGCAGCCGGGCGGCCCCGCGGGTCTCCCGGTACCCGAGGGCCCGGAGAGCCGCGGCGAGGGTCCCCGGATCGAGGGCCATCCCCTTCGCGAGGACGGGCGGAGTGGAGAGCACCCGCACCGGGGCGAGCCGCGGCGCCCGCCGCAGGTGACGTACGGCCCTCTCCCCGCTGACCGCGAGAGCGAGAACCCCCCACGCGAGGAGGGCGAGGAGCAGCGCGAGCCCTCCCGCCCACCACCGGGCCCGGGAGCGCCGGGATCGGCGGGACGAACGAGGCGTCGTCCGCTTCTTCGTCACCCTTCGCCGGGTTCGGGCCACGGGTCTCCTCCGCCGATGTCATCATCGCACCGCCGCGGCGGCGACCGCCACGTCGCCGTGGGCGCGGGGCGCCTCCCGTGGCAGACTGGATCGTCCGTTCACGGAGGGCCCTGCAATGCCCCTTGCCCGTTCCCTCGTTCCGGCAGCGCTCGTCCTGGGGTTCCTGGCACCGGCCGCCGCCTTCGGCCAGCAGGAACCGCCCGCCACCTGCGAGCCCGGCACCGGCCCCTCGGTCGACCGGGAGGACGTGCTCGCCCTCGCCCGGAACGGCAGCCCGGTGGAACTTCCCCCGGGGGCGACGCTCCTCGCCAGCCTCGACCGGGAAACGCTCTGTCCCGACCTGCCCGGGGGAATCCCCTGCGTCGTGCCCGGGCCGGTGCGGCTCGCCTGCGCCCGGATCGCCGGCGACGTGGACCTGGCGGGCATCGTCGTCCGGGGCGACCTGGTCCTCGACGGGGCGGAGCTGGAAGGATCGCTGCACCTCGAGAACGTGCAGGTCCTGGGAGCGGTCCGCTTCGCCGGGGCCGAGATCGCGGGCGGCGTCGACCTCGACGACGTGCTGGCCTCCCACGGGATCGTCGGCGACGACGCCGGGGTCCGGGAGGGGCTGAGCTTCCGGGGCCTGCGGGTCGTGGGCGATCTCTCCGTCTCCGGGTGCGAGACCGGCGGCGGGCTCTCCCTCGCGGACAGCCTGGTCACCGGGGAGGCCGACCTGTCCCTCGACCGGGGCGTCTCGGTCGCCGTGACCAACGTCGCCGTCCTGGAAGACCTGGTCCTCGAGTCGACCCGCATCGACGAGGACGTCCGCCTGGAACGGGTCGGCATCGGCGGTTCCCTCGACACCGACGAGCTCGACGTACGGGGAGAGCTGGCGATCGTCGGGGCGCAGGTCGCCGAGGACATCTCCATCGCCGGGAGAATCCGCGGAGGTTTCCGCCTGGCCGACACCAGCCTCGAGGGCGACCTGGAGTTCATGGAGGCCACCGTGAAGGGGCCGGTGGAACTCGGAGGCCTTCGCGCCGAGGGGGAGGTCTACCTGGACGAGGCCCGGCTCGAGCGCGGGCTGCGGGTGACCGACTCGACGATCGAGGAGGGAATCGACCTCGGCGAGAGCAGGGTCGGCGGCGAGGTCGTCCTCTCGGGCAGCCGGTTCGGTGCGCCGGTCGATGCCAGCGAGGCCCGTCTGGACGCCGCGCCCCGGGTCGTCGCCTGCACGCCGCCCGATCCCCTCTCGGATGCCTCCGGCGACGAGTGAACACGCCCGAACCGGTTCTCTGCGAACGACTTGCCTTCCGGCCCGGTCGGACCCAGCGTCTTGCGGGGGAGGTCCCGTGCCGGGCATTCCGCCCGGAAGGAGCAGCTCGCCATGACGAAGATCCTCGTCCGGACCGTCCTCCTCCTGGCCCTGGTCGCGGTCCTCGCGGCCCCCGCGCCGGCCCTGGCCGCCGACCTTGCCGGAACCACCTGGGACCTCGGCGGCAACCTCCACGGGAAGATCAAGAAGGTCGACCAGATGTCCCTCGACCTCTCCACCGCCGAGGTGCGCCTGGAGTTCCACGAGGACGGCACGTGCCTCCTGGCGATCGACCTTCCCGAGCGGTCCGCCTTCTCCCTGGCCGCGGCCAGGGGCCCCCTGGGGACGACGTCCTGCCCGGTGGACCTGTGCGTTTCGGGCCGCTGGCGCCAGGGCAAGAAGACGCGCTTCACCGTCGACTTCAACGACACGGACCTCGTCTCCCTGGTCCAGCCCCTCGCCCTGATGATCTACCGGACGACCGCGGACGTTCCCGACGTGCAGGTCGGCACCGACCGGGCCAAGGGGAAGGTGGCGAAGGACGGCTCGTACATCCGGCTCAAGGTGAAGGTGAAGGCCCAGGTCCAGGCGGCCGAGGACGCGAAGGCCCGGAAGTTCGTCAGCAAGCTGACGCTCTCGGGACGTCCCGTCGCGGATGACTGACCGGGCCGGCGCGGAACCGGCGACACGCTACAGGGTGACCTTCTGGACGCGGCTGCCGGGAACGACGTCCCTTCGCCCGTCGGCGAAGCGGACCTGGGCCTTGTGCCCCCCGTCGTAGTCCCTGGCCCAGACCTCGATCGTCACCCGCTTGCCCTCGTAGCGGCCGGGACGGGAGGAGGGTTTCTCGAGGCCTCGCCAGACCCGGACGAAGGGGTTCCGCTCGAGCTCGTGGGCGACCGTGGTCGGCTCCCCGTGCCCGGGATAGAGCGTGGTCTCCCCGGGCAGGGAGAGGACCTTCTCGAGGACGGTGCGCTGCAGCTCCTCGAAGGTACCGTGGCCCGGGTGCACGGTGCTGCCGACGCTGCCGCGGAAGACGGTATCCCCGCACCAGAACCCGACCCCCGGGACGTGGAGGCCGAGCTGGCCCCGGGTGTGCCCCGGGAGGTGGACGACCTCGGCGGTCCACGCCGCGAACTCGAACCGGTGGCCCTCCTTGACGATGTCGGTGGCGCCGGGGGTGCGGGCCTTCTCGAGGGGGTGGGCGAGGACCGGGGCACCGAGGTTGCGGGCGAGGAACTCGTTCCCGGCGGAGTGATCGTAGTGCCCGTGGGTGCAGAGGATCGCGACGATCTTCACCCCGTGCCGGCGAACCATCTCGAGGATCGCCGGCGGGTCCGCACCGGTATCGACCAGGAGTCCCCGTCCTTCCTCCCGGCCCGCGATCAGCCAGCCGTTCACCTTCCAGCCGGCGTGCTGGATGCGGTCGATGATCACGCGCAGCTCCCGCGGATCCTCCGCCTTGACCGCGTTCAGCATACCCGATCGAGCCCCCTCGCCGGAAGGGGCCCCGAAACCCGGCCCGATCGTGCGTGACCGGGTCAGCCCCCCTGGAGCTTCTTCCAGAACCGCTCGAGGTCCCGGCGGATCGCCTCGTCCCCCGGGTCGAGGTCCCGGGCCTTCTCGAGGACGTCGATCGCCTCCCGCACCCGGCCCCGGTCGGCCAGGAGGCTCGCGAGGGCCTTCCGCGGGTCGACGGCGAGCGGATCGACCTCGATCGCCTTCCGGTAGGCCGCTTCCGCCCCCGCGAGGTCGCCGAGGTTGTCCCGGACCTGGGCCAGCCGGTACCAGCCGAGACCGAAGGCGGGATCGACGGCGACCAGGCGCTCGTAGACCTTCCGCGCCTCGGGGAGCCGCTTCGCCAGGATCAGCGCCTGGCCCCACTGGAGGAGCAGGGACGGGTTCCGGGGGTCCTGCCGGGCCAGCTCCGCGAACTCCCGGATCGCCTCGTCGACCTTCCCGCGGCCGAGCAGCGCCAGCGCCCGATCGTACCGGCCAAGGAACTCCACCCGGTCCTTGGGGTCCGGCCGCTCCGGGTCGACCAGCTTCTCACCGCCGCCCCGGCGGCCGCTGGCCGCGTAGCCCAGGCTGCGCAGCTCCGCGAGGTCTTCCTCGGACACTTCGCGGGAAGCATCGGCGACGGGCGCCGCCGCCCGGGCGCGCCGCAGCATGTCGGCCAGCAGTTCCCGGGCGGTCCCGACGATCGCGGGACGCCGGGGGGCCAGGTTCTCCGTCTCTCCGGGATCCGCCTCGAGGTCGTAGAGCTCCTCGCGCGGGGCGTCGACGAAGCGCCAGTGGTCGAAGACGACCGTCCTGAGCCCGGACCAGCCGAACTCGAGCAGCGGTTCGTGGCTCTCGGCGAAGGCGGCGAGCCGCGGTCTTTCCTGGGCCTCTCCCCGCAACCGGCCGGCCCAGCTCGCGCCATCCGCCCCCTCGAGGGCCGGCATCCCCAGCAGATCGAGCAGCGTCGGGGCGAGGTCCGCCGTCGAGGCGGGTTCCGGGACGACCCCCGGGCGCACGCGGTAGCCGGGACCCCACACGATCAGCGGCACGTGGATCGTCGCGCCGTAGACGAAGACCCCGTGGGTGGACTCGCCGTGCTCCCCCAGGCTCTCCCCGTGATCGGCGACGACCGCGACCAGCAGCCTGCCGCCCTCGCGCAGGGCCTCGATCCCGTCGACCAGCCGCCCGACGGCCGCGTCCGCCGTCGCCACCTCCCCCTGGTACGGGTCCTCCGGGAACCGTTCCCGGAACGGCGGGGGCGGCGCGTACGGGAAATGGGGTTCCCACAGGTGCACCCAGAGGAAGGCCGGCTCCTTCCGGGTGGCGAGCCACGCGAGCGCCCGGTCGACGGTGACCCGGCCCGGCCGTTCACCGTAGTGGACGACCAGCCCCGCCCGGGCCGCGGGCCGGGGCACCCGGTCGTCGTACACGTCGAACCCCTGGTCGAGCCCGTAGCGCCGGGCGAGGACCTGGGAGGAGACGAAGGCGCCGGTCTCCCAGCCGGCCGCCCGGAGCACCTCGGCGATCGTCTCCACCGCGGAGGGCAGGGCGAACGTCCCGTTGTTCCGCACGCCGTGGGCGGGCACGGTCCGGCCCGAGAGGATCGACGCATGGGACGGCAAGGTCAGCGGGGCGGTCGCCTGGGCCCGGGCGAACCGCGCTCCTTCCGCCGCGAGGCGATCGAGGTGCGGGGTCCCCGCCCCCTTCCGCCCGTAGCAGCCGAGACGGTCGGCCCGCAGCGTGTCGATCGTCACCAGGACGACCGTCGGCGGCGCCGGCGGGGCCGATTCCTGCCGCGGGCCGCAACCCGCCGCGAGGGCGAGGGCCACGCCCAGGAGAAGCAGGAACTCCGCCCGTGCGAAGCGGAACGAGGGGTCGCGTCGGGACATCGATCGGTCCTCCCTGGTCATCGCGTCCCCGAGTATAGGCCGCGCGGGTGGTAGCATCTGCGGGCACCGCGGAGGAGAGCCCCTTGAGCACCCGAAGCACGTCCTCCGGAAGCTTCCTGGCCCGGGCCCAGTCGCCGGCCCTCGCCGGGGCGGCGATGGCCCTCGGCGTGCTCCTCGGCCTCGGCCTGCGCCTCGCCCCCCCGGGCCTCGCCGGAGGCGTCCTGGCCGCCTGCGACGTGGTGGCGGACGACGTCTTCCTGCGCCTGCTGAAGATGATCGTGGCCCCCCTGGTCCTCTTCTCGATCATGGCGGGGGTCGCCGGGGTCGCCGATCCGTCGCGCCTCGGGCGCCTCGGGGTGCGCACGTTCGTCTACTACGTCGCGACCAGCCTGCTGGCGATCCTCACCGGCCTCGTCCTCGTCAACGTCGTCCGGCCGGGTGCCCACGCGACGCTCCCCCTCGCGGCGCCCGCCGAGCTGCCCGCGGCGGGCCCCGGGGGCGTGGGCGCGCTGGTTTCCCGGGTGATCCCGGAGAACGTCTTCGATGCCCTCGCCCGGGCCGACATGCTGCAGCTGATCTTCTTCGCCCTGCTCGCGGGGGCCGCCCTCGCGACCCTGCCCGACCGCTGGCGGCGTCCCCTCGGGGACGTGGTCGAGGGTGCCTTCCAGCTGATGACCCGGGTCGCCCAGCTGGTCCTCGTGCTCCTGCCGGCGGCGATCGTCGCGCTGCTCGCCCGGGTCGTCGCCCGGAGCGATCCCTCCGCGTTCCGGGCCCTCGCCCTCTACGTGGTCACCGTGGTCCTCGCCCTTGCGTTCCACGCCCTGGTCACGCTCCCCCTGGTCGCCCGGTTCCTCGCGGGGGTCTCTCCCCTCTCCTGGGCCCGGGCGGTCGCTCCCGCCCTCTTCACCGCGTTCTCGACGTCCAGCTCGAGCGCGACCCTGCCGGTAACCCTGGAGTCGGTCGAGGAAAGGGGCGGCGTCCCCAACGAGGTCAGTTCCTTCGTGCTCCCCCTGGGAGCGACGATCAACATGGACGGGACCGCCCTCTACGAGTGCGTCGCCGTGATCTTCCTCGCCCAGCACTACGCGGGAGCCGCCGGCTACGAGCTGACCCTCGCGCGCCAGGCGATCGTCGTCGGGACGGCCCTCCTCGCCTCGATCGGCGCGGCCGGGATCCCCTCCGCCGGCCTCGTGATGATGACGATCATCCTGAAGGCCCTCGACCTGCCCCTCGAGGGGGCCCTGCTGCTGCTCGCGGTGGACCGTCCCCTGGACATGCTGCGCACGGCGACGAACGTCTGGTCGGACACGATCGGGGCGGCCACCATCGCCCGGCTCGAGGGCAGCCCGGCGCGCCCCCTCGCGGAGAACTGACCGGCCGTCAGCGCCGTGCCCCGGCGAGCAGGATCGTCGCCACCGACTTCGCGTCGCGGATCTCCCCCCCGACGACCATCGCGACCGCTTCCTCGAACGGGACCTCGAGGACCTCGATCACCTCGTCCGGGTCGAGCTGGCGGCGGCCTCCCGCGAGCCCGTGGGCCTCGTACAGCCAGATCACCTCGTCGGTGAACCCGGGAGTCGTCAGGATCGAACCGAGGGAGACCAGCTGCTCCGCCCGCCAGCCGGTTTCCTCCTCGACCTCCCGGAGGGCGCAGGTCTCCGGCGGCTCCCCGGGGTCGAGCTTTCCCGCCGGGACCTCGACGATGAACCCGCCCGCGGCGTGGCGGAACTGCCGGATCAGCACGACCCGTCCGTCCGGGAGGAACGGCAGCACGGCCGCCGCACCCGGGTGTCGGATCGTCTCGAGGACCGCCCGCTTCCCGCCCGGGAGGATCACCTCTTCCCGGTCGACCTTGATCAGCTTCCCCTCGAAGACACGCTCCGAGGAAACGACCCGTCCATTCTCCTCCCCGCTCATCGCTCCTCCCTCCGTTGCGGGCAGTCGGTGGCGGCGGGGAACCACGGCAGCAGGGCGGTGAGAGACCCCGACTCGATCACCAGGTCCGCCGCCTCCCGCACCCGCTCGTCCTTCGGATGGAACGCGATCGCCGTCCCGACCCGCTCGAAGGCTGCGAGATCGTTCCAGTGGTCACCGACGAAGGCGCACCGCCGGGGCGACAGCCCCATCTCGCGGGCGATCATCTCGACCGCCTCGCCCTTCCCGTCGACGTCGTACGGGGTGGCGCGCCACCCGGTGATCCGGCCGTCCGGACCGAACTCGACGCGGTTGGTCAGCACCCGGTCGAACGGAAGCCCGGGAAGGAGCGTCTCGATCACCACGTCGAGCGTCCCGGAGATCACGGCGAGCCGGTACCCGCGGCGGTGCAGCTCGACGATCGTCTCCCGGGCACCCGGCGCCGGCGCCAGTTCCCGGCGGATCACCCGGACGATGTCGTCCTTCCGGACGCCCCGCTCGATCCAGTCGCCCACGTCCAGGGCAACCCAGTCGGCATAGGCGAGTTCCCCGGCGACGAACCGCCGGAAGCGTTCCTCGTTCCGCGCGTCGTCGCCGAGGAACACCCGGTTCAGGACCTGCCAGACCGTCTCCTCCCGGGGGTGGTGCACGAGGGTCCCGTCCACGTCGAAGAAGACCGCGCAGGCATCGAGCGCCGCCGTTTCCATCCCGCCTCCCCGGGCCGTCGTTCCGGCCGGCAGATTGTGGCACGCCACGCGGCAAGCCGCCGCCGCCATTGACCTCCGGGGGACCCGTCTGGTATCGTCCGGATCCGGAGGGCGTTCATGCCGTCCATGGCCCTGGAGAGCTCGTCCCCCCGTTCCGGCGCCTGCTTCCGCGTCCCTGCCGCGGCGTCGGCCCATCCCCACCGATCCGGGAGACCCAGGAGGGAACCGTGAGCATCGTCGTCGCCCTGGCCAACCAGAAGGGAGGCTGCGGGAAGACCACCTCCGCCATCCACCTGGCGGCGGCCTTCGCCCGGCGGGGACTGCGCGTCCTGCTGGTCGACCTGGACGCCCAGGGACACGCCACCCTGGGCCTCGGCGTGCGCGTGCCGCCGGACCGCCCCGCCCTGTCCGAGATCCTGTCGCACACGCCCCTCACCGGGGTCGGTCCGGGGCTCGAACAGGCGATCGTGGCGGCCCGTCCCGGTCTCGACGTGGTGCCGGCCAACCTGGGGCTCGCGGGCCTCGAGATCAGGCTGGCGACGGTACCGGGCAAGGAAGAACGCCTCTCCGAGCACCTCGCCCAGGTGCGCCGGGGCTGGGACGTCGTCCTCCTCGACTGCCCCCCGAACCTCGGGCTCCTGACCCTGAACGCGATCACGGCCTCCCACGAGGTCCTCGTTCCGTTCGACGCCACGCCGTTCGGTCTCCACGGGGTCGAGCGCGTCCTCGCCACCCTCGAACTGGTCGAACGGCACACCCGCCACCGGGCCCGGCCCCGGGCGTTCGCCACCCTCTGGAACGCCCGGGACTGGCACGCCCGGGTCCTGGTCGACCGGTTCCGGGACGAACACCCCGGCCTGGTTCTCGAGCCCACGATCCGCCGCAGCGTCCTCTTCCCGCGGGCCGCGGCACGGGGCCGCACGGTGGCCGAGATCAGCCCCCGGGCCGCCGGCTGGAAGGACTACCTGGCCCTGGCCGACGTTCTCACCGAAGCGTGGGCCGAGCACCTCGGGGCAGCCACACCGGCGTTCTCCGGCCTGCGGGTCGTGCCCGGTGGCGTGGCGTTCGGCCACCCGGACCTTCCCCCCGAGCGCATTCGAATCGCGGGGGACTTCAACGACTGGCAGCCTGACGCGGGCGTGCAAGTTCGCCGGAACGCGGACGGGTCGTGGGAGAAGTTCCTCCCGGTCCCGCCGGGAACCTACGAGTACAAGTTCATCCTCGACGGGGAATGGATTCCCGACCCGGCGAATCCCCGGGTGCGGGTGAGCCGCCTGGGCACCCAGAACTCCCTGGTCGACGTGCCGCCGCCCCTCCCCGGGGAACCCGGCCCGGCCCGGCCGGCGCCCCGGCCCGACCACCCGTGAACCTCTCCGAGAGGGATCGCCAGGACCTCGAGGAGCTGGCCGGCATCTTCCTCTCCCCGGCTCCCGCACCCGGCCCACGGGAAGCGGTGCCGGAAGCCCGGCCCGCCCTGTGCCTCGTCGCTTCCCTCGAGGACGGCGGCGGGCCAGCCGCCGCGCTCGTCCGCGCCGCGGAGAAGGTCGCCCGCGCCGTGCCCCTTCCCGCGGGGGAACCGGGCACGGTTCATCCGCTCCTGCGCCCCGGTCCCGGTCCCCGGGGGTGGCCGGCGGACGGGCCCGGGTTCCTCCCGGTGCCTTCCCGGGACGGGCCGGAGCTGCGCTGGGGCCTGGCCGCCACGTCCCGGGTTCTCGCCTGGCTCCCGGTGCGCCCCGGGCTCCTGCACCGGGCCGAGGATTTCCTGCTGGTCCTGCGGGAAGCCTGCCCGGCGCCCGAGCTCGGCTGGCTCCGCGCACCGGACCTGCCGTTCGCGCCGATCGAGGCGGTGCTCGCCTCCTGGCGGATCCGGATTCCCGGGGCGCGGTCGGTCGCCCTCGGTACCTGGCAGCCGGGAGAGGACCTGCCCGCCGCGGCGCGGGACTTCCTCCTGACCGCGCCCGCCAGCCGACTCGCGCCGCCGGCGGCGGCCGCTCAGGTACCGCGCCAGGTCACGTAGAACCAGTCCAGGGCAAGCAGCAGGACGACCAGGGCGGCGGCGATCCAGCGTGCCCGGGCCGAGGCGAACCCGACCCGCCACCGGGGAAGCCGGAAGATCCACTGGACGGCCGCCACGGGCACGAGGCCGAGGAACACGAGGACGGCCACCGCCACCAGCGGGTTCCAGGCGATCGCCTCGAGGAGGTGCCCGTGCGCGAGCGCCAGGAGCAGGCGGGTCGTGCCGCAGGTGAGGCACGGGCGGCCCGTCAGCTGGTGGAAACGGCACGGGGGCAGCAGCCCGGCCAGGGTGTCGAGGGGCAGGAGCACCCCGGCCAGGATGGCGGCGAGACCGACGATCGTGATCGCCACCTCGAGGTCGGCGGTGGGGTGTTCGGGAGGGTAGGCGCGCAGCACCAGGGGGCCGAGGCGGCGGACCCGCAGCGGCCCCGGGAAACGCCGATTCCCGGTCACCCCGTCAGTCACCCCTTCCACCGAGGAGGCCGTCGAGAACGCCCTTCAGTTCCTGGTGCTTCCCGAGCTTCTTCTCGAGCTTCCGCCTCAGCTTCTCCTCGAGTTCCTTCTTCCTGCCCTCGCCGAGGGCCTTCCCGAGGTCCGGCGCGAAGGAAGGGGCGAAGAGGGGCCCCTCGACGCGCAACGGGATCACCAGGGGGCCTCCCCGCTGCTTGAGGGGCTTCAGCCACGGCCACTTCGCGACCAGCTCCTTCGCCCGCTTCCGGGCCACCTGCAGCGAGAGATCCAGGCTCACCTTCCCCGCCACCGGCTCGAGGACGCCCTTCCCCGACGCCGACAGGTCCCCGGCCGCCAGCTCGAAGGCGGGGATCTTCCAGCGGGAACCGCCCAGGGCGAGCCGCAGGGACGCCCGGTCGACGACGACCCGGGTCCCGGCGCCCTCGACCTTCCCCGCGCTGCCGCCGGTCCCGAGGGACTTCGCGCCCCCCGGGACGCCCGCCAGTTCGCCGAGGGCCCCGCCATCCGCCCCGGCGAACCGCGCGAGGAGGCTCTCCTCCAGGTTCCACCCGGGCAGGCCCCATTCCTTCCCGGTCACGGTGATCCCCCCGCGCAGGGCGGCGAGGTCCAGGGTCTCCCGGGAGAGGTCGAGGCCGATGTCCACGTCCAGGTCCGCCCGGCCCGAGATCCCCTTCGCCGCCGTCGGCGAGACGAGGGCCGCGAGACCCGCCAGGTTCACCCCGACCGCGCGGCCCCTGACCGTCAGCTCCCCGGGGGGAGCCACCGGGTCGAGCACGACCCGCGCCCGGAACCTCCCCCCGGCCACGCGGGCGACCAGGGGGTCGACCCGCAGCACCCCCCGGCGGACCCGGAAGGGAGCCTCGACCTCCTCGAGGGGCGGCAGGAGATCGTGGACCCGGACCCGGGCGGCGGTGGCCCGCCCCTCCGCGGCCCAGGAAAGGTCCCCTCCCTCGGGGCGCCGCACCGTCACCCCCAGCCGGACGACGCCGGGAGGCTCGACCTCGATCGGGAGCGGGAACGCGGCCCGGGCCACCCGGAGGGCGTCGGCCAGGGGGACGTCCACGGCCTCGAGGCCGAGCTCGGTCGCCGGGAGCAGCGGACCGGTCCCCCGGAGGACGAAGCCGCCCGCCGTCACCCGGAGCCGGTCGAGGGCGAGGGCCTCGCCCGCCTTCGCCAGCTCGAACTCCACGTCCACCTGGTCGAGGGGAGTCTCCCCGGCCAGGAGCAGGATTCCCCGGCCGTGCAGGACACCCCGGACGACCAGGTCCGGCGTGATGGTCACCTCCCCGGAGAGCTTCCCCTCGCCGTGGACCAGGTCCGGGCCGAGGAACGGGTGGAGCGCCTCGGTGGCCACGTCCCTCAACTCCAGCGTGACGTCGTCGCCGAGGGCCCCCAGCCAGTCCAGCCGTCCCCGGTCGCCATGGAGGAGAGCCGTTCCCCACAGGCGCCGGGTCGCCGGGGTGACCACCGCGGAGATCTCCTCGAGGCGCAGGAGATCCGCCCCCGCCTCCCGGATCGCGAGCGACCCGCCCTTGACCCGGATCTCGTCCACCTGGATGTCGTACCCGGGCCCCTCCGCCTTCACCGGGCCCGTGGCGGGTTCCGCCCCCGCCGCCAGCGCCGGCAGCACGAATCCTTCCTCGGCCCGGGCCAGGACGACCGACGGGCGGAGGACGTCGATGCTCCGCACGACCAGGCGGCCGCGGAGGAGCGGGAAGAACTCCGCCCGGGCCGCGATCCGCTCGATCTCGATCCGCGTCCGGTCCCCCGGGTCGTGGACGACGACCGGCCCCAGGACAACCGCGGGCCCGCCCCGGAGGGAAACGCCGATCTCGCCGAGCTCCACCGGCCAGCCCAGCTTCTCCCGGGCCAGGGCCTCGAGGCGGGGCCGGTAGCGCTCCAGGTCGAGGAGGCGGGGCAGCACCACCATCCCCGCCACCGCGATCACGACCACCAGGACGACCAGGCCGAGCAGGATCTTCCGTCCGCGCGTCATCGGCTCCTCCCGGGACGGTCCGTCGGTTCCGCCCCCTTCCATCATCATAGGGCGGCCCGGCGTTCCCGCCCCCGGACTCAGGTGCCGAGCGCCGCGGCGAGGGCGGGGACCACCGTCCCGGCGGGCCCCTCGAGGAAGACGTCGGTCACCTCGCCGGTGTAGCGGGTGGGCGCGAGGTTGACCTCCACGATCCTGGCCCCGTGGGAGCGGGCGAGATCGGGCAGGCTTCCCGCCGGGTGGACCTCCCCGGTGGTGCCGACGACGAGCCACGCGTCGGCCTCCCGGGCCTCCGCGAGGGCGGCCGCCATCGCGTCCCCGGGAAGGGGTTCGCCGAAGAAGACGAAGTCCGGCTTCAGCACGCCGCCACAACCCGCGCAGCGGGGCGGGAGCCGCTCGAGAAGGGTCTCGTCGGCCCGGACCCGGGCCCCGCAGGCGAGGCAGGCCAGCTCCCGGGAGTTCCCGTGCAGCTCGATCACCCGCCGGCTCCCCGCCCGCCGATGGAGGTCGTCGATGTTCTGGGTGATCACGCCGGCGAGGAGGCCGGCCCGTTCCATGCGGGCCAGCGCCCGGTGGGCGGCGTTCGGACGTGCCTCCCGGAAGTGCCGATAGAAGAGCTCCCGGATCAGCGGCCAGCAGGCTTCCGGCTCGGCGCGAAACCGGTCGATGTCGAGGAGGGACGGGTTCACCCGGGACCACAGGCCGTCCGGCCCCCGGAAGGGAGGAATGCCGCTCTCCACGGAGATCCCCGCCCCCGTGAACGCGATCGCCCGGCGGGCCCCGCGCAGGATCTCCGCGGCACGCGCGAGGGCATCCGGGTCGCCCACCCGGCTCGGCACCGTCATCGGAACACCTCCACCGAAGAGACTACCCCCGCCGGCGGCGGGGATGCGCGCCCGCCGACCTTCCCGTAGAATGCGCCGCGCGTGCAGCCGTAGCTCAGCTGGCAAGAGCGCCTGACTGTGGATCAGGAGGTCCTGGGTTCAAATCCCAGCGGCTGTACCAGTTCGCCCCATCACCGCCACCAGGCGGGGCGGGCCGGGCCCCCGCGGCTCCCGGGGACCTCTCCTCCGGCGCCGCCCCGGTCCCCCCGGAGGGGGGTCCCATGGCCGCTCAGCGCACCAAAGCCCGGATCCTCAAGGGGTTCCGCGACATCTTCGGGGCGACGCTCGTGCGCCGCCGCCGGATGATCGAGACGATCCTCGGCGTCTACGAGCGCCACGGCTTCAGCCCCCTCGAGACGCCGACGATCGAGTACGCCGAGGTGCTCGGCAAGTACCTCCCCGACGCGGACCTGCCCGAGGGCGGCATCTTCGCCTTCCGGGACGAGAAGGACGAGTGGGTGGCCCTCCGGTACGACCTGACGGCGCCGCTCTCGCGGGTCGTCGCGATGTACCCGGACCTGCCGCTCCCCTACCGGCGCTACCAGGTCGGCCTGGTCTTCCGGCAGGAGAAGCCGGGGCCCGGGCGCTTCCGCGAGTTCACCCAGTGCGACATCGACACGGTCGGCACGGCCCAGATGGTCGCCGACGCGGAGATCCTCGAGGTGCTGTGCGAAGTGTTCGAGGCCCTCGGGATCCGCCGCGGGGACTACCTGCTCCGGGTGAGCAACCGGAAGCTGCTCAACGGGGTCCTCGAGAAGGCCGGGATCGACCTCGCGGACGGGGACCGCTGGTTCACCGTGGTCCGGGCCATCGACAAGCTGGACCGGGTCGGGATGGACGGCGTGCGGGACCTCCTGGGCCCCGGCCGGAAGGACCCGTCCGGCGACTTCACGCCGGGGGCCCGCCTCTCGCCCGGGCAGGTCGAGGCGGTGCTGCGCTTCCTCGCCGTTCCGCGGGACGACCGGGGAACCACCCTCCGGGAGCTGGAGCCCCTCGTCGCCGGCTCGGCGGTCGGCGAGGAAGGGCTCGCGGAACTGGCGGAGATCGACACGCTCCTCGCCGCCGCGGAACTCGGGAGCGACCGGGTGATCGTCGATCCGACGGTGGTGCGGGGCCTCGGTTACTACACCGGCCCGGTCTTCGAGGCGGAGCTGACCTTCGAGATCACCGACGAGAAGGGCCGGGTGCGTCGGTTCGGGTCCGTGGCCGGCGGCGGGCGCTACGACGACCTGGTGGAGCGCTTCCTCGGCCGGAAGGTCCCCGCCACCGGCGCCGCCCTCGGTGTCGACCGCCTGCTCGCCGCCCTGGAGGAGCTGGAACGGGGGCGGGAGAAGCCCTGGGAGGGCCCCGTCCTGGTCACGGTGATGGACCGGGATCGTCTCCCGGAGTACGTGAAGATCGCCCGGGAACTGCGGGCCGCCGGGATCGCGGCCGAGGTCTACACCGGGAAGAAGGGCGTCGGCCAGCAGCTCAGGTACGCCGACCGGCGCCGTCTCCCGGCCGTCGTCATCGCCGGGGAGGACGAGTTCGCCGCGGGGACGGTCTCGATCAAGGACCTGGCCCGGGGACGGGTCCTCGCCGAGCAGGTCGACGACCGGGACACCTGGCGCCGGGAGCGCCCCGCCCAGGTGACGGTCCCCCGGGAACGGATGATCGACACGATCCGCGGGATCCTCGGCGCGGACTGATCCCGCCTCGCCCGTGACCGCCGCTACCGCGGAGCCGGCTGCAGCCCGGCGGCCCGCGTCTCGATGTCCGCGGCACGGGCCCGGACCGCCGGGTCCAGGTCCGGCCGTCCCAGGAGCAGCCGGGCGGCGGCTCCCGCGAGGGGCGGGTCGATCGCGAGGGCCGCCTCGGCGATCTTCAGGGCCAGCCCCTCGGGCATCCCGGTTCCACCGGCAAGGAACGCACCGCGGAGGGAGGCCGCCGCCTCCCCGGCATCGCCCCGGGCGGCCAGTTCCCGGGCGAGGTGGAGGAACCCGCTCGCGCCGAGACGCGCCCCGGGAACCATCTCCCGGAGCTCCCGCCACTGGGCGATCGCGTCGTCGACCGCCCCGGCCCGCAGGCGGCCCTCGATCCACCGCGCGACGAAGGGCGCGGCTTCCCCGGCGCGGCCGGTCTCGACGGCCACCTGCCAGAGGGCGGGCGGCAGGTCGGGATCGGCGGGATGCTGCCGCGCGGCCTCCAGCAGGATGGAGAACGCCTCCTCGGGACGCCCCCCTTCCCGGGCCGCGAACGCACGCTCGATGATCCCGGCCGAGGCGGCGCGGGTCGTGATCTTCGCCTCGATCTCCGGGTGGATGAACCGCTCCTCGATCCGCAGGCGCTTCATCCCGAGGGCGACGAGGGCCCCGCAGGCGAACCCGCCGACGTGGGCCCAGTGGGCGGTCCCGGCGACGATCCCGGTCATGCTCGACGCCACCCCCGAGAGGGTCTCCATGGCGAGCCAGAGGGAGAGCATCAGCCAGGAGGGCGCCTCGAAGGTTCCCCGGACCAGGAACCCGATCATGTAGAAGAACCGCATGCGGGTCTTCCAGTAGCGGACGAGGAACGCTCCCATCACGCCGGCGATCGCCCCCGACGCACCGATCACCGGGACCGCGGACCCGAGGTGCAGCAGCACGTGGGCGACGGCGGCGACGAGCCCCGCCCCCAGGTAGAACGCGGCGTAGAGGGGACGGCCCCATGCGTCCTCGACGAAGGGGCCGACGAGAAACAGCATCAGCAGGTTCCCGAGCAGGTGCCCGAGGCCCGCGTGGAGGAACATGTGGGTGAGGAACGCGTGGAGCCGGGGCCTCCGGGGCACGAGACCGAACCGCCGCCACGGATGGCTCTCCACGGCGGCCCGGAGTGCACCGGTCCGCCGGGCGAACTCCTCCCGCGGGTCCGGTGCGTCGCCGCCGACGGATCGGTGCTCCCCCCGCCGCCGGGCCCCGGGGAAGAGACGGGCCGGATCGGCGGTGCCCACCGTCCCCTCGAGGAAGTCGACCAGCCAGGGATCCGGGGCGAGCCCCGGGTGGGCCGCCCACCATTCCATCGTGCGGGCGAACTCCTTCGCCACCCGCACCTGCGCCGTGGCGACCAGGGGCAGCAGCGCCAGCCAGAGGACGACGCACGCCCCCATCACGGCGAACGTGACCCACGGCAGCCGGCGCACCGTCTGGCTGTCGTGGCCGATCGGCAGCAGGATCACGGAGCCTCCCGCACCTCCCCGGCGGAATGTAGGGCCCCCGCGGGTCGGGTACCATGGGCCGGTCCCGGGTCCGGCCCGGGGTCGGGAGGAGGACGGCGTGGCAAGGGGCGGCTTCCACGGGAAGCTGGTGGCGGTCCTCGGGGCCGGGCGCCAGGGGTGTGCCGCCGCGTGGGACGCCCTCGTCCACGGGGGAGCCGCCGCCGTCCGGTTGCTCGACACCGACCCCGACCGCCTGGCGGCGGCGACCGCCCGCCTCGCCGGGCTGTGTCCCGGCGCCCCGGTGGAGGCCCGCCGGGTGGACGCCGCGGATCCCCGGGCGACGGCGGCGGCGCTCCGGGGAACGTCGGCCGCCCTCTCCGCCCTCCCCTACCGGCTGGGACCGGCGGCAGCCCGCGCGGCGGTGGACGCGGGGGTCCACCTGGTCGACCTCGGCGGGAACACGGCGGTCTCCCGGGAGATCCTCGCCCTCGACCGGGAGGCCCGGGAGGCGGGGGTCGCGCTGGTTCCCGACACCGGTCTCGCTCCCGGCCTCGTGGTCACCCTGGTGCTCGCCGGCATGGAGCGCCTCGACCGGGCCCGGGAAGCCCGTGCCTGGTGCGGGGGCCTGCCCCGGGAGCCGGTGGGCCCCCTCGGGTACCGGGCGGTCTTCAGCCTCGAGGGGCTGCTCAACGAGTACTCGGGAACGGCCACCTGGCTCCGCGGCGGGCGTCCGTTCGAAGTACCCGCCCTGGCCGAGGACACGGTGGTCGAGTTCCCGCCCCTCGGCATCCTCGAGGCGTTCGCCACCTCCGGTGGCCTGGGGACGGCGCCGGAGAGCCTGGCCGGACGCCTCGAGGTCCTCGAGTACCGCACGCTCCGCTGGCCGGGGCACCTCGCGAAGATCCGCTCCTTCGCCGAGCTGGGCCTGCTCGCGGAGGAGCCGGTCCCGGACGGCCGGGGAGGGACGGTTCGCCCCCGGGACCTGCTCCTGCGCCTGCTCGCCCCCCTGGTGGATCATCCCGAGGTGCCGGACCTCGTGCTGCTCCGGGTCGAGGTCACCGGGCCGCGCGCCGGCAGGCCCGCCCGGGTCGTCTGCGAACTGCTCGACCGCGAGGACCCGGAGACCGGGTTCACCGCGATGGAGCGATGCACGGCCCTTCCCGCGACGACCGTCCTCGAGATGGCCGCCGCCGGCGAGATCGCCCCGGGCGCCCGCCCCCTCGAGGAGGCGGTGCCCCCGGGGCCGTTCCTGTCACGATTCGCACGGCGTCCCCTCCGGCTGGAGATCCGCGAGGACCGGCCGGGGGACGCGATGGAGACCCGACGATGAACCCGACCGAGGGACGCACGCCCGCGAGCAGCCGCACCGTGATGACCGAGCTGGTCCTCCCCGCCGACACGAACAACTACGGTCACATCTTCGGCGGCCGCCTCCTCGCCCTCGCCGACAAGTGCGCGGGAATGGCGGCGATGCGCCACTGCAACCTGCCGGTGGTCACCGCGTCGTTCGACCGGGTCGACTTCCTGCGCCCGGTCAAGGCGGGGATGATCGTCATCCTCACCGGGATCGTGAACGCCGCGTTCCGCACGTCGATGGAGGTCGGGGTGACGGTCGAGGCGGAGGACCCGGTCACCGGTTCCCGGGTGACCACCTGCCGGGCCCTGATCACCGTCGTCGCCATCGACCACACCGGCCGTCCGGCCCCGGTCCCTCCGCTCCTCCCGGAAACGGACGAGGAGCGGGCCCGCATGGAGCGGGCCGCGGAACGCCGGCGACGGCGCCTCGAGACCCGGGAGCAGTACTGACCCGGTTCAGCCTCCGCCGACCCGGGTGACGCCCTCCTCTCCCACGCGAAAGGAAACCGCTCCGGACGGCGGCAGGCCCGACGCCTCCCCGTGGGCGGCGGCGATCGCCCGCGCCTCCTCGAGGACCTCCGGGGGCGCGGTGATCCTGAAGGCGGCCCCCGGGATCGGGCGAGCGAGGACCCGCAGGCGGCGCAGGAGGCGCCGGGCACGCACGGCCGCGCCGGGAACGATCGCCCGGCCGCAGCACGGGCAGGGTTCCCCCAGCAGCCGCTCGAGCGAGGGCCGCCGGCGCTGCCGGCTGATCCGCACCAGGGTGAACTCCCCGGGAGGAGCCCAGCGGATCTTCGCCCGGTCCCGGGAGAACACCTCGTCGAGTCGCTCCGCCAGCGCCCGCCGGGACGCTCCCCGCTGCATGTCGATGAAGTCGGCCACCACGAGGCCGCCGAGTTCCCGGAGCCGCAGCTGCCGCCCCAGCTCCTCGGCGGCCTCCAGGTTGGTCCGCAGGGCCGTCTCCTCGAGGCTGGCGGCGGAAACGTCCCGGCCCGAGTTCACGTCGACCGCGACCATCGCCTCGGTCGCCTGGATCACCAGCCGCCCGCCACCGGGGAGGGCCACCTCGGGGGAGAACACCTCGTCGAGGGCCCGGTCGAGCCCGAACGCCTCGACGGCGGGGAGCGGACCCCGGTGGACCCGGACGGGGGGCCATCCCTCCTCCCTCTCCTCCTCCCGGAACAGTCCCTCGTCGGCCGGTTCGACGACGATCTCGGCGACCTTTCGCCCCCCCTGGTCCCGGACGAACGCCCGGGCCGGGTCCTCCTCCCCGTGCAGGGCGAGCGGCGCCCCGGCCCGGGAGGCCCGCGCCCGGATCGACTCCCATCGCTCCACGAGCTCTTCCAGCTCCACTCGCAGCTCTTCCTCCGCGGCGCCCGCCGCGGCCGTGCGGGCGATGACCCCCAGGCCTTCCGGGGCGATCCGGTCCAGGATCTCGCGGAGGCGCTCCCGCTCGGCGTCCGAGGCGATCTTCCGGCTGACGCCCCGGTGGGTGACGCGCGGGGCCAGGACGAGCCGCCATCCGGGGAGGGTGACGTCGCGCGTCACCCGGGGGCCCTTGCCGGCATCCGCCTCCCGGGTGACCTGGACGATCACGTCCTCCCCTTCCCGGGGCAGGTCCCCCTCGGGAACCGGCAGGAAGGCGTCCCGCCCGAGGCCCAGGTCGACGAACGCGCCGGCGACCCCGGGCACGGCACGGACGACGCGGCCGAGGAAGATGGCACCGAGCAGGCGCCCCGCCGCGAGGGGCCGGACGACGAGCTCGGTCACCCGCCCTCCCTCGACGAGGGCGAGCCAGCGCTCGCCCAGGTCCCGGGCGACGACGATCCGGGAGGCGACGTCGGGCATGGCAGCTCCTCGGGGGGACGGCGGGATGATCGCGCGGCCGGCGCCGGGGGGCAAGCGCCGGGTTCAGGAACGTCCACCGGCGTCCGATACGTCGGTCGGGGGAAGCGCGGTGACGGCGGAGCCCGAACCTTGTCCATGCACGATGGCGGTCGGGAAACGATGGGCAACGCGGGGATCGACCCGGCCGAGCCCGTCGAGATCGCTCCCCGGACCTGGTGGGTCGGGTGGTACCACGAGGGGGACCCCTTCCAGTGCCACACCTACCTGGTCGAGCAGGGAGACCAGTCGGTCCTCATCGACCCCGGCTCCCGGCTGACCTTCCGGCACACGCTCGCCAAGATCGAGAAGATCGTCCCGTTCTCGTCGATCCGCTGGTTCGTCTGCCAGCACCAGGACCCGGACATCACGGGCGCCCTCCCGGTCCTCGACGAGCTGGTTGCCCGGGAAGACGCGCGGATCGTCACGCACTGGCGCACGCGGGCACTCCTCGTCCACCTGGCTCCCCGCATGCCGTTCTGGCTGATCGACGAGCACGACTGGAAGCTGCCCCTCGAGGACCGGGAACTGGAGTTCGTCTTCACGCCCTACGCCCACTTCGCCGGTGCGTTCTGCACGTTCGACCCGTCGACGGGGGTGCTCTTCTCCAGCGACCTGTTCGGCGGCTTCACCGAGGGATTCTCCCTCTACGCGGAGGACGAGGGCTACTTCGAGGCGATGCGCCCGTTCCACGAGCACTACGTGCCGTCCCGGGAGATCCTCGCCCACGCGGTCGAGCGCCTCGGCGAGCTTCCGATCCGCACGATCGCGCCCCAGCACGGCTCGATCATCCCGGGGCCGCTCGTCGCTCCCCTGATGACTCGCCTCGCCACCCTGGACTGCGGCCTCTTCCTCCTGGCGAAGGGCGACAGCGAACTCGACCACCTGCTGCGCCTGCAGCGTGTCCTTTCCGGGATCACCCGGGCGATGGTCACCTATCGCGACTTCCGCGAGGTGGCCCGCCGGCTGCTGCGGCTCGTCCGCGAGATCCTCCCGGTCCGCTCCCTCGAGTTCTGGTCCCGGACCGGCCTGGACTCGGGCGTGCTCCACCTCTGCCCGGCCGACCGCTACCGGGGCTGCTACGAGGACCCGCCGGAGGAGATCGCCCGGATCCTCGGCGTGGAAGAACGCCTCTGGCTCGACCTCAACCCGCACGGCTTCCAGCACGAGGTCGTCACGATCGGGACGAGCCGCGTCCTCCTGCCGCTCTTCTCCCCCGAGCGACACGTCGCCGAGGCGGTCGCGGTGATGGAGATCGCCACGGACGACCTGCCCGAGCGGGACCTCGCCACGATCCTCGAACCCCTGCGCCCCGCCCTCCAGGCGGCCGTGGAGCGGGAGGTGCTGTTCCGCATCCTCGACCTCGAGAAGGAACGGATCTACGAGCGCTCGATCCGGGACCCGCTCACCGGCCTCTACACGCGGGTCTACATGAAGGAGGCCGTCGACCGCCTGATGCGCCTCCACGACCGGGAGGAGACCGGAGGGCTGACCCTCGCGATGGTCGACATCGATCACTTCAAGTCGGTCAACGACACGTACGGTCACCTCGAGGGAGACCGGGTCCTGGCGGCGGTGGCCGAGGTCGTGCGCGACACGGTGCGTTCCTCGGACATCCCGGTGAGGTTCGGGGGGGAGGAGTTCGCGGTCTTCATCGTCGGCCGGGGAGACGGAGCCGAGGTCGCCGAGCGGATCCGCTCCCGGGTCGAGGAACTGCGCTTCGACGGTCCCCTGGCGGACCGCAGGGTGACGGTCAGCCTGGGGGTGGCGACGAGGCTTCCCGGCGAGTCGCTCGACGCCTGGATCGGCCGCGCCGACGCGGCGCTCTACCGGGCCAAGGAATCCGGCCGGAACCGGG
>Ga0256842_1001075_pt1 | contig 22711 bp, 22 predicted proteins | sample 4559240metaG_FD_185973 | JGI IMG/M metagenome (GOLD analysis project Ga0256842, IMG submission 185973) | Hydrothermal vent microbial communities from Guaymas Basin, Mexico - 4559-240 | ecosystem: Environmental > Aquatic > Marine > Hydrothermal vents | place: Mexico: Guaymas Basin | collected... | reverse complement strand
AATTAAAATAAAAGTAAAAACATTCAAGATTTTAAGATAGAAATAGTTTGAAAAGCCGGCGTAGCTCAGGGGTTAGAGCAGCGGATTCGTAATCCGCAGGTCAGGGGTTCAAATCCCCTCGCCGGCTCTTCAATCCAAGAAATAATCAACATTTCAAAAATTCCTTTCACGGAATTTTGTGGAATTTCATGCCCAAATTGCCTGCATTTTGCAGGCAATTTTCAGGCAATAGTTTTCCTGTGCTCTTATGATTTTTTTACCTGCAAAGAACCCCCACAAAAAGCTTGGATGTTATTGCCGGGAATGTTAGAATAGATAAAAAAAGGAGGGGGTATAAATATGCCTGATAAAACAAAGATAGTTTGGGATGTACTTCTAAAGCTTACCAACAGGTACAAGGAAGAAGCTGAAACATGCTTGAAAGCAGGAGCGTATTATGCAGCTCTCGTTTCAATACGAGCAGCTTTAGAGGCAGCTTTGCTTGCAAGGTTTTTATTAGAATGTTTTGATCTTCCGGAAGAAGAATTAAGAAAAGCTGGTGTTAAAGTAATTGATGATGTTACTATTGAAATTGCAGGGAGGTTTTATCTTGATGATTTGATAGAAGCGGTTCATTTTCTTGGGTTAATTACAAAACAAGGTCGTGAAGCTGCTCATAGAATTAGAGAATGGGGAAATAAAATTCATGCAACAAGAGTGGCTAATAATAACTCTTTGCCTAAAATAGGAAGAAGGAATGTTAGAGCCAGGTTAAAAGACCTGGATTTTGTAATGGCTCAGCTTCTAAGAACATTGTAAAGAGCATTATAAAATATTTCCAGGTTTTATAGTTTTTGAAGACATATCAAACATGGCTATTTTTATATATTTGTCTTCATTGTATTTCAAGACATCCTTTCTAAATTCAGCGATATTTTCTACGGTATTAATCCACTTTTTAGGTGAGATGATCCATGCTTCTTCAGGAAGAATGATTTTTGAATAACCCAGGATTTGTGAAATATGTTCTATATTTATCTTAGACTTTTTAACTTCTACAATAACCAGTCTTTTTTGCCTTTTTTTAACCTGGATAACTCCACATATATCCACCTTTATCAGGAACAATTGGTAGTCCGGATAAAATCTGGTTAGTCTGTGTTTAGATATAAAGTCCCTTACATAGATTTCGCTGGTTACTTCAAAGAAACAGTTTTTGTAAGAGCAAGAATAAAATTTTTCAAAAGCTTCTTTAATAGGGACATATAAGTCTTTTTCTTTCATGCTTTGCTTTTAGCTTTTTTACATCCAAATTCAGCGCATATTTCCCAATAAACATTGAAGTGTTTTCCTCTTATCTTCTCTGGAATCCTTGGGTCGTTTTCTAAAGAAGAAAGAGCTTTTTTGAGATATCTTTTTCTGCTTCCTTTACAGAAGTCCCCGTGTTTTGGGTTAAATTTTCCATTTTCTTCAGCTAAGATTTTTAAGGCTGCCTGCTTGTGATCTATATAGAATCCAAGTTTTATAAATTCATGAGCATAAATTCTTATCTGGTGTTCTCTAAAATCCCTTCCCATATTAGGATGGCCCCACATTATGTTTGCTACCGGAATATTGAGCTTATCTTGGAAGAGTTCACATAGTTGAACAGGTAAAATCCAATTTTTATTAAGAATGTCTACATAAACACGGTGTAATCCGTTTATATCTCTATTACTTCTTCTGATGTTAGCAGATACATCACAAAAACCTCTTAAAAATTCTTCAACGATCTGAATATCATCAATTCCCCTTATGATTTGAGGAACCTCAAGCAATGCATAATTTCTGTAGTTTGGGCCTAATAGCAATTTGAAATTTCTTACAATCAAGCTTTCTTTTTCAAATATCAAGTGCAGTTCAGCTATATTATTGTCTTTATCAAATTTTAAATCCACGTGGTTTCCTATAAGCTTTCTGATTCTTGGATAAATACGCGTAGATATACTTGAGACAAAACCTTCAAACTGTTGATAACCTTCTATATCAGGGCTTTGAAAAGGGAAGGTTATGATGACAATAAAGAATTTATCATTTTCTATTATCTTAGACCTTCCAACTATCAGTCCTAATAAGTATGCTACATCCCAATCAATGTAGTCTACTGGCATTTTCTAAATACCAAAAGGTATTCATGAACTTTGTTAATGATAAACTTGTAAGGATACCCTAAAGTTCTCAAGTTGTTATAATCTCTTGATCTATCCCAAATTATTATATCATGCAAGGTTAACCCTATCTCTTGGCAAATTCTAATAATATCAGCGTGGAAAGGAATAAATGTAGAGTTTACTCTTAAGTCCATTACGTTTATGATAAAGTAACTCTCAGGTTTTAGAACTTTTTTTGTCCCTAAAAATACATACTGAAGGTTTTTTAAGAATTCTTGGTAGTCTTCTATATTACCTAAGTCTTCAAAGAGATCAGAATAAGGACGGCTTTGCTTTTTATCAGCAGTTCTTTTTCTTCTATGAATTGACCAGTAAGGGGGAGAAGTGATTGCTATATCAAAGCTTTCAGTTTTAAAATATTCCTCTATCTTTCTGGAATCATCATTTATCACTACTATTTCATTTTTTATGTTTATATCAGGGCTTTGCTCTGAAGGTTCCACTAATTTTACTTTTTGATTTAAAAACAATCCCTGGTAAGTTAAAAGTCTCTTGTAGGCAAGATCAGCAAAAGATTTTGAAATTTCAAATCCAGCTCCAGACAAACCTTTTAACAAAGCAGCAATAAGCGTGGTTCCTGTACCCAAAAAGGGGTCTATAACTGCTCCTTTCTTCCATAAATAACACTCAAGCAGTTTATCAATAAGAGCGATGGGATAGATTGCAGGGTGTTTTAATTTTCTTTCCTCTTCGTTTTTTTCTATATCATTCCAGACACTAATTGAATACTTAAGCCATAGCTTTGGGTCTTGAAGGATTTTAGATGTCTTTTCTTCTTTAACAGGTTTAGTAACTCTTTTTTCCATTTTTTTATCAATTTTTGATCTGAAGTAATTTTTTGAATTTCAAACTTTATTTTACCATATTGGCTGTAAATTTTCTATACATTTTTTCTGAAAATATAAAAAAAAATAAATTACTTTAAACAAAAAAAGAAAAAATATAAGGGGAGAGATTTGAAAGAGAAGGAAGCGACAATTAAAAGAAAAGAGGAGAAATTTAGAGCTTTTAACTGTCCTCAGACTGTCCCCAAAGTGTCTCCAAGGTGGTCTTGTTATATTCCAAAACTGGGATGAAATTTACACAGATTCGCGGACCTCTCTCTTATTTTTTACCTCTCTCTTATTTTTTAACTTTTCATTTAAATCCTTCATAATTCTTCCAAGAAGTAATTCTCTTACTCCGTCTACCGTTTCTTCTGATATTTCTACAAATTTTCTAACAGTTTTTTTTCGGCTTGTTTTCATTAATTTATGAATATTTCCAAAATATTTATCGGGCTTTAACCAACATGCGGGATGTATTAAATTACGTGTTTCCTTTACCCACATTATCCAGTCTTTAAACTCCTTAAAAATTCCGATATTCTCAATTTTTTCTTTCATTGGTAACCATTTTAATTCTTCGCTAATTTTTAAAAGATCGGTTAAAGTAAACTCTAGCATAAAACCTCGTTTTCTAATATTATGTTCTATACACCTCTGCTTTACTTTTTGATATGTTTTTGTTTTCCTAACCTGTTTTGAATAAGCAAAACACATGCATAGTAAAAGTGTTTCTAATATTGCACCATATAAAATCATACTTGCGATATAGCACTTATTTCTATAACATTCTTCGGCTTCTTTTATTAACTTTTTTAAAAGATTAGAAAGGTATTTTATGTCATACATTTAAACTAAATTCTTCCTTTTTAAAAATTTAGAACATTTCATTTGCAATTCATATTTCAGAAATTAATATATCAAACAAAATCATTTTATGTAGATATTTCTTCTTTTTAAAAATTCCCTAAATCTTTCGTAATTTACAACATAAGTAAACTTTGCACCGTGATATTTCTTTTTGAGAATGTTTTGTTCTATTAGTTCTTTCTCAAACTTTTTGATATAATTTAAAACTGCCGTATTTGAAACGCCTGCTCTTTTTGCTATTTCTCTTGTGCCTTTTATCCAACCCATCTTGCAATCATCTCAGATATTTCATCCAGCTTTTTAATGAATTACACAAGCCTTGAAAGAATCTCTGATGCCATATTCAGCTTTTTTTTTAGCCTGCAAAATTGTCAAAACCTCATCTCTTGTCAATTTCCCATTTTTTTCTTCTTTTTATTTAAGATAACGCACTTTTTATAACTGTCAAGATTGTAAAACTTGTTAAGGTTGTTTATGGAAAAAAAGTATGATAACATGCATGATAACAAAACGATAACATGCAACAACATTAAAAAACAACTGGCATGAAAGTAAGGGAGAAGAGGAAACGACAAATAAGAAAGAAGAAAAAAAAGACTCTACATTTTTCTTTTATTTGCCGACACTCACTTCTCTAAAAAAATAGAAGGGAGGGCTGACACAACCCTCCCAGGACAGGGAGTGATAGGGCAGGGAGTGATAGGGAATTAATTATCTACATAAACATTTCATGAGTCTATAGTTAATTTTCCATAGTCCTTTTCTGTTTTTCTCTGCAGATTTTTGTGCTTGTATATAATCCTTCCTTGTACTCCTTCTGTAAACACATGCATATCCATCAAGTATCATTTTCTTTCCGTAATCCGTTCCATCTATGAAATACATTATTCCAAGATACCTTCCATAATATCCTCTTCCTTTGAACTCTATGCTTACCATCCTTCCCTTTTCATCGAAAAGCTCCTCTGCATGCTTTGAAGCAAGAATTCCAAACTTTCTCATTTCTTTCTCACTGACCCCACACCTTGCCGCTTCTCTCTCAAGCTTCCGTGAATAATACTTCTCAGGTGTGTCTATACCCCACACTCTTATTTTTATTTTTCTCTGCCCTTCTCTTTTTACCCAGACGGTATCTCCATCAGTGATTTTGACGACTTTCCATAGCTCCTGAGCAAAAACTGGAGCAGTAAAAAACATAAAAAAGATGAGAAAAAACAAAGTAAAAAATGAACTTCTTTCTTTCATAGCAAACCTCCTTTCTATTGTGAATACAATGTTTTCTTCTCATCATTTTCAAGTTCGCTATACTTTGCCGAAAGATTGAAAAGATTAAGCTCTGTAAGTGTTAGAAGCACTTTTGCATTCTGTAGCTGACTGGCATAAACCAGGCACATTATCTTCTTCTGTTCGGCATCCCCCTGAAGCAAGTAAAGAGTCTGAAGCCTCAAAGCATTGATAATTCTGTCATACCTGAAAATCCCTCTTCCACTGCTGTCTCCCTTAATTATCATAATGTCAGCATTACCAGAGACATTAAAATTAATATCAAAAGAAGTGGAAACCAAACCGCAGTAAACATTCATCAGATTTATAAGATATGCAAGCTCTGCCTTTTCCCTAACTATTTGATCCCTGTAAGATTTCAATACAGCTTCTCTCAATTTCTGCTGTCCCACTCTGAAAGAATAATATGGTTTGAAATTAAGAGGTAAACTATCTATCTGCTTCTTTGCGTCAGGCTCCATTATATAACCATACGAAATCCCTGCTGAAATGCCAAGTGTAAGAGCAGAAATTAAAGAACTAACTCTTTCTGGATCCGTTAAAAACTTTTGATAATTATTCCAGGTAATATCAATTTCATTTATCTTGTTATAAATCTTTTGTAATTGCTCCTTGTAATCATCAAAAGAATACCTGTTATTGTAATTGCTGGCTAACCAGCCCAGACCGTTTAAAACACCTAAAAAGAAAACAGTGCTGTCTGCTTTGTGAGCATCTTTTAAAATGTCTTCCATGTCTTCAGTCTCAGATACATCCTCTCCTGCAACAAAATACCTGATCAAAGCATCAGCATAATGTTCTCCTGCTAAACTAATTTCCCCTTGTTGAATGTTATTTGATATAACGCTTTCCGCATTTACAAAACCAGAAAAGTTTAAATCTCCAGTGAATAACCCCGCTGCGAAAACTTTACTACAAAAACACAAAAAACATAATAATATAGAAAAAAATAAATAACGCATATCATATCACCTCCTTTTTTTTGCTTTTCTTTCTTTTACTTTTCTTTCTTTTTAAAGAAATTTTTCTCGCGTAGTGTTTTTATTTTTTTTGGAGTAAACTCTTCTTCTTTCTTTTGTAAAAACTCAGAAAATCTTATCTTCTCTTCATTATCAAAGTCATTATCAAAGAAAAGATTTTGTCTTCGCATCTGTTCGTATTTCTGCAGTGCTGAAAGAAATGCAGCTTCCATATCCTCTCTTTTCTTTTTTCTTTCTAACCTTTCAGCTCTTCGCGCAGCAAGTGCACCTAACGCAGCGGTAACATCAACTCCCACCACAGTTGCAATTGCCCCCAGTTGTATAATTGTGACTGCATCGTCCATCAATGCCATTTTTTTTTCACCTCCCTCTTTTATTCTTTTTAGTTTTAGAAAGCTGTATGTGTAAGTCGGCTAAACATACTTCGCGCGGGAGATACAATTTTTTCCACATGTGTTCCAGAACTACCAATCAATGAAGAAACTTCCTCTATGACTTTGTCCGTAAAACCATGAGCTATGTTCCACGCGATAGCGGTGCCTACAAAAGAAGCAAAAATTGTGATGATTCCAACCAGTATTCCTGCCATAAAGCCTCCGATCATTGAATGTGGAACAATTGACGAAAATAGAATGCTCAAAGGAACTTTTTGCAAGAGAAAGTACACAAGCTCTATGGCAAAAAACGCAAAAACAGGCGAAATTGCTAAAAGCGTGGGGATGATGAGAAGACGAATCAGATGTCTGAAGAATTCTAGCACCCCTTCAGCTTTTCTCGTTGCAACTATCACTGCATAAAAAGGAAGACAGAAAACAGTACGGATAACCTCAAAAAGATAAAAAATAAAACGAAGAATTGTTGCGATTGACACAGCAATGAAGGGAAGTATCTGAAACAGCACAAGAACTATGCACGAAGAAAATATCGCAAGAGTTGCGGATGTGATACCTTTGCCCACCAAGGCTGCGGAAGTTCCGATTAAGTTCATCCAAAAACTTCCAGACAAGAGACCTAATGTAGATAAAACAAATGTAGCAACATTTCCTAAAATTTTGCCCATTGGAGTTGAAATCTTGTTTACAACATTAAAAATCCAGCTCCCTGGTGGAACACTAGTTAAGGCGGTGGAAAAACCTAGAATGAACGAGAGGCTTGTATCTGTTTCAGAAAAATCATCAATTTTTGCTTTTGTTTCTTGAGCAAAAGAATATACATTTTTCGCAGTGTGGTATATTCCTTCCACCGTGGAAGTAATAGAATTCAGCGCGGATTTAAAATTTAGGTAAGGTAGAATTTCGTCAATTCTTTCTGTCACAAGTTCTGCTTTGGAATCTCTTGTCAAGTCTGGTCTGGTTGTAAAGGGAGTAAGAACTGCCATATAAGGAATTATCGCGGGAGCCAGCCATGAAAAACTATTTTCAATCGTACGAATTTGAGTGATAAGGGTATTTCTGAAATTTGTGAATTCTTCAGGTGGATGGATTCTTCCTATACGGATTTGCCTTTCTTTTTCTTTCTCGCAGAAATTTCTTTGCATGAGGTAAATATACTCGCAATGAGAATTTTCTTTGATTTTTTCCTCTACAAAGTCTTTGTCATAAATATTTGAGCAACTAAACCCACATTGTTCCGAATCAGCAAGTTCAACACTCATAGATTCCTGTTCCTCCTGGACTTTTGCAAAATCCGCATACATCTTCCTGTAGAAGGATTCTTGTTGTGTAAGAGAGGTAAGCATGTAGTTCGTAATCCCAGCATCTGCCCACTTGGCAACAGAACTTGCAAGATCACTACCATAATCTATAAACCCCTGAAGAAGTGCTATGGAAAGTGGTAACTTGAATTCCACCACTTCCTCACTTTCCACACCAGAATTCAATGAAAACTCTGAACCTCCACCAAACATATCTGGTTTCACTTCATTCAAGTTATTTTCAGCAAAACATACCTGCAAATCCTGATATGCTCTGTCTCTTTCATCTTTTTCTTTTGAACAGTATATGTTAGCATTCACAGCATTTAACATATCTTCTATATCCTGAGGATTATTGGATAAAGAAAGAATAAAAGAATTGATTTTATTTCTAATTTTTTTCAAAAACTCAAAAAGATTTTCTATATTTTTTATCTCTTCTGTATTTGCATTTTGTACTGCTCTTTCTGCAAGATTAAACTGTTCCTGATGATTAAGCATACAGCTCTGAAATCTCTCCTCTGCTTCCCTGTATCTATCATACTGAATCCCACATACCTCAAGCAACTTTGCTGTGTCATTTGAAGAAACTACAGTATTCTCTTTGATAAATCTATCAAGCTTTCGCTGATCCACATGTGTAACATACCTTGCTGGAAGAGGCAATGCAAAAAAGAGAATGGCAACTATTGCCTGCACTGCCTTTGCTTTGAAATCAACAGAAGTCATTAAGCTCCAGATTTGCCCAGGATTTCTAAGTACCTGAAACAAATTGGTAAATCCCAGATAAAACAAAGTCCACGCAAGTATCATCATCATCAAAATAAGTGCAAGCTTGTTGGATACATACTTGATACCATTCACATAAACCGTATACATAGCCTTAAAAACTGAAGATAATTTATCATCTCCATTCACCTTGACAGGTTTAAACAAAGAAGTCTTTACAAGAGCATTAACGATGTTGGTTTTTGGAAAAAGCTGTTTTGTAAATAAAATATCATTTTTTCTTTTCTTAACATTGTAGATACAATATACCTGTGAATCCGGCAAAAAATCAAGTTGCTTGACAAACAAACATCCGCACTGGTTCGTGGAATAATACGCATTTTGTATGTTTTTCTTGTCTTCTGCCCAGAGGTAGAACGAAAAGTTTGAAAAATATTGCTGGTATATCTTTTGACATAATTGCTCGCAAGTGAGATTTTCGCTGAAAACAAGCTCGCTCGGACAAATACTCGCTTTGGCAGAGGATGAGAACACGACAAATAAAAGAAGAATGAAGAGCAGAGCAGTTTTTCTCAACCCTATCACCCCCCTCTGAGTTACCGAGTTACCGCGCTATTTTAATTTTTCAAGCCTTTTTTTTTGTCCTTGCAATTGCAAAAGCAAAACAGCTCTTTTTACTGAACTTCTCAAATCCCAAAGCCCCTCAGCAATCTCAAGTGCAAATTTCCTGAAGTTTTCATATTTTTTGCGCGAAAAAATATTCTTTGCGGTCTCAAAAAAAGTGCATACAAGACAAACAATAATAAAAACAAAAGTGAAATATGCTTTGTGCTTTAACTCGTACTTCGCAAATAAAAGCAAAAACTGAGAAAGCATATAACACACAAAACTGTATAAAAAGAAAGAAAAAAATATATATGCCTTTCTGCTTGTAATTTTTTCTACATATCTCATATATTCTTGCTTTGACATGTTTCTTATTCTTTCAACTCTATTTTCAATTGTTTTTCTTATCGACACAATTGTTTTTCTTATCCACATCTTCATCTCCCTATCCCCCTCATCACAAAAAACAATTTTCCTAAAAACAATCTTCCTTTTTGCTTCCCGTTTCTCTTTTTTTTAATCATTTTTTCAATCTTTTTTTCTATTTTTTCCCATTTCCTCTCCATTTCTTCAAATTTTTTATCAAATTTTTTGAATTTTTTTTTGAATTTCTCTTTTTTCTTCATTTTTTTTTACCTCCTGTTTTTCCTATTTTTTTATTTTTTTACTTCTTTAAATACTTTTTTTCTTTTTCAAAATTCTTTTCAAACTTTGAAAGCGGAACAACAAGATAACACTGCTTCTTAGTACAAAGAATTTGTGCCTTTTCTGTTTTTACTGTTTTTAAAACTTCTTTGCTTTCTCTAAACTTATATCCGATTATTCCTCCTAAAATCAATCCTAAAGTTAAAATAATTCCAAAAAGCCCTAAAAAAGCTGGATATATCGCTTTTTTATAAGTCTTTTCCGCTTCTTCCTCTATTTTTCTCACTCTTTTCTCTATCTTCGCGAAAATCTTTGCTGTCCCTTTTTCCAGAACAGAAATCAACTCCGATATGCTTTTTTTCTCTTCCTTCCAAAACGCCTTCTGCCTTATCTTCTGCTTTTCAAATTCATCCCAAACTCTACGAACTTCCTGCATTTCCTCACGCAGTTTTTCCATCTCTTTCGCCACATGTCCTGCGAGTACTTGCACATGCGAAATCTTCTCTTTCAGAAGCTTCTCTAAATTTTCCAGTTCCTCTTTCACTTTCCTTGCCTTTTCTATATCATCGCTTACAGTTTCAGCTACAATTCTTAAATCCTCACGCAGGAGCGAAAGCTCCTGCAACAATTTCACCGCGTCAAACTCAGAATTCATCTTTATTCCTGCTATTTTCATTTCTTAACTCCCTGTTTTGTCTAACACAGGATATACTAAAGCTTCCAACTTCCTCATGAAATCTCTTGCCCTCTCAACAAGGTATATTCTTTGGGTCAGCTTCAAAGCTCTTTCCCTGTTTTTTTGCTTTAAAGCCTCTTTTCTTTTTTGCAAAAGCTCCTCCACATTTTTCTCAGCAAGCTCAAAAACTGTTTGGCCAAAATTTTTTGCATACTCCAAAATTGAATCATCTGGAATCAAGATATACTCAGGAACTGAAGAAAAAACAGAGGCAACATCGTCAAAGCCGAAAATATGTGGAAACTCAAATTGCAGGTTCTCCTCATTTTTTACTCTATTCAAAGCAAGAAATACTCTATTTCCCGACTTTCCCGATACCTCTTTGTATATTTGCTTCGCATTTAAAGCATCTTGCAAGCCAGACATAACAGGAACAATAATTAGATCGAGAACATCGAGAATATGTGCCTTACCAAAAAATTTCAAAGCTTGTACAGCAGAAATATTACCACCTACATCAATCACATTCAGATTACTTTCAAACAAGGAAGAAAAAGAAGAAGGATTCAACTGAGATAACTTCAAACATTTTGAATGAAACACCTTGGTTTTAGACAAATTTATAGAATCAAAATTCAGTTCATCAATTTCAAACAAATTTACAACCCCTCCTCCCTTCAAATATAAGTAAGGGCAAAGCACATGCTGGGCTATCGTGCTTTTCCCTACTCCGCCTTTCGTATTTAGAATAAGTATATTCATTCTCCCACCTCCTTTTTTTTATTTATACATCATCAAAGTCAGGCATTTTCTTCATATACTCCTTCTTAATTTGCATAATCTTTGGCTCATCATTTTCTATTCTGCTTTTTTCCTTGCTTTCAAGAAATTTATCTTGCACTCGTGCTTGAGTTATCTCATGTTTATCTTCAGATATCCTCTTCTTTTTCTTCCTTGCACGATGCTTTTGCAAAACTTTTTTCACAAACGGACTGTATACAAGTTTTACATTATATTGCTCAGCTACAGCACGATTTTTCTTTAGGTACACATTGAGTAGCTTTGCAATATCGCTTGCACTATAGCCTTGTTCGTAAAGACTTAAAATTGTCTTTATGTTATCCTCTAGAAATCTATAAACCTTTGAAACTTGAACCTCCTTTGTTTGATTCATAAGCTCCTCAACGCTTATGCTCATCTTCTTACCTCCTTTAAATACCTTTTTTTGTCTTCTACCCATCTTTCACTTATCTATATTTATTAAAAACATATCTTCAAAACCAAAAAAAATTTTTTAAAAAATGTGTTTTTTTAAAAAAATGCCTGTTTTAAACTTGTCTTAAATACTTGTTTTGAACTTGTTTTGAATATCCTCAAATATCTCAAAGATATAAAAAAATCTCTCTGCTTGTTTAAAAATGATCTGAAACTTATTTGAAAAATATTTAAATTTATCTAAAACATATCCAAATTTATCTTAAAAAAGTGTCGCCAGTAATCATCTAACACACCACTCGCCACAACACATAAGTGGCATCAGCAGAAATATATATCACTGTCGTGAAATAAAATCCTGAAGTTTTGAGGCTTTAAAAAAGTGTTTTTGAAAAAAAATACATGTTCTTAAGATTTTTTTGGAAAGGCAAAGTTATTTTTTTTGAAAAAGACAGAAAGTAAAGGAGACAAAAATGATAACCTTCAGAGTCGTAGACAAAAACATTTCAAAATATTTTGAAAACGAAAGGCACATCGTAGAATATTACTCTGAAAAGAATCGCAAGCCCAGACTTTTTGGAAAATTTCCAATACTTCCAAACAAAATAAATCTTCAAGAACTTCCCACAGACAAGATTCTTGAAACAATGGGTTCACGCAAAAGAGCGGCACTTGATCTCACTTGGAGTGCAAGCAAATCTATTTCGGTAGCAGCAATAGCTCTGGGGGAAGAAAAAGTACGTGAAGCATGGGAAAAGGGAATAGAAAGGTTTATTCAAGAATCGCAGAGATATATTTACACACGAAAAAAAGAGGGAGAAGAGAGAAAGTATGTGCAAGCAGAGGGAGCGTGGATGGTTTTCACGCATGAACTTTCTCGTGAGGGAGACCCACAAATACACGCTCACTGTTTGATATTAAACAAAGTGCGAAGAGATGATGGAAAGTACACAGCACTTTGTGCAGAAATGATCGTGGAGCGAAAGTACTTTTTAGATACAATTGCAAATTTAGAGACATTATACAGGTTACAACAAGCAGGGTATAAAGCATATCTTGATAGCCATAATAATTGCGAAATAGGAGGTATTTCTGAGACAATTCAGGAGATTTTTTCAAAGAGGAGGAGGCAGGTTGAGGAGCTTGCAAGAGAAAGAGGGATCTCTATACAGGAAGCAAGTCGAGAACTCAGAGAGGTACTTGTTCTTCTTTCTAGAAAAGACAAGGAACATGCAAGCAAGGAAGGGCTTGTACAAAGGTGGGAGGAAGATCTTCAAAAGATTGGACTTTCAATTCAAAAAATCAAAGAAGAATTTGAAAGGTTCCACAGCGAATGGAAAGAAAGAGAGAAGAGATACATCAAAGATGAGGAACTACGAGAGGCATTTATGAAAGCAACAAAAACTATGGAAGAAGCGGAAGGAGTTTTTACAAAAGAAAAACTTTTTGTGGAGTTTGTAAGAGAGTTGAATGTTTATATAAAAGAACAAGACATTCTTATTCCTGAAGTGGACAAACTTAAAAGTTTCTTTGAAAAACAAATGGAACAAAATCTTGTACATCTTGCAACCATAAACCACATCAAAAAGGGAAAAGAATACAGGGGAATGCAGATTATGTTTTATACCACAGAAAATTACCTCAAGACAGAACAAAAAACTCTGGAACTGGCAAAAGAACTGGCACAACAGGAAAGAAAATTTACTTATGAGGAAGAAATTGAAGCAAAAATCAAAGAATTTGAAAAAGAAAAAGGATTTTCTTTGAAAGACGAACAAAAAAATGCGGTGCGTGCAATTCTTGCTGGAACAGGACTCACGTTGATTCAAGGTGATGCTGGCGCGGGAAAAACCACAAGTTTAGAAGCCGTGGCAATGATAGCTCAGGAAAAGAATATCAAGCTACTTGGACTTGCACCCACCGGAAAGGCAGCGGAGGAAATGAGTAAATCCCTGGGATATGGGCAGACTGTGGATAGTTTTCTATTAGAATTTGAAAAAGAACCTAAAAAAGTGCTTGAGAAAATCGAAGGAAGCATTTTGATTGTTGATGAAGCAGGAATGCTGGGCTTAAAAAAAACACACCAGCTTTTAAAAATCGCACAAAAACTGAATTGTAAGATTGTTTTGCAAGGAGATGCCAAGCAGTTTCCCCCGATTGAAGCAGGGCAGTTTTTCGCAGATATACAAAAGCAGGAATGGGTGGAGAAAGTGGAACTGAAAAGCATCCGCAGGCAAAAGAAAGAAGAGTATCGCTCTATTACGACAGCTCTTTCGCGGAAGAACTTTGCTACAGCATTTCAAAGAATTTTAGAGGGGAGCTACTTTGTAGAAATGGGAAATCAAAAAGAAAAAATAGAAAAAGTTATAGAAGATTATCTTTCGCTTGACTACAAAGAAACACTTCTCCTTGCTTCCACAAACGCAGAAAAAGACACACTCAATCAAGTCATCAGGCGAAAATTGCAAGAGCAGGAAAAAATCGGGCAAGACGAACTCACAGCGGTGGTACGACAGCGTATCAATTCTCAGACAGCGGATTTTAGACGGGCTGAAACGTATGCAAAGGGAGACTATGTAACTGTGAAGCAAAAGGAATTTTTGCAGTGGCTGAAGAGACATGGATATATAGACACTTTAAACTACCGCATAACAGAGGTAAGAATTGAGAGAATAAACACAGAAAACAACGAAGTGCAAGTATCTTTCACCTTGCAAGAAAAGAAGAGAAACAAGAAAGAAAAACTGGAAAAAACTCTTTCTCTCACATTGAAAGCAAGTGATCTAGCACGATATGCAAAGGAAATTCAAAGGGAAAAGATTGCGGAGTTTGCTAGGGGAGATAAAATCCTTTGTTTGAAGAATTCCAAGAAACTCGGGCTCAAAAACGGCGAAACATTTATCGTAGCTGAGGTAAAGGGAGACAAAATGGTATTAGTTGCAGAAAATACCAGAAAAAGGGTTTCAATCAACCTCAAAGAGTATAATTGGATAGACCACGCATACGCTGTGACGTGCTATAGGTCGCAAGGCATGACCGTGAAAAATGTTTTGTGCGTGGCAGATGTGATGGATTTCAACAGCTTTTATGTGACTATTACCAGAGGCAAAGAAAACTGTCGCATATATACAACAGACGCAATACGGTTCTTGTTCGAGAGCCAGTTTCCAAAAACGAAAAGAACTTCTCTTTCCCTTCTTTCCATGCAACAGAAGGAAGAAGAAGTACTACGCAGGGAAGAAATTGCAGAGATGTATATAGAAAAGCTTTTCACAAAGCATGAAAAAGGAAAAATATCTTTGGAAGAATTAAAAAGAAAATTCTGGAACAGTATAAAATACATAGATTCTTTCTCGAAACAGAAAGAGTTTAGAAAAAAACTGAGTGAAGTCTTAGAACAACAAAAAGAACAACAAAAAGAAAAACTACAGAAGCAAGAACAAATTCAGGTTCAGCAGCAAGAGAAACAGCAAGAGAAACAGCAAGAGCAAGTGAAAATAAAAATGATTAAAAAGCAAGCAAAAAATTTTATCATTGAGAGATAGTTTTTAACTTTATTTAACAGAAAACAAAGTGAAAAACAATAGCTATTTGAGTGCAAAGCACTCAATTTTTATTGTTTCTTCTTTGTTTTTATCTGCCTTCCTATTCTTTTTTGCATAGTTTCCATTCTTCTAAGATAAACTATAACCGGACCATGTCCAATATCATGAAGTAAAACAACAAGGTTTCCATTCTTCTAAGATAAACTAGAACTTTATCCTCATTAAAAATATAAAGCATGTGTCCTTCGTTTCCATTCTTCTAAGATAAACTATAACTCTGCTGTGATAAAGCTAAAGCAGGGCATAGGGAGGTTTCCATTCTTCTAAGATAAACTATAACAATGAGTGAAAATTTTACTGAGCCTTTTTTGGTGACGTTTCCATTCTTCTAAGATAAACTATAACCCAAAATTAAAACTCCAATATTTCTTATTTTAAATAAATCACACCTGTAGTTTTTGCGTCAAACCCACAGCAGCAAAACACTATTCAATTTTCAAAGAACTAAATTGCCTTTTTTACTATAAATAAATAACTTCAAAAATAAAAAAAGTAAAACCAGAAATAAAAATTTTTAATACAGAATACAATTGTTGAAAACTTGTTGAAATTTGTTGAAATCTGTTGAAATTAGTTTAATTCTTTACTATAGAAAATAAAGAAAAGGAAGAGAAAGAGGGCGGCGAATAAAAGAAAAAAAAGTTTTAGTTTTTCTTTTTTCTGCTATCCCGCATCAATTCTGTATTACAGAACACTTTCTCAACTTGCAACGTGAGGTAACCTTTTGATATTTTTTCTTTTATTACCCTCATAAAGACAAGAAATAATGCCATTTTCAAGATTTTCTCAACTTGCAACGTGAGGTAACCTTTTTGCTCTCAACTTGCAACGTGAGGTAACCCCTATTTTTTCCAAAACCGCATTATTCCTATCTCATAAAAGCAAAAAAAACTCTAATTACCTTTCTTATGTGTATAATTACCTATAAGGTAATTACTATTTTTTTCTTTTTTTTTCCTATGAAATTTTTTAAAATATTTAAAATAGATGGGCTGGGTTGGGGTTGGGGGCTGGGTTAGGCAAGACGTAAAAATTGATGTGTATTTGGATCAAAAATCCAGCCCAGCTCTTTGAGAGCATTGCTTTTAGTGAGAATTTTACACAGTTTTGACTTTGAAGCTTTATTCAACGTGATTCCCAGTTGATTGAGAATCAACTCAAGCGATATTTTCTTAATCTTTTTATCATTCAAATGCAAAAAATATGCAATTTTCGGAAAAACAGCTTTTCTCTCTTTTGCGATAGATTTTATCACATCAGTTGATATGTACTTTCTTTGTTTTGAAGAAAGCAGTAAAGCTGAAAACTGCGAAGAAAAACGGATTAAAAGATTCAAGTTCTTTTTCTTTAAGTTGAAATGTTTATTTTGAGTTGAATCAAAAACAACTTCTTTCTTTTCATCACACAAGACATACCTATCTACAATTACAAAAGAAATTCCAGCGATACAAATTTTACCGCTGTATACTGCGATTGTAATGTGAGAATTTAAAATTTCATTAATTTTTTTTAAAAATTGAAACCTTGGCATTTTCAAGTCTTTACAAATTTGTTTAATCGGGCAAAAAAATGTAAGGCTCTCAAAGTCTTTGTTTTGATTAACGCAAAAGTTTGTCAAATAAAAAATGATGTTCATATGATCCTGTCCTAACTTTCCTGCGATCGTAATTTTTATTTTTATTCCTCCGTTGTTTTCCTCAATTTTTCTCAGATCTGAGAGATTTTCGTACTTATGTTCAAAAATCAATGAAATCTTTGTCTTGACCAGTTCGATCGGTATGAGTTTATCCCAATTGTCTATATCCACAAGATCGAAAATTTTTCTTTTTTGAATCTGCATTTGCTTGATTTTGTGTTCAGCCTCAGATAATATTTTCACGTTTTTTTCCTCCTTTTTTTAAAGGATTTTTTAAAATGAAATATCCGGAACATCTTTTCTTTTTTTAGAAGTAATTTTTTTATTAACAGCTTTATTAACAGCATGTAGAACTGGTTCTGCAGCTACAAAAAAGTCTTCTACAGTGCAGTTCTCCCATTCCCCTTCCACATATTTTTTTATTTTCTCAATCCAATTTTCGTAACAAATATAAAATTTTTTTATTTTGTAGCATACATGCTGTGCTAAGTTATTTTTAATTGTCAAAATGTAATGATCCTGCAAGGAATCAGTCAAAATTAGAAAAACACAGCGCACGTTGTTAAGAATTGCACTTGCCCCGCGAGTAGCGTTTTTTTTCGAAAGAAGCTTTAAATCTTCAAGATTTTTTGCATTTTGTACATAATCAGATATAAATCCTTTGTTAGCATGATGAAGAAATAGAATGTTTTTTTGTGTATTCTCTACTAGTTGATTGAAGAAGCCAAAAAAAATCGCTGCTTCACTGTTGTCGTTCTCATTGTGAAGCAGATATGATAAATTATCAATGAAAACAATATCATTTTTTCTTAAACAGAAGTCGGTTAAAGTTTTGATTTCTCTTGGACTGGCTGAGTATATTTTTATTTTTTGCTTAATTTTCTCAATTTCGAGTGGATTGCTGAGACAGAGAGATGTCAGTGCATTATTAATGCGTCTTTCAATGTACCTTCGGCTTTCTTCAAGCGTTATTATTGCAATATTGATTTTTTTCTTAATTGCCAGAAAAATCGAATACAAGCAAACGAATGTTGTTTTGCCCGATTCACCTAATCCAGTTATGATCCCTATGCTAGCACGCGGAATTTGCATTGTTTCATCAAAAAGCTCAGCTTTTTGTGCCGATGCGATTTCCGCCAAAATTTTCTCTTTTTCTTCTGATTCTTCAAGTTGTTTAACCAGCTTTTGTACTTTTTGATTGAATTCACTTATGTTTATTTCAGTCACTCTTTTTTCTTTGTCATATATTTCTCTTACCGAATTGTTGTTATCAAAAGTATACATTTTTTGTGTCACGAACGAGAGCTTGAGAAGAGGAAATTTGCGAAGAGAAAGATACATGTATTTATCCACATACACTGTTGCATCTTCAAAGATACTTTCTATCTCGTCCAATTTGAAATTTAGAATATCATCATCAAAAATTATTATGTTTTTTGCCCTAGGATTGATGCATGGGGAAAATATACTTTGCGAATTTGCAATTATAACATTTCTTGTATATTTATAGATATATGTAAATTGTTGGAGATTAGTTGGTGTTAGCACAATAATGTCAGCTGCGTTTATGCACAGCTGATCAAATCTTTTTAGTTTTTCAAAATCATTGAAATTGATGAGATAGTCGGATATATCGTATCCTTTTGTATATTTATGAAATTGGATACACCCAGTTCTGTATATTCCCAGTTCTTTTAAAACATATACAATTTCGGTAGTGTTTTTGTACCCCTTTTCATCGTTATCTTCGGTGAAAAGAATTTGCATTTGCTTTAGATATTTTATCAATCCTGTATGCATACGGATTGTATTTATTATATCATTTCGAAATGCATTGTACGACAAAATATTATATATGTCGGAATTAAGCTTCTTGAGAGTGAGACAATCTTTTTCACCTTCGACAAAAACCAAAATAGGCTTATTGGGATCAAAATTCTCAAGACCAAACAGTACGTTGTGTTCTATTTTCCTGTTCTGGAAGTAAAAAGTTTTATCTATCCTGTTTCCGTGAATGTCGTATTTCTCCACTCTAACCTTTTCATACAAAAAATTGCCTCTCATATCTTTGTACTGATAAACTTCCTTATATTCTGAAGTCTCTTTATTCTTGTTTTGCTGAATTTGCTTTTGAATTTGTTCAATTTCTTTTTTTATTTCTGATGCTTGTTTTTGCCATATTTCTTTCCATTCTTTTCTTATTTTTTCGCACTCTTTCTTGTATTCACTGTATTTTTTTCTTTCTTTTTCATATTCTTCTACTATATGTAAACACTGATTTTCTTCAGCAACTCTTCGCAAAGCTTCCCAAAAATCCAGTTTTTCGTACTCCTGCAAAAATTGTATTGCGTTGCCAGCTTTCCCACAGCCAAAGCAGTTAAAGACATAAGGCTTTTTTTTAGTAACAGTAAACGAAGCGTTGTTTTCGTCATGGAAAGGGCAAAGTGCCTTCTTGCAGTTTCCCTCATGTTTAAATTTCAAATACCTGTCCCACCATGAGTATGAGACATTGTATAAAACTTCTTCTACCATCTCGTCAAAACTTTTTTTAGGCTCTTGTTTTTTTATGTTTTTTTTGATATACTTTTCATTAGAAAACTCTTTTTGCATGTTTACCTCCCGTGTAAGATTTTATTAAGTTAAGGTTCCCGTGCCCGCGGGAACCTATTTTTCTTTTTGTTTTTTTCTGATTCTCTCAAGCATGCAATATATTGAATCTCGCATAACTTCACTCAGTTTTTTTCCCCTCTCTTTTGCATATTTCTCAATTTCTCTCTTCCATGTTGCCGGAATTTGTATACCAACCACCACTTTTTCTTTAGCTTTTCTCATACCTGCACCTCCTTTTTTATTTTTTTTAAAAAAAATATCTTCATTTTTTTAAAATTTTTTTAAAAAGTGTAAAATTTTGAAAAAATACACGTTTTAAAAACCCTGATTATTTCTTGCTTTCAAAAAAGTCAAAAAATTTTTTAAAAAATTTTTCAAAATTTTTTGTTTCAAATTTTTTTGTTTTAAAAAAATGTTTTTAAAAAAAAGAAATATGATTGAACTTAAAGAAAAAAGACCAGCATTGGAAAATCCGTCCCATCAAATTCAAAAATCTCAAGTTTAAAAAAAATAAAAATCTTTTTCCGTCATTTTCCGCATTTTTTGTTTTTTTGAAGTTATTTTTTTTGTATGAGCCGTGAAGAGTTAAAGCAAGTTTTAAAAGAAGTTTTACAGGAGATTTTACAAGAGATTTCTTTAAAGCAAGAATTACCCCGCTGGCTTCCGTCTAAGGAAGCTTCCCGTTACTCTGGGCTTTCAGAGAAAACTCTTCGTCGTCTTGCCAAAGAAGGTGAAATTTACGCAACCTCAATCGGTGGCGGGAAGCTTCTTTTTGATAGATATTCGATAGATGAGTTTCTCTTGAAACAGCAAAGAGAGGTTAAAGTAAGAGTACGAGATATTTTGCGTGAGATGAATCCATGAGTGTTTATAGGGATTTAAACAATCGTTTTTTCAAAAAACTTGGTTTTGAGCTCACTCTGGAGGGAGTTAAGTTCCTGGAAGAGCCCAGGGAGGTGCAAAGAAAATTAGCGAGGATTGTAAATCCCAAACCTGACTGGTTGATACATTCTCGTTATTTTGCCTTTTCTTTAGAAGAAATTGATCCAGAGAAAATTTCTCCTACTTTGAAAGTGGTGGAGACCAAGGAAGATGTAAGAATTTTCCGTCATGCAATGAGTTTTTGGAGTGTTCCTGTATCTGCGGGATATGGAAGAAGAGTAAGATTTATTGTATGGGATATTTGCCATGGAAAAGTAATAGGGATATTTGGTTTGTGCGATCCAATAATAGGACTTGAGGTTCGTGATAGGTTTATAGGTTGGGATGTAAAAATCAAAAACAAGAAACTATACAATCTCATGACTGCTTATGTGCTGGGAGCTGTCTATCCATACAATTTATTGCTGGGAGGGAAATTGATAGCATTAATTTGCACTTCCAGTGAAGTGAGAAAGGTTGTGGAAAACAGATATGGAACCTTATTATCAGCAATTGACACTATGGGAGCTTTTGGTAAGAGTGCTATTTATACAAGGTTGAGAGGTTGGAAGTTTGTTGGTTATACGAAAGGATATACTCATTATCACTTATCTTGTAACGGCTTTTTTGAATTTTGTAAAGATTTGCTTAGAAAAACTGGACATGAAGACATTTTGCAAAGTTATCGGTTTGGAGAGGGACCAAACTGGAAGTTTAGGGTTTTGAAAGAAGCTTTAAAAATCTTGGGTTTAGATCCTAGAAAAACTTTGAATCTTGGCATAAAAAGGGGTTATTACTTTTGTCCCTTGGCAGAGAACTGGAAAGATTTTCTGTGTGGTGAAACTGACATGCTCATGCTAAATGTGATAGAATACCCGATGGAGGAACAGATCAGGTATTGGAAAAAAAGATGGTTAGTGAAGAGACTTTCAAAATTAGAAGAACTGCTACTGTTAGAGAAAGAAAATAGAATGAGTTATCCCAGACAACTTGCAAGACAGCTTGCAATTTTCTGAGGGCTTGCTATGCTAAAAATTGGCATGAAGCTCTTTAAGCGTTCGAATGGTTATTGGTATATCAGGTTTGAAAGAGGAAAAGAGAAGTCTTTACGCACGAAGGATAAAAAGCTTGCTGAGCGTTTATTTAAAGAAATCCAGAAAGAGATTCTCAAAGGCAAAATTATCCTCCTTGAAAAGCAGGAGAAAATTAGCCTTAAAGAGTTTATCCAGGAATATTTGTCCTGGGCAGAGAAAATGAAAAGTTATGAAAGTGTGAGAAGGGATAAGGTAGCTTTAAATAATTTTCTTCAAGTGGTAGGAGATAAACCTCTGAGAATTATCAATGTTAGAGATGTAGAGAGGTTTTTGACAGCTTGTCTTGACCTTGGTCGTAAGAGAACAGGCATAAATGTAGATTATCGTCACTTAAAAGCAGCTTTTAATAAAGCGAAAGAGTGGGGGTATATCAAAGAAAACCCTTTTACTCGTGTAAAACCTCTAAAAGAGGAAAAAAAGCCTCCAAGGTTTCTCTCTGAAGAAGAAGTTAAAAAAGTTCTTGAGGCAGTAAGAGATGACAAAGATTTTAGAGATATCATTCTTTTTACTCTTGAGACAGGATGCAGAAGAAAGGAGATTCTTAATCTACATGTGAAAGATATTGACTTTGAGAACAATCTCATTAAAATCCAAGGCAAAGGAAATAAAGTAAGAACTATTCCGATGACCAGTAGGTTGAGAAAACTCCTTGAAAGACGTTGTAAAAACCGTGTAGGTAAAGTTTTTCCATTATGGCACAAAGATACAATCACAAAGAAGTGGCATAAGCTAATGAAAAAGCTTGGCATGGATTACAGATTTCATGATTTAAGGCATACAGCAGCAAGCTGGCTTGCTATAAAAGGGGTTCCTTTACAGTTTATTCAGGAGCTCCTGGGGCATTCCAGTATTACAGTTACTCAGATTTATGCCCATTTGAGACCTGATGTATTAAGAGAGGCTCTGGAAGAAACTTTTTCAGTTTTGGAAGGAGAGAAGGTTTAAAAATGCAGGCAATTTTCAGGCAAGGTTTGCGAAACCTTTGAAAAATAAATGCCCGGCGTTGTATTCGTAATCCGCAGGTCAGGGGTTCAAATCCCCTCGCCGGCTTGAAATTTAGAAATAATCAGTATTTTCAAAAACTCTTTCATGAAATTTTTAGTAAGAAACTAAAATTTCCATATTTAGCCGATA
>Ga0256842_1001074_pt1 | contig 22751 bp, 18 predicted proteins | sample 4559240metaG_FD_185973 | JGI IMG/M metagenome (GOLD analysis project Ga0256842, IMG submission 185973) | Hydrothermal vent microbial communities from Guaymas Basin, Mexico - 4559-240 | ecosystem: Environmental > Aquatic > Marine > Hydrothermal vents | place: Mexico: Guaymas Basin | collected... | reverse complement strand
AGGCAAATAGGCAAATAAGAAAATAAAAAATAAATAAATAAGGAAATAAGTAAGGTAAGTAAATAAAGAGAAAGTGTCAGGCAGAAAATTTAAGGCAAAAATTTAAGAGAAAATTAAGGGGCTTTTAGGGTTGATAAGTAAGAAAAAACCAAATACTGGCAGTCACTTAAAATTTTCTGGAAAAACCAAATGATTAAAGGAAAATTCTCCTTATCTCCTACAAACCTTTAGGGAGGATTTATGGGAGGCAAACAAAAAAACAAATAAAATTCTGGCAAGAAGAAAATACTCTGGCAAAAATTAACGATTAAAATAAATCCCTTTTCTCCTCTATCAGCCTTTAGGGGCTTTGGGGAAGGAAACAGAAAAAAAAACGAAACCTTGCTAAAGATAAAATCTTTTGGCAGAAACTAATAAGTAAGATTCCTCTTTACTTTCCTATAAACCTTTTGGGAGACATTGGATGAAGGCAAGTAAAAAAATAAACTCAAATCTGGTAAATATAAAGTCTTCTGATAAAAATCAACGATTAAGCATCTCCTTTACCCTTCTATAAACCCTTCTATAAACCAACAGGTGTATTTTTAGAGGGATGGGGACAGACCTAAAAAATGAGAAATGTTATGTAAAATTAAAAGTGTCAGGCTGAATTTCCCCACACAATCCCACCATGGGTTTATAGGAAAGAAAGAGAAAGATTTTTTGTCTGGCACTATTTTTTCATAAATTTTTAGGGGCTTTTAAGGTAGGCAAATAAAAAAAGAAACTAAATACTGGCAAAAGTAAAATCTTTTAGCAAAAAGCAAATTAAATTCAGCTAAATAAAATTTTTTGGCAGAAATCAAATGATTAAAATTTTTTTCTCTCTACAAGCCTTTAGGGCGTTTAGGGTGGGAAAACAAGAAAACAGATTAAATTCTGGAAAAGATAATGTTTCTGGCAGGAAACAAAAATGGCATTTCTGGATGCATTCAGGTGAACATGAGAACAGACCAAAAAATGATATTTGGAAAAGGTGTCAGACAAATAAAGATACGCAAAAGCAAAAATTAAACAAGTAAAAAAATAGGAAAAGGGATGAAGGGAAATTGGTGTCAGGCAAAATTGAAGAAAATTGAAGGAAATTGGTGTCAGGCAAAATTGAAAATTGAATTGAAGATATTTAAGAATCACTTTTCTTTTAACTTATTTAAATAAATCCTATTTACTAAATACAAAATTTTTATACTCATGCTCTTGGAATGATGCCTACTTAATAGGATCTTTAAATAAAGTCCATCTTTCAATGAAACATAACCATATCATCCAATTTTCAAAAAATTTTTTGTACAAAACGAAAATAAATACAATAAATTTCCTTAGATTTTCTAATTGAAAAATATTTTCTACTAATTTAAAATTCAAAAATAATTAAATTTTATTTGCAAAAATGAGAAAAACTCTTCTAATCTTTATTTTTACTTTGTTTTTATGGAGTTTTATTATGAGTGCAACAATAAAGCCCTATGGTAAAAGTGTTTTTAACGGCTTTACCTGGGATGGAAAAGTTGTAAAACCATATGGAAAATCAAGTATGGATGGATGGGAATTTGATGGTAGGATATTAAAGCCATATGGAAAGTCCATAATGGATGGATATGAGTGGAATGGAAAAATTTTAAAGCCCTATGGAAAATCCATAATGAATGGGTGGGAATACAATGGAAAAGTCATAAAGCCCTATGGAAAGTCAATAATGGAGGGATGGGAAATTGATGGAAATATAATTAAACCCTATGGGAAATCCATAATGGAAGGATGGGAGATAAATGGCAAAGTTCCCATTCCCATATTAATTCTCATAGTCTATGACAAAATAAAATAATATATAAAAAGGAGATGTTTATGAGAAAAACTCTACCTATTCTTCTCACAATTTTTATTACTTTACTATTTTCATCTTTTATCTTTTCACAAAACATAAAGGACACCTACTACATCCTATTTGACAACACAAAAAGTGAAACAGCGGCAAATGCAGACTGGGTAATTGATGACAATCAGCCAGATCCGGAACCTTCCAATCCCTCATCTGAAAGCGACTGGACAGGTGGCATATCCACCTGGGGGTATCTACTCTATTCAAATGGCAACTATGTTGTAAAGACACTCACAAGCAGTTATGGAATAACTTACAATGACTCATCAAACCCCTACGATCTTTCAAATTTTGATGTTTTTGTACTATGTGAACCAAACAATCCCCTATCACAAAGTGAAAAGGAGGCTATAATCCAATTTGTATACAATGGAGGAGGTCTATTTCTCATTGCAGATCACAATGGATCAGATAGGGACAACGATGGATGGGACTCTCCCCATGTTTTAAATGATCTTTTTGACAACAATGGATATGCAAGCAACATATTTGGAGTAAAATATGAATTAAATAGTATTTCTGGAGATTACAGTAATATTTCTTCAAATCCAGATTCAGATGGATCTCAACTTTTAAATGGAGACTTTGGAAGTGTTTCAACCATTTCCTATCACGGCGGAGCAAGTATGACAATTGATACATCAGCAAATAGCAACGCCAAAGGACTGATCTGGGAAAATGGTATTTCTCAGGACTCTACAAATTCAATTGTTGCAGCCTATAGTAAATATGGAAATGGAAGGATATTCTTGTTGGGGGATAGTTCCATGGCTGATGACGGAACAGGGCACCCTGGAGATGACCTTCAGGATGGCTGGAATGAAAATAGCGATGGAATATTAATATTAAATGCCACAAAATGGCTTGCAGAGGCTTCAGGAAGCGGTGGAGACTTACCTCCTTCAGTTAGCAATATAACCCAGACTCCCACATTTCCAACCTCATCTGACTCAACCACCATAAGCGCCGATGTAAGTGATGACGTTGGTGTATCAACGGTTAAATTATATTACTCTGTAGATGGAAGTAATTACACGGGAATTGATATGGTTCAAACAAAGGGTGCTACCTATCAGGGAACAATTCCAGCCCAATCCGATGGTTCCAGAGTGGAATATTTTATCCAGGCAACTGACACTGGTGGAAATACCACGACAAGTGATACTAAAGGTTACTTCAGTGGGACCACTCAAATATCAAAAATAAAAGTAAATGATGAAAATGGCACAAATGAATATATAGGATACTATGTAAGGATAGAGGGATACATAACGGTGGCAACAGGGACATTCAATTCATCTTCAAATGATATTTATGTGGAAGATGAAAGTGCTGGCATAAATATTTGGCAGAGAAATCAGCAAAACCCTTCAGTAAGTGTTGGTGACAAAGTAAAAGTTGAAGGAGTGATTAATCAATACAAGGGAAAAACTGAAATTGAAATCACCAACTCCCCTTGCAATATGCAGGTACTTTCCACTTCAAATACAGTTTATCCAACGGTCATTACCTGTAAAGAAATTAATGAAACCTTTGAAGGAATGCTTGTGGAAATAAGAGATGTCAAAATCACCGACGGAAGTTTTCCATCAGCAAATAGCAATGCATGGAATATTAAAATAGAAGACCGTTTCGGTAATGAAGGTATGATGGCTGTTGATAAGGACACAAACATAGATGGTACACCCACTCCCACAGGAACATTTAACTTAATAGGTGTTGTCTACCAATATGACAGTGATTCCCCATACAACAGTGGATATAAAATACTCCCAAGATCAACAGATGATATAGAGGAAAACCCACCATACATCCCCAATGTAACCATAAATGAATTTTGTGTAAAACCAGAAAATACTTGTGATACAAATGGGGATGGGGTGATAAGCCAAACTGAAGATCAATTCATTGAAATTGTGAATATGGAAAAATCAGATGTAGATATAAGTGGCTGGAATATATACCTTGGAGATACATTAATTTATACATTCCCATCAAACACCACACTTTCAGCCAAAAGCAGTGCCGTAATTTTTGGTGGAGGTACTCCACAGGGAGATTTTGGAGATGCACTTGTTCTTGTCTCCTCCGGGTTAAATCTTGACTATGAAAATGACATAATTTTAAAAGATGACAGTGGAAACTTTATAAACCACCTTCTATACAAAGTGGATACTTCTTATTCAGGAAGTTATACCAGAGATCCAGATGTAGAGGGTAGGATTTACAAGCACACTTCCACCGCATATGGGACCTGCTCCTCACCAGGACTCAGGACAAATGGCAATGACTTTGTTTCAAAGGGAGACCTGAACTATGATGGAGTAATTACATTAAATGACCTCATGATACTTGCAAATTACATTACAGGAAATATAGATGAAAACTCCCCTTTATTTGTCTCAACCACAGAAAGCGCCGATGTGGATGGAAATGGAAATGTAAATGTTGAAGATGAAATACTTCTTGCAAACATTCTTGCTGGAAATTAAGTTTAATGGATAGAAAAATTGCAAAAATTTTACTCTTTCTATTCTTAATTCAACTTTCATGGGGATACCTTTTAATGCCAATCTTAAAGACAAGGTATCCCCTTAAATTTTTAGATAACGACGGATATCTTCAGATAGCCCAGAATTTAAATGCAGGAAATGGATACAGGATAAAAAAAGATGAAGCAAATACAATGAGGCGAATGCCCATTTATCCTTTTTTTTTATATCTCTTTCTGAAAATAACTTCTCCAGAAAATTTTAAAAATATAATAAAAATAATCCAGATTTTAATTTCAATTTCCACTTCATTTATCATATTCAAGATTTTATCAATTAACATCAGGAGAGAAACAGGCTATTTAGGAGCATTCTTATGGGGAATAAATCCGGTAAACATCTTATATACTCCTCGCTTTTACTCTGAAAATTTGTGGTTTTTTTTCATCTCTCTATCACTACTTTTTTTTACCCACTTTTTTAAATCAGGCAATAACATTCATCTTTACTTCTCCATGTTTTTCCTTTCAATATCAGTTTTGACGAGGTCAACTTCCATTTTTTTAATACCTCTTTTTCTCTTAATACTTTTTTTCAAAATGAATATAAAAAGACCATCCACTTACATCAAGATATTTCTAATCTTTTTAGTGGCCATGTCCCCATGGTGGATTAGAAACTATAAGATATCTCATGAGGTGGTAATCACAAACACCTGGACCTACAGACCCATTCTACATGGAATTTCAATTTTTGAAAACTATGGCAAAAGCAAAATGAACCACTGGGAACTTGACCAATATTTTCAGCAAAAATACAAAAAGATTGTTGAAAAAAAAATTGGAAAAATAAATACTCCCCAAAAAGAGATAGAAGAAGAAAAATTTGCAAAAAAACTGATATTAAAAGAGATTAAGAAAAATCCAGGACTGCTTTTAAAAAATGGATTAAAGGGGCTTGGCAGGATCTTTTACCTTTCCTCATCCAAACTCTTTTCATCTGTAGCATTTTTATACAATTTATTTTTGATTCTTTTTTTTATAATTTCCCTGTTTAGCCGATCAAAGGAGATATTAAAAAATCCAGTTTTGCTTTTTTCACTTTTCGCATTTTTTCTATTTTACATTCCATATGGTTTTATCTATCCAGTTCTCAGATACTCTATGCCTGTATCATTTTTTATGGTATTAATTTCATCAATTTCAGGTGGAAAAATATTTGGAAAATATTTTTAGATAAGCGATCTTTTTATGGTGTCTAACATTTTCTCCTGTTTTCTCTTTGCCTTCTCCCTTAAAATTTTAAATTCATCATAGGGGATTATATTGCTAAATTCAACAGCAGCCCCTTCCTTTCGGTTGTATTTAACAACCCCCTCTGTATACAAAAAGAAATATTTCTCTCTATCCACTATCTCAATTTTCGAAGAAGACATAACGGGTATGACACCTGTGGATCTTAAAAAAATTCCAGCAGGACTTATTGGTTTTCCCTCAGTGTGCCTTTCTTCCTCATTAAATTCCACATCACAATCCATGGGAATGGGAAGTCTCACAAATCTTCTCTTTTCCTTTGAAATCTTTTCTATTATTAAATTTATATTTCTTAAATTTGGCTCTATTAAAGGTGCCACATATTCGCAACCGGGAAAAAGTTGAGATGAATCCCTTAATACCCTGTAAAATTTTGGTTCAGCAAAGATAAAAAATGGGACATCAAGTACTATGTTGTCAACCTTATATTCCCCTATAAACTTTATCAATTCATAATCTTCCATCTGACAGTGAATTATTGCGCAACAAATCTCTCCTTTATTGTTCTCAAGAGCACCTTTTAGACTGTTTATTGACTTATAATAAATGGATCTTTTTCCTTCAAGAAAATTAGATATGACATCCAGAAATTCCTGTTCCTTTGAAAATATGGCAATATAAGAATTTTCCACATTCTGAAGTTTACTTATGTGAGGTATATCAAAATCAGAGAGCCTCAGTAGAATATCATTTAAAAACCTGTCAAAAAGACTTGAAAATCTCTCAAAATCTTCAGTGGTGATTACATTTGAACCACTCATTATTTCCCAATTGATCTTTCCAGTTAAATCCCCATTTAAAGAAGTAAACTGATTTTCCCAGTGAAAACTAAGTCCCATATCAACTGCACTTTTAAAGGCTATCTGCAGGAACAAATCCCTGAAGGAGATATTGGGAAATCTCAATATCACTTCTTCACTGTATGAGATTTTACTTCCCCTTTTGTTTACAAAACACTCCTTATAATCAGAAACCCTTACGAAATAGTTTTCTATCGTTTTTAGGAACTTCTTGAAATTGGGCCTTAATCCTTCATAAATTTCACCATCATTTAAATTGAGGGAGGAAAATTTCTTATATCTGTTGAAATTTATCATGGACTTATCAATATCCAAATCCAATTTCTTCAAGGCTGCAAGACATTTGACAGCAAGTATGGGATCCCCTATAAAGGTTTCATCGTATAAATGTCTTTTCAAAGACTCAAGATCAACAATGTCCTGTATTATAGAAACATCTATTTTATATCCGTCCTCCTTCAATTTCACAAGGGAGGAAATACCACTATATATCTTTCCCCCCAATATTTCACTTCTAATTTTTGAAACCTTTGACATTATTTTCTCTATAGAGTCCATAGAATATAGACCCCCTCTTTTACTATATTATGCATAAAATATACCTTTTCAGTGATTATAATCACTTTCATAGACTTTATTCAATTTACAGTTAATAGGTTTTCCATCCATATCCACAAAGTAAAATTTAATTGAATCAGCCTCAAGATGGGGAGTTCTAATTATGACAACACATCTATCTCCACCATTTAAAAGGGGACGTACCATCTTTTTTCCGCTATAAACCACTTTTCCATTCTTATCAAGGAGAAAAAATACAATAGAAGGAGCATAAATCTTTTCACTGGAAAGGGATTTTATCTCCATTTCAATATTTAAAAAATTATCTTTTACAAAGCAGTTAAACTTACTTATCTCAAGTTTATCAAAGGAAAGGTTCTCTTTTCTTAAATTCATTATGGTTTTCTCAAACTTAGATTCATCCACAACAAGTAAGAGAGATAAAAAAACAAATAAAAACCCCAGAACAACTATTCCATATTTAAAAAATCTTTCACCACTCATATTTTACCTCAGATCAATCTCCCTCAAATCCCTATCCCAGAAATTCCTGTACCTTTTTGGAAGCGGTTTCCCGGTAAGTAGTATGGAAAGTTGATTTAGAAATCTGTATTCAACCACCCAATTTGATTTTAAATTTACCCACTTTTTTTTACCCTCCACTGAAACCTTCTGCGCCTTTATATGGCAATAGGGAGTGACAAGTGTTTTCTGGGCTCCTAAAAACTTTATGTGTATTTCGAGGAAATAGTATCCACCCTCATAGAGGGTTGTATAACTTGAAGGAACCCTTGCTATCTTCTTTAACTGATCAGAAGCCTCAACACCACTTAATAGAGAAATTTTCTCAGTTATGATGACACCAGATGCCTTGTCCTCCTTCTTTACTTTATATTTTAATTTTTTCAATGTATCGTGTACCTTATCCCATACCTCTTGAATGGGTTTATTTACAAGATACTCCTTTGGATAATCCCCCTTTGACCTTCCACAAAGAAAAAAGGAAAAAATAAAAATTAAAATAGAAAGGGTAAATATTGACCTTTTCATTTTTACTCCTATAATTTACTCTGACACTTTATTATATTAGATGAACCTGCCATATGAAAAGAGTTTCTGTAATTATTCCCACTTTTAACAGAAAAGATTTTTTAAAAGAGGCTATTGATTCTGTATTATCTCAAACCTATAAAAACTTTGAACTCATTGTTGTGGATGATGGATCAACAGATGGAACAGGGGAAATGATTTCAAAATATTACCCCCAGATAAGATACTTCTATCAAAAAAATAAAGGGCCATCTGCCGCAAGAAATAAAGGGATAAAAGAGGCAAAGGGGGAATACATCTCTTTCTTAGATTCAGATGACCTATGGCTTAAAGAAAAACTCAAAAAACAAATTGATTTTTTTGATAAAAATCCAGAATATAAAATCTGCTACACAGACGAAATCTGGATTAGAAATGGGAAAAGAGTAAATCCCAAAAAAAAACATAGAAAATATTGTGGATGGATATTTGAGAGAACTCTTCCACTATGCATTGTAAGCCCTTCATCAGTTATCATCCATAGGAATGTATTTGAAAATGTGGGACTATTTGATGAAGAATTTTTTGTATGTGAGGATTACGATCTATGGCTCAGAATAAGTTCAAAATATCCCATCTACTTCCTTGAAGAAAAACTCATCATAAAAAGAGGAGGGCATGAAGACCAAATTTCAAATCTGGGTTGGGGATATGATATATACAGGATCAGAGCACTTTTTAAATTTATAAAAGATGAAAAAAATGAATTCAAGTACAGGATAAAAGCATTTAAAGAAATGGAAATAAAATGTCATATATTAATAAATGGTTTCAAAAAGAGAAAAAAGGAAAAAGAAGTCAAAGAATATCTCAATCTAATAAAAAAAGCAAAGGAACTACTTAAAATTCCCTACTAAATACTGTAAATCCTTATCATTTATCTCCCCATCTACATTTAAATCGTATGGAGGATAATCTTTATCAAAGTTACTCAAAAGTATTCCAAGATCCTTATAATCAACTTTCTCATCACCATTAAGATCTGCTGGAAAATAGGTGGAACCATATGGGACAGGTATCAAAAGAGATGAAGGATAATCCGGCCCCATGTAAATTGTAATATCTGAATCCATTGGAGTACTATTTCCAGAATAGAGGGTACTTCCATCCTGAGGATTTACTTCAAATCTTGGGTAGTTATTTCCACTTACGAAAATTTTTAACTTGTGCCCCCTATTTATGATTATACTTGTGGACCAGAGAGAAAAGGTCACATGATATATATCTCCAGGGGTTAACAATTCTTCATGATCTACACCATTTCTAAATCTCAAATCCAAGGCACCATCTAAAATAAGCATTTCTCTTCCGTCGGGATATACATCACAAACCCTTACACAAATATCTGCATCAAGGGTTGTTATGGAAAGATAACACGAAAACTGTAACTCTCCAGTTATTTCAATGGGAACGGGAAAGGGATCTGTTTCAAACTGGAGGAGATCTGTTCTGCTATCAAGGCTTCTTTGATCCATGGGGCCATTTGCTATTTCAAGATTTGCACCACCAATTGTTGGAGTGGGATTACGGGGATCTGAAGTAAAAGTGAGGCTATCGTTGTCATCCTCAGTATGCCACAAAAGTTTATTATCAGTAGTTAAATAGAGTTTTGCATCATATGCAGGAACTGGCCAGGAATCTGTTTCTCTCCATTCATTTCCCGGAGCGTCATCCTCTCCACATGCACCCATAACATAATATTGGACAGTCGGAATATTATCAACACTGCCAACATCTTTCAAATAATATTTAAACCACTGAAAGGGATGCTCAACATTTGAAAGTAGTGAATTTGTGGGGTAAGTTAACTCTCCCTGTTTTACAACATATTTTCCACCATGGGTCCACGGGCCCATAATTAACTTTTGTTTCCCCTTTGCCCCATCTCCTCCATTTTCCTGATATTGCTTAAAAGCATTTATGGTGCCTTGAGAAAAAATGTCATACCACCCACCTATGTGAAAGGCAGGCAAATTAATATCTTCCACGTCATCATCTATCGCAAATTTCTTCCAATAATCATCATAATCTGGATGTAAAAGTGCATCATTTCTCCAATCTTCTGCATCCACACTATCTGTCCAGTCGTAGACAAGGGAATGCCTCATGACACCATTTTCCGTCGCACCATATTTGTATAGGTTAGATGTTGCCACAATGGCATATTGGCATTTGACATAATCGGGCAAATTGGGAGCCATTAAATATTCATTTATCCCAAGGGCTGACATCCCGGCAGTTCCAATCTTTCCATTACACCACCCTTGAGCATAGATCCACTCCACAGTGGCATGACCATCTAAATATGCATATTCAAAAGGATGGTTCTCTCCTTGAGACTCATACCTACCCCTTACATCCTGAATAACAACCGCATAACCATTTGCAGCGGCGAGATAACCAAATGAAGACTCTTTGTCCTTACCATAAGGGGTTCTCAAAAGTATCACAGGATAACTCCCCCAATTAAAAGGCAAATATACATCTGTAGCAAGTTCCACACCATCATACATGGGAACCATAAAAGTTTCAACTGTAATGGGGAAAAGAAAGGAGAAAAAAAGAAGAAAAAAGAAAAAAAGCAAAAATATTTTACTTCTTTGCATTTGTTACTTTTTCCTCAACAACTATTTCGTGGGTTAAATTTGCAACTTCCCTTAACATGGCAGAAACTCCACAATATCTATCCTGAGAAAGGTTTACTGCTTTTTCAAGTTTCTCCATTGGTAAATTTTCGCCTGTAAATTTATAAATAATGTGTATATCAGTAAAAACCTTGGGGTGTTCATCCCTCAATTTAGCCTTTGCAGTTACTGAAAAAGAGTCCACCTTAACCCTCATTTTATTCAAAATGGCTATAACGTCCATTCCAGTACATCCCACAAGAGCAGATAAAACGAGATCCTTAGGTCTTGGACCTCTATCTCTCCCTCCAAACTTTTCCTCAGCATCTATTACAAAATGATGTCCATCAACTTCCACATCAAAAGCCATTTCTTCAAGCCAGGTTGCTGTAGATTCTTTCATTTTTACACCTCTTTTAATTTGAATTTAAAACCCTCATGGAAACATTTTCCCACAACAGTTTCAAAAAAGATACCTCAACATATGATCTAATGGAAACATAGCACCTGCCACATTTATTTTTAGAAGTAAATTTTTTTATCATTTCCTTTTGATCGGTAAAATCTATACGGTGAAGTGAACATGGGTTCAAATATCCTTCAGGTCTAACCACAAAAAATCTCTTCCCAGATTGGCAGTTGGGGACTTCCCCATTTTTTATAAACTTCAAAAGTCCGTCCAGATTCTGGGAAGAATTCACGACGGCATCATAAATCCCCTCTCTATTTTTACATTTTTTGAAGATATCTTCCAAAAATGCTATATCCTCTTCACTCTTAATACTTAAAGAATCATCCTGCGTTCTCAAGGGAGTATAAACACTAAAAGATATGCAAACACCCCATCTTTTTGCCGTTTCAACAATCTTTGGAATTTCCCTCACATTCAAAGATGTTATCGCGGTATTCAAAACTATTTCTCCACCGGAATTTTTAGCAAGTTGTGGGATAACTTTGTTTAATCTTTCAAATAACCCCTTCATAACTCTAAACTCATCATGCCTTTCATCTGGGAAATCAAGGGATATTGAAAATTGATTTACTCCCGCCTCCTTTAATTTCAAAAATCTCTCCCTATTTAACAACCATCCATTTGTAACCAAAATTGTATAGGGGAAAAACCTGTTGTGTTTTATTTTAGAAATCACTTCAGGTAGATCTTTTCGCAAAAGAGGTTCTCCACCAGAAATCTGAATTACAGGAGACTTGAATCTATTGTAAATTTTTGCTATCTCATCAGGAGAAAGTCTTTTCTCATCCTTTACCCTTCCACCTAAATCACAGTGCTTACAATTGGCATTACATGAAAGGGTAACCTCAAATGAAATGACAAGAGGTTTAGAAGTAAAATAATTCCTTGTACCATAAAAAATCAATTTCGGGGCGTACTTTAAAGGTATATGAGGCATATGTTATTTCCTTAATCAAAAATTAGAAACCATAAAATATATACCAAATATTTCTAATTTTCAACTTTTTTAAAATTCTTTCCCTTTTTTTCATTCCAAAATGGTGATATGGATCTCAATCTATCTATTATCTCTGGTAGAACCTGAATGCACCTGTCTACTTCTTCCTCTTTGTTATACCTGCTAAAACTAAACCTTATGGAACTGTGTGAAAGGGTAAATGGCACCCCCATCGCCCTCAAAACATGTGATGGCTCAAGTGATCCAGAAGTACATGCAGATCCAGAAGAAGCACATATTCCATACTTATCAAGCATTAAAAGTATTGATTCTCCCTCTATAAATTCAAAACTTACATTGGTGGTATTTGGCAATCTATTTTCCCTATCACCATTTACATGGGTATAGGGAATATTTTCAAGTATAAAATTTTCAAGTTTATCCCTCAATCCCTTTACCTTTGTCATCTCTTCCTCAAAGGAATTCATGGCAAGTTCACAAGCCTTTCCAAGTCCAATAATTGAGGCAACATTTTCAGTTCCACCCCTTCTGCCCCTTTCCTGATGTCCTCCCAGCATAAAGGGTTTTATTTTAGTACCTCTCCTTATATACAAAAAACCAACCCCCTTGGGGGCATGTAGTTTATGTCCAGAGGAACTTAAAAGATCAATGGGAAGTTTTGAAAGGTCTATGGGAATCTTTCCCACCGCCTGAACTGCATCTACATGAAGGATTATGCCCCTTGACTTTACGATCTGAGCAATTTTCTCCATTGGAAAAATCACACCTGTTTCATTATTAGCATACATTATAGAGACAATCGCAGTATCATCTCTCAAAGAATCTCTCAGTTCATCCAGATCTATCTGTCCTTTATTGTCAACCTTCAAAAAGGTCACATCATAGCCTTTTTTAGACAAATACTTACACACATTTAAAACAGCCGGGTGTTCCACTCTCGTTGTTATTATATGTTTTTTCTCCGGATTGGCCTCCAGTACCCCCCTTATGGCAAAGTTATTGCTCTCTGTCCCACAACTTGTAAAGACTATCTCCGTGGGAGAACTATTTAAGAGATTTGCCACCTTCTCCCTTGCCTCTTCAAGTTTTTTGTGAACTTTACCACCAAAAGAGTGCATACTTGAAGGATTTCCATAAAATTCCTTCAAGTAGGGCAACATCTCCTCCAGAACCTCAGGTGCCACATTTGTTGTGGCATTGTTGTCAAAATATATTACATTTTCCATAAACTCAACCCTCCACAACTTCTATTTCTGAAGATACTTCTTCTTTCAATCTGCCCTCAACAAAGGACTTAAGTGTATAAATGGCACTGGGACAATGCGCACACATCCCTTTGAGCCTCACAAAGACCCTGGGCCATTCAATTTTTATCAAAGAAACATCCCCACCATCGTACTGTAACATGGGTCTAATATCTCTTTCAATTACTTCCTTTACTTTCAATTGTTTTTCTTCCACTTTATCCCTCCAAAACTTCTAAATTTTCAGAAACACTTTCTTTTAATTTTGCCTCAACAAAGGCCTTTAATGTATATGTGGAACTGGGACAGTGAGCACACATTCCCTTTAATTTTAAGTAAACCTTTTCTCCTTCAACTTTAACTATTTCAACATCTCCGCCATCTCTCATAAGCATTGGCCTTATCTCACTTTCAATGCACTTCTTAACCTTATTTTCAAACTCCATTTCCCTTCTGGTCTCCTTAAGTATTTCTTCAAGATCCATAAGACAACTCCCACACCCACCACCTGCTTTAGTGTAATTTGTTATTTCCTCTACACTCTTTAAGTCATTTTCCACTATAGCTTTTTTTATAAGCCCCTCAGGAACTCCAAAACAATGGCACACAATACGCCCCTCATCCTCTTTTTCAACATGTTCAACACCCTTACCCTTTCCCTCATAACTTTTAAGTGCCACATCCAGAGCCTCCCATCCCATCACAGAGCAGTGCATCTTTTGAGGTGGAAGTCCCCCCAGATACTCTGCAATATCTTTATTGGTTATTTTCCTTGCCTCTTCTATTGTTTTTCCTTTAATCATTTCAGTTAAAGCAGATGCAGAGGCTATGGCACTTCCACAACCAAAGGTTTCAAATTTAACATCCACAATCACCCCATCCCTTATCTTTAAATAGATTTTTAAGGCATCCCCACAGGCAATTGATCCAACTTCCCCCACTGCGTCCGCATCATCTATTCTCCCCACATTCCGGGGATTAAAAAAGTGATCCTTTAATTTTTCAGAATATTCCCACATAAACTCACCTCTTACTATTTTTTAAAATTGCAAGTAAAACTTCGGGCATGGAATTGCTTTCAATCATACTTTTACATATCTCACAATCTTCCCAATTGGGTAAAAATCTACACTTACAATTCTCAAGATGTTCCAGCGCCCTCTCAATATCACCCTTTAACACATTTAGGGCCTCCATTTTTTCCATGGTATCATTTAACTTATCTCTCAAAATATCCACAAGTAATTTCAAACTTTCTTCAGGGGTTCTCCCTGACAAATTGAGATTTAAAAAGGATTTTATTTCACTTATTGAAAAACCTATCTTCCTCAATAAAAGAACAACTTTCAATCTCTTTATACTTTCTTCTGAATAGAGTCTATAACCAGATTTTGTATACTTATCAGGCTTTAAAATCCCTTTTTCTTCATAAAATCTTATGGTTCTGTGACTTATTCCAAATTCCCTGGCAATTTCTCCAATCTTCTTCATATCTCCACCTCGGAGAATAACCTTACCGTAAAGGTAAGGGTTTGTCAAGAAGTTTTTTAATAAAAAACCCCCTCAGATGAGGGGGCGAGGTAAGAGGAGGTCTAATTAAACTGAAAAACTATAAAATTCCCTATGGGGAAAAACATTCATACGATTTTCAATAAAATTTAATAAATTTTAATTTTATCAAAATTAAATTGAGAGTTAAATCTAAAATTTAATGCAAAACCCCTCTAAAAATAGAGTCTCAATGTAAATGGCAAAGCAATTGTAATAAATATTTTACAATTAATACCTTACATGTCCTCCACCTGTTTCAACTATATCAGCCCCTTCCCCACAGGAATTAGACTCTACAGGCACTTCACTATCCCAGAAGTTAAACCTGGCACCAAGTATTCCACTCCCCTCAAAAATTAAGTCACAACTTACATTTCCATAAATATAATTTCCACCCGGAGAATATCTACACCCACCCCCAAGATCTGCCAAACCTCCATCGGTTAAAATTCTAATCCCAATTTCATTCCCGGTAATTTCACAACCATAAATTGTAAACCCACTCCCCTCCACATAAATACCCTCTTTTCCACACGAGGTGATTTTGCAATGATTTACCACAAAACCACAATTTGAATATATACCTATTCCCTCTGGATTGACAACTGTGAGATTTGAAATGAAACTCTTTTCCGTACCTTTAACGCAAACATTTTCATCTTTACGGGAAAGTATGCCACCGCCAATTATGAAGGTTGTGTCAACCCCACTTCCCATAACCTCACAACAAAAGGGCATATTTATTGGAAAGGTCTCCCCGGTATCAGAAGAATAAACACCTGGCAACAGATAGATCAAATTCCCGGAGGTACACCTTGAAATTGCCTTTTTTATCGTCTTATAGGGTTTAAAAATAGTTCCATCCCCTAAAAAATCGCTTCCATAAACGGAATCCACAAAAATAATGTTTTCATTTCTCAAGGGCTTTATAAAAGTTGTGCAATTTAGAAGGGACATTGTCAGATCCCTGATCTCCATCCCTAAAGGAACCACACCATAGTCAGATGATATTTTCAAATATCCATTAAAATTTTCGCTCATATTCATAAAAATCTCTGGAGAAATAAACCTCAAATACTTTGTATGTGGCAAAAGTTTAAAGGAATAGGAATCAACCAGATTTCCTTCAGAATTAAACAGTTCCAGATAGCAATTTTGAGATATATCAAGGGAATTTAAGATGGATACTCCTTCAAATTCATTTTCTGTGGAATTTATTGAAACGGGAAGATAAGAAATTTTCTCTGGATTTAATGGGACAAATCCTGTTTCATCTAAGAAAATTCCAGAGGAAAAGTAGTATAAAATTTCTGTAAAATAACATTGTTCCGTTGAAGTTACCATACACCATCCATTTTCAATGGCACTTTCACTCCCTTCAATCAATAAATCCCTTTTCTCATGGGGAAGAAGATCCAGATTAAATCTGAAACTGCTATTTCCATCCCAATTTACATACCAATTTTCCCCTTCTTCAGAATAAAATTGTAAAATAATCTTACATTCCCTATTAGAAAGATTAATTATGGAAATTTTACTGCTATACCCTCCTCCACAAACCACATGGGGGAGATAACTTCTTATCTCTCCAAATAACAGGGATAGAAAAAAAATAAAAGATATAGTAAAAAGAAAAAGTTTTTTCATCTTAACTCCTCTTTTTTTAATTAATTTTTCTAAGCATAAGTATTAAATCCACGGAATTAAACTTCCCATCCAGATTGCCATCACCACACCCTGGAAAATTAAAAGGAGAGATACCATACGCAATATTTTCACAGAGATAGTTTGCAAGGATTAAGTAATCACCTATGTCAACTACCCCATCTCCATTTACATCAAAATGTTTCACATGAATTTCTGGATCAATGTCGTCAGAAAGACCATCCCCATCAGAATCAACGTCAGAAATTTTTTCAACCACAAGAGCCGCTGGGACAGATTCCTCACCTAAGTGATCTTCCACTCCATTTGAATCTGGTAAATTTACAACACCATTAACCACTTCACCTTCCACATACATGGTTGTAGAAGAACCACTTCCAAGAAGCATGGCATCTTTACAATTTAACCACACCATATACTGGGCAAGTTCAGAAATGCTCATTCCATCACCTGCATTGCCATTTTTATCTACAGTTATTAAAAGCAAATGGTCATCATATGTTATACCAAGGGCACATCTTGAATCTCTTTCATCAAGAGAAGAATCAAACCCCTCCACTCCAAGGGGATCTGAAACCACCTCTCCATCTCTAACTATAAGTGGCCCCCCTCCTATGGCATTGGGAACCTGTGGCCAATCACTTCCCCCACCTATTCTCATAATCCACTGATTTTGAAAATAATCTATTCCATAAGTTGCCCGGGGTGGTCTGTCAGAAGGATTTAATGCATAAAGTGTATAATCTCTTTTTAAAAATGAATTTAAGGTGCATCCATCCCCTACCCATCCACAATTAACACCACACTTTCCCCCATTTGAAGAGACCAAATTTGAAAGAGTATCACACTCAGATTTAAATACGGGAAAAATTTTAAAAAAATGATCCTTCAAATCCACATCCAAAACATTCACAAACTGTTTTGAGGAAAAAAGATTTGAATAACTCTTTCTTTTAAAAAGAAGACCATCTGCAATCTGATTTGAAATCCACTCATCTTCAGGAATAAATTCCACAGTAAGTGTATAGGCTCCATCATATACAGTTCCATCACTTCCAACCCAGGAATCGGCTACTATATAATAGGTACCTGCTGGAACATTGAAAACAGCGGCAGAGTGATGTCCCCTATCAAGACAATCACTTGAAGAAGTACCATCTAAAATGTGCACATCTATATCAACACCAACACCATCCACAACATTAACTAAAATATCTCCACTTTTTTCAGTGACAAGTTTATAACAAATTTCTGGCCCAGATTCATTGGTGTTCGGGGCACAGGAATAGTAATCAAACAGAGATTGAATATTTTTTGAGGTATCATTGTTATCTACATATGGTGAAGTCTCAATTAAAATGGGATTATTGATGGTGCCTGGTATGTTCTGGACAAATTTTTCCTCTATTTTATTCCACAACTCATCTCTATCACCATCATAATTAAGAGCCCACATCCCCGTTCCCCCAATGTCATATTGATTTACAAGATCCCACTTAAGTCCAAGGCTTTCTTCATCATCATACCATACCTGATGAGGTGAAGAAGAACAATCATACATATAATATGGGGTACTGGAATAATTATCCCAATTTCTTCCATAGGTCATTGCCTCGTCCACAGCAGTTGCGTACAAAACAGCACCACCTGTATCTGAAGAATCGCCGGGTATTGAGCAATCGGTTGTGGGCCATTTGTGACCATAGTAGGGAACCCCAAGTAAAAGTTTATTTTTCTTACCATCTCCCACCCCATAATCACCATATAGGTAATCCTCAATTGTTTTTTTCACACTTGCCCAACTATACCATGGGCTACCATCAACATAGTCAAGGGGAGAATTGGGACCGGGATCACCACCTGACCAATAGTAATCATAAGCCATGATGAAAAGATAATCTGCATAATTGGTAAGGGAATTAAAATCAAATCTGTCATTCCAGTTAACGGCAGGTGTTGCAATTGATACTATGGAATCGGGCATATTTGAATGGAAGTAGTTTGATAACTCCTCAATAAAGGTTGTAAAGTATTCCCTATCTGAGGAATAGGGATATTCAAAATCTATACACACACCATCTGCCCCGGCAGAGGAAACGGCTTCATAGAGATTTTCAATTAAATTGCTCCTATTTGATGAACTCTGTATTAAAGTTCTTATATCCCCCCCATTAAACAAAGTGGCTGTCAATAAAACTTTAACACCATGAGAATGGGCTTCATCAATGGGTGCAGAATTGGGCCAGCCATGAAAATTTGTGATATCTCCCTGAGCGTTAACATCGCATGAAAAATAGGCAAGTATTGTCAAAAGACCCCACCTTAGACTTGAAGTTCCAGTATACCAGTAAACATAAAACCCCATAACCTCCTTCGACACAATGGGAGTGGAAAGGGCTCCAAAACTAAACTTCCCATAAAAGCCTCTATTTTTAATGGGCATGGGAATTATATCCTTATACTTTTCATGTTCCATAAAATGAATTGATCTGTGAATTTCCTGTGCAAATGAAAGAAAAAAGAAAAAAAGAATGAAAAATGGTAAAATAAACTTTTTCATATCAATTTTTACCCTTTTAGTATTTTCCATTCATGTCAAATTATATCAGAATTTAAAATATACATAAAAGTATATTGAGACATACCCAGAATTTTGCATTTGAAGGGTCATAAGAGAAAACATATTTATTCGTCAATTCACTATTTAAGGTTTACAGCAAAAAGTGAATAATGAAAAAGTGTCAGGCAAGAAATTTAAGTGGCTTTTAGAGTTGATAAGTAAGAGAAAGAATTAAATTCTGGCATAGTTAACAATCTTCTGGTAAAAGGCAAATGATTTAAGCATCTTCCTTTTCCCATCCAATAAACCTTCAGAAGGCTTTCAGGGCTGGCAAGCAAAAAGAAAACTCAAAACTGGCAATAACTTGAAATCTTCTGACAGAAACCAAGCAATTAAGGCAAACCATTTTTTTCTTTCTATAAGCCTTCTGGGGGGCATTTAGGGTGGGCAAATAAAAAGCAATTAAATTCTTGCAAAGATGAAATCCTTTGGCAAAAGCAATAATTAAAGTTGATTTTTTTCCTATAAACTTCTAAGGGGCATTTAGGGGAGGAAAAATGGAAGAAAGGTGTCAGGCAAAAATTTAATAAGAAAATTTAAGAGGCTTTTAGGGTTGGCATGCAAAAATGAACTCAAAATTGGCAGAATTAAACTCCTCTGGCAGAAACCAACAATTAAGCACATTCTTTTACCCTTCTATAAACCTTTAGGTGGCATTTGGGGTCGGCAAGGAAAAGAAAAACATAAAATTGGCAAGATTTAAAATTTTTTAGCAGGAACTGACAACTAAGATTGTATCCTTTATCCTTTATAAACCTTTAGGGGGAGTTCATGGAGAGAAATGGAAATAGGGAAAATAGGGACAGACCTGATCTTAAAAAGGTATCAGGCTAAAAATGAAAAAGTGTCAGGAAAAAATTGAAAAACTTCCTTTTTCTTGATTTATTTTAAGTAAATCTTATTTACTAAACAGGAAAATTTTTTAACTCATAGTATATTCTTTTTTTTACAGCCACATTAAGGTAAAATTAGTTCCTAATAATTAAAGGGATTCTCTTATGAAGGTTTTTAGAGAGAGAAATCAGGCCCTGATGACAGATTTATACCAGCTCACCATGGCAGCGGGATACTTTAAATATAAAAGGGAGACCATGGGAGTTTTTGAATTATTTGTCAGGGATCTATGCCCCAGAAGGTCCTACCTCGTGGTTGCAGGGATAGAACAGGCTTTAGACTACCTTGAAACACTTTCCTTTTCAAAAGAAGAAATTCATTTTCTAAAAAATCTCCCACTTTTTAAAAATGTGGATGGAGAATTTTTTGACTTCCTGGAAAATTTCAAATTTTCAGGTGATGTCTGGGCTGCCCCCGAAGGTTCCATAATTTTTTCAAATGAACCAATCCTGCAGGTTGTGGCACCCATCACAGAGGCACAAATTGTGGAAACATTTCTTTTATCAATAATAAATTTTGAAACAATGATTGCCACAAAGGCCTCAAGAATGTTTCACGCAGCAAAGGAAAAGGGAGTTGTGGACTTTGGGAGTAGAAGGGCACAGGGACCTGAGGCAGCCATTCTTGCCGCAAGGGCAAGTTATGTCGGTGGATGTGTGGGAACTTCAAATGTATATGCAGGAAAGGAATACAACATCCCAATTTATGGCACCATTGCTCATTCCTGGGTAATGAGTTTTGAAAGCGAAATTGAAAGTTTTAAAAAATACAATTCAATTTTTCCAGATAACACCGTACTATTGCTTGACACTTACGACACAATAGAAGCCGCAAAGAAAATAAAGGAATTTAAAGGTAAAATAAGAGGTGTGAGGCTTGACAGCGGCAATATTGAACTTGAAAGTAGAAAAATCAGGAAAATCCTGGATTCAAATGGAATGAAAGATGTGATAATAATTGCAAGTTCAGATCTAAATGAATATGTGATAGATAAATTTTCAGAAAAAAACACACCCATCGATATGTATGGAGTTGGAACTGAACTTGTGACCTCACCCGATGCCCCATCCATAGGTGGAGTCTATAAATTAGTTGAAATTAGAGAAAAGGGAAAAATAAGATATACGGCAAAGTTAAGTGAAGGGAAATCGACAATTCCCGGCCAAAAGCAAATTTTCAGGAAAATTGAAAACAACTATTTCTCCGAGGATATTCTGGGACTTCACAGCGAAGGAGAAAATTTTAAAAAACACACCCCCATCCTTGAAAAGGTCATGGAAAGTGGAAGGATAATAAAACTCGAAAGAGACCTAAAAAAGATAAGGGAAAATAGTATAAAAAATCTCAAAATGGTTAAAGAAAAATATAAGGATATAAATACCTGTGAAGAATTTCCTGTAAAATTATCAAAAAACTTAAAAAAACTTCTGGAGAGGGTAAAAAATGAGATTCATACTGGTGGACATTGATACTCAGGTCGATTTCATGCTACCTGAAGGATCCCTCTATGTCAAAGGGGCAGAAAAATTGATTCCTGAACTCAAGAAGTTGTTTGAGTTCTTAAAAGAAAAGAGGGATTTTAAAATTTTTTCCTCTGTGGATACCCACAAAAAAAATGATCCCGAATTTAAAGATTTTCCTCCCCACTGCATAGAGGGGGAAAGGGGGTGGCAAAAAATAGAAGAGACGATTTTACCTCAACACATTTTTATCCCCTTACATAAAAAAGTAGAAGTTAAAGGGGAGATAAAAGAGAAAAGGCAATATATTTTTAAAAAAAACAAATTTTCCATCTTTTCAAACATCAATCTGGAGAGTTTTTTAGAAATATTTGAGATCAAAGAAGTTTTCATTATGGGAGTTGCAACTGAATACTGTGTCAGGGCATCTGCACTTGATTTTTTAAAGAGAAACCTCAAGACCCATATCATAACTGACCTAATTAAGGAAGTGGACAAAGTTGAAGGAGAAAAAGCCCTAAAAGAAATGGAAGAAAAAGGAGCAATACTCATAAAGAGAAAGGATTTTTTTAAGAGGTTTAAAATATGAAAATAGCCCTTGCCCAGATAAACACCATCATTGGGGATTTTGAGAGCAACCTCAAAAAGGTAATAAACTTTACAAAAAAAGCTGAAGAAAGCGGAGCAGACATAATTATATTTCCTGAACTTACCTTTTCCGGGTATCCACCAAGGGATCTTCTTGAAAAAAAGAGTTTCATTGAAAAGAATATTGAGATTTTGCACAAATATAGAAAATCGGTAGGTGAAATTGGAGCGGTTGTGGGTTTTATCTCCTGGAATAAAAATAGCATAGGAAAGCCAATAATGAATTCAGGGGCATTCATATATAAAGGCAAAATAAAAAAAATATTTCACAAATGCCTTCTTCCCACCTACGATGTATTTGATGAGGCAAGGTATTTTGAGCCAGACAAAAAGGCACAGGGACTTATCTCATTTAAGGGGAAAAAATTGGGGCTTACAATTTGTGAAGACTTCTGGAATGAACCCGAAATTTTCCCCCACAGACTTTACAACTACGATCCAGTGG
>Ga0256842_1001073_pt1 | contig 22763 bp, 15 predicted proteins | sample 4559240metaG_FD_185973 | JGI IMG/M metagenome (GOLD analysis project Ga0256842, IMG submission 185973) | Hydrothermal vent microbial communities from Guaymas Basin, Mexico - 4559-240 | ecosystem: Environmental > Aquatic > Marine > Hydrothermal vents | place: Mexico: Guaymas Basin | collected... | reverse complement strand
CTGCCGGAGCCCGGAAAGTACCGCGAAAAGCCGAAGCCGAACTACGAGCTGAAGGAGGCTTCTCCGGACGTCCTCGTCGAGATGCTCGTCAAAGCTATAAAGCTCGCCCGCGAGAAGGACAAAAACGCCGTCGTCGCAGGCGGAGAGGGCGGTGTGAGCTGGGAGGAGAGCCACATAGTCAACTCCCACGGGATAGACGTCTTCCAGGAGGGCGGCGAGGCGTTTTTCTACCTTGAACTCGTTGGCAGAAAAGAAGGCGTCGTAACGCCTGGAATCTTCGACTTCGACGCTAAGCGCAGCCTCGACCTTGACGTTGAGGGCGTCGTGGAGAGGGCAGTTAGAAAGGTAGGCTGGGCCTATACTGTGAAGGCCAGCAAAAACGAGGAAGCGCCGGTAATCCTTGGCCCCTGGGCGGTTGCCGAGCTCTTCAGCTACGCGCTCTTTCCTGCGTTCAGCGGTGAGCGTTTAGTCAAGGAGACGACTCCGCTAGCTGGAAAGGTTGGCGAGAAGATAGCGAGCGACGTTCTCACGATGTACGACGACCCGTTCCACGAGCTCTCGCTTAACCCTGTCATAGCTGACGACGAGGGCGTTCCAACGAGGAAGAACGTCCTCATCGAGAACGGCATTTTCAAAGGCTTCGTCTGGGACAACTACTGGGCGAAGGTTTACGGCACCGAGAGCACGGGAAACGGCAAGCGCGACCTGAGGAGCGGCGGAATCAGTATTGGCTTCCACAACGTCGTGATCGAAAACGGAAAGCGCTCCCTTGAGGACATCATAGCGGAAATCGAGCGCGGCTACCTCGTGGATGGTTTACAGGGCGCGCACTCAAGCAACCCCGACAACGGTAACTTCGCCGTCACTGCAAACCCGGCCTTCCTCATCGAAAATGGAGAAGTCGTCGGTTCGAGCGTCTTCCTCATAGCCGGCAACGTCTATGAGCTCCTCGGGCAGGCCAGCGAAGTTACGAAGGAGCAGACCGTAACGCCCTTCGGCACAACTATCATAACGCCGTTCATAAGGTTCGAAAACGTGAAGATAGCTGGGAAGTAACTATCCTTTCCTTTCTTTAATCCATTCGTCAATGCTGACTACCCGTACCGTTTTCCCACCGATTTCGAGCGCTTTTTTGTTTCCCCATGTCACAACGGTCAGCCGTTCAATTCCCGTCTCCTGCGAGGCTTCGATTAGAGGGGAAAGCTCTCTCTTCTCGTTCTCCGGCGAGAGCTCCCACGTCACCTGAATGAGCTCCTCCCCAGGAATTAGGAAGTCCACTTCGCGACCGGAACCCGTTGCGTAGAAGAAAAGGTCTTCGTTTGGCTCGCGGCCTTCTTTCAGGAGCTCGGTAAAAACAAGGTTCTCTAAGAGGCGTCCTCTGTCCGTGACCCCCAGTGCACCGAGAAGGCCGTTGTCCACGAAGTATGGCTTAAACCCCAGGAGTTCCTTTTTCTTCTCGGACTTAACGTATGCCCTGAGGGGAAATATGACGAGCGCGTCGTTGAGGTATTCGATGTAGTTTGCGAGGGTGGGCTTTCCGACAGCGATGCCGAGGCTCTTCATGGTGGAGTGGAGCTTCGTTATTGAGGTGTGGCTCGACCTCGCGAGCAGTCTAAAGAGGAAGCGGAGGGCCTTGAGGTTGTCCACGCGCCACCGCTCCACCACGTCCCGGTAGATTGTGACGTCCAGTATCTCACGCAGGATTTCCCTCCTCAGCTCTGGCTGGAGAACTACCTCCGGATACGAGCCCCATTCAAGGCATTCCCTCAGGACGCCGATTATCTTTCCCCTAACTTCAAGGCTCGGAAGTTCCTTTCCGACTTTGAGCTCTAACACTTCGCGCAGGGAAAACGGGTAGAGGTTTATGGCCACTGCTCTACCTCTCAGCACGGTGGCGATCTCTTTCGAGAGGAGCTTCGAGGAGGAACCCGTTAGAACGACCCTGTGACCCCTGTCAAGGAGGTAACGGACGAACCGCTCCCAGCCCTCGACGGCCTGAACCTCATCGAGCAGAAAAATGAGCTTTTGACCTTTAGGAGCTCCGGAAAGCGAGTAGTAAACTCTCAGCATCTCCATGAGGTCGTTTGATGTAGCCCCAATCAGCCGGGGGTCTTCAAAGTTGATGTAAAGGCTTTTCTTTCTCTCTTCATCGAGTTCGTCCCACAGCTGGAAGAGGAAGTATGTCTTTCCCGCCCTTCTCGGCCCGACTATTGCGAGGGCCCTCGTTTTGGGAAATTTGACCGTAACCTCCCTTGGAACGTAGTCAACTCTGAGCTCAATGTAATCGGCTATGACTTCTTCCCATGTTTCACGTTCAATCATGTTTTATGTATAAAACATTCTCCTTAAAAATATTGTTCTTTACACAAAACATCGCTTCAAGACTTTAAGACCCTGAAGTCAATCGCGATGTTGAACTGCCTCGGCGCGTAGGGGCGGACTTTTCTCCGCTCAAGGAACTCGACCCCAAAGCCAAGCTCCCTCGCTATAGCTTTAATCTTCGCCTCATGTTCCGAGAAAAGGTCTTCCTCTGGAGAAAAGCCGTAGTAGTGGACAACCCCTCCGTCCTTAACGCTCAGCATTGCTTCTCTCAAGAAGCGGTTCGCGAACTTGGGAAGGTTCATTATGACGCGGTCGGCTTCGAGTTTTCCGGCGACCTTTCTCACGTCTCCAAGGATTGGCACGACGTTGTTAGCTTTGTTCAGCCTGATGTTCTCCTCAAGGTAGCGTATCGCCCAGGGGTTGATGTCGCAGGCGAAGACGAGCTTTGCCTTCTTCGCGAGGAGAATCGAGTATGGCCCTACACCTGCGAACATGTCGAAGACAACCTCGCCCGGTTTTGCCTTCTTGAAAATCCTCATCCTCTCGGTGGCGAGCCTCGGCGAGAAGTAAACTTTGGCCACGTCGAGCTTTAGCCTTATCCCGTTCTCGCGGTGTATTGTTTCCGTTCTCTTCTCACCGGCGAGGTGGATCAGCTCCCTCACGCGGTATTCCCCTTCAACCTTACTTCCCTTTGCGAAGACGGCCTTTATGTGGCGGTGAACCTTGAGAATAGCCTCCCCAATAGCTCTTCCATACTGCATAAGCTCCTCGGGGATTTCGATTATAGCGATGTCGCCGATTATGTCAAAAGAACTCGGAAGGAGCGGTCTAACTTCTTCAGGGACTTCAACGACCTCGCGGTAGCTGTGGGGTCTTCTCTCAAGCCTCTCAAAATCGGCCTCTACGAGCTCGAAGCCCTTTACCGGCCTCGTAATGGGAAACAGAACGAAGTCACCCTCCCGCTTGACGGCATAGCCCTTAGCCAGGACGCCGAGTTCGATGAGCTTTCTCCTTACCTTTTCGGCCTCTCGCTTGGGAACTTTGACGGCTAACATCTAAGAAAGTGGAGTAGGGTATTTTAAAAACTTGATGGAAAAAGAAAGCTCAGCGCCTCCTCCTTAGGAGGAGTGGCACCACAGCCAGTGCAACCGCCGCGGCGGGGCCGCAGATTCCACCCTTTTCCTCAGTGGTTGACGTGGTAGTGGTTGAGGGCTTGCTGGTTGCTATGTCAAGCTCTTTGGTGACGACAGCCTTGTTTCCGTAGAAGTCCTCCGCCACTATCTCAAGCTTGTACTTGCCTGGTTCAAGTCCAGGTAGCTGGACGACGTAGAACGTGTCGCCGGGCTTTCCGCTGGAGGGCTCGGCAGGGAACCTGTCGACCTTGCCGTACTTGACGGGGTTTCCGTTGGAGTCGTAGATGACCGCGTAGAGGTCCCTTATTCCGAGGTTGTCCTGGGCGGTGAAGTAGACGACAAAGTTTGAGTTGGGCTTGGGGTGGCTGGGCTGGAGGTAGGCAATCTGAACGACGGGCTTTTCGGTGTCCTTGCCTGTGTCGATAACGAGCTGGGACACGCCCTGTGGGATCGTCACGTTGAGGAGCATGTAGTACTGGCCCGCTATCTCCCTGGAGGCGATGACCTTGTATGTGACGTTAGTAGCATCGGGGTTAACTTTGGCGTTGGCAGGAACCTGAACTGCTATCGGGCCGGTGACGCTGTGGTTGAGGTCGTTGAAGAACTTGAGCGCCGTTCCAAGGTCGGTCTCGTGCTTGAATATCATGAACCTCTGGGGGACTGGGACGCTCATGAAGTCGCTCTTGACCTTGTTGTCCTCAATCTTTACTGAGACGTAGGGCATCTCAACGTTGCCGTTTTCATCTATGATGACGAGGTTGCTTCCGTACCATGTCGGGCTGTGCCTGGGATTGGCCGGCGGGTTGGGCTCCTTATCGGGTGCACCAGTCGCGGTGAGCGTGAGGAAGTAATGCCTGTTCCCGTTCTTGTCGATGTAGAGCCAGTACATGTCGTGGTGGATGTGCCCGCTCAGAGTGAGCGTGATGTTGTACTTGACGACGTCCTCAAGGAAGCGCTTGGCAACCTCTTCATCCCCGCCCCAGTACCTGCTCAGGTAATTCTTGAGCTCGTCCCAGTCGGTGCTTGGGTCAAGGTTCTTGATGACGCCACCGAGGTAGTTCCAGCCGGGGTTGAAGAAGTACGGGTGGTGGTAGAGGACTATCGGGATATAACCCCTGTGCTCATCGAGAACTTTCTCCATCCACTCAATCTGATCCATTGTTGGATAACCCCTGTCGCCTCCGGTGTCCAGCCCTATTATGAGGAACTTGCCAATCGTTACGTAGAAGTACCTTGGGCCGATGACCTGGGTGTAAATTGTCGGTGGGTCGTCGTGGTTGCCCTTGATTCCTACGATGGGGAGCCCCGATGCGGAGGTAAGTCTGATGATATCGTAGATTATGCTGTACCCGGTCGCGTCACCGCTCGTGTCGACTTCATCACCGGTGTTGATGAGGATCGTCACATTGTTCATGGCCCAGTACTGGTAGGCACTGTAGGTCGCAACGACACTGTGGAGTGGAATCGGGTTCGAGCACATCTCTTCGAGCTTGTAAATGTCGCTCTGGAAGTAGTCTCCGCAAACGTATCCGACTTTGGCACCCGTGGTAATATGGGTGTCGCTTACCCACGCAATCTTAAGGGTCCTAGGCCACTCCTTGAAGACCTTGAGGCCGTTCGGGAGAACGAGGGTTCCCTTGTCTGTCGTTATGAGGAGGAAATAATCGTCGGGAGCGATGTCGTCGGGGACACCGACAACAACAGTGCTCAGGTCATTGCCTGCCGGTGCCGTGGCGCTCAGTATTGGAAGCTGGTATGGGCCGTGAAGAATCGAGACGGCCTCTATGCCCCTCACATCGAGGTTGTTACCCTTCATGTAAAGGGTGAAATTACCTCCCGGCACTGCAAACGCCGGAACGGCCGGAGCTGGCTGATAGAGAAACTCGCTATAGGTCGTTGAGTACTCCTGGGCGAGTGCTGGGACTCCTCCAAGCACAGAAACTGCAGTTGCAAAAGCTATCAGCAGGGCCAACAATCTTCTGGCCATGATATCACCGTCAAAATAGGGGAGAAAACGCTTAAAACATTTCCCGTTCGGAATCTGTTCAAGGGACTCCCATCACTCGGTTTGAGCTTCTTTTGTCAAGAGCTCCACAATATGCCGGGCAGTGAGTGAAGTGCCACCGAGGTAGATGTAAAGTGAATACATCTTAAGAATCTCCTCCTTTAGGGATTCCTCTGGCTTCACGCGGTAGCGGGTGAAGAGGACGGCCATCTCCACGAGTATGCAGTCAGCCCTGCTGAAAGGTCTGAGCGGGAGTTTCCCTTCGATTTCGCCTTCTGGAATAAGCTCGCAGAGCAGAACATCGGTCTCACCCAGGTTGTCCCTCCAGCGTTCGACTCTGCACTCAACCCGACCGTAGAGACCGGGAAGGCCCTTAATCCAGCGGTAGCCGTTTTTCTCGACGAACTCAAGCGTTACTGGGAGGTTCAGTGCAGTCCTGACGAGCACTTCCGGGTCGTTGGTGAGCTGGATGGATGCCCTGCCGGTTTCGAGAACCTCCCAGAAGCTCTTTCCCGGAAAGAGCTTGAACCTGAGCTTCTCGCCTTCTCTGACAATCCCCACTGGAGTGACGTTCGACTCGGTGACAAGGAGAACCTCGTAAACTTTCCCCTCTTCAAAGTATCTCAGCATAACTACCACCGACAGATAAGAAGAGAAGGAGAGTTAAAGGTTCTGCTTGGGCAGGACGATTATGTCGTCCCTGTCTATGTAGAACGTAACGGGTTGAGTTGGCTTAAGGTTAGCTACCTCCTTGTCGCTTATGGCCCTCGCTATGATTCTCGTCTCGCCGAAGAGTCCAACGACCTCGATGAAGAAGCCGTAGTACTCGATAAGGTCGACAGTTCCATTGAGCGAGATGGTGTTTTCTCCGGGTCTCAACTTTATGCGCTCCGGCCTTATGACGAGGACGACGTTGTCGCTCTTCTCGGTGTAGTGAAGGCCATCAAGGCGGAAGCTCTCGAACTCAACTGTAACGCGGTCGCCGTCCCTCTCGACGACTTTGGCTGGAATAACGTTTGTCTTGCCCATAAAACTAGCAACGAACTCGGTCTTCGGCCTCTCGTAGATGTCCCTTGGCGTTCCAACTTGCTCAACGGTTCCAACGTTCATGACCGCTATTCTGTCGCTTATTGCCATCGCCTCCTCCTGGTCGTGGGTAACGTATATGACAGTTATCCCCAGCTCGCGCTGAATCCTCCTGATTTCCGAACGCATCTCAAGGCGAAGCTTTGCGTCAAGGTTGCTGAGCGGCTCGTCGAGGAGCAGAACCTTTGGCTCTACAACCAAAGCCCTCGCTATAGCGACACGCTGTTGCTGGCCGCCGGAAAGCTGGGTCGGATAGCGGTTTTCGAAGCCCTTGAGCTTGACGAGCTCAAGCGCCCACTCGACCTTCTTCTTGATTTCCTCCTTTGGAACTTTCCTTATCTTGAGGCCGTAAGCGACGTTGTCAAAGACGGTCATGTGGGGCCAGAGGGCGTAATTCTGAAAGACGAGCACAGCCCCACGCTGGTAGGAGGGAAGGTAAGTGACCTCCTCGTCGCCGAAGTAGACGTGTCCGCTGTCGGGATAGTCGAGGCCAGCTATAATCCTCAGCGTCGTGGACTTTCCACACCCGCTCGGGCCGAGGAGGGTAAAGAGTTCCTTGTGCTTTATGTGAAGGCTTATCCCCTTTAGGGCGATCGTTCCATCGAAGGTCTTCACGATGTTTTCAAGCTTAACCTCAACCATCTCAATCACCACCTCAGGTAAGACCGATGAATGAGTACCTCTGCTTGGTTATGACGTTGGCTATAACTATGGCTATTATCTGCACGAGCATGAGGAAGACGCCGAGCGCGGCCGCGAGGTTGGCGCTTCCAACGGCACCTATGATGAGCTCCTTCATCTTGGCCGTTATCGGATACCACGTTGAGTTGATGGAACCGAGGGTGATGCCGACGCTGGTCTCACTCATACAGTAGACGAAGCTAAGCATAGCTCCGCCGAGCAGGTTGAGGGAAATCAGGGGCAGGAGTATACTCGTGAGGGCCTTCCACCTTCCTGCTCCGAGGTTCATCGCGACCTCTTCAAGCGAGACGTGAACCTGCTGGAGACCAGCCGAAATAGAGCGCGCCGCGAAGGGCAGACGCCTGATTGAATAAGCCAATATCAGAGCCGCTCCCGGGAAGAAGTGTAGCAGGTTCGTTGGGTCAAATATGCTTCCCTTGAACGGCGGAACCGTCGAGAAGAAGAAGAAATAGCTCATCGCTATGACGATTCCAGGCACGGCTATCGGTATGGTGGCAAGGCTGTCGAGTATCGGGGCGAGCTTGGCCTTCTTGAACCTGCTTGAGGCATAGGAAGCCGTCAGGGAAAGGAAGATTATGATGACTATTGCAACTGTCGAGTATATCACGCTGTTTATGATGACGCGCTTTATGTCCGGCTGGGTTACTATAGCTTTCATGTTATCGAGGGTGAACCCGCTCGGCCATGTGCCGTACCAGGTCTTGGAAAAGGCTAGGAGGACAACGCCAATCTGCGGGAAGATTGTTATCAGTAGTAGCGGGACTGCGACGAACGCAATAATGAGGGCCTGCCACCACTTGGGCTTGGCAACCCTCGGCTTCCACCTGCCGCCTTTGCTGAGCATTGCGTACTGCCTCAGCCCAACGTACCACCTGACGGCGAAGAACATTATGAGGGCTATGGCGAGCATTATCAGGGATAAAGCCGCCATCTGCGGGTTGCCAACGGCGAAGCCAGAGACGAAGGAGCTGTAAATCTGGTAGGACATGAGCTTCTTTGCTATGGCGCTTCCTTGGAAGACGATTGGAGCGGCCAAATCTTCAAGGCTGAATATTCCGACGAGGATTGCACCCGCCATTATTCCGGGCATTGCGAGTGGAAGGGTCACCGTCCTGAAGAGGTGGAAGCCCTTGCTGCCGAGGTTCTCGGCCTGCTCTTCGAGGCTGGGGTCTATGTTGATGAAGCTCGCGTAGGCGTTGAGGTAAACTATCGGGTAGTAGGTTATTGTCTGGGCGATTATAACACCGACGAGACCGTCAATCCATATCGGCTTCGGGAAAATGTGAAGGTGTTCATAGAAAATCCAGTTGATGATCCCATCTGGAAGGAACATCTTCTTGACAACGACGACGTTGACGAAGGGTGTAACGAGGAGCGGGATGAAGAGGAGGACACGCATTATGTTCTTGCCCGGAAACTCGTAGCGGGCCATTATGAACGCGAAGAAAGTTCCGAGGAGCGTTGTCAGAATCATGACGGTTATTGAGACTATGATTGAGTTGGGGACAACTCCGAAGTCCCAGCCGTAGAAGTGGTAGACCTCTTTGCCGCCGTATTCGATGGTCTTCACTAGATAATCCCCGGGATGGAGGTTGAAGTAGTAGTTTGACTCAAATATGCTCTTGAACCAGTAGAGGGAGAAGTGCCCGTTATACTTGAAGGCCGTTCCGAGCATTACAAGGACTGGAATTACCAGGAAACCCACGAGGTAGAGCAACGGAAACAGGAATGACACTATGACAACTGGATCAGGCAAAGGCGTTCCGAAAAACCTTTCACTCCACTTGCTGACCTTCATTAGCGTTACCTCCTGCAGTTTTTAACCACTCGTGACTATCTTAGGATTTGGACTCCTGTTTTAAAGGGTTTCTGAAAAGATTTTGGAAAGCTTTGGAGGGTTGGGAGTTTTTCTTAACGCTATTCTGTCAAAGTCAAAGAAAAGAAATAGGAGTCAGCCAGCTATCTTATTGAGCTCATCGAGAACCTTCTGATATTTGGCCTGGGCGGCGTTCCTCCACTCCTGCATGAGCTGGCTCTGGAAGCCTGCGTCGGTGAAGATCCTGTCGTTTATCTTGGCGGCGTAGTCCTCAGTGAATGTGACAATCTCTCCGGTCTCAGGGTCTTTGAACTGAATTGGGGCTGTGAGCTCGTCCTTGAGCTGTTCAAACTGCTCCTTCGTTATCTTGCCGTCCTTGTAGGCCTTGACGAGCGCCATCCAGGCCTGGTGGAGCGGACCGTTAACCTCTATGAGTGTAGCCTTGAAGTAGTACTGGAGGGCGTTGACGGTCTTGAGGGCCTTGTTGTCATCGAACGGAATTCCCTTGCTTGAGATAGAGATTTCGTAGGCCTTGAGTAGAGTCGGGCGGGCCTCGGCGAAGGTCTCGCCGGCGTGCTTGCCCTTGAAGAGCACCTTCGCCTCTTCCTCTGTGATAGTCTTGTTGAATATTTCGGCGTTAATCGGAAGCCTGTTGATGCTGGGGCTCATCCAGACGGCCTGCCCCTCGGTCAGAACCCAGTAGATGAAGGCCTGCGCCGCCTCCGGGTGCTTGGCGTTCTTGAGGAGGGCGATCGGGTCGCCGTTGATGATACTCTCTCCGGCGGGTATGACGTACTCACAGTTCGGGTTCTGCTTCATGGCGGTGTAGCCGTAGAAGTCTATGGTGTTTCCAGCGGCAATTTCACCGTTGATGACGGCATCCCTGACGGCATCGCTCGCCTCGTAAACCTTGGAGTTGGCCGCTATGAGGGTCATAATCCTCCAGCCCTCATCCCAGCCGAAGGCCTGGAGGATGATCTGGTAAATCCTCGTGTTGGAGGTGCTCCTCGTTGGGTCGGCGATGCCGTACATCGGCGGGTCGCGGGCCCAGTCTGGGGTCGCTATGTCCTCCCACTTCTTGGGGAACGGGAGTCCTTGTTTCTCAAGAATCTGCTTGTTGACCGTGAAACCGAAGGACGAGAGTGCAGCAGCTATCCAGTAAACCTTCCCGTTTTCTTCCCTAACCATGGGCATTCCAGCAAGCTCTCTAGGAATCTGCTTACCGATGAGGTCGAGTATTCTCTGGTCGGTTATCGGCTGGAGGTAGCCCATTTTGTACAGGTTATCGAAAAGGGTTGGACCTCCACCCCAGCCAACGTCGGCACCCTTCTCAACGTAGCTCGGCCAGAGGGACTCGGAAATGCCTATGAACTTGAGGTCAGTGATGTGGTACTGCTTTGCTATGTCGCTCTGGAGGAAGAGCTGTTTTACCGTGTACTGGATGGTGGCATCGTGCCTTGTAATGATAACGAGCGTAATTCCACTGCTACCACTGCCGCTGATACAGCCGCTGGCCACAACGCTAAGGGCCAAAACTAGTATAAGGAAAATTCCAAACACGCGCCTCATGGTGATCCCCACCTCAATTTGGGAGTCATCTTAAAAAGGATGTTGGTTAGAATATAATATAAAAAGAGGAAAAATCACTTCCTCCTCCGGAGGAGGAGTGGGACTACTGCGAGGCCTATCAGGGCCGCTGGACCGCAGATACTGCTGCCCTCTTCACTGCTCTCACTGGTCTCCTCGCTGGTCTTTGTCATCTCGACGCTCCACTCGAGGATGTTGGTTACGACAGCCGGCCCGTCGAGTTTGACGTCGTAGTACTGGCTGGCCCACATTGGCTCGTAGCCTCCAACTGGGGTCTCACCGCTGACTATTATGACGTCGTTCTTGTCATTTACCTTAACGATCTGAGCGGCGACGATGGGGAACTCACCCTGGTCACCGGCCTGGTAAGCGTTTGCGGCTGGGTCGTTGTTCTCAGTAATGTCGGAGCTGGAGTTGGAGTGAACGAGGACGTATGCCTTCTCGGGTTTGCTGTCCGGAGTGAGCTTGTGCCAGTCACCGCTTCCGTCCTTGCCGTCAACCCATGCAACAACGCCTGGGCCGTGTTCGAGAACCTTACCATCGTGCTTGAAGTCTTTGACGAGGATGTCCCTCTTTGGAGTGTCCTTCCAGGGGTCGGCGTAAGCAACGACACGATAGGGCTTTCCACCGGCGTTGCTAATGGCATCCTCAACTGAAGCGAGGTCAAGGCGGAGGTTCGTTATGTTGAGCTGGTCGAGGAGAGTGTTGACGAACTGCTGGGTCTTGGCGCCGTTTCCGTAGTCAGAATCGCCTGCAATCCAGAGAACCTTTCCACCGTCCTGGAGCCACTGCTTTATGGCGTCGATTTCTTCCGGCGGAAGCGGGCTGGTCGGCTGGCCGAGGATTAGGATAGTAACGTTGTTGTTCTTGAGAGCCTCGTAAGTAATTTTGTCACCAAGCCTCTTGATTCCAAGGTCACTTTCATACTTGGAGTCGCCGAAGTAAACGAAGGTGTAGTCCGTCAAGGTCTTAAGCATTCCTTCCGTCAGAACCTTGCCCTTATAGGTAACGTCTGTGAGGCCCTTGGCGTTTTCGCCGTGGGCTAGGTCTATGGCTATAACGATCTTTCCGGTTTCGGCGGCGCTAACTGCGGGGCTGGTAACCACCCCAAAAACAGACAATAAAACAACCGCTGCCAGGAACATTGCGACCTTCTTCATGATATCACCATCTTTTTTAGTCATAATAAGGTTATAAACCTTATCGCTCGAAAGTTTAACAGGTCGGAAAAACTTCCGCAAGGCCCTTAAGCTTCCCTACTCTTTCAGCCCGTTATACAGGGCCCTGAAGTTAGGTACCTCGACGAAAAATTTATAACCTGCTTTTTCTTCCCATAAGCGGGCGGGCCCGTGGTCTAGTCTGGTTATGACGCCGCCCTCACGAGGCGGAGGTCCGGGGTTCGAAGCCCCGCGGGCCCACCATACTCTCTTAGAGCGTTTGAAAAAAGCGTAGAAGAGCAGTAGTACTGGTTCTGCCAGCTATAAGCGAACACTTGTACATTTTGCGAGGATATGGCTTAAGAAATTAAAAAACGTGCAAAAGGGTTATATAATCTCAAAAATAATGCCTATGGGGGTGTCGAGCATGGTCTCGCTAGGGAGCGTGAAAAATTACTTGGGAGAAATTATTCCCGCGGGAATTCTGCTGTTGTCGTACAATCAGTACTCTCTTGGGTGGAGGATTGGGGCTAGGCTAGTTAAAGAGGAGATAGACGCTGGAGGATTTGGGATAATAACTAACGTCGCAATTCCCTTCAGGAAGCTCTGCATGAGGACGAAGTTAGGGGGATTAGACATTATTAAAGAAGGAAAGGCTGGCAACCTAGTGGTTGTCAACGTCTTTGATGAGGATCTGCCTCATGATTTTGTTTACACCGTGGGGAACGTTGATGCAAATACTTTTACTCCAAAATACGTCAAGGTTCATAAGAGGTTACCTCAAGACTACGATTTGAGAAATCGGAAAGTAGTACATGCATTCGTCACATTGGACACCCTGTACGGAAGGTTTGGAGAGAGCATCATAAAACAACTATTCATGAGTCGACTGCATGTGGGAGAAAGGCTCGTGAAAAAAGGTTTTAACTTTTGGGACATTCTCCTAGTGAATCGTGACTGTATTCCGGGGAATATACATTCTTGGATGGTTAGTATTAGTGATTACGTCATCATGACTCAGGGGATCTTAAGGGAAAGTGAGTTTGTTGAAGACATAGCAATAATAAAGGGAATGTCCGAGGACTTTAAACCAAGGGTGTTCCGAATAAAAACTCCTACAGCCTCAATCCAAGCCAAAGACATTTATCGATAGTCAGGTTAGGTAATCTATACATAATTTCAGAGTAGGATTTTTATATCCACTAACCCACACAATCAGGATGCATCATGGTCACGCTCATCATAGCCGAGAAACCCAACGTAGCTCGGAAGATAGCCTACGCCCTGGCCGAGGGAAAGCCCGTCAGGAAGACCATAGGAAAGGTTAGCTATTACGAGTTCACCCGCGACGGGAAGAAGGTAATTGTGGCTCCTGCCGTTGGCCACCTCTTCTCCCTAGCGCCAAAAACTAAAACCTACGGCTATCCAGTCTTTGATATTGAATGGGTGCCGGTTTACGTAGCTGAGAAAGGGAAAAGCTACGCGAAGGACTACATAAAGGCCCTGGCAACCCTAGCCAAGCGCGCCGATGAGTTCGTCGTTGCCTGCGACTACGACACCGAGGGCGAGGTCATCGGGTATACGGCTCTTAAATACGCCTGCGGCGTCGACCCTTCAAAGGCCAAGCGCATGAAGTTCTCTGCCCTGACGAAAAAAGACCTCCTAAAGGCCTGGTATAACCTCGAACCGACGATAAACTTCGGAATGGCAGATGCGGGAATAGCGCGCCACGTCCTCGACTGGTACTGGGGCGTGAACCTTTCGAGAGCTTTAACCTCTGCAATAAAGCGCGCCAGCGGGAAGTGGATGGTTCTCTCCACGGGAAGGGTTCAGGGGCCAACTTTGAAGTTCCTCGTTGATAGAGAGAGGGAGATAGCAAACTTCAAGCCCACTCCCTACTGGGTAATCAAGATGCTCCTCGAAAAGAACGGGGAGCAATATACGGCGGTTTATGAGAAGGACAAGATATGGGACGAGGAAGAAGCGAAGCGCATCGTTGAGGAGGCAAAGAAGGGGCCTGCCTTCGTGGAGAAAGTCGAAGTGAAGCAGCAGAACAGGAACCCGCCGGTTCCTTTCGACATTGGAACTCTGCAGAGGGAGGCTTACTCCGCCTTCGGTTATAGCCCGAAGAAGACTTTAGAGATTGCACAGCGCCTGTATGAGCGCGGGCTCTCGAGCTATCCGAGGACAAGCTCCCAGAAGCTCCCCAAGAACCTCAACTTCCGCTCCATACTTCAGAACCTCGCGAAGTTGCCGGAGTACAAACCCTTCGCCCACGAACTCTTAGGCAGGGCTAATCTCAAGCCCGTCGAGGGCAAGAAGGAAGACCCCGCACATCCTGCAATCTATCCAACTGGGGAGCTTCCAAAACCCGGAGAGCTTACGAAGGACGAGCAAAACCTCTACGACCTCATCGTCAGGCGCTTTCTGGCGCTCTTCATGGAGCCGGCAGTAAGGGAGATAATGAGAGTTATAATAAACTCCAATGGTCACCGATTCATTCTAAGTGGGGCTAGGACAGTTAAGGAGGGCTGGCTCAAAGTCTACGGCAAATACGTCAAGTTCGATGAGGTAATCCTTCCCCCGTTTAAGGAGGGCGAGCAAGTTAAGGTGCTCCAGATCAGGCGCGAGAAGAAGAAAACCAAGCCTCCCGCTCGCTATTCCCCCGCCGCTGTGATAAAGAAGATGGAAGACCTCGGCATCGGAACCAAGGCAACGCGCGCCCAAATCCTTGAGACGCTCTACCAGAGGGGTTACATCGAGGGCAAGAAGAAGATAAAGGTCACTCCCCTCGGCATGCGCGTCGTGGAGGCCCTGGAAAAGAACGTCCCCGATATAGTGAGCGTCGAGCTGACGAGGGCCTTCGAGGAGAAGATGGAAGAGATAATGGCCGGGAAGGCGAAGAGGGACGAAGTTATTGAAGAAAGCAAGGAGCAACTGATTAAAATCCTCAAGGTCTTCAGGGAGAAAGAGCTCGATATCGGAAAAATGCTCCTTGAGACCACTGGAACGGGGGTTACCACATCAAAAACAGCCGCCAAAAAGGCTGGTGCTGTAAACGAGCCTGCCGAAGAGGAAAATGCCGTTGAAAAAGATGAAAAGGAGCAGAAAAAAGCTATTGTGGTAGGAAAGTGTCCAAAGTGCGGCGGCGACCTCGTTCTCAAGTACAACAGAAAAACGGGCAAGCGCTTCGTCGGGTGCTCCAACTGGCCGAAGTGCGACGTGACTTATCCGATACTCCAGCGCGGGGAGGTAATTCCGACCGGCAAAACTTGCTGTAATGGAGCCCCTATTGTAAAAATCCGCGAGAATGGAAGGGAATACGAAATCTGCCTCGACATGAACTGCAGGGGGTGGAAGAGGGAAAAGAAATGATCAGAGGAGCTCCTTAAGGAGCTTTACCCTCCTCGGGCTGAGTATGACCTTCGGGTGCTTGAGGAGTGCCTTTATGACCTCTCCGTAGTCTCCGCCCGCTATCTTCCCAGTATCGGCAGCGCTGAGCACCTGTATAAAGACGTCGAGATCCTCATCGGTTAATTTTTCGGCGACGTGTCTAACCTTAAGGATCTTTTCAAGCCTCCTTCCGTCCTTCTCCCACCACTCCTTGGTGTAGTTCTGGAGGAGTGAGATGTTCTCCTCTTCCAAAGCTTTGACTATCCACTTGCTCGCTATCGTTGCGGCGTTCATGGCCTCACCCATTCCACCGCCGTGTATCGGGTTTACCTGCCTTGCCGCGTCGCCCACAACGACCACGTTGTCCTTTGCGAGCTCCTTGACGAAGCCGCCGACGGGAACGAGGCCCACGTTTATCTCAAGGAGCTTCTTTGCCGGGATGTTGTTCTCCTTCAGCCACTTGTCGAGATAATACTTGGCCGTCTTCGGGTTGTCGGAGTTTATGCCTATGCCGACGTTGGCCCTGTCCTCATCCTTCGGGAAGACCCAGACGTAACCGCGAGGCGCTATTTCGTTGCCGAACCAGAGGTGTATCAAATCCGGATCGAATCCCTCGATGAGCATCTCGTACTCGTAGGCCGAATCAAAGTCGTGTGGCGGAGCGTAGGTGTTTATTCCAGCCTTCCTTGCTATCGTGCTCTCGACTCCGTCTGCCGCAACTATAACATCGGCGTAAATCTCAACTGGCTCGCCCTCGTGCTTGGCCTTGATTCCGGCTATCTTTCCGTCCTTCCTTATGACATCCGTAGCTTCAGTCCTCGCGAGAACGTCAGCTCCAGCCTTGGCCGCGTAATAGGCGAGCATCTTGTCAAAGACCTTCCTCTCGAGTATGACACCGCCGACGTCTTTGTACCTCATCTCAAGCTCGTAGCCGCTAGGCGAGTAGAGCTTTGCACCGTAGATCTCGCGGTTGATGAAGCGCTTGTCGTAGGGGATGTCGTACTTCTCGAAGACATTGATGCTTACCCCTTCGGCGCACTGCTTGGGACTACCAATAGCCCATTTCTTATCGATTAGAAGGACAGAAAAGCCGGCTTTGGCGACGTTCCTTGCCACTATCGGGCCGGCGATTCCGGCACCAACGACAACGACGTCATACTTCCAGCTCATTCTTTCACCTCCAGTGTCTCCTCGCTAAGCGCTCCAACCGGACAGGCGTTTATGCATATCCTGCAACCTATGCACTTCTCTTGGAGGAACTCCCAGCCACTCGAGTGCACCTCTATCGCCAAACCCGGGCACACGCCGGCGCAACCCCCGCAGAGATAGCACCGGTCTTCGTCAACGACTATTTTAATCCTCTCCGGCATCGCTTTCACCACCGAGCTTTTGTTTGAGCCTTTCGTCATCTATCGTTATAACACCATCTTTTATCCTTAACGGAATGAAGCTGCTCAGCTCGTTCGCCTTTTGGAGGACTTCCCTTTCCTTGAGGTTGAGCCTGTCGCTGAGCTCCTCGACCGTTGCGGAGCCGTTGAGGAGGACGTAATGGAGGATCGCCAGCTGCGTCATGTCACCAATTTCCTTGAGGTAAGTGTCTTTGATCATTGCCATAAGCTTGTCCCTCTGAGCCTCTACTGCTTGGAGCTCTTGGAGTATCTTCTCAAGTCTCTCGGTAAGGTTTCTGAACGTTAAAACCATTTCTCCAAGGCTCTGGGGTTCTTTTGGGAGCTCTATATCTTCTTTCAGATTAAGTCCGCGGTACCAGAAGATGTTTGGGGTTATCGTGACGACGTACGTTTTAGCGATGTTTATGTCGTAGTACTTCCTTGCAGGCCCAATAAAAGGGCCTTCCTGCTCATAGGACTTTATGATGCCCTCGCGTTCCATTATTTTAAGGTGCTTCGCAACAGCCGTTGAGGAAACGTTGACTTTACTGCTCAGGAGGCTGAAGTAGCACTCGGTGCAGGTGAGGTGGCTGAGCAAATCGCGCCTCACCCTGTTCCCCAGGATGTAAAAGATGTCTGGTTCAGTCATGGCCAACACCTACCCAAACCTGTGACGTAAAGTTTATATAGTGAACATTCAACCTTAGGTTGCAAACCGGAGTTTGACTCCGGCATGAGATTGTAATCGATCGTTATAAACCTTTAGATGGGGGTGTGATGGATGGGACTGATTAGCGATGCCGACAAGAAGGTAATAAAGGAAGAGTTCTTTTCAAAGCTCACCGAGCCCGTCAAGCTCATGGTCTTCACCGGAAAGGAGCACTGCCAGTACTGCGACCAGCTGAAGCAGCTCGTTCAAGAGTTAAGCGAGCTCACCGACAAGCTCACCTATGAGTTCATTGATTTCGACAGCGAAGAGGGCAAGAAAAAGGCCGAGGAGTACAGGATCGACCGCGCTCCAGCTGTGAGCATAACCAGAAACGGCCAGGACGTTGGAGTTCGCTTCTTCGGCCTTCCGGCCGGCCACGAGTTCGGCTCCTTCCTAGAGGATATCATCGACGTCAGCAACATGAACACTGACCTGATGCCAGACAGCAAGGAGGCCCTTGCGAACGTTGACAGGGACGTCAGGATACTCGTCTTCGTAACTCCGACCTGCCCGTACTGCCCGCTCGCCGTCAGGATGGCCCACAAGTTCGCCATCGAGAACACCAAAGCAGGCAAGGGCAAGATACTCGGCGATATGGTGGAGGCCATTGAGTATCCAGAGTGGGCCGACCAGTACAGCGTTATGGCAGTGCCGAAGATAGTCATCCAGGTGGACGGCGAGGACAAGGTTCAGTTCGAGGGTGCCTATCCAGAGAAGATGTTCCTTGAGAAGCTCCTCACTGCCCTTGAGTGAGCTCTTTCCCTTTCACATTCTTCGATAAAGTTATAACTTGTCTTGTGCACAAACTCTGGGATGGCGATGAATCTGAGAATCGGGGGAGTTCCTTTCTCGATAAAGGGAGAACTAGACGATGGATTCTCAGAGGGACTGAAGGGTCTCTTCGCAAGGCGCTATCTTCCAGATGTCGAGGAGAGCTCCGGAGAGCCACGTGTTGTAGTGGAACGCTTCAAGGGCAGCGAATTCAGGGTCTTCAGTGCCGCTTATGACCACCTCGGACGGGACGAGTACAAGATAGAGTCTGAAGTCCCTTCAGCGTATGGGAACGAGGCGCCGGTTTTCTTCACACTGCAGGCCGCGGCAAGGGCGGGGGCAAAGGAAGGCAGGATGTTCATAACGGATTCCGTTGGCGTGGTCTCTCCGAGCGGAAAAGCCGTGCTCTTTGTGGGATATCCGCACACAGGAAAAAGCACTATGTCAGCCTTGGCCCTAGCGAGCGGTATGCCTGTTCTTAGCACGGAGAACACGGTCGTTGAGGCCAGAGAGGACGGCCTTTACATTGTAGGCGGGACCAACGTTCTTGTCTACGACCCTCGGATAGAGGGGATTTACGGCGTTAAACTTCCTTACGACGCTGAGACCAGGAGCGGTTATAGAATCAAGGATCTTGAAGGAGACAGCGAGCGCAGGAAGCTTCTTAAACGGGGTGTCAAGATAGGTCTGATAATCGTTCTCCACGCCGCTTTCAACTGCATGGAGGCCAGCTTTTCAAGGATAAGCGGCAGGAAGGTCAGGAAGACCCTCTGGTACTTCTCGACGGCCCTCATCAAAGGCCTTGACTATTACGAGCCGATGCCGCTCCACGTCCCGGTCAATGAGGAGATGAACAACAACCTCAGGAACTTTCTCCACACTGCCTCGGAGCACTACTCGGATAAGATGTTTGAGGCCTTTGGTAATCACAGGGCGGTCTTTGACAGGGCGATGGAAATCGCTACGAGTCTCTGATAATCCCCTTTTATGTAATTGTTGAAAAACTGGAAAATCTACTAAGAGTCTTATTGCAACGAAGCAAAGCCTACAAGTGGCTCAGTGCTATCGCTGGTCTTTCAATTCTCTTAGAGTCTTATTGCAACAAAAGTACACGCCAAAAGCCCCTTGGGAAAGCGACGAAGCTTTCAATTCTCTTAGAGTCTTATTGCAACTGGGTCTTCAGTGAAAGGAACATAGCTCTTGAACAGGGTCCTTTCAATTCTCTTAGAGTCTTATTGCAACAGCTACGAGTACAAGTTCGAGGACGTGACGGATGGAGCTTTCAATTCTCTTAGAGTCTTATTGCAACTGGGGGCGCCAGCTCCTAGACTTAGCCATGACGGCCTTAGCTTTCAATTCTCTTAGAGTCTTATTGCAACACGTCGTCGAGGTTTCATACAAGCACCCCGGCCCGGCCTTTCAATTCTCTTAGAGTCTTATTGCAACTTCAAGGCCGGCGACCTCGTGAGCGAGAACGTCATGCCTTTCAATTCTCTTAGAGTCTTATTGCAACTGGAAGCGCTCGGCGATAGGAGGCTTTGCGCGATGATTCCTTTCAATTCTCTTAGAGTCTTATTGCAACTCCATGTTCGCGGGCTTCGCGTGGGTGAACCGGAAGACCTTTCAATTCTCTTAGAGTCTTATTGCAACGCCAAGCGCGAGGTCGAGCTGGCTCTGCAGATAAACCCGCTTTCAATTCTCTTAGAGTCTTATTGCAACCTCTGCTAGGCCATGCGCCGATATGGGTCGAAGAATCTCCTTTCAATTCTCTTAGAGTCTTATTGCAACATCGCCCACTGCAAGGGGCTGAAGTCCTGAAACTCATCTTTCAATTCTCTTAGAGTCTTATTGCAACTTTTAGGCGTGGTGAGATAAGTGCAGAGGAGTTTCTCTTTCAATTCTCTTAGAGTCTTATTGCAACCTTCCGCCTGAAGACCAGCTGGATGGGGCGGTCGTCCCGGCTTTCAATTCTCTTAGAGTCTTATTGCAACCCTGTTCAACCCACTGACCAAAAAGTGCGCCGTGATCTTTCAATTCTCTTAGAGTCTTATTGCAACACAAGGCTCTGAGGAATTTCATAACGTTTCTAAAGAACCTTTCAATTCTCTTAGAGTCTTATTGCAACGCGGAGCGCCTTGAGAGGATAGATGTGAGCTACAAGCTTTCAATTCTCTTAGAGTCTTATTGCAACTCCTTGACGAGGCCCACCGGTGGAACCACCTGCACGGTGGCGCTCCCTTTCAATTCTCTTAGAGTCTTATTGCAACGTGATTATAGACATGAGGTTACGGCGATTCAGACGGAGAGCGCTTTCAATTCTCTTAGAGTCTTATTGCAACGCTTGGGTGGTGAGGCTCGCTGACTCCTTTCGTTTCTTCTTTCAATTCTCTTAGAGTCTTATTGCAACATCCCTTTTACCCTATGACGGCTTCATCGGGAACCTCCCTTTCAATTCTCTTAGAGTCTTATTGCAACTGGGGATACAAAACGACAGAAGTCAGTTATTGTCCTAAGGTTCTTTCAATTCTCTTAGAGTCTTATTGCAACTATGAGGCCCTCACCACCTCCTCCAAAACCGGCATGCTTTCAATTCTCTTAGAGTCTTATTGCAACAGGGTATTACAATCTATGCACTTTTTTTACAACTATCAAGTCTTTCAATTCTCTTAGAGTCTTATTGCAACGTAGCAGGGCCTACTTGTCTTATACGGCCACGGGCGACTTTCAATTCTCTTAGAGTCTTATTGCAACCTTACAAAGGCATTGAAGCCGTCATCGAAGTAACTAACGCTTTCAATTCTCTTAGAGTCTTATTGCAACAGGAGGTGATATGTGATGGAAGAAAGAAGGATAAGAGAACTTTCAATTCTCTTAGAGTCTTATTGCAACATCAACGTTATGATGAAAACCAAAGGTTAAAAACTGCTTTCAATTCTCTTAGAGTCTTATTGCAACTGGCTGGCTTTGGCGACATAAAAGGCGTTAACACTACTTTCAATTCTCTTAGAGTCTTATTGCAACTGAGTATGGGGTTTTCATAATTGCAAAGATAAACAACTTTCAATTCTCTTAGAGTCTTATTGCAACGCTGTTGCTATTGCTAATCGTTATTGCCTGTCTGTACTTTCAATTCTCTTAGAGTCTTATTGCAACAAACGTCAACTACGCTGGGCTCTTTCTTGACTTAGACAGCTTTCAATTCTCTTAGAGTCTTATTGCAACAGCTCTACATAGAGCAGGAGCAGGCGGCCTCGCCGACTTTCAATTCTCTTAGAGTCTTATTGCAACTTAACGATAAGCTGTGCCTCGAGGCAAGGATGCGTTATGCTTTCAATTCTCTTAGAGTCTTATTGCAACGTGGCGAAGGTAGCTTATGAGCAGTTCTTGCAGGCGAAACCTTTCAATTCTCTTAGAGTCTTATTGCAACTGGAGCAGGTCGTTCTTGCACACCCACGTGCAGGCCGTCTTTCAATTCTCTTAGAGTCTTATTGCAACGGGGGATGGAACGAAATGGGGAAAAATAATAATTGATCTTTCAATTCTCTTAGAGTCTTATTGCAACAGAGAAGAGGAACCCTAAACACCTCGATGCCCTTGCTCCTTTCAATTCTCTTAGAGTCTTATTGCAACACGGGTATGAGAACAGTCCTTTGCCTCGTCTCCCCGGCTTTCAATTCTCTTAGAGTCTTATTGCAACCAAAAACGAAAGCTTTATATACTTTGAAGTCGTAGCTTTCAATTCTCTTAGAGTCTTATTGCAACAAACCTGTTCCTGTTCCGGCAAACTTACCACCCCCTACTTTCAATTCTCTTAGAGTCTTATTGCAACAAGATGAGTTAATCCTGCTCTTGAAGAGGGCGGACACTTTCAATTCTCTTAGAGTCTTATTGCAACTAGAGACATGTTCCGCACCACGATCTTCGGCACGATCACTTTCAATTCTCTTAGAGTCTTATTGCAACATGATCTGAGAGCCCTCGCAAACGTCGACGACAAGTTGCTTTCAATTCTCTTAGAGTCTTATTGCAACCCTGCTTGATGAGACGGAGCTTCTCGTTCTCCCGCTGACTTTCAATTCTCTTAGAGTCTTATTGCAACGGAAGGGGCATGAGCGAAAGTATAAAAATCAAGGTGCTTTCAATTCTCTTAGAGTCTTATTGCAACGGCACGGTGCACTTTGTGAGACGGCATACTCACCACCTTTCAATTCTCTTAGAGTCTTATTGCAACTGGAAATTAAGATGGTGGGAGGATTCATCAAAAAGTTCTTTCAATTCTCTTAGAGTCTTATTGCAACGGGGATTTCATTCGCTGGCTTCTGGACCAGACTAACTTTCAATTCTCTTAGAGTCTTATTGCAACTCTCCAGCACTTCTTTTGGCACGGTCATTGCGACCGCCTTTCAATTCTCTTAGAGTCTTATTGCAACCCGAACGACGTCACCGGGGCCCTCAGCGGGCCGCTCGTCACTTTCAATTCTCTTAGAGTCTTATTGCAACCGGACGGCTCTGTGGCGTGGAGCGTCGGGTCAACGACCTTTCAATTCTCTTAGAGTCTTATTGCAACCCGGGGTAGCGGCGCACCAACCAGTTGAAAAACTCTCTCTTTCAATTCTCTTAGAGTCTTATTGCAACTTCATCATGAAGGTCGGAGAAGTTAAGAACCTACTTTCTTTCAATTCTCTTAGAGTCTT
>Ga0256842_1001072_pt1 | contig 22766 bp, 20 predicted proteins | sample 4559240metaG_FD_185973 | JGI IMG/M metagenome (GOLD analysis project Ga0256842, IMG submission 185973) | Hydrothermal vent microbial communities from Guaymas Basin, Mexico - 4559-240 | ecosystem: Environmental > Aquatic > Marine > Hydrothermal vents | place: Mexico: Guaymas Basin | collected... | reverse complement strand
GATTTCGTATTGGCGGTAAAAAATTAGCATTTGATATTGCAGGAGTAAGAGCGCTCCATCAGGATTTAGGACTTTTTATCGCTTTTCCTTTAGTAAAAGTTATGTATAAATTTAAGTAGAGACGCAAGATTTTGCGCCTCTCTTTCCAAATATTTTTCACCTTTTTTGAAGGGAGATTTTTTCATAAGAATAAACATTTTTGTGTTGAGAATTGTTTTATAATTTTCATTGAAAATACTGTTTCATTTTTCCCATTGGTAATATTTTTCCAAAAAATTGAAAAGTTATAAAAAATTACCATTCAAAAAGGTTTTGGCTGAAAAGATGCAATTGATTTTATCTTGAAAAATTTCGGGTGAATATAAGATAATAAATAAAATACTTGCCATATAATAGAGGATTAATAATTTTGTTTTAATAAAAAAAGAGAAGGTGAGCTATGTCAAAGAGATGTGATATTTGCGGAAAAAAGGCTCAAACGGGCAACCATAGAAGCCACGCTTTAAATGCAACAAAACGTAAGTTTCAACCGAACCTTCAACGTGTTCGAACTGAAATTGACGGTGAAGTAAAAAAAATTAAAATTTGTACTTCTTGTTTAAAAGCTAACAAAGTTAAAAAAATCGTATAATTTAGTTTTTTATGACCGCCTTTGCGGTCTTTTTTTTTCAATTTGATAATTACCAACAGGAGAATTTTTTATGGAATTACTAACAACAAAAATTAATTTACCTGAAGAATTTAATATCATTTTTGGACAATCCCATTTTATTAAAACTGTCGAAGATTTATATGAAGCAATTATTAATTCTGTTCCGGGCGTTAAATTCGGGCTTGCTTTTAATGAAGCATCCGGACCTTGTTTGGTAAGAAAAGACGGAACCGATAAAGAATTAATTGATTTAGCTGTCGAAAATATTAAAAACATCGGGGCCGGTCATACTTTTCTGATAATTTTGCGTAATGCTTTTCCAATTAATGTTTTGCCGGCAATTAAAGAATGCCGTGAAGTAGTGAATATTTTTTGTGCAACCTCAAATCCTGTAGAAGTTATTTTAGCTCAAACAGATCAAGGTCGCGGTGTTTTGGGTGTTATTGACGGATTTTCGCCAAAAGGTGTTGAGATTGATTCTGATATTTCTGCTCGCAAGAAGATGTTAATGGATTTCGGATATAAACGTTAGTGCGAATTTTTTTTGCGTTTGAAATTCCTGATAAAATAAAATCTCAAATTTCGGCACGATTACTTTCTCAAAAAATAAAAAATATTCGATTTATTGATAAAGATAATTTTCATCTGACTTTTGATTTTCTTGGTGAAATTAAAAAAAAAGATCTGCCTAAGATATTTAATTTTGTAGAGGAAAATTTTCAGGATGTTTTTCAATTTGTTATTTCTAATCCTAAGCTGGAAGTTGTTCCAATTAACTCTCCAAAAATTATTTGGATATCTTTTAGTTCGGAAGCAAAGCAAAAAATAGAAATTAAGAAAATATTGATGGACAAATTCTTGCAATCATTAGGATATAAAATAAAAACAAGACCATATAAATTTCATTTGACTTTATCAAGAATTAAAAAAGAAATTGGTTTTGAAAATATTGAGGAAATAAAGAGGATTAAATTTGATTTTGACTCTTTGAAAATTGAAAAATTAACTTGTTTTGAAAGTATTTTATCAGCTAAAGGTGCAACCTACAGAAGTATAAAATCTTTTAAATTAAATAAAATAGGAGCTATTAATGGTTAAAGGTAAAGAAACAGCTTTAAAGACAGCAATGAACCAATTAGAAAAAAAATATGGTATCGGAATAATAATGAAAATGGGAGATAAACCCAGAGTAAAAGCAGAATCAATTCCTACCGGAGCATTAAATTTAGATGCAGCTTTAGGTATAGGTGGAATTCCCAAAGGAAGAATCACTGAAATATATGGAGCTGAAGCTTCCGGGAAAACAACTTTGGCTTTACATATCGGAGCGGAATGCCAAAAGCAAGATGGTGTTTTTGCCTTTATTGATGCTGAACACGCCCTCGATCCGTCTTATGCCAGAAAAATCGGTGTTGATACTGATAGTATGTTGATTTCACAACCGGATAGTGGCGAACAAGCTTTGGAAATCGTAGAAGCTCTCGTTAGAAGTAATGCGGTTGATTTAATAGTTGTGGATTCAGTTGCAGCATTAGTTCCTAAAGCTGAAATCGACGGAGAAATGGGCGATACTCATGTTGGGTTACAAGCAAGATTAATGTCTCAAGCTTTAAGAAAATTAACGGGAATTATCAGTAAATCAAATTCTGCGGTTATTTTTATTAATCAAATTAGGATGAAGATTGGAGTGCCGGCTTTCGTTAATCCGGAAGTTACAACCGGTGGTGTTGCTTTAAAATTCTATTCTTCCATGAGATTAGAAGTTAGAAGTGCCGGATCTATTAAAGATACAAAAAGTGGTGCTGATATTATTGGACGCATTACTCGTGTTAAAGTGGTTAAAAATAAATTTGCTCCACCTTTCAAAAAAGTAGATTTTCCGATTATTTTCGGATTAGGAATCTCAAAAATAGGAATATTAATTGATCTTGCGGTGTCAAATGATATTGTCAAAAAGAGCGGATCTTGGTTTTCTTACGGAGAAACTCGTTTAGGTCAAGGTTCAGATAAAGTACTAACTTTCTTAGAAGAAAATCCTGATAAATATGAGGAAATTTTGAACAAAGTAAAAGTTGCTATTGGTTTAACGGAAAGCCCTGAAAGTGAAAAACCTGCGGATTCAAAAGCAAAAAAATAAAAAAATAATATACGATATTTATAATGAAGAGACTTTCTTAGGATTTTTGCCAAAGAAAAGTCTCTTTTTTATCGTTGAGAGATATTTATTTGAAAAAGATGTAATTGAGATATCTATTGATGAAGAAAAATATCGAGAATTGGATAAGATAATTCATAAATATCTTTGGAATAGATTTTGCGATTTTTTAATATTGCGGGAGCATTCGGAGTGGGAAGCTAAAGAATATTTGAAAAGAATTCATGCTCCGAATAACGTTATCAACAAATTTATAGAAATAGCAATTAATATGAATTATTTAAATGAAGAGAGATTCGTTGATGTTTTTATTCGCTCAAAAATATCTAAGAATAAAAGTAAAAAAGAGATAAAGACGTCATTATTTATGCGACACGTTAATCCTGATTTAATTGATAAAAATCTTGATTTTCAATATTCAGTAGAAGATGAAAATGCAATATTAAACACTAATTTTGACAAAGCTCTACGGAAATACAATAATTTTGATGATATTAGAAAAAGAAAAGAAAAGATAATAAATTTTATGATGAGAAAAGGGTTTAGTTACTCAAAAATAAGGAAGTTGATTGAGTCAAAGATAAAATGATTTTAATTTTTTGAAGTAGGTTGAACTCTTAATTTTGCATTAAAATCTTCTTATGATAGTGTAAAAATAAAAATAATTTGTCGGATACTAAAGGTTGTTGTTAAATATGCTTGACAGATGTAGATAAAAAAAAGAAATTAAAATATTTATAATTATTGGGAAAGAGGAGTGATAATTTGCAAAAATATGTTTTTGGCTTTATTTTTTTTATTTTTTTATTTGCCGGTTGCGTTAGTAATAAAGATATGGCTCAGGTAAAAGAAATTACTAAACAAAACAGCAATAATATTTCCAAACAAGATTCTCTTTTTCATAAAAATATTGAAGAACAAAAAAATATTTCTCAAGCAAATAAAAAGTATGATCAACTACTCTTAAATAAAATCAATAATATGGAAATTAAATTTGATTCACTAAGTCTTCAAGTAAACAAATTACAAGAAATTCAGATAGATTTAAAAAATCAAATTTATCATTTAAAAAAGGAAAAAGTTGCAAATAAAAAATCTAAATCAGAAATTCTTTATAATAATGGAATGGGCGTTTATAGGAAGAAAAACTATTCGAAAGCTCTTTCCCTTTTCCGAGAATTTTTACTTAAATACCCTAAAAATAAATATTCTCCCAATGCTCAATATTGGATTGGAGAATGTTATTATAGTCAAAATAAATTTGAAAAATCAAAAGATGAATTCCAAAATGTTTTAGACTATTATCCGAAATCTTCAAAAGCTCCCGATGCTCAAGTAAAAATAGGGATAATTTATTTTAAGCAAAATAAAAAAGAACAATCTTTATTGGAATTAAATAGAGTGCTGAAAATGTATCCTGATTATGAAAGAAGAGAAATGGTGAAATCTCTGATTAAGGAATATCAATAATGTTAAGTTTTAAAAATGAATTAGATCAGATTCCTTCTCATATTCAAGGTGTTGATAGGATTAGTTCCGTCTCTTCAATATTGGATAATAATGAAAATTATGGCAAAGAAGCAAGATCCAAAATCCATGATTTTCTAGAATATATGGTTAAAATAGAAGCTTCGGATTTGGATATGGGTGGAGTCGGAACCAATGGAAAAATTTGGTATCGAATTTCGGGGAATAAAAAACCTGCAAGTATCTTTCCTGAAATAGATTTAGATGAGGCTACCGCTATAATTGTGAGTATATTAACTCAGCGTCAAATAGATAAAATTATGTTTAATCAAAACACGGATTTTTCTTATAAGATGTTACTCAACGGGAAATATCAAAGATTTAGAGCTGATGCTTATATGGACATGGATTTTTTGGCAATCAATTTTAGACGAATAAATTCAACTCCTTTTGACATCAATTCTTATGGATTTTCAAAACAAATCTTAAATAAATTTAATTTAGCTTATGAAAAAAGAGGATTGATTTTAGTTACCGGAATTACCGGTTCGGGCAAGAGTACAACTTTGGATTCAATTATTGATATGAATAATGAGCAAAATTATGCTCATATAATAATTATCGGAAATCCTATTGAGTATTTCCATAAATCAAAAAAATCTATTGTCAGGCATCGAGAAGTAGGTAAAGATACACTTTCGTTTAAACAAGGTGCAATCGAGGCTTTGCGACAAGATCCGGATATAATTGTTGTAGGAGAAATGAGAGATCCGGAAACAATTATTACTGTTTTGGAAACAACAGATAGCGGGCACAAGGTTTTTTCTACTTTGCATACAAGTTCTGCTGCGGAAAGTGTCCATAGAATTATTGCCGAGTGTCCTCCGGAAGAACAAAATCGAGTTAGGAATAGATTGGCAGATGTTTTAAAAATAGTGATTTCTCAAAAATTGGTTCCCGGTTTAAATGGAAAATTAGTGTTAGCTAAAGAAGTTTTGCATGTTACTCCGTATGTCAGTGCAGCGATAGTTAATAATAATATCGGAGAGATTTATCAGATGATTACAGAAGGAAAAGATTATGGAATGATTACTCTGGAACAGGATCTTTTCAGGCTGTTTTTAAGAAAAAAAATATCGATGGAAAATGCAATTGCGTATTCCAATAATAAAAAACGTTTGCTTGAATTAATTGAATATTACAGAAATAGATAGTTATAGAAATGGATAAAATTAAAAAAACAGTTGGTATTTATCAAGACGGGAATGTAATTAAGTTAGCAACTTTTTCAGTTGAAAAAGATGTAATTACATTGCTTAATTTAAATAAAACTGAGATTTCCAAAAAAGAAAAAGATGATGAAAATGCTTTTGATAATGATTTTCTTTCCGGTTTGGGATTCGGTGATGAGACAAAAGAAGAAAAATCTCCTAATGACTTTTCTTGGGATGATACACCTAAAGAAGAGAATAATTCCGATGAAGATAGTCCTGAAATAGAACAAATTGATGTAACTGAGTTAGAAAATTTAAAATCTTTTTTTGAAGAAAATGAAGTTCATGAAGGAAAAATAAGTTTAAATTTAGATATTTCAAACGTTTCTTATAAAACAATCCCCGCACCTGTTAAAAAGAGCAAGAAAGCAATTATAAAAGAATTATATTCGGTCTTTAATGAAGAAAATTCCAAATCGGCAATTTATTCTTATTATCCCCTAAATGAAGATGAAATTGTGGGAATAAAGCATGAAGATAAAATGTTTCTTTTGGAAAATATCCTTAGTATCAGCCAATTTCATCCAAAAAGAAAATTTAATTTTGGCAAAATCCAAACCGATGAAGTTGCTCTATTAAATGCTGTTCGCTGGAATTATGAAATTAGAGATGATGAGATAAGTGCAATTTTTTATGTTGGAATTGATTATTCGAGAATAATTATTATGAAAGGATATAACTCTTTCCAGATTCTCCCGATTGTGAATGAAACAACTAAATCTCCTGAAATAATTAACACGCTTTATAGTCGATTATTGCTTGAGAAATCTCATCATGAAATTCCAAATCTTGATCATATATTTTTATGCGGTGAAGATATTACAACTGAAAGAATCGAGACTTTGAGGGCTGTTGAACCTGAATGTAAGATTGAAAGATTATTACCTTTGCGAATAATGGATAACGATGTTCGTTATAATCCTGAGAATTACACTGCCTATATTATTCCTATTATGTTAGCAATTGCCGGTGTTTATCCTAAAGATCCAACTTTGTTGCCTGTTGATTTTTTACCCAAAAAATTACTTGAGCAGCAAAATATTTTTTCTTTGAATTTCCCCGGATTTGTTGTTCTTGTAATAATTTTACTCACAGGTTTGTTCGGGATAAATGAATATTTTCAGTTGAACAATATCAATCGACATACACAAATGGAAATTATGAATATCAAAAGAAAGATTGATACCAAAAAAACAATTGTGGATTCAATTGCATTGTTAGAAAATAAAATTTCTCAAATAAAAACAAATATGAAACAAGTTTCGGAAATTGTAACTGATCAAAATCAATGGCATTATATTTTGAAAAAAATGTCAAATACGGTTGGCGAAAATTCTGTAAGCTGGATTACAAATTTACATAAATTAAGCACAAATAATTTTGTCGTCCAAGGACAAACTACTCTCCGAAGTAACGTTATCAAATTTTCAAAAATGTTTCCAAATTCGAAAATTGAAAAATTACACGAGAATGAAATTGAAGGTTATACGGTTTGGAACTTTGAGATAACTTTTGGAATGCCGGATCCAATCAAAACAAAAAGAGCTGATGCTTTGTTTGAGAAAAAATTAAGTCATAAATCTAAGGTAAAAATATACACTAAAACAGAATCGGTAACATCTACTAAAATTAAAAGCACGACGTCTAAAAAAGTGGAGAATATAAAATCCAAAAGTAATAAATTAAAGAATATTGAGGATTTATACGATAAAGCATTAGCGGATTATCGAAATCAAAAATATGATGTCGCCTTATCTGAATTTACCGAATATATGAATAACAGTAAAACTGATAAAATTATTAATGCTAAATATTTTACGGGAGAATGTTTGTATCAATTAACTGAATATGAAAAAGCGTTAAATGTATTTAGTCGTGTTATTGAAATAAATAAACGGAAACTTCCTGATGCTCTTTTGATGTCAGCTAATTGTGAAATTAAACTTAATAATTTTGTGGCTGCTAAAGAGTTTTTGAATCAGTTGCTAAAACAATATCCAACTAGCGTTTTAGCGGAAATTGCAACTAAAAAATTACAAAGATTGGGTACAGATTAATGAATGTTACCGTACTAATCATTGTCGCAATAATAACAATTATTTTAATAATCGTTTTGTCTCTTTTTGGGAAAAAAGATGATGGGAAAACAACGAAACCAAAATCATCTAAATTTAAAAACGAGTATAAAATTGAAGCTTCCTATTATAGTGGTATTAGTAAAAATAAGTTAAATTTGATCATATTATCTGTAATTTTGGTTATTTTATTTATCTCGGAATTTTTCGTGATTAGAATGGTCAAACATAAAGAAAATATCCTAAAAATCCAGAAAAAGAAATATGTCCAAAAACTTCAGACTATTTCAAATAAAATTGTTGCCTTTGATGAGATTAAAAAAGAATACAAGAAAATTAAAGAAGAAAGCAGTCTTAACAATAAAATAATCCCTAAAAAAGATTCTCCGACTTTATCCTTAAATTATTTTTTTAATTTAACCGATAGATATTCAAATTATATGCATTTTGATTTTGCTCTTTCTGATTCCGGAGTTGTTAAAGTTGATAAATCAGTAAAATTCAATAAATACGTTTTGACCGGGAAAGCTTATCTTAATCAAATTTATAATTTCTTAGATCAATTCGAACGCCAACCAAGATTCTATACTATTGAATCAATTGCCTTAAATGCTTTAGATGCTGATAAACGCGGGAAAATTGAATTTTCGCTTGAAATTTTATCATATTACTCAAAAGCAAATAATAATGAGATTCCGAAGATTGCAAAATTGCACAAAAGACATCTTAAATTTAATCCGTTTTATCCTAGAATTCATTCACCAATACTTCCGAAAGACAGTTTATTTACATCTTTATTAGATATTAATATGGCTCAATTAGTCGCTTTGACAGATGCTCAGGCATTTATTAAAGATTTACAAACAGGCCTTATTTCTTCACTAAAAATTGGTGATAAAGTAAAATATGGCGAGCTTGATTTTATCGATTGGAGACAACAAAGAGTGATTTTCAAGATAAATAGATATGGGTTAACGGAAAAACAATATATGTATATTGAAAAAACTGATGTCATTAACCTTGAGAAGGAGAAATTATGAAGAAAATAATAATTACTATAATATCAATAATTTTGTTAATGAATTTATACGGGAAAGATGTCCGTAATTTGAAAGGCACGGATTTAGTATCTTTGAGGTCTGATATTAAATTTAAAACTGCCATTGAATTATTCCGTCCGTTTATTAAAAAACAAAATCTTCAATTAGTAAATTTATCTGATTATAATGAACCAATCGGGATTTCAATAGATAAATTATATTGGAAAATTGCCTTGAAAAATATTATTACTGCTGCCGGTTTGCAAACTGAAATTAAAAATAATATGTATCTAATTAAAGATGTATCCGCTAATATTAAAGAAGGTGAAACTAAAATCGCAACAGAAGAAAAAAGTATTAATAAAAATGAAGTCTTAATTCAGCTTACTTTTTTTGAAGCTGATTCTGATATCTTAAATGAATTAGGTATCGATTGGTCAACTTTGACAAATGGAAAAGTAAATATCAATTCAAACTTAAATACAACTAATCTCGTTACCCAAAACATTTTCTCTCTTATTTATAAAAAATCCTTTGAAACAGCTTCCGGGACAGTTGATGTAAATGCCATTTTTAAAGCATTTGAAGCTAAGGGAAAAGGACACGTAATTTCTACTCCGCAAATAACCGTGTTATCAGGAAATGAAGGTTATATTCACGATGGAGAAAATTTTTCAATTAAAACTACTGATAAAGATGGAAATACTACCGATGCGTTTTTTAGTGCCGGAACAATTATCAAAGTAATTCCTGTTGTTAAAATTGACAGCAAAGGAAAGAAATTTATCCAAATGTCAATTGATGCTCAAAGAAGTACGGCTTCACCATCTGTAGTAAGTACGGTAGTAAAAATATCGGAGACAAAAACTCAGAAAATTTTGTATGATGGCGAAGAAACTGTTGTCGGCGGATTAACTGTTAAAGACGAACAACACGTTCGGAAAGGTATTCCTATTCTAAAAGATTTACCTCCTTGGGTTTTAGGGATTAGATATTTAGCGGGTTATGAAAAAGTATCGGTTAAATCTAAAGAATTACTAATTATTATTAAAGCTCATATTCTGAAAAATATTTATGATAGAGAAAAAGAAAAACAAGATATAAAATTTCAGATTAATGAATCGCGAAAATCTTTTGAAAAATTGGATTCTAAAATAATAAATAATCAATAAATAATGTCTCGGAAAAATTCTGTCAGAACAAAATTGCAAGATAGAGCAGCTGTTTTTCTTAGTTTTGTTCTAATAATTCCGGTAGTTTCTTTGATTGTTTTGAGTGCTTTTTTTTCTAAAAAAATATTTTACAGTACAAATTCTAAAATTCTTAACGGATTGCTAATTGAATTAAAAAACAAAGAACAAGATAAATTGTCTAATTTTAATGTTGAAGCAGCCAGAACGCTGAAAAGGATTAAAGATTATGATGATAAAAACACTATTGATTTTCTTAATGATGAAAATTTAGACGGCTACAGCTATCTAAACAATGGAAAGATTTTTTCTAAAAATAATATATTAAATATGAATGCAATTAAGGAAATATTGAAGAAAAATCAAAATACCGGTTATTTTATGAGTAATTCTAAAATTTATCGCGTTGCTGCTTTAAAGGAAAAAAATAAAGGCATTCTTTTACTAAAAGAATTTAATACAAAAAATTTAAACATTTCTTTTTTGCAAGATGTTAATTTTGAAATAATCCATTTAATTAAAAATAATAAATTTGATTATAGCTTTCTAAAAAAGAATAAGATTAAAAAAGAAAATTTATCTATTTATGAAAACAATAAAGAAATTGGTATTTATTCCTTGATTTCTGATATTTTTAGTCAACCGATCGGGGTGCTTAAAATATCATTATCAAAATCTTTATTTACTTCATTATATATGACTTATTGGGTAATTGGTATTTTCATTATCGCCATTTCAATTATTTTGTCCATAATCTATGCTAAATTTGTTGCGAATTTTTTGATGAGTCCGGTCGAAAAACTATCTTTTGATATGGATAAAATAGCACAAAATCCCATTAATTCGGAATATTTACTCACTGATAATTATCCTCATCTTGAATTAATGGTTAATTCCACAAATAAAATTCTACACTCTTTTAGGAAACATTACACTAATCAAAAAAAATATGAAGAAATTGTTTGGAATATCAAAGAAGGTCTTTTTGAAGCTGATGAAAAAGGTTTAATAAATCTTACTAATCCAATATTGAAGGAATTGTTGAATGTCGATTGTGCCAAAGGTCTGAATATCTTTGAGTTATTTAATCTTAATAAAAGCGAAATTCCTGTCAAAGCCAAAGAATATGTTTTTAATGACAGATTTTATCATCTTTTTTTGGATAAATTTACGATTCAAGATAACCTCTATTATTCAGGAATTCTAACTGACATTTCTCAACAAAAAAATGATGAAAAAACAAAACTTGCTTTGAAATTAGAATTGGACAAAAAAACGAAACTTGCGGAATTAGGTCTTTTAATTGAAGGAATATCACACAATTTGAATTCTCCACTTAACAATATTATGGGCTATACTCAACTAATTCGCAGAAAATATCCAGATGATGATGACTTCGAAAAGATAATGAAAAACGGTGAAAGAATGACCGAAATTATTAAATCTTTAATGTTAAGAATGAATAACCAAATCCAATCTAAAAAACAAAAAAATAATATTAATGAAATTGTTAATGCCGAAATTTCTTATTGGAATCATAATTTGTTCTTCAAAAATAATATTAATAAAAAAATTATTTTAGACAAAACAATACCCTTTTTTTACGGATATTATGGTGATATAAATCAAACTTTAACAAATCTTATTTCAAATTCAGTTGATGCGGTTAAGGAGCAAAATGAGCGAGAAATAACAATTCAAACTTCACAAAATGAGGAATATATTTTAATTTCAGTTGAGGATAACGGACCTGGCATTTTGCCTGAAAATTTGGATAAAATATTTGATTCGTTCTTTACAACCAAAACCTCAATTAACAAGATTTCAAGAGGTTTGGGTTTAAGTTTTTCAAAACAAACTATAGAAAATTTAGGTGGGAAACTTGAGTGCGTTTCAATTCAAAATGGAAAAACGAAATTTACAATCTATTTACCTAAAAAAAATATGGAAACATAATGAATAAAACAGTTTTAATTATCGACGATGAACTTGAATCTTTAGAAATTTGTGAAAGAATTATTGGAGAAAAATACAATGTTGTTACAGCAGTTTCTCGAGAAAATGGTTTAAATGAACTTCAAAAAAATGAAATTGACTGTATTCTGACGGATTTGGTTTTGCCAAAAATTCAGGATTTGGAATTTATCGAAGAGCTTCAAAAAAAATATCCGATGATTCCTATTATTGTAATGAGCGGTAAAGCCACCGTAAATATGGCGGTAAAAGCAATGAAATCCGGAGCTTTTGACTTTGTGGAAAAGCCAATAATGAATATTGAATTGCTACCGGTTTTAATCGAAAAAGCAATTGGTTCTTCAGAATTACAACAAGAAAATATTCTGCTTAAAGAACGACTTTCGATGAATTTAAAACGGAAAAATATTATCGGGAAATCTAAAAAAATATTGGAAATCCTTGATTTGATTAAGAAAGTTGCTAATTTGAATATCACCGTTTTAATTGAAGGAGAAACCGGAACCGGTAAAGAATTGGTTGCCCAAATGATTCATGAAAATAGCCTTAGAAGTAAAAATAAATTTGTCCCGATTAATTGTGGGGCAATTCCCGAATCACTATTGGAATCATTACTTTTCGGACATGCAAAAGGCTCTTTTACCGGAGCTACAAATGATAATAAAGGTTTTTTTGAAGAAGCAAATCACGGAACTTTATTTCTTGATGAAATCGCCGAAACATCTGCTTCTTTTCAAATAAAACTTCTTCGCGTTCTTCAAGAAAAAAAGATTAGAAAAGTCGGAGATAATAAAGATATCCCGATTGATGTCAGAATAATTGCCGCCACAAATCGCCATTTAGAAAAAGAAGTTACCGAGAATAATTTTCGAGAAGATCTTTATTATCGATTAAATGTTGTCCGAATTGTTGTCCCGCCACTTCGGGAAAGAGTTGACGACATTCCACTGCTGGCTGTACATTTTCTTCAGAAATTTCTAAAAAACAACAACCTTCCCGAGCATAATTTTTCTCACGAAACAATTGAATTACTTCAAAAAGAAAATTGGCAAGGGAATGTCAGGGAATTGCAAAATGTAGTTGAACATGCAGCAGTAATGTCTTCCGAAAGAATAATAATGCCGGAAGATTTACCGGATTATATCATAAAAAAATCCGATGATTTTAATTTGGGCTCGGATAAATACATTGAAGCAAAAATGAATTTTGAACGCCATTATTTTAAATCATTATTAAAAAAATGTGATGGAAATATCACCAATGCTGCCAAAATATCTAAATTAACACGGCAAAGAATTTACCAAAAGTTGAAAGAATTAAATATCAAATATTAGGAGATAAAATGCATATTGGAATTGTCGGAGCTTCCGGAGAAGTTGGTCGAATGATGATTAGAGTTTTGGAAGAACATAAAATTGGAATTGAAAAATTGAGTTTGTTTGCATCCAAAAGATCAGCCGGTGAAAAAATTAAATTTAATGAAAATGAAATTGTAATTCAAGAATTAACAAAAGATTCTATGATGAAAAAATATGATTATCTCTTGTTTTCCGCAGGAAGTTCGGTTTCCAAAAAATATGCCTCAATTGCTGCTGAACATGGAAATGTCATTATTGATAATTCTTCCGCTTTTCGCAGTTCAGCTGAAATTCCGCTAATTATTCCTGAAATAAACGGCCAGTTGTTACAAAATTATCGCGGGATTATTGCGAATCCGAATTGCTCAACAATCCAAATGCTTCTTGCTTTGAATAAACTTCATCAAAAATATTGTTTGAAAAAAATTGTTGTTTCAACTTATCAAGCTGTTTCCGGAGCAGGTCATTCGGCTTTGGAAGAAATGAAAAATCAAAGGAAAGGTAAATCCGGAAATACTATCTTCCCCAAAAAAATTGATTTGAACGTTATTCCTATAATTGGCGAGATTTTAGAAAACGGTTATTCTTCAGAGGAAATGAAAATGCAAAATGAAACTGTAAAGATTTTTGGTGATCGAAATATTAGAGTCTCAGCAACAACCGTCAGAGTACCGGTAAGTTATGGACATTCAGAATCTATTTTCTGCGAATTCAAAGAAGAAGTATCTTTAGAATCGGTTAAGCAAATTTTACTAAATTCCGACGCGGTTGTCTTTCATGAAAATGAAATAATTACGCCGTTGGATATCGTTAATTCGGATGCAAGTCATGTCTCAAGATTAAGAATTGGTTTTGATAATCATTCAATAAATTTTTGGAATGTCGCAAATAATATTCGGGTTGGAGCAGCCACAAATGCTGTAAGAATTATGGAGAAACATATAAGTCTAAATTAAAACGGGAGGTTTTTATCAAAAGGGTATTTCTATTTATTTTATTGTTTAGTAGTGGATACATTTACGCAACTTACAACACTTTGCCGATTTCAGCAGCGTTGAATTCAGCCAATTCATTATTGTTATTACAGGATTCACCATCAAATCAAAAAATTTGCCCGGCGATTATTTCCAATTCTGTGGAAACTTCTTATCTCGAATTATATTCGGATAAAGATCTTTGTTTCTATTCTTTAGATATTGGAAAACAATTTAAGTTTATGAATTTCGGGCTTGGAATCAGTTCGCTCAATCATCCTATTTACAAAGAAAATACGGCAAATTTCGCAATTTCAAAAAAAATATTAATGATACATTTCGGCACTTCTTTTTCTTATATCTCAACTAAAATAAATTCAAAGGAAGAAAAATCATCATCTCTATCATTTGGGATAAAAACCGAGCAAAACAATTGGGCTTCTCAATTTTCAATAAACAAAATTTCCTTATTGAAATCAGATGATAAAGAGATGGAAATTAACCTTGAAAATTCTTATAAAATTACGAAAAACACGAAAATCAGCGTTGGTCTTTTCAAAGAAAATTCTTTTGATTTTTCTTTTAGGATTGGATTAGCTCAGGAATTTTCGAAATACCTCACCTTAATTTCATCATATCAATATTTGCCGGATAGATTTGGAATGGGCATGACTTTTCATTTGCAAAAAATTTATATAATTTACGGAATAAGAACACATCAAGAATTGGATTTAACCCATGCGTTATCAATCGGTTATAATTTTTAGCCTGGTATTTATTCTAATAGTTGGAGTAAATGATTTTCTTTATTCCAACGAATCTGAAGATGCATTATTTTCTCGGGAAGAAGAAACTTTTCATCAAACAGAATTAGCAGCAATTTTGGAAAAATTGAAAAGTAAACCTTTAGATATTAACAATTCATCGCCAAAAATGTTAAAAAAACTTCCTTGGTTATCTGATAATGATATTGATTTAATCCTGAAATTTAGGGAAAAAGAAACAATCCGAAACAAAAAAACACTGGTTAAAATTGGGATAAACAAAATTACAATTGAGAGGATTCTACCATATATTTCTTTCACAAAACAAAATATTCAAAAAAAATATGAAGATAAATTTAGAGTATCTTATAAAGAAAAAACAGAGGAGATATCTTCTGTGAAATTTTATAACTCTCTAAAATATACTAATAATAAATTTCAACTTGGTTTCATAAATCAGAAAGATGCCGGTGAATCAAATGCCTTAGATTTTTATTCATATTATCTTTATTATCATTCGCCAGAATCTGTTTTAAATAAATTAATCGTTGGAAAATATCGGTTATTCTTCGGGCAAGGGATTTGTTTCGCACCAAAATTAGGAATGTCAAAAAGTTCCGAAGCAACTACAACTCCCTTGAAAAAAGGACGCACAATAGCTCCGTACAACTCTACTTTTGAAATGTGGGATTTGGAAGGAGGAACCTTTATTATAAAGTATAAAAACTTTTCCCTCATTCCTTTTTATTCCAAAACAGGTATTGACGCAAATTTGAAAGATAATCAAATTACTTCTTTCGATTATACCGGTTATCACAAAAATCTCAAGAAAAAAAATTCGGTTGTAAACCAAAATATAGGAACAATTCTTAATTTTTCTAAAAAAAATATTGAGTGTGGATTTCTAATTAATTCAGAAAATTTTGATCATAATTTTAAGAATACAAATTATGAAAAAAATAACTTATATCTTTCCAATCAGATTAAATTACATTTTAAAAATTACCGATTTTCATCAGAAATATCTTTTGTAAATTCCAAAAAAGCAGGTATTCTTATAGGAAAATATACAGAAGAAAAATATTCTAATTTGATACTATTTAGAAATTATGATAAAAATTTTCCGAGCTGGCACGGTCATCCTTTTGCGGCTCAATCAACAAATTTTGGCAATGAAAGAGGTTTATATTATGGCTTTTCATATTTTCCCGACCGAGTTGTTAAATTTGATTTTTATTCTGATTTGTGGAAATTTCCTAATTCTCGATATTTAGAAAAACTTCCCACTTTTGGTTCTGAAATTTTTGGTAAATTGACAATTCTGAAAAAAGTAAATATAATTGATTTTACCTTCCAAAGAAAATTACGAGAGAAAAAATCTACGCTGGATGAGATTTCTAAAATACGTGATATTAATCGAAATTTGTACCGAATAAATCTTATCAAAAAATTAGGAAAATCTTGTAATTGGAAAAACAGAATTGAATATGTCAGTGAAGAAATTGCGGATGAAAAGAAATATAAATCAGGGTTCTTGGCTTATCAGCAACTTGAATTTAAAAGAAAACAAGCATCAGCAAATTTTAGAATTACGGCTACCCACGGGAGTGTTTTGCATTATGTTTATGAAAATAATGTCAGCGGAATTATGCAAAATCGCATTTGTCGAGGAGATAATTTATTTGCCTTTATGCTTTTGAAAACAAGAATACAAAATTTCTATCTTCAAATTAAAATCGGAGGTTCTTTAGTTGATCAAAGTAGTATGGAAAGTTATTTTTTCGTGAAAAGACAATTTTAAATTTCCCTTCGAGAAAAACTTATCACTTATGTGACAAGTCAACTCGGGAATTTTTTTAGAAGTAACGTTTTGTTTCTGAATTTTTTACCGTTCCATCTAATTCAATGTAAGATTTTAACGGACTGGAATTAATTTTAGGAATCAATACTTCTTCAATTTGGAAAAATCCTACTGTGGATTCCATTAAAATATCAATTTTGACCGGCTTTTCCTCACCTTTTGAAATGGTTACTTTTAGGATAGAATCGGCAGAATATTTATGAATATCGCCTCTCTGCGGATGATTTCCAATTAGAATGGGAATTCTGGCTCTACCTTTTTGCATATCACAACCGTCACCAAGTAAAATTAAACCGGCTTCGAGAGAATTTATTTTGATTGTACCCATATGTCCTAAAATACCTTCACTTATCAACGAACGCAAAATAGTTTGTTTCTCCAAATTTTTGGGATAAAATTTTTTCAAAATTCTGTCTATAATAGGTAATGACAAAAGTAACGATGAAAATTCATGTTTATCTCTACTTACTGACATTCCTAAATCATGCAACAAAGCTGCAATAATTACACCGGAAAGACTATCTTCGGTAGTTCCGACTTCTTCTTTTTCCAAACTGAATTTTATTCCTGCATCATGAAGCAAAATGAATATTCTGATAGCATTTAAAGCTGCCTGCCTCATATGGACAGGTCCATGATCATTATATCCGAGACGTTTTATCGAAACTGTGTTTGCATATTCTTGCAGATAATGGATTTCTTTATCTTTAAAAATATATTCACATATTTCTTTCGCTTTTCCAAATAATAATGCGAGAATTTTTTGTTCGATTTTAGATTCTTTTGATGATTTCAAATTTTCCTCCTTATATTTCTAAATTTACCTAACTTATATAAGCTAATCCAGTCAAGAGAAAATCAAAATAGAAATTTTATTCAATATGATTTTTTAAGAAATTTTGCATAATTGCCTACTTCTCATTAAATCAAAAAATCTAATTTTATCTTAGAGTTAGCTTAAAATTGTTGCGGGAATTGTTCAGAATCATCAAAACAAAGTATTGAAATATATCATTATGATATGGAAAGTTATGATTAAATACAATTATTTAAAGAATAATGTCGATAAATTGAAATATTAGCCCTAAATTATTGGAACAAACATTGCTTTAATAAAAATTAAAACTTTGGAGGTTTATTATGAAAAAGAAAATAGTTTTAATGATAATAATTGCAGCATTTTTCTCAATGATGTTTGCAGAAAAAACCGTTAGGGTAAAAGTAAAAACGGATAAAAAAGAAAATCAGATTAAGCAATCCGCTTATATGGGGGTTTATACAAAGTCACTTTCAATGGCTTTTGCAAGAGCTCAAAATTATCCGTACAATTATGGTATTGTTATTTCCGGTGTTGTTAAAAATTCGCCGGCAGCAAAACAAGGACTTTTTAAAAATGATATAATTATTTCCATAGATAGCCTAAATGTTATTGATGATCAACGATTTACGGAAATAATTAGACGACATTACAGTGGCGATAAATCTGTATTCAGTATTTTTAGAAATGGTAAAATAATAAATATGGACTTTGTTTATGGAAGCAGAAAAACTGCTGAAGCAAAACTTTTTATTGAAAAAAATGATTCTTCCGAAAAAGGTTTATATAGGAGACATGAAGTTTATGTGGGAAGTGGCAATTTTTATTGGAATCCAACCTATGCAAAAATGAAGAATTTAACGGATATTGATGACTTACTTACCGGATTACAATTTAATTCTATAGATGATTCAGGGATTTTAATGAATGGTTTTACTGCTGAAGGTAAAGTAGGAAGAAATATCTTTTTAGGATTTACCGGACAATGGTATAAAAAACAAGGTTCAATAAATGTTCAAAGAGTTTTTTATGATGAAAATGGTGCAGTTACAGCTAATTTTAAAAGAGATTATTCCTTAAATATTAAATTTATTGGAGCCAGTTTAGTCAAAAAAATCGGAATTTCCAGACGATTTGTTACCGGATTCGGATTGGATTTTGGTGGTGGGAAATCTACAATTATGATTACCGAAAAATATCACGATGACAATATTGATAATCCTCAAATTGATTGGTCAAATTTGAATGATGAATATTCAAATGCCTTCAGCCATGAAAATCATTTAACTGTTAAACAAACGAGTTGGATCGTTCATCCTAAAATTTCTCTGGAATATAAGATTTTGAGCTGGTTAGGAATTAAATCAGAAGTAGGATATTTAAAAGGTTATAGTTCAAATGGCTGGGAAACAAAATTAAACGGTAGCAAAATTGAAATTAGCAATAATCCTGATTCAAAAATGGACGGTCCGACATATTCAATTGGCTTAACTTTTGGTGGTTAATGTTTTTCTCCTAAAAAATACATAGCACATCTACGCAGGAACAGAGCAGATTTAATGCTCTGTTTTTTTTATGATAAAATATAAACCTGGTAATGCAACAATGACGTTGTTTATGAAAAATATAATTAATGAAACCGATACCGCTGTTTCCGCAGAAATTCCATATTTAGGATAAATATTCATCGCAAAGCTTTCACGTAATCCTAAACCGGAAATAGTTATTGGAATTAAATTTGAGCCTAAAACGATAAATGAAGCCATCATATTTTTTATAAATGTTATTTTTCCAAAGAAATTTAAAAGTAAATAATATTGATAAATTGCGATTAATTTTTGAACTATTTGTAGGAAAATCGTTGTTGATATTTTGCTTTTATATTGTTCAAAATAGGCAACATGGCTATCCTTAGAATAGAATCTTTTTAAAAAAGGAATTAGGAATGGGAAAATGAAAAATATTACTAATATGATTAATCCGTAAATTCTTGAAAATTCATCAAAATAATAATATAAGCCAATTAAAAAAGATAATAAATTAACCCAAGTAAGAATGAATTTTTCAAAAGCTACCGATAAAAACGAGTCCTTTTTGCTGTTATTTAAAAAGAAAGCTTTCCCAAAAGTTGCATAACCACCCGGAAGTGCAAATTTCAGAGCATTTCCAATAAAAAAAGTCTTTATTATCTCCGATTTGTTTGTTCTGTATTTTTTATTTAATTTAAGAAAATGATACCAATTTAAAAGTTGAAATCCGGATTTTATTAACATCCAAAAAAATAAATATATTATTAGTGAAATTGGAATTTTCTCCAAATTTCCGACTATCTCCTGAAGATGTATTTTCTTCAAAATAAAATAAAGAATTATTATGGATGAAAAAATTTGCAATCCCCAACGTAATTTTTTCTTATTTATTTCCATTGCCATTTTTTCCCGAAATTCCCAATAATAGAATAAAAAATCATCCAATAAGGATGGATAATAACAAAAATATATTCGCTCAATTTAAATTTTTCTTTGTGAATGTAAATAAAAGAGCTCCATAAAAACCATGCTGAAAAAATATAACTTAGAATTGGTAAAATCTCTGTTGTTGATTTAATTGGAAGATAGATGTAAAAAATAAATATTAGGATTGATAAGAGTTTATATCCTAAACTCGATTGATGAAGTTTTCCATATCTTCGCTTTTGTTGTTGGCGATATTTTTCACCGGATACCGGAAAGGTTTTTACCGGTGCTTCAGCATTGTACTTAATTTTATAACCTGATTTTTTTACCAAATTTAGCATCATTTTATCATCACCGGAAGAAATCCCTTTGATTTTTTCATAACCGCCAATTTTGGAAAAGACAGCTCGTTTTAAGGCAAAATTTCTCCCAACACAACTAAAAGGAACTCCTAATCCAATTGTAGATGAGAAAATTAAAGCCGGAACTTTCTGAGCGAAATTTGTATAAGAATTTTTATTTATTTCAGGTGAATAACCTACAACCATTGCCGTATTCTCATAAAAATAATTGTTATAAGAATTAAGCCAATTTTTATCTACTTCACAGTCGGCATCGGTAAAAATTAAAATCTCATTTTTCGCGATAGATGTCGCTGTTTTGAGTCCATTTAATTTACCATGAAAATCATTATTTTCTTCTTTTACTTTGACGGGAATTAGGTTTTCCATTTTAAAATTTTTAATAATCTCCCAAGATTTATCTGTAGAGAAATCATCGGCGATAATAACTTCATAATGTGATTTCGGATAATCAATATTTTGAAGAGATTCTAAAAGCCTGATTAAATTATCTTCTTCATTTTTACATGAAATAATTATGGAATAAGTGTATTTTATTCCTTCATTTTTTGGGAAATTCCGCAGGATTCCAATTCCCAGTAGTATAAAAAACAATGAAAAAATATAAATAATCATTTATAAACAGAAAGAATAGCTTAAAAATTCTTCAATTAAATCATTATTAGAATGTTCATATTTTATTCCAATTTTAAGACTGTGATGTTTTTTTATATGAAACAGATACGATGAATCAATATGGAAAGTATCGGTAATTTTCCCTTCTAACCAATTGGCTGTATTTTTTGGACGTGATTCGTAATTTATCGAAAAATCATTACCTAAACTTCCCTGTCTTGTATATTTTGAAAATAGTCGAAATCTTCCGGAAAAGATTTTTTGTTTGAATAAAAATGAATACTGAATAAGATTACTGCCGTCGGTAAAACCAAGTCCAACTCCATCATTTGAGAATTTATCAATTAAGTCTTTGTGAGTATAAACCCAAGGTCTCACTGCGGTAAATTGGAAAGTTAGCGAGTTTTCTTCTTTTTCATTTAAAAAATATTTTAGTCCGGATTGGAAAGCATATTTGTTTCCCCACCAATTTGAGAATATTTCCGATTTTCGTAATTCATCAAGATTGAAATTAAAATATATTTTAGCATTTGAAAAAAGGATTTTTTCGCCTCCTAAAAAAATCATAACATTGTCTCTATCATTCAAATTGTGTTCCAAATTTCTCCAAAAAATATGAGGCAAAAAATAGTTGATTTCGGGAGAACGATTTCCATAAACTATTTCTTCACCGGCAAAAATATGATTGGTTTCATTCTGCCATTCAAGCATATGAAGAGCTAAAAATTTGTTTTCATAAGTTTTATAATAATAATTTGTATCAACACTATCGGCGATTAGCTCGCAATGTAATAAGGACAGTCTCCAATTTTTATAATTGAACGTTGTTGAAAAATAACCATAATCATTTGTATTATTGCTTAGAATTACGCTTCCGCCAATATTCTCTCCAATGTTAAATTTTCCTCTCCCTAATTCTAAATTTGCGATTTTGGTATGATATTTCAGAAATCCTTGAATTCTATCAACGTAAATATTTGAATCAACCGAGGGAGTATATTTATAAAATCCATTTAAAAGTTCTGTATTATTTAGTGCATAATCTTTGTTCCCACTGATATGTCCAGCCCACCAATTTGCATAAAAAGTAAGATTTTTTTGATAATTCCCGTAAAATCTAAAACCTTTATATACGTAATAATATGAGCTGTCTTTTTTCCCTGAAACATAATCAAAACCACCTAGAATGTTTCCGCGAAAATTAAAATTGTGTTTTGGATCTCTAAAGTTGATGAAATTTATACTCTGATTTTTTCCTAAAGATTCTTTAAGGTATGATTTAACATTATTTAATGATTGTAATGAAAAATAATTATCTCCGGTTATTTTATGTAATGAATCAGGATAAACATTGCTCCCGATTAGAACTTTGCTTTTCTCAGAAGATAGAACATTTTTTTCGAAAGAAATAGCAAATAAAGATTGAGCCAAAATCACGATCAGCATTATTAGTAGTTTATTTTTCATTAACAACTCCGATTTTTTTGTACAAATTTTCATAAGCAATGATTTTAAGCAAGTTCTGTTTTATTTTTTTTGAAAAATTTTCTGAATTATATTGCCATTTTTGTTATCAAGTTAATTTTTGTATAAAACAGGATATTGAGAGGAAATCATGAGAAAAAGATTAAGTACAAGTACTTACACATTTAGAGATATCATTCAAGAAAATGGAATGTATGTTGATAAAACAAAAGATTTATATCGATTGGTATCGAGATTAAAAGGTCAA
>Ga0256842_1001071_pt1 | contig 22779 bp, 20 predicted proteins | sample 4559240metaG_FD_185973 | JGI IMG/M metagenome (GOLD analysis project Ga0256842, IMG submission 185973) | Hydrothermal vent microbial communities from Guaymas Basin, Mexico - 4559-240 | ecosystem: Environmental > Aquatic > Marine > Hydrothermal vents | place: Mexico: Guaymas Basin | collected... | reverse complement strand
GGATTTGCCTGCATTGGGAAAACCCACAAGTCCCACATCCGCTATGAGTTTAAGTTCCAAAATAAGCCATCTTTCCTCTCCGGGAGTGCCAGGAGTAGCAATTCTTGGAGCCTGCCTTGTGGGAGTGGCAAACCTTGCGTTGCCTTTACCTCCTCTACCTCCCTTTGCCACAACAATCTTTTGCCCTGGCCTAACCAGATCTCCAAGCACTTCTCCTGTCTCTGCGTCCTTTACAATAGTTCCCACAGGCACTTTAAGAATTAAGTCCTCTCCGTCTCTGCCCTTCATCTTTTTTCCCATACCGGGCTTTCCATTCTCTGCCCTGAAGTGCACCTGGTGATAGAAGTCATAAAGAGTATGAATCTGGGGATCAGCAACCAGGATCACATCCCCACCATCTCCACCATCTCCTCCATCAGGCCCTCCCTTGGGAACAAACTTCTCCCTTCTAAAACTTACACAACCTGCCCCGCCATTGCCCGCCTTCACATATATCTTTGCCTGATCTACAAAACGCGCCATGGCTAAGAACTCTTTTTTGTATCTTTAAAATAGTTTTTAAAAAGATTAATAAGACTATTGGTGGAAAACCTGGAAGGATCTACTTCCAGGTTTTCAAAAGGAATCTCTGCTCGTGCCTTCTCTCTATGTCCTCCAGCAAGGCCCAAATTTTTAAAAACCCTTGTAGCAAGCTTTCCTGCATCCTTTCTGTATCCATCACATCTTATAATAATTACAAGCTTTTTTTTGTACTCTCCTCCAACAAAAACCCAGGAAGTCTCATACACCTTGTTTAAAAAGTCTGCTATAAGTACAAGCACATCTGAATTTGAAACTTTCCCCACATACACAAAAACCCTTTTTTTCTTGAATTTAAGCTGATTTAAAGCTACCTTAAAATATTTAAGTTCAGATCTTCTTAAATCCGATGACTCTATTTTAGCAAGAAGGTGCTTATTCATGTATTTGTAAAGTTTCTGAAAGGCGAGCACATCCTGAAGCTGGGCGCTCTTTTCAAAATTGTCAGTATCAGTTTTTATGGCGTATACCAGCGCTGTAGCAAGATAAACAGAAGGCTTTATTTTCAGCACCCTTAAATATTCAGAAAGTATGGTGGCAGTAGCCCCATACTCAGGCCTTATATCCACAAAATCTGCCTCCCAACCCTCTGTCTCAGGATGGTGATCTATTACAGCAGTAAAATGAATATCTTTAAATTCTTCCCTATGAAGGGGTTGACTATCCACCAGAATAAATTTGTTATACTCTTCAAGCAAATCTCTCCTATACTTCTGAAGAGGAATTTTTAAACTTTTTACCATTACCTGATTATTTAAGCGGCTTATTTCATTTACATTTGAAATAGTGATTTTTTCCACTTTTTTCTGAAGAATCCTTTTTACAGCAAGAGCACTTGCCAGAGAGTCAGGATCTGCCCAGATTAAAATCAATACTCTGTCAGCCTTTTCAAAAAGGCTCAAAAAATAATTAACTCGCTCTTTATTTGAACGAAATTTAATTTTCTTTGAATTTCGTGAATTTTTGGATTCACTCATGTTTCAAAGACCTTAATGATAAAAGAGCCTAAGCATTTTTTATTTTTTCTAAATATTCTTGCTCTATCTTTTTTAAAAGACTTGCAGGAAGTTCTATAGGAAGAAAATACTTTTCTGGATATAAATAGTCTTCTCCACTTTCATCTATTATTCTTACATACCCCGGGATCTCTTTTTCTTTTATCACAGGATAAATTTTCCATTTTTCTAATGAAACTTCATAGCCTTTGTTATCAATACAAATTAAAAATTTAAACATCTTTTAATACCTTCAAAATGCGCTTAATTTTAAATTCCTTTTTACCTATCCCATGTGCTTCATACCAATGAAGTTCAGCTAAACAAATTACCCCATTTGCTAATTTTATTTTAGCAATGCCTTTTAGTTTTCGCCATCGTCCTTTTCCATAAGTTTTTTCCAACCTTTTTATTTCACGGATAGATTTCCCAATAGCTATTGTTTTTTTGTTTGTAATTTTGCTTAATATTTCAAAATCAATAAAGAGCTACCTCTTTAATTTCTTCTAAATAGTTTTTTAAATTATAATGCAGATGTTCCTCCAAGTCAATTTCCTCTTCTCCTCTCAGCCAGGAAAGAACTGCCCTGTTTCCAAGCAGGATCTCTATAGGCATTTTCTCGTATTCAAACTCATAGGGCGGAGGTAAAAACTTAAACTCCTCAAACAGCGTGGCAACGAGTTTAATAAGTCTTAGAGCAAACTTAACAGGTCTAAACTTTTCAGGCTTAAGCAAATGAATTTGAAAGCCATAGCACCTCTTTCCCTGCCATTTATCAAAGGTGGGTTCAAAGGCAACAGGCCTTAAAATTACTCCTTCTTCAAGCCCTTCTTTTTTTATAATTTCCCAAAGCTGCTTTAGCTCAATGTAAGGTGCACCAAAGAGAAGAAAGGGCAAAGTGGTTCCTCTCCCCTCAGAAAGATTTGTGCCTTCAAGTAGTACAAGCCCGGGATAGGTAAGGCAACACTTCCAGTGAGGTAAATTTGGTGAAGGAAAAATCCAGTCTCTCCCAAGCTCAGGCCACAGAAAAGTCTTTTGATATCCTTCAAGAGGCACCACCTTTAACTCAAGCTCAGGGAATCTCCTTTTTTTAAAGAGAAGAGCAAGCTCTCCTATGGTGAGACCATGTCTCAGAGGAAGACTTTCAAGGCCAACAAAGGAAAAAAATTCCTCTTCCAGCATAGGGCCTTCAACCTCACCACCTATGGGGTTTGGCCTATCAAGCACAATCACCTCTTTTCCAAACTTCTCACACTCCTTCATAAGCAAAAACAAAGTCCACATATAGGTGTAAACCCTGCATCCCACATCCTGAAGATCCACAAAAACCACATCTACCTCATCAAGGACATCCTGAGAAGGTACAAGCCTTTCTCCGTAAAGACTGATCACAGGAACCCTGGTAAAAGGCTCTACTTCGTCTGCTGAACCTATCATATTGGCCTGTTTTTCGGAAAAAAGCCCGTGCTGTGGAGAAAAAAGAAACTTCAAGTTCTTTCCAAAATGCTCTTTAAAAAGAAGATAAGTCGGAATAAAAGTAAAGTTTACAGAGGCCTGATTGCAGAGAAGTGCAATGGATGCTCCTTTAAACTTCTGCCACTCTTTTTTAAAAAAAGCCTCAACCCCAAGAGTAATCATAGTTTTATTTTGTAAAATTTACTTTTGTAAACTTAAGACTTTCAATATAAGCCTTTATACCCCGATAAATTCCTTCTGCAATTTTATCAAGATATCTGGAGGATTTAAGTCTCCTTGCTTCAATAGGATTGGAGATGAAAGAAGCCTCAACAAGGATAGCTGGCATACGGGTGCCCACGAGTACAAGAAAAGGTGCGCATTTCACTCCTCTGTTTTCCACCCCAGCGTAATAGCGGGACAAAGTGCGCACAAGTTCACTCTGAACTTTTTTAGCCAGGATTTTTGACTCACTAAGTTTTGTATTGGCAAGAACAGCTTTCACAAGATCCTGGAGATCACTCAGAGACTTATTAGAAGCTTCGTTTTCAAGAGCTGCCACTCTCATGGCCTCAGGGTCTGTAGTAAAATTTAAGTAATAAGTCTCCACGCCCCTTGCCTTCCTGTCTGGAGAGGCGTTAAGATGAATGGAAATGAAAAGGTCTGCTCTCCTGCTGTTTGCAATAGCCGGCCTCCTGAGAAGTGGAATAAAAACATCTCTTGTCCTGGTAAGATAAACTTTAACTTTTAGTCTTTTTTCAAGTTTGTCTTTGAGTAGCCTGGCAATTTTTAAAACCACACTTTTTTCTTTCAGTCCATTTGGCCCTATGGCACCTGGGTCCTTCCCTCCATGGCCTGGATCTATTACTATAGTTCTTACCCCCAATCCAAATTGCCTGGCCAGATTAAGATAATTGGGCCTTTCTTCTTTTTTCTGGTGTATTTTCCCAATAAGATCCAGAACAAGCTGGGAAGTGTAAGGAAGCTTAAAAATTTTATAATGAGTTAAACTGGAGAGATCCAGCACCACCCTTACTGTATCTGCATCAAATTGTCCCACTCGTATGCGCTGAAGATGTGCCTTTTTGATCTCAATTTGAGCAGGAATCTGTTTGGAAAGTATTGCCGGAGAAATGTCTATATAAATTCTTGGAGGCCTTTTTGGGGTAGCTTTTAATACATTGGCACTATAAGTAAAATTCCCAGCTACTTTTATAATTATTCTGGTATAATCTTCTCCAGTAACAGGCTCAATACTTATTACTTTGCTGAGCTTTTGTTGAAAACTTTTTTGGGGTTCCCTTTTGTCTTCAAGGCTTAGCAACCACCTGCTCTCAGGATAATGAGCCTTAAACTCCTGAAGCAAAATCTGAGCTCCGGCCTCATTTTTTAAAACTTTTTTATAAATAAGAAACAACTTGTAATATGCTTCCTCAGCCTCTTCTGTTTCTGGATAGCGTTGAATAAGGGCTTTATATTTCTCAATAGCCCTTTCTAAATACGCCCTGCTCTTACTTATGGAAAATAAACGATAGTAAATTTCCGCAGTCCTTAACAAAGCACAGGAAGCAATCGGGCTACTGGGATACAGAAGATAAAGCCTTCTGTAATCATTTAAAAGCTCTATCCACTCCTTAAGCCCTGCTTCTTTGTTTTTTAGAAGTGCTGCATATTTTTCTTCTATTTGAGAAAAAATTTTTTCTGCCTCTGTTTTCGGTTGAACATTGGCTTTGGGAATTTGAGAAGTTTTATTAATCTCTGGATAACCTTTCAAAAATACGATTTTTTTAGAAATAACAATCTTCTGGCCTGGCCTAACCCTGCTACTTTTAAGCCCGTTAAGCTTTTTTAAAAACTCAACAGAGGCGTGATACTTCCTGGCAATACTCCCAAGGCTTTCTCCCCTTTTTACCAGGTGATAATAAATTACCTCCTTTACCCCTTTCTTCTCCCTCTCCTCCACATAAACCTTTGGCCTTACTACCTTATAGCCTACTATCAGCCTCTGCCCCACATATATAGTGCTGCTCTTTAACCTGTTCCACCTCTTTAATGCACTTACATTTACTCCATACCTCTTTGCTATCAAACTTAAACTCTCTCCCTTCTTCACCACATGATATATGGGCTTTGTTATCTCACCAATTACACCTGAAGAAACAACTTTTCCTTTAGAATTGTTTGTTTTGGATACTATCTTTTTTGTCTTAGACTCTGTTTTTCGTGGCTGTCTGGATTTTTTTAAATAAATTTTTTTCCTGTAAAGAACTAATCTCTGGCCTGCGTATATTTTTGAACTTTTCAAATGATTAAGTTTTTTGAGATAGTTTATTGAAACTCCATATTTCCTGGCTATAACAGCAAGGCTTTCTCCCCTTTTTACCAGGTGATAATAAATTACCTCCTTTACCCCTTTCTTCTCCCTCTCCTCCACATAAACCTTTGGCCTTACTACCCTGTATCCTACTATCAGCCTCTGCCCCACATATATAGTGCTGCTCTTTAACCTGTTCCACCTCTTTAATGCACTTACACTTACCCCATACCTCTTTGCTATCAAACTTAAACTCTCTCCCCTCCTCACCACATGATATATTGGCTCTTTTCTGGACTTAAGAAAGGAAGGGGTCTCTATACTGAAAGTAAAAGAAACATTTAAAACAAATAAAGCGACAAAAAATAGAATTATCCCTACTTTTTTGGAAATAGCTTGGAAATTCATTTTAAGAAAGGAGCCTCTCTTTAGCCTTCCACAAAAAGTTCAAGGCTTCAATAGGAGTCATTTCTTCAAGTTTAAGCCTTTTTATCTCTTCTATCAAGGGGTGCTGGGAAGAAAAAATAGGAAGTTGAAAAATTTTCTTCTTGTCAGAAGTCTTTATCTCAGAATTCTTTTTAAAGGATTGTTTCTCAAGTTTCGTCAAAATTTCCTTTGCCCTTGCTATCACTTCCTCTGGAAGGCCTGCTATTCTGGCGACTTCTATTCCATAAGAATCTGCAGTGGCCCCCTCTTCCACTTTATAAAGAAAAATCACTTCTCCCTGCCATTCTTTTACTGCCACATGATAATTTTTGATGCCTTCAAAAAGTTTGGCAAGTTCTGTAAGCTCAAAATAATGGGTGGCAAGCAGGGTAAAGACTTTTCTTTCGTAAAGATACTCTGCAATAGCCCAGGCAAGAGAAAGCCCGTCATAGGTGCTCGTTCCCCTTCCCACCTCATCAAGTACAACAAGGCTTCTTGAAGTAGCATGCTTCAAAATATGGGCACATTCACTCATCTCCACCATAAAGGTGCTTTTCCCTCTTACAAGTTCATCTCCAGCTCCTATCCGGGTAAATATCCTGTCAAACACCTGAAGTCTGGCTGACTTAGCAGGCACAAAACTTCCCATCTGAGCCATAATAACAATAAGGGCTGTTTGCCTGAGATAGGTGGACTTTCCACCCATATTGGGCCCGGTAATCACAAGCAGCCTCTCGCTATCCCTGGTGAGCTTCACAGAATTCGGCACAAAATTTTCTCTACCCTGAATTTTTTCAAGTACCGGGTGTCTTCCTTCCTCAATAAAAAGCACTGGCTCCTCTGTAAACTCAGGACAGACATATCCTTCTCTTTCAGCCACCTCTGCAAGGGAAAGAAGCACATCAAGAATAGCAACAGCCCTTGCACACCTCTTAAGCTCTGCCTTATAACCTGCAACCTCTTCCCTGAGGCTCACAAAAAATTCATACTCAAGAAGCTTTATCCTCTCCTCCGCATTTAAAATCTTTGTTTCAAGCTCCTTTAGTTCTGGAGTAATAAAACGCTCCACATTGGTAAGAGTTTGCTTTCTTTCAAAATACTCTGGCACCCTGTCTTTATAGGACTTTGAAACTTCAAAGTAATACCCAAAAACCTTGTTATACCCTATTCTCAAAGTGGGAATGCCTGTTTTTTCTCTTTCCCTTTTCTCAAGCTCAGAGAGATAAAGTACAGAATTTTCCTTAAGATCCCTCAATTCGTCAAGCTCAGGGATTACTCCCTTCCTTACTATTCCTCCTTCTTTAAGTGTGTGGGGAGGATTTTCTTCAAGCACTTCTTCAAGCCTCTGATAAAGGCTCTCAGAGACTTCAATTCCCTGGCACACCTCCTTTAAAGCCTGCGGCGCATAGGGATCCTTAACCCTTTCCTCAAGAAGCGCCTTAAGTCCGGGAATGAGCTTCAAGGAATCCCTCAGCAAAGCAAGTTCTTTGGGATTGGCAAGCCTTAAAGCACATCTTATGGCAAGCCTCTCAAGATCCCCTATTTTTCTCAAAATTTCTTTAAGTCTTTCTCTCAATCCCTGCTCTTCAAGAAGATAGGAAATTGCCTTGTGCCTCTCTCTTATTTGGGCTACATCCTGAAGGGGATAGAGTATCCAGTCTTTAAGGAGCCTTCCGCCCATTGGTGTAAGGGTGTGATCAAGCACCCAGTAAAGGGAATACTTTTCTGTGTTATCCCAGCGGTTTCTGATAAGCTCAAGATTCCTCTTGGTATTTTCGTCCAGGTAAAGAAAGCCTTGAGGAAAATAAAATTCTGGCTCCTCAATTCTCTCTAAGGCATCTGGCTGGTGCCTCTTTACATACTCAAGGACAGCAGATACTGCCCTTAATCCCTCTTCAAAGCCCTGCTCTCTTTTCTCTTTAAGTTTTTCTTTTATTTTGAAATAGCTCTTATCTACCAGGCTGATTCTAAGTAAAGGGAGATGTTGCTTAAGTTCTTTTAATCCTTCCTCTTCTTCCTGCTCTTTTGCAATGAGAATCTCCCTCGGTTCCCTCTTTATAAGTTCTGAAAGGAACTGATCCCTTCCTATTTCAGTGAAAATAAACTCCCCGCAGGAGAGTTCAAGGAAGGCAAGCCCTGCCTTCTTTCCAAGATAAAGGGCCGCAAGATAATTCTTCTCTTTTGAAACCAAGCTTTCAAAGTCAACTACAAGCCCGGGAGTGATTATTCTTACCACTTCTCTTTTTACAAGCCCTTTGGCAGTAGCAGGATCTTCCACCTGCTCACAGATAGCCACCTTGAAGCCCATTTTAACCAGCTTCTGGATGTAAAAATTGCTTTTCTCTACAGGCACCCCGCACATGGGAGCAGTTAATCCCTTGCCTGCTTCCCTCTTGGTAAGAACTAAGCCAAGAAGTGGAGCCACTGTCTCTGCGTCCTCAAAAAACATCTCAAAAAAGTCCCCCAGCCTGAAAAACAAAATGGCATCAGGGTACTTCTCCTTTATCTCAAAATATTGCTTAAACATGGGGGTAATTTTTTGCTTGGGAGTGCCCTTCATAGCTAAAGGTAAAGTCCTTCTTTTTTTATGTATGCTTCAACTTCCGGTACAACCAGGTATTTTATAGACTTTTTTTCTTTCACAAGCCTTCTTATCATGGAAGAAGATATGCCCAGTGGTGTATTTTCAAAAAAGAAAAATGCTTTTGCCTTTTCCCCAAAGAGCTTTCCTGCCCGCAGTTCAAAATCTTCGGGCTTTAAAGGTCCTTCCCTTTTCATTAACACGATAAAGTTTGCCCAGTCTGGAAGCTCTCTCCACCTCCACCAGGTATGAATGGAAAAAAAGGCATCCGGGCCCATGATAAAGAAAAGCTCGGTTTGGGGATAAAGTATTTTTAATTTTTTCAGGGTGTTAAGGGTATAAGAGGGCTTTTCCTCTTTTTCCAGATCAAGGGCAAAAAAATAAGGATTTCCTTTTATGCTCAAATTTACCATATACCAGCGATGATTGAAAGGGGAGTAGCTACCTTCCTTTTTATGAGGAGGAAATCCCGCAGGGATAAAAACTACTTTATCAAGAGAAAAAGCTTCTCTTATTTCTTCAGCAACTCTCAGGTGGGCAAGGTGAGGAGGATCAAAAGTCCCTCCCAGAATTCCCAGTCTTTTAAGTCCTGATCTGTCCATTTCCAAAGACAATGAATTTGGTGGTGGTCAGTTCTTCAAGCCCCATGGGGCCGTAGGCATGAATTTTAGAAGTGGAAATGCCTATTTCTGCCCCTAAGCCAAGCTCTCCTCCATCGTTAAACCTGGTTGAGGCATTTACCATTACCACGCTTGCATCAACCTCATTTAAAAATTTCATAGCCCTTTCATAATTTTCAGTTACAATAGCTTCTGTATGATTGCTTCCATACTTTGCTATGTGAGAAAGTGCCTCCTCCATGCCGGAGACTACTTTTACAGCAAGTATTAAATCCAGATATTCTGCATCCCAGTCTTCTTCTGTAGCCTGTTTTGCCCATGGAACGAGCTCAAGGGTCTTGCTACAGCCCCTTATTTCTACACCAAGCTTTTTATATTCCTCGGCAAGCTCTGGCAAAAATTTTTCTGCTATGGCTTCGTGAATAAGCAAAGTCTCCATAGCATTGCATACACCTGGCCTCTGGCACTTGGCATTAATAGCAATATTTTTTGCTTTCTCAAGGTCAGCAAATTTATCCACATACACATGACATACCCCTTTGTAGTGCTTTATCACAGGCATTCTTGCCTTTTCTGTAACAAACCGGATAAGGCCCTCTCCTCCTCTGGGGATTACAAGGTCAATATACTCTTCAAGCTCAAGCATGTATTCAACAAGCTTTCTGTCTGGCACTGGCACCACCTGCACTGCAGAAGTGGGCACATCAAATTCCTCAAGTGCCTGATGGAAAATCTCAGCCAGGGCAAGATTTGAATTCAGTGCTTCCTTTCCACCCCTCAGGATTACAGCATTACCACTTTTAAAACAAAGGCCAGCTGCATCTATGGTAACATTGGGTCTGCTTTCATAGATCATGGCTATTACCCCAAGGGGGATCCGCATCCTGCCAACAAGGAGGCCATTTGGCCTCTTCCACATCTTCACCACTTCTCCCACCGGATCAGGAAAACTCGCTACTTCCTCAAGGCCCTTTGCCATGGCTTCTATCACCTTGTCAGAAAGAGTAAGCCTGTCAATAAAGGCTGCTGGATAGCCCTTTTCCCTGGCAAGGGTAATATCCTTCTCATTTACCTTCTTAATCTCTTCCTTTTTTGTCCTCAGAAGCTCGGCAACACGTTTTAAAACCCCGTTTTTTGTAGTGGTAGAAAGAGTAGCAACCTTCCGCGAAGCCTCTTTTGCATTTTTTGCAATTTCTAAAATTATTTCTTTAAGCTCTTTGTCTGCCATTTTTGCCTCCCTCTAACTAACTTTTACAATAATTATAACATCAAAAAAGCCTTTGAAAATCCGAAGTTTTTGGTATAGTTAAAAATCAACACCCAAAATTAAAATTCAGCGATGAAAGAATTAGATAGATTAATTAAGCTTTACCAGCGGGAACCCATTCCTTTTCCGCAATTGGGAAAAGAAATCCTTGAAACACTCCTTATGAAGACTGAAAGAGAATTTTTTGAGCTTATAAGTAAACAAGAAATTGCCGGTTTCCTTTTAAAAGTAGCCAATCTTCCCCAATATAGAAAAGAAGCGCCAGAAATTACAGATCTCCGAAAAGCCCTTCTTATTCTTGGTGAAGACTTTGTGAAACTTCTTTTACTGGGCATTATAGCCAAAAAACTTACCAAAACTACTTTTAACGAATTTAATTTCTCCAAATTCTGGGCAAGGGCCCTTGCCAATGCATGTTTTACTCAAAACATTGCAGGTAACAGAGAGGACATTCCTCCCCATCTTTTCATTTCTACTTTTCTTATGGATTTTGGTATCCTTGTTCTCTATTCTCTTTCCCCTGAGGGTTATCTAAAAGTTTTGAAACTTAAAGACTCTGGCAAAAGCACTCTGGAAGCTGAAAAAGAAGTATTTGACACCGACCACCCTACTGTGGGAGGTGAATATTTTGAAAATTGTTGTTTACCAAGAAGATTGGTGCTTACTATTTATCATCACCATATAGACTTCTCCTATCTGCCTGAAGGAATTCCAGAAGATGTATTTGATGACATAAAAAAAATCAGGGTAATAGACACTGGAGTAGGTGCTTATTTTAGTACGGAAAGAGAGTTTAAATATGACGACTATTTGAAATATGCCAGAGAATACTTAAATTTATCCCGGGAGGATGCTGTTTATTTTCTGGAAACTTTACCGTCCGTGGTAAATCCACTATACGAAATTCTTGGATTACAAGAATTTGCCTTAATTCCTTATAGTAAATGGCTTAAACAGCAGGAAGAAAAACTCGTTCAAAAATTAAGACAGTTAGAAAGAGCTGAAAAAGAGGAAACTGATGTCATAGAAAAGTATAAAAAGCAGATAGCCAAGTTAATTAGAGAAAAAGAACTTTTACTTCGGGAAATAAAAACTTTAAAAAATAAAATAACACATAGCAGCATTCTTGACGAACTTACCGGAATTTACAATGAACACTTCTTTTTAAAAAGGCTTCAGGAAGAAATTTTGAGAGCAAAAAGGTATAGACGGATCTTCAGTGCACTTTTAGTAGACATAGAAAAATTTTCAGAAGTTGCAGAAAAATTTGGCACAGAGGAAGAAGAACGGGTTTTAAAAGAGCTTGCAGAAAAGTTTCAAAGAAGTTTGAGGCGGGTAGATATAGTAGCCAAACTAAAAATTCCTGAAAGATTTGGAATAATTCTTCCTGAAACCCCCTCTCAGGGAGCCTGGGTAGTAGCAAGAAGGTTACAGAATCTTATTCAAAATTATTTCTGGGAACGATTTAAAATTAAAAAAGGAGCATTTATTACTATACTTACTTTTGAACCTGCCAAAATAGACCCCAAAAAAGATACACCTGCTCACATTGTCCTGAGGTTTATGGAAGCAGGGATGAAGTTTCTTAGAGAAAAAGGGCAAAAAAATATCGTGGTTTTAAAAATTGACAAAGAAATTGAAAAAGTCTAAGCTCAGGATAGACAAGCTCCTTGTACAAAAAGGCCTCTGTGAAACAAGAGAAAAGGCTCAGGCACTTATCCTTGCAGGGAAAGTCTCAATAAAAGCTCCTTCAGGGGAGCTTAAAAAAGTTTCCAAGCCAGGCACCCAGGTAGAAGAAAGCGTAGAAATCCACATAGAAGAGGATATTCCATATGTCTCAAGAGGTGGGCTCAAACTGGAGGGAGCATTAAAAGTTTTTGAAATTGATCCCAAAGGAAAAATATGCCTTGACATAGGGGCTTCCACCGGGGGTTTTACCCACTGTCTTCTCCTTCATGGAGCAAAAAAAGTTTATGCCTTAGATGTAGGAAAGGGCCAGCTCCATTATAAACTTCGCAACGACCCCCGGGTGGTGGTAATGGAAAAAATAAATGCAAGGTATCTTACTCCAGAAATGTTTGAGGAGCGATTTGATCTTATTACCATTGATGTCTCTTTTATCTCACTTACCAAAATTCTTCCTCCCCTAAAGCCCCTTTTGAAAGACGAAGGCTTTATCCTTGCCCTTATTAAGCCACAATTTGAGCTCACTCCCAAGGAAGTAAAAAAAGGCATTGTAAAAAGTAGTTTTCTTCATAAAAAAGCTGTTGATAAAATCTGGGATTTTTCCCTTGAGCAGGGCTACCAACCCCTTGGAGTTGCAGAAAGCCCTATACTTGGAGCCAAAGGGAATAAAGAATTTTTTATCCTCCTTTCAACTAAGAAATAATCTTGGATTTTAAAGAAAGTGTAATAAAATACTTTCCATATGAACGGCTTTTTTCTTTTTCTAACTATTGTTTGTTATATTACTGGATGGATTGGACTGGGATTTTTTTTCAGAACATTTAAAAATGAGGCTGTTAATCTTTCTCACAAAGTCCTTTTTATTGGTTTGATTTTCCACACCTGCCTTCTTTTAAATACTTTAAAAATTATCCTTACAAAAAAAATTTTTACTTTTTCCTTTTTACTCTACTTTTTCTCATGGGAACTTCTTCTTATTTATTTTTACTTTTACATAAAAAAACTTAAAGTCTATCTTGTGGGCTTTTTTGTGCTCCCCATAATTTTAATTTTTCTGGGTTTTTCCCTTACATCTATAGGTGAAAAAGTTTCTCCTTTTAATAAAAATCTTTATTCTCTCTGGTTTCCTATACACGGCTTTACCTCCCTCATTTCCCATGGATTTCTGATTTTTGGAATGATAGTCTCTCTGCTTTACCTCCTTCAGGAAAGAGAATTAAAAAAGAAAAAACTGGGCTTTCTTTTCAATAGATTACCTTCTCTGAATATTCTTGATCACATGATAGAAAAGTGTCTCTATTATGCCTTTTTATTTCTTACTATTGGAATTATTACAGGTGTGCTGTGGAGTGAGCAGGTATATGGTATTTATTGGCGGTGGTCTGCCAAAGAACTGGCCACTCTTTTTCTCTGGGCTCTTTATGCAGTGTTAATTCACCAGAGAATTCTTATTGGATGGCGAGGGAAAAAAACAGCCTATGCCTTTTTAATAGGCTTTATTATCTGGTTTGGCAGTTTCTTTTTGCTAAATTTTTTAACAAAGGGGTTTCATACGTATGGATAGCAAGTGGGAAATTCTTTGTTTGGGTTTAAACCACAGGACAGCACCTGTAGAGCTTAGAGAAAAACTCAGCTTTAAAGCACTTTCAGTATCCCCGCTTGAGCTTCTTAAAACCTCTCTCCCCTCTGCAAAAGAGCTTTACTTTCTTTCCACATGTAACAGGGTGGAATTTTATCTTGTAGCAGACAGGGATAAACAGAACCTGATTATGGAGGAGTTTGCAAAATTTATAGAAGCTCATACAAAACTTGAATGGAACAAAGTAAAAAAACACTTTTACTTTTTTGCAGGACAGGAGACTATAAAGCACCTCTTTGAAGTGGCCTGTGGACTTGACTCCATGGTAATAGGAGAGCCTCAGATACTTGGCCAGGTAAAAGAGGCTTATAGAGAGGCTTTAAAACATAGAACAAGTGGCCTTGTTTTGAATAAACTGCTTCATCGCACCTTTTTTGTAGCCAAAAGGGTGCGTACAGAAACAGGAATTGGTGGCGGTGCTGTATCCATAAGTTATGCTGCCTATATTCTGGCCAGGAAAATACTGGGAGATCTAAAAGACAAATGCATTTTGCTTGTGGGGGCAGGAGAAATGGCTGAGCTTGCCTGCAATCACTTTAAAAGAGCTGGCATCTCCAAAATTCTTATAGCTAACAGGACTTTGGCAAGAGCAGTTGAGCTTGCAGAGCGCTTCGGTGGGGAAGCCTATTCTCTGGAGGACCTGGAAAATACCCTTATCAAGGCTGACATTGTGATTTCTTCTACAGGTGCCCCGGGCTTTGTGCTCACCAAAAAACTCGTATCCTCCACCCTTAAACCCAGAAAATTCAGGCCCCTTTTTATCATTGACATAGCTGTGCCAAGAGATGTGGAGCCAGAAGTGAATGACCTTGAGAATGTGTTCCTCTATGATATTGACGACTTAAAAACAGTTGTAGAAGAAAATCTTAAAGAAAGGCAAAAAGAAGCCCTCAGGGCCAGAAGAATTATTGAAGAAGAGTTGCTGAAGTTTAAAAAATGGCTAAAAGAGCTTGATCTTCATCCCACAATAAAAACCCTTATGGAAAAAGCAGAAGACTTAAGAAAAAAAGAACTAAACAGGACATTCAAGAGACTCAAAAATCTCTCTCCAGAAGAAAAAGAAGCCCTTGAAGTGCTTACCAGATCCCTTGTGCAAAAACTACTTTATTATCCCATAAGTTTTATGAAAACCAGCCATCACCACGGTGGAAAAGAAGCCATTGAAATAGTAAGAAGAATGTTTCAACTTGATGAATCACCTTATCTTTCATCCACCGCAGAAGAAAAGGATTTAAAAAAAGATTTAAAAGATGTTAAATTTTTAAACTAATTATGTTGTGTTTTGCAGATCTACAGACTCCGTCCAGAATAACTATAAGTATGGTCGCTTCTCAGTAAAAATTAAGAAAATTTTCAAAAAATACCCGGGCAAGGTAAATTTTTAGAAAGGAAGATCTTCATCTATTAAATCTTCAGGAGATGTGGGCTCCTGAGAAGAAGAAAATTCATGAGAAGAAGGCTCTGGAGAAGCTGCAGGAATTTCTTCCTTTACCGTACTTGTATATCCTGAGGAACTTCCTTTTCTATCAAGGATCTGCATATTCACTGCAACCACTTCTGTGACATAGCGGGTTATACCCTGTCTGTCTTCGTACTTGCGAGTGCGAAGCTTTCCTTCAATATAGACTTGAGTTCCTTTGTTTAAATACTCTCCACATATCTCAGCAAGCCTTCCAAAGGCCACAATACGGTGCCACTCGGTAAGGGTCTCCTTTTCCCCGTTTCTCACAATCACTTCATTGGTAGCTATTCTAAAAGAAGCCACAGGACGGCCATCAAGGGTGTATCTTATCTCTGGATCAGCTCCAAGCCTACCAACGAGAATTACCTTGTTCACACTCATAACAATTACAGATTACCCCTCTTTAAAAATTTTGCAATAGTGATGTTTATAGCCTTTCCCATTCAAAAGCAATTATGTTTCTCTCTTTCTTACTGAACTCAACTCCAATAAGATAAATTTCTTTACACTCTTTTAAGTACTTCTCATAATATCCTTTCTCTTTTAGTTGACTAAGTGCCCTTCCCTCTCCCTCATTCTCAACTACCTTGAACTCAAACAAATAACACCTATCATCAAAAAGCACTACCATATCAAGACGCCCTTTGCTCGTTGACTCCTCAACCCTCACATCCACCCCAAGCGCTGCAAAATACGCATACACTACCGACGCATAAAACCCCTCATACCCGCTTAGCTCCGTCTTCCTGTACCACTCCGCCGGTATCTCCGCAAAAAAACTATAAAATGCCTCCTTTAACTTCTCTAAATCCCCCTCCTCAAGAGCATCGTAAACTTTATCCAATCTCTCTTCTTTCTCCACAAGATCTGTAAACTCATTAAGCAGGTAATTATTAAAACTCACTTTCACTTCCAAATTGGGCCAGGAAAGCCGATATTTTAAAATGCCTCTCCTTTTTCTCACGCCTTTTATGGTAAGGTAGCCTGTCTGAAAAAGAAGGGTTTGAGGATAAATTCTATCCACATCAAAGCTCTCCAGAATTTCATCTCCCACTTCCAGATTTTCAAGATTAGGAACAGGCAACCTCTTTTCCTGAATAAGCTTTATAAGAAAACCCGGCGTCCCTGTCTCAAACCAATAGGGACGAAAAAGCCCTGTGTCAAGGCAAAGCAATATGTCAAATGGATTATACACAGGCTCTGAAAGGAAATTATACCCGTTATACCACCTCCTAATTTCCGCTAAATCAAATCCCTCAAGTGCGTTTGCAAACACGCTCTCAAGCTCACTCTGTGTATACCCACAAATAGTACCATATTGAGGATCAAGTGTTATATCTTTTAAGTTGTTAAGCCCGCTAAATATTGAAACCTTGGAAAACTTAGACACTCCTGTAATAAAGACAAACTTTAAATAAAAATCTGCGTCTTTCAGTATTGAGTAAAAATTTTTTAAAGATTCCCTCATTTCTATTGCAGTTTCTCTATCCTCTATATTGTCAAGTATGGGTTTGTCATACTCATCAATTAACACCACCACCTGAGTGTCGTATTTTTGGGCAAGCTTTTTTATCAATTCCCAAAAACGATCCTTTACAAAGCGGTATTTTAAAGAAACTCCGTATTCCTCTGCATGTTCATTAAGAATTATATTCTGAGTTTCAAGAAGCTCCTCTTTTGTTTTATGAACCCCTGCTCCAAAGGAGATATAAATAACAGGATATGTTTTTTCCCAGTCCCAATTTTCGTAAAGATAAAGCCCTTTAAATAGTTCTTTTTTCCCAAGGAATGCCTGCCTTAAAGTGTCAAGAAAAAGGCTTTTCCCAAATCTCCTTGGGCGGGAAAGAAAATAATAGGTTCCGCTTTTAACAAGCTTTTCAACAAATTGCGTCTTATCTACATAATAATAACCTTCCTCTCTAATCTTCTCAAAACTTTGAATTCCAATCGGAAACTTAAGCTTCATTAATTTTTAAATTAATCCTTCACATTAAAATAGTCAACTTTGTTTTTTGAAACATTATTGACATTAAAGATTAAAAGAAGTATTTTTTCAAAAAGGGAAAGTGTTATGGAAATTCTGGAAAAGTTTATTAGAGAACTTAAAGATTCCTGTGCCCCTGAAAACTTAGGGATGATACTTGTTCATGTTGGAATAGTGAGGGGAAGCTCAAAGGATGGAAGCCCTGTTAAGAAAATGAAGGTTGACTTTTCAGAGGAAAAACTTAAAGCTTTGATAAAGAAATACGAAAGAAAGGAAGGAATTTGCGGAATCAGGGTGTGGATAAACAAAGGGCTCCTCAAAGTGGGAGAGCCTATTATGGTGGTGGCCGTAGCCGGAAGGTTTCGCAAGGATGTTCTCCCCTGTTTTGAAGAGCTTATAAATCAGCTCAAGAACAATGTGGTGGAAGAAAAAGAAAAATGAGGGCTGTGCTTGGTTTTGACCTTCACAGGCTTGTTCCCGGAAGAAAGTGCATTATCTGTGGGGTGGAGATTCCCTATGAAAAGGGCTTACTTGGGCACTCAGATGCTGATGTGGGGCTTCATGCCCTGATTGATGCCCTTCTTGCCGGTGCCGGACTTCCAGATATAGGCTCCCTTTTTCCTGATTCTGATCCAAGATACAAAAACATGGACAGTGCTCTCCTTTTAAAAGAAGTGCTTGCCAAAATTAAACTCTTAGGAATAAAGATTGAGTTTGTGGATTTCACTTTTATCTGTGATGAACCCAAGCTTTCTCCTTATTATGAAAAGATGAGAAAAAAACTGGCCAGCTTACTTGAAATCAGTCCGGATCACATTTCTTTTAAAGCCAAAACCACAGAGGGTCTTGGCTGGGGAGGAGAAAAAGAAGCCATAGCCTGTTTTTGTCTGCTTACCCTTTCTCCTTAATCTCTGCACTTGCTTTTTTTTAATTTTCATGCTAATCTGTTTTCTAAATAGAAGTTTGAGTCTCAGGAGTCCTATTCTCCTCAGGTCTCAGGCTTCTATCAAAAAAACTTTTGAAAGGAGTTTGGCAATGCGTAAGGTTCAAGTAGGTGATGTAGTAAGCATTCACTGTGTAGGGAAGCTTAAAAATGGGGAGGTCTTTGAAAATACCTTTGACAAAGAGCCTTTTATTTTTCAGGTAGGCTCCCCTGAGATCATTCCCGGCCTTTCTGAAGCAGTGGTTGGAATGGAGGAAGGGGAAGAAAAAGAGGTTGTTATCCCTTCAGAAATGGCTTTTGGCCCAAGAGACGAAAGTCTTATCCGTTCCATTCCCAAAGATGCCCTCAGCATGGATGTCAATCCTGAACCAGGGCTTATGCTCAATCTTATCGTAGATTCACCCCAGGGGCAAATGAATTTGCCTGCAAAAATCGTAGAAGTAAAGGATGAGGAAATCGTGCTTGATTTAAATCCTCCTCTTGCTGGTGAGGATCTTATTTTCCAGATTAAACTCGTTAAAATCCTCTCCAACGAAGCACCTGAGATTACTCTTTCTTAAAGCCTCAAAAGGGGGCTAAAAGCCCCCTCCATTTTTAACAAAATCTTAACTTGACCTCTTTCTTGGAATAATTTATATTTAATCAGCAGCAAAAATAGAGTTTGTTAAAATGCGTTCAGCCAGAGGGAACATTGCCAATTTCTTTTTTCTATGTCTTACTGCTATCTCTGCTTTTTTGGTAATTGCAATTGCCCTTGGGATTTTCCTTGTGCTTTTTAAAGAATCCTATCCTGCCATTGAAAAGTTCGGAGTAATTAAATTTCTTTTATCATCCAAATGGGATCCTGTAAAAGGCGTTTTTGGAGCAGCTCCTTCCCTCGTAGGCACGCTTATTACCTCTTTTCTGGCAATTCTTATTGCCATACCAGTAGCACTGGGAATAGCCATCTTCATAACAGAAATTGCCCCGGAAAACCTGAAAGGTATAATAAGCATCGCAGTGGAACTGCTTGCAGCCATCCCCAGCATAATTTATGGCATGTGGGGGCTTTTCACCCTTGCCCCAATCATGGCAAAATACATTGAACCAGCCCTAAAAAAGCTTTTTTCTCCTATCCCTGTTATTGGGCTTTTGTTTCAAGGCACTCCCTTAGGCATAGACCTCCTTACTGCCAGTGTGATTCTCAGCATTATGATTGTGCCCTTTACTGCCTCTGTAGCAAGGGATGCCTTTAATCTTACCCCTTCTGTACTCAAAGAATCTGCCTATGCCATAGGAGCTACCCGCTGGGAAGTGGTAAAAGATGTGGTGTTCCCCTATTGTAAACTTGGAATAATGGGAGGAGTTGGACTTTCTTTGGGAAGGGCCCTGGGGGAAACCATGGCAGTTGCCTTTGTTCTTGGCAATATAAATAGATTCCCTCATTCTCTGTTTGATGCCACAACCACAGTAACTGTAAAACTTGCCAATGAGTTTACAGAGGCAGATACAGATCTTCATCTTGCCTCCCTTTTTTACCTTGCCCTGTTTCTCTTCGTTATGAGCTTTGTAATTCTTGCCCTTGCTAAAATATTTATTTTAAGAGCCAAGGAGAGATAAATTTGAAAGGCATCGGCAGACGGAAACTAAAAAGCAATCTGGCTTTTTTTGTCTGTTTTTTAATGGCATTATGGGGGCTTTTCTGGCTCTGTTTTATTCTCTTTGATGTGCTAAGGCATGGTATCACAGCCCTTAATCCTGCTCTTTTTCTGAATGATCCTGCCCCTCCGGGCTTTCCGGGAGGTGGCTTAAGGCATGCCATTGTAGGACATTTCCTCATCACCATTTTTGCCACTTTAATAGGTGTTCCCATTGGCATACTTGGAGGTACCTATCTTGCAGAATATGGCAGACGTTCAAAGGTTGCAAGGTTTATAAGTGCTCTTGCTGACATTATGATAAGCATTCCTGCCATTATTGTGGGAGCCTTTATTTACGCTATTATGGTAAAACCCATGGGACACTTTAGTGGCTGGGCAGGGGCAGTGTCTCTTGCCATTATAATGATTCCTATTGTAGTAAGAACAACAGAGAACATGCTCACCCTTATTCCATGGACTTTGAGGGAAGCAGCCTTTGCCCTGGGAGCTCCCTATCACAAAGTAATTTTGCAGATAGTTTACAGAGGCGCCTCAACAGGCATACTCACAGGTATAATCCTTGCCGTAGCAAGGGTCACAGGAGAAGCAGCTCCACTTCTTTTTACCTCTTTTAACAGTGCCTATTTTTCTCTTGACATGTCAAATCCCATGGCTTCTCTTACCATCACCATTTTTCAGTATGCTATGGGACCTTATGATGACTGGCATACCCAGGCCTGGGGAGCCTCTCTTATTATCACTGTATTCATTTTAATCCTGACTCTGGCAGGAAAATTTGTAATCAGCAGGAGGTTTAAACATTGATTGAGATTGAAGTAAAAAATTTAAATTTTTATTATGCAGGAGGAAATAGAGTATTGAAAAATATCAGTATGCCTATATATAAAAACAAAATCACTGCTCTTATAGGGCCCAGTGGTTGCGGAAAAACAACATTTCTCAGATGTTTTAACAGAATGCATGATCTCTACCCGGGAAATAGATATGAAGGTGAGATTATTTTTCAAGGGAAAAATATTCTTGATAGAAGTATAGATCTTATAGAACTCCGCACAAAGATTGGCATGGTATTTCAAAAGCCGACACCATTTCCCATGAGTATTTTTGACAACATTGCCTATGGATTAAGATTAAGGGGAATTAAGAATAAAAAAGAACTGGCAGGCAGAGTGGAAAAAGCCCTGAAAGAAGCTGCTCTCTGGGATGAAGTAAAAGATAAGCTTCATGAAAGTGCCCTTGGCCTATCTGGCGGACAGCAGCAAAGGCTCTGCATAGCAAGGGCAATTGCAGTTGAACCAGAGGTGCTTCTTTTTGACGAACCCACCTCTGCCCTTGATCCCATCTCCACAGCCAAAATAGAAGACCTGATTGTACAACTAAAATCAAAAGTTACTATTGTGATAGTCACTCACAACATGCAGCAGGCAGCACGAATTTCAGATTACACTGCCTTTATGTATCTGGGAGAACTTGTGGAATTCGGCCCTACTGAAAAAATTTTTACTAATCCAGACAAAAAGCTTACAGAAGACTACATTACCGGAAGATTTGGTTAAAATGGAATGGACAGAAGAGGCTTTAGAGAAACTTAGAAAAGTTCCCTTTTTTGTAAGAAAACGCGTAAAAAAACAGGTTGAAGAGTATTTAAAAAAACAGGGCAAACACAGGGTAGATCTGGAAAGTTTTCTTGAAGCAAAGAAAGTACTTCTTAAAAAGCTTTCAGAAGCAGAAAAGGCCTTTGAAATCTCAGGATGTTTTGGGCTTAATTCCTGCCCAAATGCCATAACTTCTTCAGAAGGTCTTCTTTCTTCCATAGAAAAATTGCTAAAAGATGAAAGGCTGGGAGAATTCTTGCTGAAAAAAACAAATGGCAATCTTAAAGCCCATCATCGGTTTAAAATTTTACTCTCTGAGTGCCCCAATGCCTGTTCCCAGATTTACATTGCTGACATAGGAATTCATGGATTTATGGAGCCAAAGGTGGAGCAAAAACTTTGCACAAGGTGTGGCCTCTGCGAGGCAGCTTGTGAGGAAGGAGCTATCTCTATAAAGGAAGTAGCTGTAATAGAGCAAGAAAAGTGTATAGGATGCGGGGATTGTGTGAGAGCATGTCCAGAAGAGGCCATCAAACCTGTTAAAAAAGGCTATAAAGTGTATGCTGGAGGAAAACTCGGCAGACATCCAAGGCTTGCCACCTACCTCGCAACCTGTTTCTCTGATAAGGAAGTCCTGCAACTTATTGCGAGAATTATCAGTGTTTATAAAAAATTCAATCTTAAGGGTGAAAGGCTGGGAAGCATTATCCAGAGAATTGGCTGGGAGGAATTTAAGAAGAAGATTTTTTCTTGAGGTATTCGTAAAAACACTCAAGGATTCTATCGTCAAGAACTCTTCTTGCCCCAATAAATCTCTTTTTAAAGTAAGGTCTATTTAATGAGTCAATTGCTAATCCTTTTTGGGAAGAGGAAAAGTGCATAAATTTATTATTGCCCAGGTAAATACCCACATGGGAAGGATACCTTCCCCTTGTCATAAAAAAGACCAGGTCTCCGGGCATAAGCTGATCTTTGGAAACAATTTTTCCTACTTTAAACTGCTCCCTTGCAGTTCTGGGAAGATCTATGCCAAGCTCATTGTAAACCAGTTTTACAAACATGGAGCAATCAAGATAGCCATTTCCATTCCCACCGTATTTGTATCTATAAATTCCATAGTGCTTGGCAATTTCTATAAATTTTTCTTTTAGTTCTTCTCGGGCCTCAGAAGTTAAAACAAAAGGACTAAAATTTGATCGTAAAACATCTTGCTGAAGCTTTTCTTTCATAGAAGTTTTTTTATTGTACTTCTCTACAGGATTTTTCAAGGTAGCATAATCATAAGAAACCTTTACCAGAAGCTTCTGTCCCACCCTTATAAGGCTACCCCGAAGGTGATTCCAACTTCTCAAAACCCTTACACTTGTGCCAAACTTTCTGGCTATTTTAATAAGGGTGTCTCCTTTTTTAACCCTGTAATAAATCCTTTTTTTTCTTACGCGCATCTTAAACTTTGGATTAACAGGGGGTTTAATAGGTATTTTTAATACCTGGCCAGGAGATAGCCTCAGGGTGTCAAGATCATTAAAAGTCTTGATAGCAATAACAGAAACTCCGTATTTTTTTGCAATTTTATAAATATTCTCTCCTTTT
>Ga0256842_1001070_pt1 | contig 22790 bp, 26 predicted proteins | sample 4559240metaG_FD_185973 | JGI IMG/M metagenome (GOLD analysis project Ga0256842, IMG submission 185973) | Hydrothermal vent microbial communities from Guaymas Basin, Mexico - 4559-240 | ecosystem: Environmental > Aquatic > Marine > Hydrothermal vents | place: Mexico: Guaymas Basin | collected... | reverse complement strand
TTCCCTTCGGGCCGAGGGTAGTCCTTATGGTCTCGGCTATGATTCTTGCAGCCAGAATGTTAAGCCTCTGAGCATCCCTACCAACGTACCTCTGAGTCCCCTCAGGCAAAATAACAACCGGCTGTCCACTAAGTTGTGCCATTTGGCATTCCTCCAAGCGTTTTGTAGTTTTGCAGGAACGCTTCGTCAGTGCTCTATTTAAAGTTTTTGTTCAATTTGTTCAAATTTTCGCTTCTATTTTGGTCAATCGACAGGGAAAACTGAAAAAACTATAGAAAGGGCTAAAACGTTAAGCGAGAGTTAAAAGCGGTGGTAGGATGAAGCTCATAGCTCAAGGGGCAGAGGCAAAGATCTACGAGGGGACTTTTGAGGAGGTCTTCGGCGTCCCGCTTCTCAATGAAAAGGTAATCGTGAAGCATAGAATTCCGAAGCGCTACAGAATTCCTGAGATAGACATAAAGCTCAGAAAGGAGCGGACTGTTAGGGAAGCGAGGATCCTCCACAGGGCGAAAGAGTTCGGCGTAAACTGTCCTTACATCTATGAGGTCAACCTCCGCGACATGGTAATAGTTATGGAATTTATAGAGGGTAAAAGACTGAAAGAGTATCTCGAAGAAGTTTCAATGGACGAAAGGCTGGAGCTCTGCAAGGAGATAGGTAGACAGATCGCGCGGCTTCACAAAGCCGGCATCGTCCACGGCGATTTGACGACGAGCAACATGATACTCCGTGAAGGGAAAGTCTACTTCATAGACTTTGGCTTGGCGGACTTCGACCCAACGCTAGAGGCCAGAGGAGTTGACCTTCACTTGCTCAAGCGCGCAATGGAGAGCACACACTACATGTGGTTCGAAGAAGGTTTTCAGGCTGTCTTAGAGGGTTATGGAGAGGTTCTCGGTGAAGGAGCAAGAAGGGAAATCGAGGAGAAGATAAAGGAGATAGAGAGCAGGGGCAGATACAGGGAGAGGAGCTGGCTCAAAGCTTGAACTTGTTGATCTTTTCCATGAGTATTTTGACGACATTTTCGAAGTCTGCGAGCGCTGCACGAACTTTCTCCAGCGCGGAAGTCTGTTCCTCTGCGGCAGCGCTGACCTCCTCTGCAGCAGCTGTTGTCTCCTCAGCGCTTGCAGCGAGGTTCTCAAGGAAGCGCAGGCCCTCTTCTATCTTCTCGCCCTCCTCAAGCACCTTGTTCTTCAGCTCGGTGGCCTTGGCTTCCATCTCCTCTATGAGTTGGGCTATGTGAGTGAGGTAAGAAACGCTCTCCTTGAGGACTTCAGTTGAAGCGGACACAGTTTCCACACCCTTACTCGTAACCTCAACGCTCTCCTGTATCTTCTCCATTATTTGGTTCACGATGTTGCGTATGTCGTCGGCAGCCTTTTTGCTTTCCTCTGCGAGGTTTCTAATCTCATCGGCAACAACAGCGAATCCTCTGCCAGCTTCACCGGCGCGAGCGGCCTCAATAGCAGCATTAAGGGCGAGCAGGTTAGTTTGCTCTGCAATGCCAGTGATAACATCGGTTATGTTAGCTATGTTCTTGCCCATCTCCGCAACGCCCTTGACGGTCTCTTCTATCGTAAGCATCATGTTCCTTATTTCTTCAATCTGCTTGACTGCCTCTCCCCCTTTCTGGCCGCCTTCTCTGGCAAGCCCGACGACCTCACCCATGGACGTCTCAAACTCTTCCATGGTTTTTATTGTCTCCTTCCCGATCTCGTCTATGTAACGCATAGTTTCAGTCATTTTGTTGATGTTCTCTTGCTCGCGCTGGGCCTCTATGCTAACTTGGTTGATCGCTTCCGCGACCTGGTTGATTGCTTCACTGATCTGGTCAATATGCTCCTTGAGAGTGGTACTTCTTTCTTGGACAGTAATTGCCGCGTCTCTAATCGCTGTGACCATGTCGTTTAAGTTGTGACGCATCTTTTCTATTGCTTCTCTTATCTCTCCAAGGTGTCCATTAAGCTCTGTGTCCTCGACCGAGAGATCGCCCTCGGCAATTCTGTTGAGGATTTCGATGATTACCTTTATCTGTTGCTCCACTTCCCTGCGATATTGGTCGACTTCTGGGGGGCTCGTGGCCTTTTTTGCTATGTTTTTCGTCAGCATTATCCCTGCCCCAACTCCAAAAAGGCCCCCGACTAGACCTGCGATGGGACCCGCCAGAAAAGTGGGCACGATAGTCAGGCCGAAGGCCAGAAGTGGTGACGCTATGAGCGCGCTTTTCTCGTTCATGGCCACCCCCCTGGAAAAAGTACGCGTTGATAATATTTAAGGCTTTTTATATACACAAAGTAAGAAAATAACGTCAAAAGGGTATAGTAACTACCTACATATGGACTTACACACTCCATCCGGAGGAATACCAAGTTCCTTGTCCCTCATGCCCGCGGGGACACTGGAATTTTGAATGTGAGCCCCTTCTCTCGTTTATAATTTATTTTTTGACGATAAATATCTGAAAATTTTCTGAAAATGGCAAAAATAATCAAAAATATATTGGAACCAAACAAAAAGAGAGGGGAAGGTTTTTAAGGGAGTCTCATGAGCCGTGTGTGGTGATGGTGTTGAAGTTTAAAGGGAGGGTCTTCGGCAGTACCGCGAGGATAGAGTTTGACATAATGACCCTCGGCGAGCTTAAGGTAGAGGATATACGTGATTTTGACGTTGATTCCCTTAATCTGGAGTTTAGGCCAACTTCCTCCGGTATAAAGATAGTTGGCATCTGGGAGGGGCCCATTGAGAAGGCTGGGGAGGGCATCAAGAAGGCCCTTGAGGAAAGTGCCAAGCTCCGTGAAAGGATAATGAGGCGAATAAAGGCCAAAACCGATTCAATCAGGAGCACCATGCTGAGGATGGGCTTTAAGGAGGAGGTTATAGGCTACGGCAACGCCCTCCGCTTCACAAAGCACGTTGGAGAATACGAGATAGTCGTCGTGGTATCTACTACCGACAACGTTGTCAGGGTTGAGGTCTATGGCAATGAAGGCAAAATAATCGGCCCCGAGATACAGAGCATCTTTGGGGATGTGGAGATAGAGGAGCTTGAGGTTTACGACCTCGAAGACGAGCGCGACGAGAGACTGGTCATAAACCTTGAGATACCCCAGGACGACGAGAGTCCGGACAGGAAGATAGCGGAGGCAATAAAGCTTATTGAGAACATGCTTATGACTTAATTTGGATTTTTCTTGCCCGTAATCCTTTTTAGGAGAAATATTTATTATTATAACAGTTGAGGGATCGCCATGAAAAACGGATTCATGGAGAACGGATTTTTGGCTGAGCAGCTTGTAAAGGAGTTTATCCCCGGTTCCACACTCGCTGTGATCTACGAGACATACTCCAGTGCTTGGGAGCTTCCATTGGTCATAGTGAAAGAACTTGTAGAGTCTGGTTGGGTCGTTCCCATTACAAATTACATGCGGCCGCTCGGCCACCTGATTCGGGATCTTAACAACGTTGGTCTCGATGCTGAAAAAAGCCTTGAACACGATCAGCTCTTCATCATAGACGTCTTTGGCTCCAGGTACGGGCTTAAGGAGGATAGAAAAAACGTGTTCTACCTTGACTCCGTTGATCCTGAGACCCTAAACCCCAAGATCTTTAGGATAATATACGAAAAAATATTGCCCAAGGCAAAGGCGCATGGGAAGAAAGTGCTCCGTTTGATCTACCCCCTTCATGGGGTAGTTCAGATCGCTGGAGAGGAGGCAACTATCAAGATGTTAGGGCATCATCTGACGCAGCACGCTACTCTTCCCGTTGAAAGCTCGATGATTATCTCTCTAAACAAGGATACCGTCTCAAAGAACTTTACTTCCTGGGTCGTCGAGCTGAGTGATTACGTCCTCCTTTCCAAGGTCTTCATTGAGAGAAACATGATCGAGGAACATCTATACTTCCTAAAGGCGCCACTTCGTGAGTTCAGGCCTGGGGAGTACCTCCTGATAAAGACCGGAAGGATAGGGAAAGAAAGGTTTGGAATGAGGAGGATAGGAGGGTTTAGCCCCTGAACTTGGGGCGCTTGCTGAGGAGGAGCGGCAGGGGCCTCGGCCTGTACGGGAAGCCTTCGGTCTTCTGTCTTATCTCCCTGATGAGGTCTTCGAGCTGCATCTCAAGCTGTTTGCCATCCTCCCTCCTCCTAACCGTTACGGTGTTCTGCTCCTTCTCGTTCTTGCCGACGACAACGATGTAGGGTATCCACTCCTTCTCGGCTCTCCTTATCTTCTTGTTGAGTCTGTCGCTCGTGTCATCGACGTCAACGCGGATCTTCGCGCCCTCGAGCTTTCCTGCAACATACAAGGCGTAGTCCATGACATCATCGCTGACTGGAATGACCCTAACCTGTATCGGGCTGAGCCAGAGCGGGAAGCTTGGCTTTATACCCTGGGCCTGCAGTTTCGCCTGCTTCTCAAGTATGGCGTACATAACGCGCTCAATCGCCCCGCTCGGCGAGCAGTGGAGTATGAGGGGGTAGCGCTCCTTGCCTTCCTCGTCGTAGTAGGTTATGCCGAAGCGCTCCGCGTTTTCCACGTCAATCTGGACGGTGCTCAAAGCTGCAGCTTTGTCGAGGTTGTCAACGAAGTTGAACTCGAACTTGAGTATGAAGTAGAAGAACCTCTGGTCCCACATCTCGATGAGAACCGGTTTTCCGATTATCTTTGCCAGCTCGATTATGAAGTCCTTATGGGCTTCCCAGAAGTCGCGGGTGAACCTTATGGCAACCTCGTAGTCGTCTGGAGTTAGTCCAACGCCCCTAAGGACCTCCATGCTGAGCTTGTACTGCTTCTTGAACTCTTCCATCGCCTGCTTGAGGTCTTTGGCAACGGTGTGCATATCGGGCATCGTGAAGGCCCTAAGGCGCCTCAGGCCTGAGAGCTCACCGCTCTTCTCGCGCCTGAATGAATAGCGGGTGAGCTCGTACATCCTGAGGGGCAGGTTGCGGTAGCTTATGATGGCGTCCTTCTTGATGAGGAACTGGCCGAAGCAGGCGGCAAACCTTAAGAAGTACTTCTTGTCGCCGCTCTTAACTATGTACTGCCTCGCCGGGAAGCGGTTGAGGTACTTCTCAAGTGCCGGGTGCTCGAAGTCGTACATAATCGGGGTCTCGACCTCCATGGCACCGTACTCGATGACCTTTTCGGTGACGTACTGCTCAAGTAAAGCCTTTATCAGCCTGCCCTTCGGGTAGTAGCGGAGGTTTCCGGCGTCGCTTCCGGGCTCGTAGTCAACGAGCTCGTGCTCGAGCATGAGCTTAACGTGTGGCGGCTCCCTATCGGCTATCCTGTTCTTGCTTATCTCGTAGTTAACGAACTTCCTCAGGTTCTCGTGACCGGTGAAGTCAAACTTGTCAACCTCTATGAGCTCCCCCTCAGGAGTTAGGATGTACCAGTGGCTGACGAGCTCCTTCTCTTCCTTCTCAAGCGCTATGTTGCGCTCCTCCTTGCTGACCCCTTCTCCTGGAACTATGGTTCTGCTGAGCTCGGCCAGCGGGTGGCCCTTGCAGGAGAGCTTAAATGCCTTGTAATAGCCGAAGGGCGCACGCTTGACCTCATAGCCCTTCTCGCGGAGCTTCTCCTCTATCTTCTGGAGTATCTCAAGGGCGACGCTCGGACTGGCAAGCTCACTGCTGAGGTGGGCGAAGGGGTAAACGAATATCCTCTCAGCCTTTACCTGCTTTGCTACGTCTCCTATTTCAGCTACTGCCTTCTCGACGACTTCTTCGGGGTTTGCCTCATCGACCTTCTCAACGCTTATGAAAACTGCTAAAACCTCGTCGAGCCTTCCTTTCTTCCGCTCATCGCTTATCGGCTCCGGGTTCTTCAGAGCTTTGTCCTTGACCTCGTACTCGAGGTAGTCTGAATGTATGAGGAGCATTCTCATCTTTACCACCACCATTCCATAGAGTTGACTTACTAAAACTTTTCTCATCGTTTATAAAAGTGCTTGAAGAACCGGCACCTTCGAGTTTTACCCTAAGCTCCTCCGCGAACCAGTTGACCCTCTGCGGGAACGGGATCTCGATTCCAGCCTCGTCGAGGGCCTCCTTTACCCTCTGGACTATCTGAGTCCTGACATCAAACCACTTCTCGCTTGGAGCCCACGCCCTAATTGCTATGTTGACGCTGTTGTCTCCAAGGTTGTCCACAAAAACGCTCGGTTCCGGCTCCGCGAGTACATAGGGCATCTCGTCAAGGGTCTTCTTTATGACTTCTATGGCCTTCCCTGCGTCTTCCTTGTAGGCTATGCCAACAACTATGTCAACTCTTCTCACCGGGTACTTCTGGAGGTTCTTTATTTCGCTGTTGAAGACCTTCTCGTTTGGAATCCTGACGAGGAGTCCGTCCCACGTCCTTATCCTTGTGGACAGGATTTTGATGTCGTGGACGACTCCGGAGTAGCCTGCAACCTCCACGGGGTCCCCTATCTTGAGGGGCCTGTCGAAGTACATGAATATGCCTGAGATGAAGTTTGAGACGACAGTCTGGGAGGCAAAACCGAGGACGATACCGGTTATCCCAGCAGCAGCTAGGAGCGTCGTTAGCTTACCGGTGAGGCCCGCTATGTTGAGGGCAATGAAGAACGCCAGCGTGACTATTGCATAGTAGAATAGCTTCGCCTTTACCTGGACTTCGGGGAGCTTTTCCTTGGGGGAGCTCATTATCATGTAGTCCTTTGACTTCTTGGCGAGAAGGTAAGAGAAGTAAAACACCAGAAAGGCTGTTAACAGGTTGCTTATGCTCGTCCCGGCGATTTCGTAGGAGAGCACTCCCAGGGAGTCGAGGCTGTAAACGATTGCTATAACAACTATCAGGTTGTGAAGCGTTAAAGCTGTATCCTCGTTGATTATCCAAACGTACTTGGTGTTTCTGGATAGGGTGAGGAGGTACCTTTTTAGAAGCCTCGCTATCAGAATACCTATTATAAGAATCAGGACTGCCTTTAGAACAGCACCCACTGTCAGCGTGAAGAACAGCTTCTCCCCGAGAAGCCCTTGCTCCCAGAACGATGTAGAGTTTGCCGTCGCGTTCATGTTCACCACCTCATCAGGAAGTTTGGAAGCGAGAGCACTTCTTCCACCGCGTTTAGCCCGTCTTTGGGGGGCTTTCCGGTGTTGTTCACGTAGGGAACGTTGTCTCTTATCGTGACTATTAGGAGGGGGTAGTAAGCCCTTGAACTTTCATAGTACATTGGGGTCTTCCATATCGGGATCACTACCCTCTCAAGGGACTTCCACTCAGGGGAAGGGTTTGAAACGGTGAGCTTGGCAATTCCCATTGATTCGGGTTCCTTAGGATAAAAGGGGCTTACGTGGTAGCGACAGATCACACCGGCTTCCAGAGTGCCATAGAGGGCGTATTTCTCCTTCCCTACAATGAAGTGGTCTATGGTCAGTTCGCCGATTTTAACGTCTATTTCTATGGGGGCCTCAATAAACCCCGTCAAAGAATCTTGGGGTGGCACAACGAGGGGCTCCTTGAACTTTATCATGAGGAGCCTCACGCCGTAGCCGGTTGCAGGAGCTGGAAGAATCTTAAGTTTTTCCCCGTTGTTCTTGATTATCCTTTCCACCTCGTCCCGCCGGTATCTTATTAGGTTTTCGCTTTCCTCAATAAGGTGGATCTTCTTGTCCCCAACTTTGATGAACTGGGTCTTGAGCTCGTGTGCTCCAAACATAGTTCCCGGTTCACGTAGAACGATTTAAGGTTATCGGACTGGCAAAGACTTAAAAAATCTTTGAGAGAATTTCAACGGAGGTGGGGGAATGGAGACTAAAAAGCCGGCTAAAGAGGGAGAGCTTGTTCTCCCGGGAGATTATTTAGGTGTAATCGAGGAGTACCTGCCGAGTGATGGCGTTAAGGAAGAAAACGGTAACCTCATTGCGACCCGAGCTGGGAGGGTCAGGATAAACATGGAAAAGATGGAAATAAGCGTTGAGCCCGTCACGGACACTCCACCGCTCCCACAGGTTGGTGACACCGTGCTGGCCCAAGTTTTAGAGGTGAAGCCTCAGGTGGTCATAGTCCAGCTCCTCAGGATAGAGGGTAAGGGGAACAGGGAGATAGCGACGTCGAAGCTCGCTGGAATCCACATCTCACAGGTAAAGAACGGCTTCGTTGAGGACATGAGCAAGGAGTTCAAGGTCGGCGACATAGTGAGGGGGAGGGTCATTTCAAACGAAAAAACTCCTATTCAGCTTACGACAAAGGGTCCCGACCTTGGCGTGGTGTACGCCTTCTGCTCGCGCTGCAGGACGCCCCTCATACGGCGCGGGGACAAGCTCATCTGTCCCAAGTGCGGCAACGTAGAGACGAGAAAACTCTCAACACTCTACCGAAAGATGGTGATCTGAATGAGGGCAAAGCGCGTCATAACCATTCACGTGCGCGATGACAGGGAAAAGGAGGAGTTCATGAAGGAGCTCCAGAGGCTCTCCCTGCCCGCTTTCATCTACGTCCACGGTAAGCTTGACTCCATAAAGGTGAACGTCCAGGGCACAAAGGACGAGATAAGGGAGGCGATAGCCAAGATCAGGGCTATACACAACAGGGTTAGGGCAAAACTTTATCCAGACAGGCGCGGTCTCTACCACTACTCTCCAGACGACATATTCCGCGAAGCGGGAACGAGTGTTTCCCTCCCCGTTATCGCGAAAACCATTGAGTTGATCGGTGAAAGGGTTGAGCTCGACGAAGCTAAGGGCGAGCTAATAACCTCCCTCCCGTGGGAGGAGATGATTGAACTTGTGAAAAAACTCGGCAATGTACTGTCCGAGATCGCCCTTCAGACTACGAGACAGATCAGGGAGGTCGTTCTCCCCGTTTCGGTGGCGTTCGATATGGAGCCAGAGGAAGTTCTTGAGCTCCTCGTTGAGCTTGGCTTAGCTGAGTGGAAGGAGGATAAGTTTAAATACGAACTCATCAAGAACAAGGAGCAGGCTCTAGAGGAGGTATTGAAGCACCTCAGGGGTGATAATGATGAAAATTGAGGTCATCAAAAAAGAAGACAACAAGCTTGAGTTCTATCTTGAGGGGGAGGATCATACGTTTGCTAACCTACTCGTTGAGACGTTGCGCGAAGACAAGCACGTCAAGTTCGCTGCTTACACCATAGAACATCCAATCCTCATGGCCAGAAAGCCACGCTTCAAAGTGGTAACCGACGGTAAAGAAAGCCCCAGGGAGGCCCTTGAAAAGGCCGCCCAAAAGATCTTTGACAGGGCAAGGGCGGTTCTTGAGGCGTGGAAATCCGCGATTGAAGGGTGATGTGTTTTACTAAATCTTTGCCGAAATTCTTATTAAGGTTTTTTAAATTCTTTACTGGGGGTTGCTAATGAAAAGAGACATCTGGAAAAAAATTTTCAGAAGCTTTTCCAAAAAGAGTGTTCAAGCTTTAACCGCTCTAATCCTGATTGGTCTTGGAATCCGGCTTTACCTGGCTCCCAACTCGACAGGAAGCGACATTCCCCAGTTTTATGGATTCGCGGGCACTATGCTGAAGCACCCTTTGGACTTTTACTCCTATGCCACCGGCGAAATGTGGGAAAGTGAGGGCTGGCCCTACGGCTGGCCTTACGTCTACGGCCCCGTTCTGGCGTACCTTCTGGCCTTGGTTAGACTCTTGGTTGGAGGAGATGTAAAGTTTTACTGGGACTCGACGGGTTACCATGTCTTCGCCTCAAGGTCATGGATTATGGGGGTTAAGGCCCTCTTTATTATTGCGGACGTCGGGATAGCGATCATGATATACAAGCTGACTAAGAGAAGATCCGAGTGGGGAGCAGTTTTACTATCGGCCCTCTACCTTTTCAACCCCATGGTGATCTACGTTTCCTCGATCTACGGCATGTTCGATGGCCTCGCGCTGCTACCTTTCTTAGTGGGATTATACTTCATAGAAAACGGCAGAAAAGGGCTCGGTTACGCACTGGTGGGCTTCAGCCTGGCGGTCAAGCATACGCTTCTGTTTCCCGCCCTAGTGGTTCTGTGGGATCTCCTCTTGAAAGAGTGGAAAAACCTCCGTAGCATTAAACGGCCTCTTCTGACTTTTATTGGTGGTGCGCTCCTCCCGTTTGCACCTTTCCTGTTCCATCCTTCCTCGCTTCTCAACTTGCCAAATCTCCTTACTGGGATGAAGCCCGGCTACACATATCCAATAACCTACAACCTGAACGGAATAGTAGCACTCTTAACGTTCATCCACGACAAAACTGGCCTTGATACGATGTTCTACATGGAGCACTGGGAAATTTTCGCCCTCTTTGGCCTTGTGGGGGTTCTTTTCATCCATTCGAGGTTGAAAAATTTAAGAATCGGTGTTGCCCTTGCCTACGCGGTCTTTCTCTTAACGTACTGGAGAGTCAACACCCAGTACATCCTTCCCCTTGTTGGCCTAACATTAGTCGCCCTCCCCGAACTCGACTGGCCGTCGCGCGTCGTTGCATCCTTACCGCTGGTTCCCTCTTCCCTCTGGCCAATAATGTTCCCGACGAGCTTCTGGTTCCACGTTCACATAGAGCACCCAAACCAGCACGTGATTCATCTGATAGACAGGCTTACACTCATGATATTTGAGACGGGGCCATTCATAGTGCTCTCCGTGCTCTTCACGCTTTCTCTCTTTGCATATTTGGTCTGGATGCTCAGTGTTGCCTTTGAAAAAGGTGGTTGCAATGCAGTATCGGCGTGACTTCACTGACAAAGGCCTCTCAACCCTTGGAGACTCGCTGATAAACTTCATTTACTCCCTCGCGCTGAGCGAGTTCACAGGAAAACCAACTGGGGGAAGGGTTCCGAACTCATCACTGGCCATCGCGATAGAACGGGCGAAGCTGAGGCACCTCGTCCCGCCGAGAACGGACAAACACGGAAAAGGGGACATAGCCGAGGCCATAATAGCGTATGCCTGGCTCGAAGGAGCTTTTACGATTGAAGAGGCCGTTGAAGTTCTCAAGTCTAACTTTACCCCGGAGGTTCTCCACCCGTACAGAGGAAAGGAAGCCCTTGGTATGGCCCTCGGGGAACTGCTGAAGCTGATAAAAGAGAGGCTTTCCCTCTAAACCTTCGGCCCCATAATCCCCTTTTTCTTGAGCTCCTCGTAAGCCCTCCTCAAGGCTTCCCTTATCAGGTAGCGCTTGTTCAGACCGCCAAGTCTGTAGGCCGCTTTCCTGAGGCTCCCCGTCTTGAGGAAGAGCTCTATGAGTTTTCTGTCCTCTTCGGGCAAATCGAGGTACTTCAAAGCTTTCTCGGCTATCTCGACCGGCAGGTTGCCCTCATAGGCGTAGTCGGAGCTCATCACGGGTTTGTCAAACTTCTCAACGAGTCGGAAGACTACCACGTGGGCCTTTGAGTCGTCGTTAACGTACTTGTAGTGCTCCTTCAAAGCCCTAATCAGCTCCTCCCTGCTAGAAAAGCCGTCGAGAAAAGCGTCTTCATCGGTGAGCTCCTTCACGGTCTTGGTCTCGACCCTCTCTATTACCGCCTTTCCCAGGGCGTAGCCGCCGGCATGTATCAGCACGACGTCCCCTTCCTTAAGGTTCGGTCTTCTGCCCAGCCTTACGGTGGCCCTTTTCTTACCCTTCAGGATTGCCTCCGCATAGCGCCCATCGAATTCGAGGTGCTTCATCTTCCCTCACCGACGAGCTTGAACTTTATGGCTATGACCCCGTAGCGGTTCTCCTTCCACTTGGGATAGAGGTTGTGGAACCTCTTAACTGCCCTCTCAAAGCTCGGCTCGTCAGGAAAAATTTTCTTTATCGGCTCCTCGCGGAGCACCTGCCTGAAGGTCTCGTAGCGCTTGACCTCCGTAACCACAGCTGGAATCGAATCGTTGAAGATTATCTTATCCCCTGGCTGGATTTTCCTGAGCTGGGGGTAAGCCACGCGAACCTCTATGCTCTTCTCGCCCGACTTTATGAAGTCAAGGTACTCGTCGCGAACGAACAGTCTGTAAACTTTCATCTTCACTCCCGGAAAAAGTTTCGGGGTAACTTTTAAATCTAATGATCCCGAAAATAGGTTTGGAGGGAAAAATATGAGAAGGGCCCAAACTGCACTGGAATACCTGTTCATGCTTGCTGCCGCACTGATACTCGTGGCAATAGCTATCAGGACAGTTCTAGACACAACTAAACAGCTCCAGCAGACAGTCTCTGAGTACACAAAGGCCGTCCGCCGGAAGGTATTAGAGGATCTCTGATTCTGGGGGGCAGGGTTATGAGTGTAGAAGCCCTTCTCATCCTGTTAGTTGGTTCACTTGCCGGTGTTCTCACGTCTTACACCGATCTGAAGACTGGTTTTATATTTGACAACCACGTCTTTCCCCTTCTAGCACTGATCGAAAAGCTCAAGGGACTTGAAGAGGAAGACGAAGATCTGCCCCTCAACCCGCTCCTTCTGAAGATACCCGTACCCGCTGTAGAAGTTGGCATACTCCTTTACCTTTACCTAGGTCTAAAGTCAGGGGACGTTATGCTGGCCCTCTCCGGGATAATCGGATTCCTCCTCGGCCTAGTCCTCGGTTTGGTTCTTTACTATGCTGGGGCCTGGGCCTCAGGAGATGCACTTCTCCTCGCCGGATTTTCAGCTCTCTTGCCTTACCCCCTCCATTACGCCAGTGTTGTTGCTCCGTATGAGACAAAGTACCCCCTCTACCCCGTTGCGATCCTTTTCAACAGTGTTCTTGCCATATTCCCCTTCCTGTTCCTCTACGCCCTTGGAGTGCTGATCGTCCGGAAAAAGACAGAGAGGCTCAAGCAGGTACTTTTTGAGAAGGCCAACCTCTCAGTTGAAGTCGCCCTCTGGCTCGTTGCGGGGATAGCGGTTTCAATAGCCCTCCAAAATGCGGGAATAGCTCTTCCCTCTGTCGTAAGGTACCTACTGACGGTAGTCCTCATAGCCGTCTTTGGAAAGTACCGGAAGGGTGGCGATGTGATAGGGCTGGTTTCTCTTGCTTACCTTGTTTACCTCCTCAGAATGGACGCAGTCTACAGCTTCATCAAGCTGGCCATCGTCCTGTACCTGTTCAAGGTGTTCTTCTCTGTTGTTAAAGTTCTTCGTGAAGAAGCCCTCGTTGAAGAAGTTACCGTCGATGAACTCAGAGAGTGGGACATTCTCGGAGAAACGATTTACATTGAGGACGGTGAGGTCAAGAGGGACCGTTCGGGCTTTTTTGAGCTGCTCGTGAGGGCCATTAGGGAGGGAGATCTAAGCGTGCTCACATCCCCGGTGAGGGGTGAAGTGATCGCGTCCCCTACAGCCGAGGGGCTGTCCAGGGAGCAGATAGAGAAGCTCAAGGCCCTCGTTGCGGAGGGGAAGATTGAAAACAGGTTTTTGAGGAAGAAGGCGATGCCCTTCGCACCGAGCATCTTCATAGGATTCCTCATTGCCTTCTTCTGGGGCGATATATTCTGGTGGCTGGTGCTTAAGACGGCTGGACTTTGAGGGTCAGGGAAGGGCGTGGTCATCACAGCTCGGCAAAGCAAAAGGTCATCATCCCCTGTAGGCCCGACCGGAACCCCCGCATCACTCCTCAGCGGAGAGGGCGGGCAGCCGGGCCCGGGGAGAATAAGGCCGGAACCTTAAAAACCTCACCCCTCCTCAAGCAGTCCTTCAATTATCTCCCTGACTTCGTGGAGGCTCTCAACGACATGGTCGCCCTCAACGCCCTCATGGGGGTTTATCGCTATGCTAACGTCGGCCTCTCGAAACATCGGTATGTCGTTGTAGCCATCTCCAACCGCAACCGTGAGTTCTGGCTTAAGCTCTTCCTTTAGCCTTCGGAGGATCGCTCCCTTCCCCTCGAAGTCCACATAGGGCCGCACCTTTCCGGTTATCCTGCCCTCTTCATCAAACTCAAGCTCGTTGGCAAAAACGTAGTCCGCTCCAAGCTCCTGACCAACTTTTCTGGCCAGACACATCAGCCCACTGCTCAGGATCGCTATCTTGAAGTTTCTCTCCTTCAGGAACTGGAAGAGCTCAAAGGCCCCATCCATGTACTCAACGCTCTCGACCCACTCCATTATCTCCTCCCGCCGGTGCCCCTTCCAGAGGGAAGCGTCCAGCTCTGCCCATGTTGGGTAATCTATCTCGCCCCTGAAGAACATCTCGGCGTATTCCTTGCCCTTTTCCCACGTCCCAAAGCGCTTGTGGAGCTCCACCCATCCTGAGACTGATTTCACCAAGGTTCCCTCAAGGTCAAACGCTATCAGCCTTATCCCCATCATTCCACCTCCCGCTCAATATCATCCCACCGGGGTTATAAACAGAATGGGCTTAAGCTTAAATACGTTGGCGCGTATCTCAGGTAGGTGAAGTGAGTTGTACGTGGGGGAGATCCTAAAGAGCCTTGAACGTATTCCCTCTGGGGTGCCCGGACTCGATGAGATAATCGGAGGGGGCTTCTTACCTGGGAGGGTTTACCTTATCACTGGCCCGCCTGGAAGCGGAAAGACAACGATGGGAATCCAGTTTTTGGTTGAGGGCGCTAGGAATGGTGAAAAAGGGGTTTTCATATCTTTGGTTGAGAATCCCAGGATAATTATTCAGGACATGCTGAGGTACAACTTCGGATTACTTGGTTATGTCAAATCAAAGACGATAACTTTTCATGACCTCGGACAGATTCTTCTTAGAGCGGAGTACAGAATGACGTGGAACGAGCTTTTCAAGAGCATCCTCCAGATAATAAACGAAGAAGAGGCAAAACGGGCCGTTGTAGATTCCTTCACATCAATGGAGCATCTCGTGAAGGATCCCGAAAATAAGCGCTGGGCACTTGGAAGGTTCATTAGAGCCCTCCAAGAGCTTGAGACGACCACGCTGATAACCTCGGAGATGCTCCAAGGTGATACTTACACCGACGAGCACTACCTCGCGGATGGTGTTCTTGTAATTCATCACTTCATGCGCAACTATCAGATGGTTAGGGCACTTCAGGTGCTGAAGATGAGAGGCGTTCCCCACGATAGCAACCTAAAGAGGATACGCTTCACGGATGAAGGCATTAGGGTCTATAACGAGGCCCCGTTCTGAGGTGGTATCATGGGGAAGAAAGAAAACAACGAAAGGGCCGAGGCAAAGAAGCTCCTCAAGGAAGGTTATAAGTTCGGTTACTTCGTTGGTTACAAGGGACACAGCGAGTGGGTCTCATGGGTTAGGGAAAAGAGGGAGGAGCTTTACAAAAAGGCCGAGGAGCTGGGCGTCTATGAGCTCGTTAAAAGCGCATATAAGCGCGGCAAAGCTGAAGGCTCAAGAAAGAGGCAGGAAGAGATCAACCTCGGTCTAATAGAGAAGGGCAGGCTTACGGAAGAAGAAGCCGAAACCAAGCCCAGGGTGGAGTTAAGAGAGGAGGCCGGTGAGGAAACCACAGAGGGTAAAGAAAAGTTCGAAGTTGAGTTTGCTCGGTTCCTTCAGACTACGAAGCTCATCCTTCCTCCAGACTTTTTAGATACTCTCAAGCACCTGGAAATTCCAAAGATGTTAAAACTTGGGGAGGAATGATGTATGAGCCTACAGCCATTTCTCCGTGAATCCGAAGTTTTAAGCTCCGAGCGTATTTTTCACGACATCGTAGAGATAAGTCAGTTTCACAGGATACAGGGTTCAAAAGAGCTCGTTGAGGCAGTTAATTATATAGAGGAGGAGCTCTCTGCATGGGGAGTTTCGGCCAAGCTTATCCGCGAGAAGTACGACGGCAGGAGCTGGTACCTCACCCTAAGGTCTCCGATAGCTTGGGATTTGGTAAGGGCCGAGATTGAAATAGGAGAACACCGGCTGGACTCATCGATAACTCCCTTAGTTGCAATGGCCCACAGTCCCTCCGGGGAAGGAGAAGGGGAGATCCTCCCAATACTCCGCGAGGAGGACTGGGAGAAGGCGGAGGGAAAGGTAGTCCTAGTTGGAGAGAAGTGGAGAAAAGCCTACAAGAAGGCCAACGAGAGCGGTGCACTCGGATTCATTGCATACAAAAAGGGAACGGGAAACGCCGTTCCGTACATAGGTCTCTTTCTCTCCAAAGACGACCTTAAATGGGCCCGGATTCCAGCCCTTGCGGTTCCGGAAACATGGGCCAATGAAATCATAAGAAAGCACCTCTCTGGAAACTCCCCAAGGGTAAAATTTGCCGTTGAAACAGAAATAAAGGACAGGGAAACCCTTCCCATCCTTTATGCTAAGATCGGCGAACCGCCGTACATTCTCTTCACGGCCCACATCTGTCATCCCAAACCTGGGGCCAACGACAACGCCTCAGGAAGTGCCATGCTCATGGAACTCGCGAGGGTTCTGAGCCGCCTGTGGGAGAGTTCCTTCCGCTTTGGCTTTGCTTTCCTCTGGATCCCTGAGTACTACGGCACGCAGGCGTTCATCGAAAAACATGCGGAGATCGAGCAGTACTACGGTGTCATAAATCTCGATATGGTCGGAGGAAGCGCTGACCGCTCAGGTTCAACGCTCATGCTCGTGAGGACGCCCCTTTCAAACTTCTCGGTCTTATCGGGAGTCCTTGAAGCCTCGCTCTCCCTGGCCAACATGGGTGCCAAGAAAAGCTTTTCTGGGTCTCCCCTGCCGGTGCTCCCACTCAAAGCGTCTTCTTATGAGATGGGGAGTGATCATGATGTCTTCAACTTCTTTGGCGTTCCCGCGGTAATGCCCATAACGTGGCCAGATCGCTTCTACCATTCCAGTGAAGACAGTCCGGAGAAGATAAGCAGGGAAACCCTTGAGATAGTAGGGAGAGGAGTCCTCTCAGCGGCGCTTTTCTTGGCCAAAGCTGAAGGAGAAGAGCTCCGGCGTTTTGCCAGGGGCTACGCCATGAAGTACCTTGGAGAGCTTGGGATGGAGAGATTCACAGAAGAGGCGGAGAGGCTTGTGATGAACGGTCTTGCAAGGGACTCCGAGTTCCTTGGAATTGAGCTTGGTCACCGCTTTGAAAAGGAGCCCTGGCTTGAGTGGAAGGTTCGGGGCAGGATCTCTTCTGAGATCCTTAGAGAGAAGGATCCTTCCATGGCAGAAAAGTTCGAGGAGCTCACTACGGATACGATGACTGTAACCCACCTCCATGAGCTCTTGATGCTCGGAGAAAAACTGCCCCAGGAAAGGGCCTATGGTGCATTGAGGGAGGAGTTTGGAAGCGTCGATGAAGAAAAGCTCAGAGAACTCGTGGATATCCTGCTTAAAGCAGAGATCATTGAAGAAGCTTAACCTGAGATTTCCTTTTCTATTTCGTCTATTTTTCGCATTATGCTCTCTTTTATGTGCTCTATAAGTTCCTTTGGGGATGCGGCGGTATAGACGTATCCGAGCCAGCCCTTTTCTATGAGAGTTCTTTTCAGGACACCTTTCCGGTACAGGTTGAGGACGTGCTCCCTAACGGAACGTTCACTGAGCCCCAGCTCCTTCTGTATCTCTGTGATTCTCATTGGTCTTTTCTTTTCAAGAAGTAGCTGGTAAACTCTGAGCTCTGTCTTCTTGAAGCCGAGACTTCTAAGCAGTTCCCACAGCTTCTCGTTGATGTCGTTCCGTGTAGTCATGACTTCCTCCCTATGAACGTTTTTATTCATGTGCTTAAAAAGTTTTTGGCAAATGCCAGATAAAATGCCGAAGATTTTTTTGAAAAACTCCAGCTTCTCCACTAATCTGTTGGAAAATCCTTGGTGTGGGCCGGGCACAGAGGCCCGCGCTCATTGCTCGCGCGGGTGGATGCCCCCGGCCCTGTGGGCTCGGCGTGAGCACGCTCCGTTCATCGAACCCGACCACCTCACGGAGGCGGGAAAACCGAGCCCGTGCGAGGGGTTCTGTCCCCTCGCTGTCGGCGTGAGTTATTAGTCCGTTATGGTTTAAAATGTTGCGGAATCCTCAATCGGCAGTTCACTGCCTTCCTTGTGAACTCTGAGAACAACCATCGTGTGAGTTGACTCAACGCCCTCTATATCGCCTATGGCATCGAGGAAGCGGTTGAGTTCATCGCTGTCCTTTGCTCTAATTTTAACTATCATGTCATAATCTCCGGTCGTTTCATATACCTCAACGATCTTGGGGTACTTAATAAGTTCCTCGGCAACTTTTGAATATTTGCCGGCTTTCGTCTTTATGAGAACAAAGGCGAGCATTCCAAGGCCGAGGGCTTCGGGGTTTAGAATGACGGTGAAGCGTTTTATTATCCCTTTCTCTTTCATCTTTTTTATCCTCTCATAAACGGTAGACTCCGCGAGGCCCACTTCTTTGGAAATCTCTCGGAGGGATGAGCGGCTATTCTTCTGTAAAATCATGAGTATTTTTCGGTCTATTTCATCCATCCTACCGCGCATGGGAACCACCCTCTAAAAGATTTTCGGAAGAGTATATAAAGTTGCCGACGATCAAAAGGCCATACTTTTATAAAACAGCCCCTCTCTCATAATCCTGGGGGGTAGAATGCCAACGAACGTAACAGCGGAATACCTTGTGGCAGAGGAGGAATACAGGAACGCAAAGACTATTCCAGAGAAGATTCGAGCCCTTGAGAAGATGTACGCAACGGTTCCAAAGCACAAGGGAACTGAGAAGCTCCGCCTTCAGATAAAGCGAAGGTTAGCGGAGCTCAGGAAGGAGCTGGAAAAGCAGAGACAGATGCGCAAGGGTGGCGGTGGGCCGTCAATAGCTGTGAAAAAGGAAGGTGCAGCTCAGATAGTCCTAGCCGGCCTCCCAAACGTTGGTAAGAGCTCCCTACTGAAAGCCCTCACCAACGTTAATGTCGAGGTTGCGGACTATGCTTTCACTACGGTTAAGCCCATCCCCGGAATGATGCACCACAAGGACGTTCAAATCCAGCTGGTTGAGGTCCCCGGTCTCGTTGAGGGTGCCGCTCTTGGAAAGGGCATGGGGCCCCAGCTCCTAAGCGTCATAAGGAACGCCGATGCGATAGCGATAGTGGTTGATCTCTCCCAGGACCCGGTCAGGCAGATGGAGATCCTCCTCAGGGAGTTCGAGAGAGCGGGAATAAAGGTCAACAAGAAGAGACCAAAGGTTGAAATAAAGAAGACTGCAATGGGTGGAATCGTAATCAACGGTCAGGAGAACATCAAGGGTGACATCCAGGAAGTCATGAAGATGCTGAGAGAAGAGAGGATACACTCCGCTGAGATAACGGTTAAGGAACCAGTGACGCTTGAAGACTTCGCCGATGCAATTGATGAGAGCCTCGTCTGGAGGAGGGCGATAATCATAGCCAACAAGGGCGACGCACCGGGCAGTAAGAAGAACTACGAGCGCTTAGTGAAAGCCTACGGCGACCGCTTCAAAATCGTCCCAGTATCTGCAAAGAAGGGCATAAACCTCGACAAGCTGAAAGACGAGCTCTACGATTTGGCCGGAATCATCCGTGTCTTCACCAAAAGCCCCGGCGAGGAGCCGGCCTATCCACCGGTGGCGCTCAAGAAGGGCTCAACCGTCATGGATCTAGCCAAGAGGATTCACAAGGACCTCGCCAAGAACTTCCGGTACGCAAGGGTCTGGGGCAAGAGCGTGAAGTTCCCAGGCCAGCGTGTTGGAGCAGACCATGTGCTTGAAGACGGGGATATAGTGGAAATCCATACAAGGTAGCGGGTAGGATGCAACTTTTTAAGAAAAACATTGTTGAAACAATTAGCGGGAGCGACTTTTGTTAATCCAAAGCCCTTTGGAAAAACTGAGAGCTCTCCAAAGATTTCACAGGCGAAACCCTCATAAACCTCCTCTTTAATTTTACGTTGGTGAAACAAAATGCGTCTCACTGAACATCCTATTCTGCACTTTAAGCGCGGTAAGGAGGTCACAATATACTTCGAAGGAAAGCCCATCAAGGCCTATGAGGGTGAAACCATAGCGATGGCCCTTCACGCCGCGGGCATACGGGTTCTGAGCTACAGCGGGGAGAAACACCGGCCCAGAGGACTTTTCTGCGCCATCGGCAAGTGTTCTTCCTGCCTTGTGAAGGTCAACGGCATCCCAAACGTTCGCTCCTGTATAACCCTCGTTGAAGATGGCATGAGGATCGAGATGCAGAGAGGTAAAGAGGAACTCCCCAAAACGGCAAAACCTCCCGCGTGGAAGGACGCACCGAGATACGAAGCTGACGTGGTGGTTATCGGTGGAGGGCCCGCCGGCCTGATGGCGGCCATACACGCCGCGGACGCCGGGGCCAGTGTCATACTGATCGACGAGCAACCCATGCTCGGCGGTCAGCTCGTCAAGCAGACCCACAAGTTCTTCGGCAAACGCGAGCAGTTCGCGGGAGTTAGGGGTGTGAAGATAGCGAGGATTCTAAGCGACGAGGTAAAAAAGAGGAAGAACATTAAGGTCTTTCTGGAAACTTCTGCCATTGGCATCTTCCAGGAAGGGGATAAAAAGCTTGTTACCGCAGTCAGGAAAAACACCGAACTGCTTGAATTCGCTGGAAAGAGCCTTGTAGTAGCGACGGGTGCGATGGAGAGGATGATCCCCTTTGAGAACAACGATTTGCCCGGAGTCTACGGCGCCGGAGCCATTCAGACGCTCATGAACACCTACGGCGTCAAGCCCGGTGAGAGGGCTCTCATAGTTGGAGCTGGAAACGTTGGGCTTATCTTGGCGTACCAGCTCATCCAGGCCGGCGTTGAGGTAAAGGCGATAGTGGAGGCCATGCCCAAGATTGGCGGTTACTTCGTCCACGCCGCCAAGGTCAGGCGCTTGGGCGTTCCGATACTCACGAGGCACACAATCATTCGCGCAGAAGGAAAAGAGAAGGTCGAGAGGGCAATAGTAGCCCAGCTTGACGAGAACTGGCAGCCAATTCCGGGGACCGAGAAGGTCTTCGATGTGGATATCATAGCACTCGCCGTGGGCCTTAGACCGAGCATCGAGCTCCTCCACCAGGCTGGCTGTCAGATAAAGTACGTCCGCGAGCTCGGTGGTCACGTTGTAGTAAGGGACGACAGGATGGAGACCACCGTTCAGGGAATCTTTGTTGCCGGCGATTCTGCAGGAATAGAGGAGGCAACCACTGCCATGCTCGAAGGAAAGATAGCGGGGATTGCGGCGGCGCTGAAGGCCGGGGTCGCCTCTCCGGAGTGGCTTGAGGAGATTAGAAAAGCCCAGCGCGACCTCGACGAGTTCCGTTCGGGCCCGTTTGGAAGGCGCGTGCTTGAGGGCATAAAAAAGGTTCTGGTGGTGAAAGAATGAGGGCTGGTTCAGGGCACGTTTTTTCTATAATCGCCTTTTTATGGTTTTCCGCCAGCGCTTTCGAAGAAAGGGCTGTGGTGGTGAGAGAATGAGCGAAATTCCGGAGTACCTTAAGAGGGGTTACATTACCCCTGAGGAGCTGTTCTCAATGATTCCGAAGCCGAGCGAAGAGAGACTCAGGGAGAGACCCGTTGCCATTCCAGAATGCCCGCAGGAGATACCCTGTGCCCCGTGCCGCGAGGTGTGTCCGGTGAACGCCATCGACATGCCCACCCCAAATGACCTGCCGAGGGTTAACTACGACAAGTGTATCGGCTGCTCCCTCTGCGTCCAGATCTGCCCGGGCCTGGCCTTCTTCATGGTGCACTACGTCGGCGACAAGGCGAGGATAACGATGCCCTACGAACTCTTGCCCGTCCCAAAGAGGGGCGATGAAGTGATCCTGCTAAACAGGGTTGGGGAGCCCGTGGGAAAAGGAAAAGTAGTCCTCGTAATCCCGCGCGAGAAGAGCATAGGGGACACGGCGGTTGTAACCGTTGAGGTGCCCATAGACCTCGCTTGGGAGGTTCGGGCTATAAGGGTGGTGAGAGAATGATAATTCAACGTATTTGTGAGGGGGAGCCATTGGAAAACGAGAGTTTTAAAGGTGAGGAAAATGAGTGAAGATCCGAGGGAGAAGATAATAATCTGCCGCTGCAATGACGTTACCCTGAAGGAGATAGAGGACCTGATCGATCAGGGAATAACCGATATTGAGGAGATAAAGCGCCTCACGCGCATTGGTATGGGCCCCTGTCAGGGAAGGACGTGCATTCCCCTCGTGGTGAGCATAATAGCCAGAAAGACCGGCAGAAAACCGGAGGAAATCCCGGTTCCGGCCACCCGCGTTCCGGTGAGGCCCGTGATGATGGGAGTGCTCGCGGGGGAGATGGACGATGAAGAGTGAAGCAAAGACCGTCATCATAGGCGGCGGCATTATCGGCCTGAGCATAGCCTACAACCTCGCCAAGCTCGGTGAGGAGGACATCGTGGTCCTTGAAAAGGGCTACCTCGGCAGTGGCTCAACGTTCCGATGTGGGACGGGAATCAGACAGCAGTTCAGCGATGAGGCTAACATCAAGATGATGAAGCGCTCGGTCGAGCTCTGGAGCGGGTTGAAGGAGGAGCTGGGGCAGGATGTTGAGTTCACTCAAAGTGGTTACCTGTTCCTTATCTACGATGAGGACGAACTCCAGTCCTTCAAAAAGAACGTGGCCCTTCAGAATCGGTTTGGAGTTCCTTCGAGGATAATAACCCCTGAGGAGGCGAAGGAGATAGTCCCGCCCCTCAACACGGACGGGGTTATAGCGGCGGCATGGAACCACACGGACGGAAAGGCGAACCCCTTCAAAGCGGTTTTTGCATATGCAGAGGCCGCCAAAAAGCTTGGGGTTGAGATTTACGAATACACTGAGGCAAAAGACATCCGTGTGGAAAACGGCAGGATAAAGGCCCTCGTTACGAACAGGGGGGAGATACGAACCGGAAGGGTCATAAACGCGGCCAACGCGTGGGCCCCCCTCATAAACAAGATGGCTGGCGTTCCGATTGACATCCCAATTCAACCCTACA
>Ga0256842_1001069_pt1 | contig 22795 bp, 25 predicted proteins | sample 4559240metaG_FD_185973 | JGI IMG/M metagenome (GOLD analysis project Ga0256842, IMG submission 185973) | Hydrothermal vent microbial communities from Guaymas Basin, Mexico - 4559-240 | ecosystem: Environmental > Aquatic > Marine > Hydrothermal vents | place: Mexico: Guaymas Basin | collected... | reverse complement strand
TCAAGTGGATTCAAGGAAAAATCTACTACATATACAGGCTCATTATCCTTTATTGAATCCCAAGGAAATTCATAACCATAATCCATTCCTATTAATTCACATTGAGGAAATTTATATCTTATAATCGCCGCAGAACACCAACCATCCAAATCTGCAATGTGGTAAAAACATTTCATCTTACTTACTCCTTATTTTAAGTGGTTTACCAGATCCTTAGCAAATTTAAAAACATACTGATTATCTATATCCTTATCAGACATATTCACAGCAGTATTAACTATATCTACAACCTTTTTACATGGAAACTCATTATTCATTAATAAATACAACAAGTTAGCAACCTTCTGGATAGAAACATTTGTATTATTCCCAACCTTATCACCTGAATTCTTCTGGGATTTTTTATTGTCCTTCTTATGTTTCTTCTGTCTTTCCAAAAATATTTCAGCAATTTCAGCTCCTGTCCATCCATTCCCACACTGTGTACAACATACAATATCATCCTCATGCAATAACTCACACTCATCAGAGGCTTCAGGATCTGGAGTATCAATATAGAAATGCTCACTATCAGCTGCACAAATAGGACATTTCCATTCTTCATCAGTTGGCTGATACTTAGCATGTTTAGCAAAACATTTCTTTGACATATATCTCCTCCTAATTCATAAAAATTAAACTTATCATCTAGTTAGAAATTCTATCGCCTTTCCAGTTAGAGCATAGAAACTATTATGATCCCTAACACACCTTTTAACCAATCCTTTTTGAATTAATCTTTCAAGTCTCTCTTTGTGTCCATACCAATCATGCCAATCTAAACTTCCGCCTCTATGAATACCTTTCTTATGCCTATCTACTAGATATACAGAACAACCAAAATCATCCTGTATCAAAGCAGTTTGCTCTAAGGTGAGCCAATTCAATCCTTTTTTATGCCATTCCAACATAGCTCTTAAAACTTTCTTTTCAACCTTGCCAAGTTTCATATATCCTTTCTGAAGCAACTAACTAAAATGACAAATTGAAATATTCTCTAAGCACAAGATTTTTCTTCAGAACTGTTCTTCTCTAGCTCTAAATTTTTGGGTTCAGTAGTTGAATCAGTCGAAGTTTCATTTTTCAAATCATTTCCACAATAAAAACACATAGGAATTGATGGGGCATATACCCTTTTACATATAGGACATTGCCATCCTTGTTGGACAAATTCCTTTCCAAGATCAATATAAGTCATTTTTATACCCCCCTTTTATAAAATTATAGATTATGACCTTCACCACCAATAGCAGAATCTAATTTAATCTTCAAAATCTTATAGGAGGATGTCGTAGTAGAGCTCTCTTCCATATCATCAATACTGATACTTGTTGTAGTCTTGACCTTCATATTTCCTCCACAATAAAGACACATAGGTGTTGATGGAGCATATATCCTTTTACATATAGGACATTGCCATCCCTGTTCAACAGGTTCTCTACCAAGATCAATATAAGTCATTTTTCCACCTCCTCTTTTGATAAAAAATTAAATTCAATATAACCTTGCTTTGCTAAAATAATTAACATCTTAGCACAAGCATTTGGTTCACTGCCTTGAATAGCTTTCAAAATACCATTATTCTTGTCAACATACTCTAATACTTCAAAAATTTTTCCACTTTTATCTAAATATCTTTTCCAATACAAGTGGTATTTTATATCATTAACAGAAAGCTCTATAGGCAAATGACTTTTTAACTCCACAATGGAGGGAGCCCTAACATAATACTTGAGTTCATGTGGATCTATCACATAGGTGAATCCTGCACCTCCAGGATCAAATACAGTATACGCAGGAGAAACATAATTTTGCATCATGACTAAAGTAGGTTCCTGGTAGTACCACTTGTCAATACACCAATACCATCCTCCTCCAAGCTGAGGATAACCTAATTCTTTTAATCCGCTACACAAATTATAATTAGGAACGTCCTTTTTTGGGTCATACATAATGTATACCTCATACAAAATTCAATATCATACTACAACACCTAATCAGTCTGGAATATATTTTTAAGCTCCCACAAAACCTGCTGTCTGATATTTCTCATTTCTTTCTCTGCTTTTGTTAATATTGCATTGTACAAATTAGGATAATCTGAAAAATCAAGTATTATCTTAAGAGACATATTAGACTTTGTTACACTGTCCAACTTTCCTTCCCTATATTGTTTATTATAACAACTTGAACACAAACCTCTAGCTTTAATAGGTAATTGCTTACCACAAAGTTTACAAATATCTACCTTTGCCATAGATTTCCTCCTTTTTTTAACTTCTTCAATCAGCTCTTTCCATTCAGTACATTTATAACATTGCCAAGGTTTAGGAGGAAGCCCTAACAACTTAGCTTCACTTAAATCACACCTCTCTCTATTAGCCCTACACTGTTCAGGACTTAACCTGCCTAAACCATGCGGACAAATGAATGTATTAATCTCTAACCATTTCTTGATCTCTGACTCCATGGACAGACTCATATTTATAATATTTTATCAAGTCATTCAAAACATTATCTAACTCTTCAGCCTGCATTTTCAATTTAACTGTATCAGTCTGAAATTTCAATTCTAGCTCGCCTAAACTTCTTAAAGGATGAATACAAACCAAATTACTCATATTTACAAATATCCATTGGATATTACAATTCCTATTAGATCTCAAATCAAAAAATTTCCAATCAGCTTCCAATTGAGGTCCCAAACCATAAATATCAAATAATAACCAACGAGTATAGTCTAACTCAGTATTAATCTGGTCAGGGTATATTTGAACAGTTTTAAAATAACTGAACAGTAATCTATTATCAAAAGTAAAGTAAACACAATTTACTTCATTTGAAGATATATAATCCCCTTCTACCAAAATAAATTTCATGATAAATACCTCTCTATTTATTTATAAATCTATACACCTTATCATATACATATATTGGGTTGAAATCATGTTCATCAAATATTTGGAAGGTGAATCCATTATTGGCAGGTATTCCATCCTTTCCTTCTCCTATTAACACAGCACTCCAGACTCTATATCTTTCTTGCCATTCATCATCAGAAATGTCATCAGGTTTATCAGTATTATCCCAATACCCAAATTCATCATACTTTAAATATTTCATCTTAGGGAAACGATCTCCATAGAAGAAAGGAATTCCGTAAAACTTATCTTCAAAAGGAAAGATCACAAAACTAGCTTCAAAATAATAAAGAGTCATATCCTTCAAATTGTGGATAGTCCTCATCCCCCTATCAAAGGATTCAAATTTAGACTTTAAATCCTCAATCTTTAAAATCATATTTACAAAATATTGATGAACAGTTTGAACATAATTTTGTTTCTCCCGTATAAAGTCATCCAACAAACTCCTGATATCTTTATTTTTAAACTTCACTCCATGAAAAATTTTGACACTCATCCGTTATCTCCTATGTCAGGAGGTGAACCATCATCTCTATCTTGCCTGAAATCTATACCAAACAAATATTCAGAGGCAATATTTTCATTTCTATCAGGAACTTGAGAACACAAAGCATCATCAGGGATTGGATCATTTGGATTCAATGAACAATCTCCAAAATATTGCTCATATCTACACCTGCCACTATAACACATTACAAAACTCCTACTCATTTATTTGGTGCAAAAACAAATTCCCTTCTTTACCTGCTTGACCACTTGTTAGATACTTAGGAACTTTATGAACTTGAGGCCTTTTTGGGTATGTTTTATACACCCACCACTCAACTTGTAGAGTATAATTATAAATACGTTCCAACCACCAATCCTCACCTACTACCATCAAATCTATTGCAACAGCAGGAAAGCATTTTTCATCATCATACTCAATATCTGCAATCCTTTCAAAATCCTCCCATGTAAACCACCCCCATGCAGGAGTTCCTACCCACTTAACATCCTTAGGAGATTGTCCATATTTATTTAAAGCATCAATAGTTTCCTGAAGTAGATTTTTCATTATTATTCCTCCTATTTAAGGGGTTTTATCTACCTCATCAACATACCTTGCAACAAACCTATCACAATAAGCCTCCTTTGGAGAAATTAAACATCCATTTGCAATAACACCAGCATCTACAGTATCATAATCATCTCGGCAACTTCCAAAAGGAAGACGAAAAAATACCCAACCAGTAAAAATAATATCAGGAATCGGACTTACATATTTGGAATCTTCAAGTTCCTTAAGTAATATCTCCCTTTCAAAACCCCTGAATTGGACACACCCTACATATTCCTCCCTTTTCTCCTTGTTACATATTAGACGTCCATATATGCAATTAGCACAACACCTGTCCATGATATCCTCCTTTTTTAAAACACAATCCTGGAATCACTAATCAAAACATCTATGTTAGAATTAAATGGAAGATGTGTTATCTTATTACTCGTAGTTCCTATTTCAATCATATCTTCTTGTATACCTTCAAACAAATCCATTAGCAATTTACACACTAGATTATCCGATTTAGCAAATAGAATCTTTCTGGTGTGATCATTCAATTCAACAATTATATGAAGTCCTCCACTAACAGTAGTGACAGCATACATTATAGTTAACCCTGTTTGTTTTGCAAATTCAAACAACTTATTTCGGATGACTATTAAATAATATTTAGAAACAATATCATAATCAATATCAATGAATCCATAGATATGATTCCTATCTGCAGTTGACTGGCATACACTTATCCATTCTTGGTCATAATGCTGACTCATCCTAATGATTCTATCCATATCATTACTAAACATGACATCAATAGATTTTTTAATTAGACGCTTTGTGGCTTTTATTAAATCTCTTGGAAAGGTAAACATCAAACTGATGGCTTCAGGGTAGCTTCTGTAAATACTTTCCAAACTACATGAAATACCTTTAAATGTCATCTTCTTTTCCACACAGTCAGTCATAACACTTAATAATTGATTAACTTTATAATCAATCTTATCATCAGTAGCATCCCCTGGAATAAGGCATTTACCAAAACACATCTCTGAGGAAGGAAATAGTTCAATAGCTTCTTCTTCAGAAAGATATTGATTAGTAATCAACCATTTTCTACGGAAAATGATTAAAAATACAAATCCATTAGTACTATTTCCTAACTTATGAAAAATATCATCTTTGATACGACCTGGAATAGTGTATATCATTATGATTCCTCCTTTTTTTCTTATCACAGTCTCCATGTATAAAAAGCCATGATGCTTTAGCGCCTGGTCATGTGATAATCCCTAAGAGCCTCTTTACTGATACGATAAATTGAGTAAGATAGTAGGAATACAATAATCGCTGACATATACCTCTCCTTTACTATTTAACTGCATCTAATATTTCCCACAAATGATTTTCCCCTTTTAACCTATCTTTTACACCTACTCTACAAACATTATAAAAAAGTCTTAAAACTCTAAAATGAGAAGGGGATATTTGACCTTTTCTGGCTGCATCATTCAATAGACGCTGGTGCAAATGTTCACACCTTGAATTATCAGCAGACTCATATCCTAAAGTCCAACTCTGCTCTAGTAACCTTTTAAACTCCTGCTTATCATAAGCATGCACTGGTAAAGTAAATGATAAGATAGCCAAAAAAGCTATCAATCCAATTATTAATCTTCTCATAAGACTACCTCCTTTTTTAAAAATTATAGAAAAATTTTTCGGAATGTTCAAATGGTTCCAGAAATATTAGATGAAAATATAAGATTTTGCTATTAATTTGTAATCAAAAATCTTACATAATATAATCATAGCTATTTCAAAAACAGCAGTATAGAATCTGTCCATAGATTCATATGCAACATGATGGACAATTACATAATCCTTTTCATCCTCCAAAAAATCCACATAAATTTTTCGTAACATCCCTAAAATTTCATTAATTACGTACTGGTCCTTACTACCAAACACAAACTTAGGAAAATCTTTATAAACTTTCTTTAATAAATCTTCAGGTATTATTTCCTTAAGTAAATCAAAATTAAGGCTAACATTTTCAATATCCTGTTTTGTTATATCCCTTGTAGATTGCAAACAATACACAAGAACTTTCATGATAATTACCTCCTTTCAGTTAAGATTTAAAAACATCAAACAAAATCCGTTAAAACATAGAAAAACTCCAATAGAGGAAATAATATGGCAGTAGACTTTGATAGTCCAGAATTTAAATCATTATCAATAAAAGAAAAAACAAACATTGCCATTGAAGAATTTAATAAATGCCAGGAAAGTTATGAGTATTATTTTAGAAATTATGCTTATACAAGGCATCCTAATAAAGGACTAATAAAAATGAAACCTTTTGACTTTCAATTGGATGCCACAGTTCCTATCTCCTATGTATTGCAACATGGTAGAACAGAAAAAGCAAAACAAAAATTAAAAAATTACAGATTCAAATTTGATTATAAAAATTGGTGGAATAAAATAAGCGAAGAATGTCTAGAATTAGCAAAAACAGTTCCATCAGAATTACATAATTATTATAAAATAACAGTCCAGCATGAAGATTATCCTTTAAGAATAGATACTATAATATTAAAATCAAGGCAAACCGGGTTATCTACATCATTCAGACAATTATGTATATGGTATACCAATTTCCTTTCATATAAAAGAACATTGGTATTGTCAAAAACAGACAGGGAGGCAAAAAAATTTTTAAAAGATACTATAATTTCATGGGACCATATTCCTGTTTATATAAAATCAAGGAAAATCAGCAAAAATGAACATGAATTATGGCTATCAATGACAGGAGAAGAGTCTTATGCATCTGCCATTCAAGTTATTCCTCCTGTAACTGATGCAGGTAGGTCATTTGATCCTAACCTTATAATACTTGATGAATTTAGTACATATGCAAACAGTGAGTTATGGACAGCAATTACAATGTCAGTATCTGCAGGAGGTATATTAGTTATTATATCTACTCCTAAAGGGGTCAAAAATTTATATCATAATATATGGGTAAACACAAACAGGTCATTCTCAGTAGGAGTATCTGATGAAGACTCCTCATTTAGACCAGTAGTAATACATTGGAGTCAAATGCCCAAAGAAGAATTCATCAGGCGTGGATTTGATTCTCCTCTTGCATGGTATAAGCACATGAGTTCAAAAATTGCAATGAAAAGAGGTAAAAAAGCAGTTGCCCAAGAATTGGACTTATCATTTGAAGCATCAGGAGATACAATTGATTATGAAGTAATCAAATCTTTAAAATCAAACGCATTAGAAACAAAAACATCACCTATAATTGTAAAGACTGGAGTTCCTAACTTAATAATATATGAAAAACCAAAAAAGGACCAAATATATATGATTGGAGTTGATACAGCTGAAGGAGTTCATCAAGATAGTGATTCTTTACATGTATTAAAACTAACACAGCACAGTTGGGAGGTTGTGGCATACTTCAATGCAAATAATATTTCTATAAAAACTTACAAAGATTTTGTAAAAGAAGTAGGAGTGTTTTATAATGAAGCATATCTCAACATAGAGAAAAATAATCATGGTCATGTATTATTAGCCTATCTAGTTGAGGATGAAGAATACAATCCTAATAAAATTTTAAATACATATAGCTTCGCTAACAATAAATTTTCAAAAGATTCCAAAGGATGGTCATCAAACAAATCAACCAGAAATGCTATGGTTAGAATTTTATTGGATCACTTAATTGATAATAAAGATGATTTAGAACTGCCATTACCAACAATAGAACAACTTCAAACATTTGTATTAAAAAATGGAAAGTGGGAAGCTGAAGCAGGTTATTATGATGATGATATAATTTCATTAGGTTTAGCACATGTAGGATATTTATTATTACCTAAATACAAAACACAAATTTTAGCTCCAGCGGGAGAATATGACACAACAGCCAGTAGTGAAATAGACTATGATAATATAATAGCATCAAGTACTTTTGCCAAGTCTGAAGTACAAAAACTAATAGATTCTTTTAAAAAAGAATTAACTCCAAATCTATATACAAGTTCAGAATTGCGAAAAAAGTCTCTGTCTGAGATACTCAAACTTTACGAAGAAAGAAGGAATAAAAAGGAGAAATCTGATAAAAATAAAAACATATACAAATATAGAGGAATAGCCTCAACTGAGGTGATGGAAATAGATGGAGATGATTATGTCTTCTAACTTGAATGTTCTATTTTCTATATATTCTCTAAAAAACAAAAAACCTCACCCATAAGAAAAGGAGAAGCCATGATTCGCCAGATTTTGAGTTATTACGTAAGAGGATTGAAAAAAGCTGATAGAAAGAAATTAAAAGAAATAAGGGAAAAAAATGAACAAATCCTCAACAATATACGTGACAAAATAGATGCAACCGTATTAAACATACCAGAAAAAAGAGAACAACTAGATGAATGGATGGAAAAAGGATGGGTAGATGATATACAGTTAGATGGGATAATTCCTAAGACATCTCCTTTATATGAATGGGTGATAGAACCTCTCAAAAATTCATACAGAGGCTATATCAACTCAAGGGCAGCAGAAATAGAAAGATTAAAAGAAAAAGAACAAGAATTAAAAGAACAATTAAAAATTTTATTATCAGGCCAAGATTCAATTATTCAAACATCTTATATAAACACCTTCTCACGCAAGCATACAGACTTTGTCGAGAATGTAGTAGACGCATTAGTAGTAGATCATATTTATCCTCAACTCCTCGATAGGATATATGAAAATTTGAGTCGAGTATATTTGATATATATCTACTGTAAAGTAAACAAACTACTCAAAATTTATAAACAAGAGGATATAATTCTTATAGAGGACTATGTAGAAAATCCGGAAAAATACATGGAAAAATATAATCTTCCAGACCCTGATATATATCCAAATATAGTATGTAATCCCCTTATGTATGAAATAAAAACACACTTTGAAAAGTCCATAAAGGATGATAAATTCCTGAAGGAATTTGAAAAGTATGAACTACCTAAATATGAAAGAGATTTTGCCAGGTATCGCATTTTTAAGAGAGATTTAAAAGAAATCATAGAAATTTGTAAGAAAAAAGATAAAAAGAAATTAAAATGTTATGTTAACTATTTAGATGACATTGAAAAAACTGCAGGCAGGGATTTTATAAGTAAAAATTGTCTAAATTGTCTTAAATTCAATAAAGAAAAATTTAAAAAATGTAAAGAAAAAGCAGAAAAATATTCCAATGAATCAATCATAGATGAGATTCAATTTTATAGAAATAACATATTAAGAATAATCCCAAACATTCTTTTCTTTAATAGAATTGCCCGCAGAGAAAAAATATTTTCCTACATTATATCTGATAAACTTTTCAAAATAATAGAAGATAAGGACAAAAAATTAAATAGATTATATGGAGAAGCATACCTCTATTATCCATTTCCACTACATAACATCAAGCTTTTAGAGAAATATGGAAACGAAATAGGAAAGGAACAACTCAATGTCGAAGCAGTAAAATGGGAACAATATACTCCCAAAACTAAAGGTAAGGAAATATCATTAGGAAATGATTATGATACAATTGCACATATTGCTTATGACAGCAGTCCATTAGATATAGAGTACACTTTTGGGGAGTGGAGAGAAGAAATAAAAGATATTTCAGATTTTAAATGGACATGGTATAGGCCAGTTTTATACAAAAAAATTTCTACTCAGGAAATATCAAAAAAAATTGACACTTACAAGGAAGAAATAAAAAAATGCAAAGAAAAGATAGCAAAACTTCTGGAAGAAAAAAGAAAAGTAGAACCCAAACTACAATCTCTTGATTATTGGACTGATACATATGAAATTGTAAAAAAATATCATCTAGAAGAAATAGAAGATTATACTAGATTACTCAGTTATTTTGATTCAGTATATGATTTAGAGAGGAAATATGTTACATTAATATTAAGAAATGGAAAAATTCCTAAAAAGGATTTAGCTCTCAGGAAAAAAATTGCAATTTTAAATGATATAAACAAGCAAAAAACTGATGTTGTAACCAATATTGATTCCTCTTTAATTGATTATGATCCCTTCATTATATTAGAAGAAAATCATGTATGTATAGATCCTCTTAGGACATCAACAAAGAGTAACAGGCTTCAAAAGCATATATTTCAGAGTAAGATTGACAATGGAACAGTCAAACTTCAGACTGTAGATAAGATACGTAAAAAAGCCAAACCAATTAAATCATTAAGATCCAAGCGTCGCATTTCAAAAAAACGTCCAGTGAGGACAACTCCTATCAGGAAAACGTATAGATCACTGCGTAGAATGGCAAACCAATTGAGTTCGTGTAATATAAATGCAATTTTATATTTGAAAATTCCTGAAGTTTTTGTTGATTACATTCTGGAATCAAAAACAGTAGAATGGAAAAATATAATGGATGAATTTGGAAAGAGGATAACCAATCACCACAAAGGAAGGACTGGTATATTCTGGTGTTTGGGTTATAATCGTGACAAAGATGAACATTACATATTATTAATTCTTCATAGTACAGAGAATTATATTCCTATTCCAGATGATCCAGTACTAGTAAAAAAATACATTTCTGAATACAAGAATTCCAATGATGAAGTGATGAGACACATAGCAGAAGATGCATCAAAACAAAAAAATCATCACAAACGTTCAATTGAAGTTGAATTTATTGAAAACATTTGGAGACAGTATTGTATAAAATACACCAGAAAATTAAAGAAAAGACTTTTAAGTGATGAAGAGGAAAAAGCAATAAAAGAAGCCCCAGAAAATTTAGTAGACGTAATCATCAATTTTGATGCATTAGAAAAAGGGACATATTACGGGTTTTTTGATAAAGATGCCAAAAAATATCGGTGTATAAGACATCCTAGAGTTTGCAAGGCAATAGCAAAACTGCCTGATATAGTTGGTTACAATAAAGAAACTACAAGTGTTGCAGCATACATCATAAAAACAAGTAATCTGCGCAACAAGGTGAAACTATTGAAACAATTGAAACAGAAGTATGGATACAGTCTCAAGAGGTGGAACAAATATAGAAGATTAATTGATAGCGAATTAAAAATAAACAATTTATCCATACCTAACGGTTGGAAAACTTTTGAAGAGAATTTAAACATAAAAGATTTGGTTTTCAGTAGGCATGTAGTTTGCATGTATTTTCTCAAGTACATAGAATCCTACAATAAAAAATACTTAGGTAGGTTATGGGGATTACAGAAGAAAAAAGTTACAAACGAGAGTAATGAAGTTGAAGCATTTTTACTAACTGAAGAAGGTAAAAGAAGACATGAATCATTGATGTCCTATATCAGGTATGCACATGGAAAATATAACACTCCATTATATGACATATTATGTCCTTTTAGGAAAAAGGGTCAGCGTTCCAAAGTTATATATGGAATAGATCCATACACACTAGAAAGAATAATGGATTACCTACCTAAATTATATGAACATCATTACATGATTAAAGACTCCTCCTCAGAATTTGATAAAGTCATTAAAAATGACCGAATGTATAACCGACCTAGTACAACATACTTTATAAAAGACCCTGGCCGAAAGTTATCTCCTAAAGAAACGCCAAGGAGATAACATCTCAAAGGCTTAAAATCTTACCTTTCACACTAGTACTATGACTGAATTTGGGGATTTTCAAGGGATTTTACGGAATTTTGACTAAATTTTGACTGAATTTTGGTAGATCTCCTTACATCACCCCTTTCATACCTTCTCACACCTCGAATCACCGAGTAAAATCACGGGTAGAACTCACCGAGAATATGGTGAGATGCTCACCTGTATTCAAGATCTCCATAAGAATCCTTGATTCAATTTAGTCTATCCTATTGATTTTAATGGAAATACTGGTCAATTTTATATTTCTATGAAATCCTAAGGTATGGGAAATATATAATTCTAAAACCCACAATTATCAAGTGTTCATGATCTGGGGTGAAACCGAGATTTTGCAAAAATTTCCTCTGAAATATAATTCTAAAATTTGGTTTATTTCCACATAACTCAAGTTATCACAAGTGGGAGAATGTCTAAAATATAATTCTAATCAAGTTTATAATGACAAATGGATGAAGCTACATTTATGTAGCAATCACATGGGAAATCACCTATCCTTTGATTGACCATGGAACTAACACCCTAAAAGCCTTGTTATTCGTAGGGTCCGAGCAATTTGTTACTGGGTTGAAGGTTCTCTCAGATTCGTTGTATGTAGATTGTATAGTTCTTAATGTAAATAAAAGGTAATAAAAACACAAACTATGTTTGTGCTTCATTTTTTTTGTTTTGGAAACTTTTTTAAATCTGAATTTCAACACAGATCATCAAATTTTGATTTGAATTTTGGAGTCCAATCACTACTCGACTCAAACAAAGTTTGAGTCTCGTTGTCAGATACCAAAATTACATGGTTATCCAATTTATTTGAATGGAAATCATGTACATGTACTGGATCTACCAACAAATCAACAGATACATACATTTTTCAACTTGAAATCAGGTTGATCAACAACTTGATTCAGATATAAAATTGATGATACGTAATCAGACCATGCGATCATGAAATTGACATGTGGTCAAACCATGTTATTATAAAATCGATACGTAATTGGACCATGTAATCACGAAATCAGCCATGTTCCATGTGATCCAAATGGCTAGATCAAGTAAAATATGAATATTTTTCAATTTTCATCACAAAACTGACCATATCACCATGAAATTGACCAATTTAATTACGATCACATGATTGGACCATTCTAATTGTACAATTTGATAATTTTCTCAGATCATGTAATTAGATCAAGTAAAACATAAATATTTTCCAATTTTTATCACATAATTAGACTATGTTCCATGTAATTGATACGTAACTAGATTGGCCAAATTAAAAGTTCATAACTTGATTTGAGTTCAAGATCGGTAACATGTAATCATGAAATTGGCCAATTTAATTACAATTACGTAATTAGACCATGTAATTGTGTAATTGATCATGTATATGTAACTGGCCATGTGATCATGAAACACGTAACAAAATCATGTTATCATGAGATCATATAATCAAACAATTTGGATTGTTCCATAGAAACTTATATTATAGTTTATTTCCCCAAACTTTTGAATTCAAAAGTTTTTAATTTAAAGACACAGGTAAAGATTGAATCAATGTATCCAGCCTAACCACATACAACTCAGATGAAAAATCTTCCGCCCCCTGCCCCCGATTTTTGGTGTATCCTATTGAAATAATTGACAATTTCCCTCAATTTTTTGGTAATATTTACTGGATTTTTAATTGGAATATGCTTTAAGTTTTTTTGAAAAAGGTAAGGTAGTTGTCATTTGTGGTTTAGTAGTTACTGGTTTGAATTTTTTCGCTGTATGTTTTTCTAAAACATAACTAAACTTAAGGATATATGCTAAAATGAATAAATGGGAATCAACCGGTCAACCTCATATTTTATATGTTAATGGTTTTCCTTTTTTTGTTGATTATTTCTCACGAAGTACTATTTTGTATCAGTTAAGTCATAAAAAGAATAGAATAAATCATATTCTTCCTATAACCTCTGGTCCTAAAAGAGTTGATTTGGTATTATATCAAAATGGGGACCTTTATAGTATTCCATTATTATCTCGGCGTGGTAATCCTGATTTAGCACATGCTCAACATATATTTTCTGATATACGTGCACTTACGAGAGTTAGTAGTACCTTATATAATAAGGATCTAATTTTAGGTTTTGACTGTTATTTTGCAATGATCAAAGGAGATAATGAAGCTTTTCGTGGGAGTATACATTCTTTTGCTTCCTTAGACCGAATGCAAAAGGCAGAGTTGCCTTTAATTGTTTGTTCTAGTTATTCATTAGGTAAAAAAGGTATTTCCATATTGGACACAGACAAAGGACTTAAAATATGGGAACCACGAGAGTATAGTAATAAGTTTATAAATAATTTTTATGATATTCCTGGAACCAAGGTCAAGAAAATAACGGCTTATACTGCCCAGAGGTTAATTTCAAATTATGATAGTGAACTGATTTTAACTGATGAAGGTTTGTTTCAGCTGGCTGTCCGCCATAGAAAGAAACAGCCTTATAGTCATCTTGTAGGGGTTGATCCTATATGTGAGGGTATTTATAATAGATATAACCTTTACCCAGTGTTATTACCTGGAGGTGTTGATCCTGATGATGTTAAGGATATGAAGCCTTTTTCGGCATATTCTAACATGTTTTTACTAACTAATGATGGTGAGGTATATAGTTTAGGAAAGAACACATATTATCAACGTGGAACGACTAAGAAATTAAAACCTAATAGATGGAATCGAATTGAATATCCTGAGCCTATAAAACAGATTGAGGTTCTTAATTGGGCACGCCATCCTGGTTTATTTGCATTATCAGAATCTGGAAATTTATATTATCATGGTTATAATGAGAATGGTTTCATACCTGAAGTCAAGAAAAAGCAATTACAAACTCCCATAATAATAGCAGAAGAAAGGTCTAGTGTATTTGCTTTTCCTGAAGGTTTATTGATTCCAGATAAAAATGGAGATCCTGATTATATGGAATTAGGTAGATATGCAGAAGGTAAAAGAAATATAAAAGTAAATATGCGGTTTTTTAAAGATGTATCTCGTGTGCTTGAGTTGAATTTAGGTTTATTAAAAAAGGTGATTGATGCAAATTGTGTTTGATGTCAAATTGAGAGGTTTTGAAAAATGTTGAATGAAATCAGATATTCTGACCGTAGTCCTAATAATATTGTTTATATTAATGGAGTTCCTTATTTGGTAGGTAATTCCATGACTGACCTTGAACGATTGGGAGGTAGAGGTGAGATAATTAAGTATGCTACAAAAACAATTGATGGAGATATACATAAGATTGTAGGGGATAAGTATTATGTTAAAGATATATTATATGATGAGTTTCATTTAAAAGAAGATAATGTTGTTGGAGGGGTTTTTTCTCGTGATAGAGGGATGTTCTTATTCAAGCCTGATGGAACTATTGAATTAAAAAATGATGAGTATCCTGAAACTCTCAAAATTAAAGGTATCAATGGGATAAAGAATGTGTATAATGTATTTCCATTTGCCAATTGTGTTATACAGGATAAAGATGGAGATTTATTTTATTGGACTTGGTCTTTTCCATCCGAATTACAATCAACTCTTAAAGGCAAAGAGATTAAGAAGTTTGCATTTCATATGGATCCAGTCAAAGGGGGAGGGAGTGCTGCAGTATTAACTGATAAGCTATTATATCATATAGGATTTCATATAAAATTCAGTCGTCTTGATTTACCTGATGGACTCAGTCCAGATGATATTAAAGATATTCAAGTTATTGCCAATAGTAACATATTCTTACTTGATAATAACGGAAAAGTTTATGCTAGAGGCAAGAACGGGTATAATCAGCGAGGGACAACCAAGAAATTGAAAGTAGATTCGTGGAATGAAATCGAATACCCTGAAAAGATAAAACAAATTGCTGCAGGTAATGTTCCTGGTTTATTTGCATTATCTGAAAATGGAAATTTGTATTATCATGGTTATAATGAGAATGGCTATTATCCTATGACAAATAGAAAATCGAATATAAGTAAGCCAATGAAAGTGATGGAAGGTATTACTTCATTATGGATGATTCGACCGTCAGTGAGTCACCAAGGAGTTCCTGGTCGTGAATCTGATATTTTATTGTTTTTAGATGAAGAAGGTACTTTAAAAAGATTAACTAACCTTCGTGTTTGGGATGGTGATAAGGAAATGGGGGTGCATCATCCTACTATGGCTCCTATCAGTCTTTATAAAAAACTGTCCTCCAGTCTGGTTATGAATAAGAAAATATTATCTCAATTGATTGGATATGAATGTATTTAACTTCAAATCCCCGTGTGAGACATTGAGATCTTGACGAGATGACGTTTTTATGATGTTTACATATTATCTACCTGATTTTTAATAAACCGGGTGAGAATGAAAAATATCATTGTCTGACAACCCAGGTTTAACTTCTACCTTGATAATTATCTCCATCCCATTTTCAAATCACCGTCTGAGACAATGATAAACCGGTTGAGATGACGTTTTGATGACGTTTACATATTATCATACCTGATTTTTAATAAACAGGGTGAGAATGTTAATTTGATTAAAAACGTATCTATTATGTATAGTATTTCTATAATTTCAATAATCACTATTTTTGAAGGAGGTGGTGATTGTGAAAGGGTTAGTTGATAGGGTCAGGAAGATTGCAGGATGGAGAGAACAACATATTTTGGCAAGATTACTCAAAATCGAGCAAATTTTTGATTATGCTCCATATTTTGGTGTTCGTTTTCATAGTAGATTTGGGGATTATTTTGAAGTTGTTGACTTGAAAGGGGATATGGTTATTATGGGTTAATTTCGTATTGAGGTTGATAGGTTGTTTTGATTTCTTTGAGGAACTTTTAATGGATTATAGATTTCTAATTTTGAAACGTTTATTATTTCATTTAAATAAATATCCTTGTGAAACTTTGTTTGGCAAGTCCTATTTATCTCTGTATGATGATATTTTGAAATTATTGAAAGATTTGAATGATGTTAATATCATATTTGGACGTGTATATCCTTTTCCTATTGATATTTTGTATCGGTCTTCAGGATTTAATGAATATATTATAAAATCTTTTCCTTCCTTATTTAAAATAAACAAACAATCTATTTCTTTAAATTATTTTAATATAGTTAGGTCTATATTTAAACATTATTATTTTATGCAATGGAATGTTGAAAATCTTCTCTCTGATGATAGGTATAATGAAAAATTATTTGATTGTTATATTGATTTCATAAGGTCAGGTGAAGTACATGTTAAAAATGTTCATAGGATAGTTGTTGTTGCAAATAAAATGATTTTGGAGTGTGATGATCCTTTAAATTTAGCGTATGACCATCTACCTTTTTTTATCAAAGGAATATGGTTTGGTTTGTTGCGCTTATGGAGAAATGGTTATGATGATATTGTATATTTATTTCTCAAGTATAATTTAAAGAATTTTAAATTTATTTCAAAACCTAAACCTAGATTAGCGATATATAATTTACCTGAAATTTATCAAGTTAAAAATGAAATACAGTTTGGATTAAAGAAAGATATCAATCATGATGTTAATATATTATTGAAGTATGTGAAATCTATTTCACTTCCTACTCCCAGTTCTGCTACTAATATTAAAAGGTTTCATGAATTAATTAAGGCTTTGTTAGATAATTACTTTCAGTCTTTTCCTAAAGTTGTTGATTTTGTTGATAATTATGGACTTGATTCTAGTCTATTAAATAAATCTTGGACTGTTGATGCTATTAAAAATGTATTTGACAGATTGCAGATATATGTGAAAGTATTTAATAAATATGTAAAGAATGAATCTTTACCTAATTTGATTTACAATCCAAGACGGAAATTTATCAGTCCTTTTTTAGCATGTGCAGATGATAATTGGTTTGTAAAGAATTGTCTCAATGATTCTTATAAAATTATGTGCTCGCCTGATAAGTTTCGTGATATTTTAAGGGCTTGTGATATCCCTCTGAATGAAGATAATATGAAATTTCTTGTCAAAAATTTAAATAATTTATATGACTTTTTTTCATTTTTGGTTAAGTATAGGAATTTATATGATATTCATAAATTTGTTGGAGCGTTTAATTATGATACTGACGAATTTATTGTGAAGTATATTGATTGGTTGAAAGAAACTTACTCATATATCCATCCTTTGGATTTTAAATTGGATAGTTACAAGTTATTGAATTTCATTAAATCTTTCAATAATTTTTTCTCGAAACCTTTTAAGAGTTATATTGAAGATTATAATGTATACAAGGAATATAAGAATAGTAGAGATAAAAGGTTATTATATTTTATCAGAGTTCCTGGTGTATATGACAGAAAAGATATTAAGCCTGAATCTATTGTGCCTGTTTCTCCTAAGTTAGCTGATGAATTTATCAGGTTGAACTATGCTATTGCTCTGTAATATTGTATTCATATGTCAAAAAACATTCTTAAAAGTCAGGAGTTAATGTGTTATGACTGTTCTACCTGTTTTTACAGAACCTTTTAAAGCTTTATATCCTTTGCATCTTGTTGATGATTCAGTTGACCATCTTGATGCTTTTTTTGTTATTGATTTGTTTAATCGAGTGTGGTTTTTGTTACTTGATAGGGTTCAGAATGAATTAAAGATTAGAAAGTGTATCAGGTATCATAATTATTTGAAAAATAGAGGTGTTAGAGGGGCTGAGATAATTGCAGGATGTGGTTTCTATTATAATGATATTCGTAAAGGTATAACAGCCTCAATATTTCTTCAATTTGAATCGGGTGATATAAGACAAGTCCATAGATTTGATGTATGGGACTTTAAAGATGATGGTAGTTATGATATACTTGAGAAACCTGTAAATGTTTTACAAACGAATGCTTATAAATTAATTGGTATATATTGTGTTCCTAATGCACTATACACTGATGATACTAGTGAGACAGGGATTGATACGTTTTTGACTTATACATATAGGAGACCAAACCAGATGTTAGTATTGGAAGGATTACCTTTTAATAAGATTCATAGTTCCTTAGGTGATTTTCCTAATGATTATTATGAATTAGATGAATTACATCCTGAATTCTTATATGCCTTTCCTAAAGATATTCAGGATTATAATTTTCAATTTTCTAGAGGTGTACTTGTTTTCAGGACTAATGATTAGAGAGGATGATTATGTTAATTAATAATCATTTGTTTGAAGAAGATATACATAAGAAACAAGAATCTGGGGATTCCCAAAACCATTCCCCACTATATATATTATGTGGGCTTCATGATAAGTTATCTTCTTTTGTTTCTATTGATATAGAAGAGTATAAAAATTTGATAGATACTGCTAGAGATACTCAGGATTTATTATCGATAAGTAGTCAATTTGATAGTGACCCTTTTGCTTAATTTTCAAACAATAGGAGAAATATTATGATTCCATCTCTTGATAAAATCAAATCTCGTTTTTATAAACTTGAAGGTGAATTAAATCGTGTTAAGAAGCAGTTACAAGAGTTAACCGACCGGAAACATAAATTAATGAAATCTGAAGTAGAGTTATCGCAGGCTTGTGATTGGTTAAATAATTTAGCTATTTTTGCAATGGATAATGTTTCCAATAATATTAATAGTTTAGTTAATAATTCTATTCAATATTTATTTCCTAATCATAAATTTTGTATGGAATTTGTCCAGCGTAGGAATAAGGTTGAATGTGATATGTATGTTAAGCATCGAAAGTATAGTAATAAAAAAATTGACTTATTAGAAGGGTCTGGAGGAGGATTAATTGATATAATTGGATTTGTATTGAGGGTTAGTTTTTGGAGGATGTATAAGACATCTCGCAATATCATGTGTTTTGATGAACCCTTCAGGTTTGTAGATAATACAATACCTGAGGATGAGATATTGGAATTGATTGCAGATAAAATGAATTTGCAGTTACTTATAATTACACATAAAGAAAAGTTAATGGATGAAAGGTTTAATGTTTTTAAGTTTGTTCAAGAATCAGGTAAGGCAATGTTAGTCAAATAGATTTTACATAGGAGGGAATATGTTGGATTTATCCGAATTGAAAGAAAATCAATTAGCTTTCATAAATGGAGTTATGTTAAGAAAATATGCTTATAAAGAGTATGATGAAGTGTCATGGAATGATATTGTGCAGCGTAATGTACATGCTATAACAGACTCTAAAAATTATAATGAGTTATTTGAGAAGTCAGAGCGAGTTTTTAATGATAAATATAACAAACAGGCTTTTAAAATACTTATTACTTATTTGTTATCGTCCAAGAAAATTATATTTGCCGGGTCAATATTAAGTGGATTAGGTGCTCCCATAAGGACATCTTTGAGTAACTGTTATGTTGTTCCTATATTAGCTGATTCATTGGAAGGTGTTTTTACTTTTGTAAAGGAAATAGCAAAAACGTATGCTTGTAGAGGAGGAGTAGGGACTGATGCAACAATATTGCGTCCTGAAGGGACAAGAATTAATAATTCAGGTGAGACCAGTCCAGGACCTTTGGTTTTTCTACCTATATTTTCTTATGTTACTAATATGGTAAAGCAGAAGGATAGGAGAGGTGCTTGTCTTGTATTACTTGATTATAGGCACCCTGATATATTGAAATTTGTGAAATGTAAAAGTCATACAGCGGAGGTTTATAAAGATCTAGGTATAAGGACTGATACTGTTGATTTATCAGGTATGAATATATCAGTTAAAGTTTCCAATGAATTATTTGAGGCTTTTGATAAGGATGAAGAGATAGAATTAATTTTCCCAGATTTTGAACAGAATATGGATATTTATAATAGGGAGTGGAATGGGGATTTAAATTTGTGGTTAGATAAAGGATATCCTGTAAAGGTTTATGGTAAGATAAAAGCCAGGGAATTAGTTAATGCTATAGCCAGTTCTGCACATGCATGTGGAGACCCAGGTGTTGTGTATTGGGATAATGTTATGGAAAATAGTACAACAGCCTTCGTTCCTGAGGGAGTTCCTATAGCTATGAATCCATGTGGGGAACAGGTATTAGCTCCTTATATGAATTGTCTATTAACTGCTATTCCTCTACACAAATATATAAATGATCCTTGGACATCTGATAGTAAATTTGATTTTGAAGAGTTTCAATGCAGTGTGGAAGTATTAACAATATTATCTGATTTGTTTATTGATTTAAATGAACATCCATTAGCGGTACAGAATGATATTGATAGGTATTTTAGGAAAATAGGTATAGGTATAACAGGATTGGCTGATGCCTTAGCAATGTTAGGATTAGAATATGGTTCTGCAGAAGCTTTAGAATTTACTTCAAACATAGCGAGGTTATTAACAGAGACCAGTTTTCTCACTTCATGTAGGTTGGCTTATATTTTAGGGCCTGCTCCAGTATTATCTCCTGATAATAGGAAGAAATTTATTGAGCAACCTTTTATCCGGAAGATAATTGAAGATATTTTCTCCAATGATTTGCTCAATAAAGGTTCCTTTATTTTTTCTGATGAATTCAATTTTAATACTAAGCAAAATTTGATAGATTTTATACTGACTTATGGTGTTAGGAACACTGCCTACACCACATGTCAGCCTGCAGGTAGTATTTCAATCATATGTGATAATTGCACGAGTGGGATTGAGCCTTTATTTATGGTTAGTTATAAAAGACATTCCCAGTTTTGTGGGGAAGGTAATCTAATTGTTCATTATCCTTTGCTTGAATATTTAATTAAGAATGACGTCAAGGTATCCTCTGTTTCGGAATTAGAAACCATTGCGAAAGATTTAAATTATATTACTTCTCATGAAATATCTTATACTTCAAGGATTAAGACACAGGCTGCTATTCAAGAATGGATCAGTGATAGTATATCATCCACAATTAATTTACCTTCCACAAGTAAGGTAGAAGATATTGTTAATATCTATTATCAAGGATACAAATCTGGATTGAAAGGTGTTACTATATTTCGGAATTCTAGTGGAAAAGGTGTATTAGAGAGTGTATCTAATCCTTCTAGTGATAGTTCAGTTCCTCTCTTCAAAGCTCCTGAAGAAATAAGATCTAGACGCTATATTGAATCTTGGAATGGAGTTAAATTTTATATTACCGTTTCTGAATCTGATGATGGACGTCCTGTTGAAGTGTTTGCTAATCTTCCTAAGGCAGCAGGTGTAAATGCCAATGGTATTTTTGATGAGGATATGTTTTTAAAAAGATATTCTGATAAAGAAGCTATTTGCAGGTTGGTTTCACTAGCCTTAAGAGCAGGTGTTCCTTTAGATGAGGTTGTAAAGCAATTAGATAAATCTTCATTCTCAATGTTTGATTTACCTGGAATAATTAAAAGAATATTATCTAAATATTTAGATGATAAACAAATAGTAACCAAGTATGTCTGTCCAAATTGTAATAGTCCTTTACACCTTTTGTCAGGGTGTTTCATTTGTATGGATTGTGGATATAGTAGGTGTGATTAAAAAAGGAGGATAATATGAGTCAAGGGTTTCATATAAAAAATAAAGGTATGGATAAGGTTGTATTAGTTCAGATTTATAAGGGAGTTTCCCTTGCTGATTATGAGAATTATATAAACAATAAATTGATAATGTTTAGGTTGAAAGTTAAGATAAAAGAAAATATAAAAAATTTTATTCCTATTCAGTTAGAACAGTTGATTGAAATTGTAGAGCATACAGATATTGATATTGAGTTATTGGAAACATTTTTGAAATCTAAATGGAAAAAATCAAGTGTTATAAAGTTTTTGTCTCCTTTAAGAGAAGTATATTTTAGTGCAAAGCCAGGAGATTTAATTGGAGAACTTGAAATGGATTTTTCTACTTTTAAAGATTTGCTAAGATATTTACACATATTAAATTATGAAACTTTTTATAAAGAAGATGTAATAGGAGCTGTATAGAAAGGAGGATTTAACATGTTTTCAGTTAGAAAAAAATTTTCATTTGCTGCGGCACATAGACTTGCCCAATTACCTGAAGGTCATAAATGTGCCAATTTACATGGACATAATTGGAATGTTTATGTTA
>Ga0256842_1001068_pt1 | contig 22818 bp, 14 predicted proteins | sample 4559240metaG_FD_185973 | JGI IMG/M metagenome (GOLD analysis project Ga0256842, IMG submission 185973) | Hydrothermal vent microbial communities from Guaymas Basin, Mexico - 4559-240 | ecosystem: Environmental > Aquatic > Marine > Hydrothermal vents | place: Mexico: Guaymas Basin | collected... | reverse complement strand
ACAAAGATACCCCATTTCAGTAATTCTGTAAACTATAACATCAACTTTATCATTTTCATTTAAGTCATGCTCACTATTATCTATAAAATCATCTATAATTGTAGATGCAATTAATCTATCTTTGTTATCAAGTAAAATTTTTACAATATAATACTCGTTAAGCTCAACTTCTTTTTTTTGTTCCGGAAATGGTAAAAACAAATGCTTATCAAGCCCCCATTCTAAAAAAGCACCAATTTTAGTAATATCAACAACTTTTAAATATGCAATTTCATCAAGTTGAGCCAAAGGAGTTTTTAGAGTTGCAACTAGCCTATCTTTTGTATCTCTATAAATAAATACTTTTAACTTTTCTCCAATAGTATAATTTGGAGGAGTTTCTTTATGAGGTAATAATATTTCCCCGAGATTTTCACCATCTAAGTATAATCCAAATTCACTCTCTTTTACAATTTCTAATTCATAAAACTTTCCTACTTCTAACATTTATTAACTCCAATAATGTATTTAGTAATTTAATATATATATAGTATTAATTCAAGGATAATATTTACTTTTTAATTTAATGTTCTCTATTTCCTATAAATTGTGCAATTTTGTCTAAATTTTTGAAATTATATTCTTTTATTGAATGAAGAGCTTCATTTATTAGATTGTTTATCTCCAATTTTGTATTTTCTACACCTAATATATTGATATATGTAACTTTATCATGTAATTCATCTTTATGAAGTGTCTTACCCATTTTGTCATCATTTCCAACAACATCAAGTAAGTCATCAACAGCCTGAAACGCTACTCCTATTTTATTAGCATAATTTAGTAAATTATTTTGTAATTTGTCATTATTATTACATTTTACAATAATACACGCTAATTTAATAGGAAGAATTAACATTTTACCAGTTTTTAGGCTATGTAGCTTTTTTAAAGACTTCAAATCATCAATTTTATACTCCATATCCATCATCTGACCATAAATCATACCCATAGGTCCACTTGCAGATGCTAAATTTTGCAAAATGTCAAATTTTATATCTTTTTTGTAATTTGTTTCACTCACATAAGTAAAGGCATGAGTGAGTAAGGCATCTCCTGTTAGAATAGCAACGGCCTCATTATACTTTTTATGAAGAGTTAATTTTCCTCTGCGGTAATCATCATTATCAAGAGCAGGTAAATCATCGTGAACCAAAGAATAAGCATGTATCATCTCTATTGCAGTTGCAACTTTTATTAAATCACTAGTTACTAAATTTTTATCTATGGATTTTACAGTTTCTATTAATAAAGACGCCCTTATCTTTTTTCCACCCTTAAGTATGTATACCATTGCTTCTTTTATTATAGGCTCAATTCTACTGTCAAGTAATATATTATTAATTTCATCTTCTATTAATCTTGCATTTTCTTTTAAAAATTCCAATTTAAACTCCAATAATAAAATCATTTTTGAGATTTCAGCTCAAAAATCCATGTAAAATACTTTAAGATTAAGTTAAAAACTTATACTCTTAAAGTGGTTGAAATGGCTCTAAAAATAATACTTTATACCCAAGAAAAATTCATCATTTTTATCATATCTTCCTATAGGAGTATCATTATCTCCACCAAAATGATTATAACCTGCACTTACATCTAATTTACCTATATGTTTTGTAAACCTAATAGTGGCAAGATAGTCTTTGAAAAAGAAATTATAATTAGCAAGAAGTATTAAACTGTAATTATCTTTTATAATATTCCATTTAATTAATGAAAATATACCCATTTTGTTTTTTCTATCATAAAAATATTCTTCTTTATTATCATCTAAAATATAAGAACCAAAATATTCTAAATCTATTAATAATTTATCTCCAGCATATTGATATTCTAGTCCTAAAGTATAATTAGCTACTTTTTTATAAATGGGATTAAAGCTATTTTGAGTTGTTTCTTCGTTTGTTGTATCAATATCAGAATAAAATAACTTTTTAGGAGAATATGAAGCATCAAGCTTTAATATGAAGCTACTAACAGGCAAAGAAGCAGAAAATGCTAAATGATTGTATCTAGTAAATTTAGAGCTTGCAATATTTTGCCCCATTATGTATTTATTTGCTAAACTACTTGATAATGGAGCCAATACAGCCTCTTCTGTTCCTCCACTAAGTAAATAAAAAAGCAACTTTTTTAAATCTCTATCCATAGTTATTTCTGGAAGTTCTTGAAATCCATAATAGTAAACAAAAGAAGCATTTAAACTCTTTATAGAAAATGATAAATTTAATGCTATAGAACTATCTGTAAAATCTTTTTTTTGATTATCAGTTGTCATACCCAAAGATTGTAAATCATCTTCTATATTTTGAGAAATAAAATTATTAATAAGAGAAGTATCAATTTCTTTTGAAGGTTGTAATAACGCAAAATCTCTTCCCCAATATGAAATTTTAGGATTGTATCTAAAAGGTATCCATGCGAGAGTTAATTTCGCTATATCAGCAAAGCTATATCCCCCCGTTAAAGAAAATACAGCAACTTTTCTTTTATCTAGTTCGGGAATAACAGAATCCCTAAAGTCATTTGGATTAATAATATCACTTCTTGAAAATGCAATATTTTCACCCCATTTAAAATACTGTTGCCCTACTCTATAAGAAAAACTATTATATTTATAATCAATGTATGATTCTTCAAGTTCATAATCAAATATTGTTTTAGGCTTTTCTCCATTAAAAAAATAATAAGCTGTATTATCTTCATTTCTTTCAACTAATAAACGCCAATATAACCTACTAGAAAGCATAATTTTCATATTTTCTGAATACTGATGATCTAGTTCTAAAAACATTGAATTACTCAATTCACTTGCATCTTCAAGTCCATTTTCTAATACTCTATCTTGATAAAAATCAGTAGTAATATTAGCTCTAAGAATTGTAGAAGTTTTAAATGAATTATCTTCTAAATCACTTTCTGTAGTCCAATCTTCATCATCATCTTGAATAATTTCTTCATCTGCATTTTCTGTTTTTTCAGCTTCTAAATTATTAATATTTTTTTGAATATTATCTCTTAAAATTACATAACTTGTATTATTTTGTTTAGAAATTGCCAAATTAATATATTCTAAAGCTTTGGTATAATTTTTCATTTCATTTAAAAATAAGCTATATCTATAATACATATCTGCATTTCCAAATCCTTTAAATTCTTCTACTTCTATTGCTTTATCATAATAAGTTTTTGCACTTTCTAAATCACCTAGTCTTTTGTAACAATCAGCTATTTTGGCATAAGTTAAAGGAGTTGCTTTAACTTTCAATGATTTTTTATAAAATTCTATGGCTTTTTGAGGATTATTTATGAATTGAGAATTACCTTGTATAAAATTAGCTTCATAATTTATATTACTATAAGTACTAGTATTAAAAATGGAGATAAATAAAAATATAATAAACATAACACTCCTAAAATAGTAAATTTAATTATAAAGACTTTAATTTATATAATCAAGATTTTTTAAACTATTAGAAATTATTTTCAAAACTCCACTAGCTATACAGCATAAATTTATTTTTTTCTAATATTATTTATTTCTTCTTTTGATAAACCCGTTAATTCCATAATCTTGTTAATATCTGTTTTAGAATTTATTAAGAATTTTACTAAATCTATTACCTTTTTCCTAGCTTCTTTTTCTCTCTTTTCTGCTTCTTTTTCTCTCTTTTCTGCTTCTTTTTCTCTCTTTTCTGCTTCTTTTTCTCTCTTTTCCGCTTCCTTTATTTTCTTTTCCCCCTCTTTTAGCCCTCTAATGTATCCATCTTGGTCTGCTGTTTCTATAATATTGTTTTCTCTTGCTAAATTCATTAAGTAACGGTTATAAATTTTTCTTTCCTTTTCACTCATTTTTAAATAATCAAGTTTCTTTTTAACAGATTTCATTCCTTTTGATTTAAATTCTGATTTAATTTCTCCGTTTTTAAACATATAAACCCATTCATCTATTGGACTTCCTATTACTTCTTCAAATTTTTCCGTTCTTATTAAATAATATTCAGGAAATATATTTTTTTCCTCAAATTTATATTTTTTATCATCAATAAAAATCCTCCTTTTAAAAACAAGTTTATCCTTTTTATTTAAGCCCGTAAATTCTGTTTTACCGTGATATATATAATCTTCGCCTTTACCAAGATTAAAATATAATATATTAACTGATATTACCTTAGTAATGTTTCCATACTTTTCACCTAATTTTAAGTTTTCTACTATAACTTTACTAGCTCCAAAAAGTATTCTTTCAAGATAATCAACTTCTCTTGAGTTTTGTATTTCAATAATAAATTGTTCATTTTCACTTTTTACCATTAAATCTACTCTGTTAAATTTAATAGTTTCTTCTTCCTGATTGCTTTCACTTTCAAGGATTTCAAGGATTTTTATATCTTTATCTAAAAGAGTTGATAAAAAACCTTCTAAAATATCAAAATTCTTTTTATCTCTTAGTATATATTTTATTGCCCAATCAAAACGAATTACCTTCATATTGCCTCCATGCTTACAATACATTATAACCCATATTTATGATTATGCAAGATTTTTTAAACTATTAGAAATTCTTTTCAAAACTCCACTTGATATTCTTCAATATTTACAACTATATCATTGAAACTTGAAAACCCTAAAATACTAATTTTTACCATATATAGCTAAATAATTAATTTAATTCTTGAAGATTATTTTTCTATTTTTAGGCCAAGTTTTTTCCATGCATTAATACCACCATCTAGAAAATATAAGTTACTTAACCTATATCCTTTAGAAAGCAAATATTTCATTGCAATTTTATCTATTTTTCCATTTAAGGAATAAAAAACAATTAATTTATCTTTTGGCAATTTTGAATATTCTTGAGTAAAATCTACAATATTTATAATTTTACTATTATTTATTATTCCACTTAACTCCTTCTTTGAAAATAAACTCACAAGAATTACTTTATTTAAATTTTTCTTTAATTTTTGGGGAGAAATTTTATTAAAATCAGCCATTGGCAAGAATCCTCCTCCTTTTTCAGTATCATATCCTTTATTTTTCCAATCAGGAATACCACTTTCCCAAACATAAACATTTTTATAACCTAATTCAAGAGCCTGTTTTGCATTATTTTTACTAAAAAAACATTTGGGTCCCATACAATAAAAAATTAACATTTTATTTTTATCTTTTGGTAGTAAATTTACATTCTTTTTTACTTGATTGTTTTGAATATTAATAGCCGTTGGAACATGTTCTACTCCATAATGTATCTTTGTAAGGGAATCAACCAAGACATAATCTGCCTTTGTGTCAATTAATTTTTTTATATCATCTGTATCAATTATTTTATAATCAATTGAAAAAACATTAACCGAAAACATTCCAAGAATAAAATACAATAAAATTCTCATATCTCCTCCTAATACCATAAATAAAACCTTACATACTCAAAACCACTTTTACCCATAAAAGAAGCATTATAAATTAATATACTTCATACTTTGCTACTGATTTCACAAAAAAATTAATAGCCTATTTGTTATATCGGTTGTATTAAAAAAATAATAAGAAAAACCTTGTAATTTTAGCTCACTAATATATAATATTAATATCACTCTTTGAGGATACAATGGCAGAAAATAATACTATAAAAAAAGAAGAGTTTGTACATCTTCATTTACATACACAATACTCCTTTTTAGATGGAGCAATTAAAATAAATGAGCTACTACCAAGAGTTCAAGAACTAGGAATGAATACAGTCGCAATTACAGACCATGGCCACATGCATGGAGTTGTTGACTTTTATAAACAAGCCAAATCATCAGGAGTAAAACCTATTATTGGCTGTGAAGCATATATATCTAAGGCTGGTCGAACTAAAAAGGCACAAAGAGACAATTATCATATTGTTTTACTTGCTAAAAATAATGAAGGATACAAAAATTTAATGCATTTAGTTAGCTTTGGCTATATGGATGGATTTTATTACAAGCCAAGAATAGACAGAGAAATTTTAAGAAAATACTCAAAAGGAATTATTGGTTTGTCCGCTTGCTTAGGAGGCATGCTTTCTAGAGCAATTATGGATGGAAATATAAAAGAAGCAACTGAATTAGCCCTTGAATTTAAGGATATTTTTGAAGAAAATTGTTTTTATCTTGAAATACAACATAATGGCATACCAGAACAAGAAAATCTTGTTAACCCTGCATTAATAAAAATGTCTAAAGAGTTAGATATCCCTCTTGTTGCAACAAATGATTCTCATTATATGCTTGAAGAACATGCTGAAGCACATGATATTTTAATGAAAATACAAATGCGTCAAACTATAAGTGATGGACGAAGACATAATAGTACTGCTTACTACATTAGAAGCCCAAAAGAAATGAAAGAACTTTTTAAAGATACTCCTGAAGCAATAGAAAATACAGTTAAAATAGCAGAGCAATGTAATGTTGAAATAGGTTTAGGAACATATTACTTACCTGATTTCCCCGTTCCTGAAGGTTTTACTCCTTCAACATATTTTGAACATGTTGCCAAAGAAGGACTTAAAGAAAGAATCGCAGAAATAGGAAACCTAACTCCCGAACAAATTAAAGAATATGAAGAAAGATTAGAATTTGAAATTGGAGTTATTAACCAAATGGATTTTCCAGGTTATTTTTTAATTGTTTGGGATTTTATAAAATTTGCAAAAGATAATAAAATCCCTGTTGGCCCAGGAAGAGGTTCTGGTGCAGGTAGTATTGTTGCCTACTCAATGAAAATTACAGATTTAAACCCCATGCCTTTAAATTTACTTTTTGAAAGATTTCTAAATCCAGATCGTGTTAGTATGCCCGATTTTGATATTGATTTCTGCCAAGATAGAAGAGATGAAGTAATAGAATATGTTAAAAATAAATATGGAGAATATAGAGTTGCTCAAATTGCAAGTTTTAGTCAATTAAAAGCCAAATCAGTAGTTAGAGATGTTGGAAGAGTACTAGAAATACCACTAGATGAAGTAAATAAACTTGCTAAAATGATTCCTGATGGCCCTAGTATTAAAAACTTAAAAATTGCAATGGAAGAAAATCCTGAAATTGAACTCGCAATGGAAAATAACAATAATTTCAAACAAATGATAGAGATAGGAAAATCTTTAGAAGGATTATATAGACAAACAGGTGTCCATGCAGCAGGAATTGTTATTTCAAATGAAGATTTATGGAATTATACTCCCGTTTTTAAAGGAAAACAAGAAGATAAATATTTAACAACTCAATTTGAAAAGAATAATGTTGAAGAAGTTGGACTAGTTAAATTTGACTTTCTTGGCTTAAAAACATTAACAGTTATTGATAAAGCGGTTAGATATGTAAATGCACAAAAAAAAGAAGGTGAAAAAGACTTAGATATATCTAAAATTGATATAGAAGATGATAATATTTATCAAATTTATAGAGATGGAAATACTGATGGAGTTTTTCAGTTTGAATCAGATGGAATGAAAAAATACTTAAAAGAACTTAAACCTGATAAATTTGGAGATATCATTGCAATGAATGCATTATATAGGCCAGGTCCTATGGAATATATACCCGATTATATTGCTGTTAAACAAGGAAAAAAGAAATTAACCTACGACCACGAAGCAATGGAAGAATATTTACAAGAAACAAATGGTATTACCGTTTACCAAGAGCAAGTTATGTTATTATCTCGTAAACTCGCAGGTTTTACAAGGGGCGAAGCAGATACTCTTCGTAAAGCAATGGGTAAGAAAAAGCAAAAACTTCTTGACCAATTATACCCTAAATTTGTAGAGGGCTGTAAAAAAATTCACAATATAGAACAAAAAGTAGCTGACAAGATATGGGCTGATTGGGTAGCATTTGCTAAATATGCTTTTAATAAATCTCACTCTGCTTGTTATGCTTATGTTTCTCTTCAAACAGCATATTTAAAGTATTATCATCCTGCCGAATTTATGGCTGCAATATTATCTTTTGAAGTAAATGATACCGATAAAATTGTAAAACATATTGTTTCTGCAAAAGATATGGGCTTAGAAATAGTTGCCCCAAATGTTAATAGATCTTTTAAAGATTTCACTGTTGAAGATAATAAGGTAATATTTGGCTTAGGAGCAGTAAAAGGTATAGGAGATGCTGCAATTGATTCAATTATTGAAGAAAGAACTAAAAACGGTGAATTTAAAGATTTTTATGATGTACTAACAAGAGTTGAGTTAAGAAAAGTAAATAAAAAAGCTCTTGAATCACTAGTAAAAGGTGGTGTTTTTGATATCTTTGGAGAAAATAGAGCAACATTATTTAATAATATAGAAGATGCTATTCGTTCAGCTCAAGGAGATGCAAGTAATAGGAAAGCAGGTCTAAAATCGCTTTTTGGAGCAATGGAGGAAGCTGTTGATAATTTTATGCTTAAGAAATATGAAAAATGGCCTTTAGAAAAGATTTTAGCTTATGAAAAAGAAGTTTTAGGGTTTTATATATCAGGACACCCTACAGATAAATACAGAACAGAATTTAAAGAATATGGTTTTAAAAATATTTCAGAAATAGCCACAACTATAACAAATGCTAAAGAACCAATATCAGTATTAGCAATTTTTGATAGCATTAGAAGGATTACAACTAAACAAAAGAAAAATATGATGAGTGGCGTTTTACAAGATAGCTTTGATGCAATAAACTTTATTATGTTTAGTAAACCTTATGAAAAATACAAAGACTTATTTGAAGATTCGGCAAATCAAACTTTTATAGTAACAGGTTTTGTAAAAGAAGATACTGGTTTTGGAGATGCTCCTAAAGATGATGAAGAGAAAAAGTATAAATTTCATATTCGTTCAATTATGAAACCTGAAAATTATAGAGAAGATAAAATTGATAAAATAAATATTGAGCTTATTGAAGATAGTATAGATGAACACTCTATCTTAGAGCTTAGTAATTTAATATCAACATACCAAGGAGGTAATACAAGCATACATTTTTCTATTTTTAGCCAAAAATACAATGCTAAAATTGAATTCGAAGAAGAAAATACTCCAAAAGTAAAAACTAATAAGCTATTTATAGATACTCTTTCTCAACTTATTGATAAAACTGGTGGAAAATTAGATTATAAAGTTATTAAATAAGGCCTTTACATAGCTACTTTCAGTTAATTCAAGCATCTATTACAAGGAAAAATTAACCAATATCTTGTTTAATTTTATATATTATAAACTGTTAATAGCATCATCAAGCTTCTTTTTTAAAGGCTTAATCATTTTAAAATAAGCAGGTTTTTTAGCTTTTGACATCTCTTTAGTTGAAATTGTAAATTTTTGTTTCATTGGATTAATATAGCTAAAACCTTTTCTACATTTACGACATGCCTTCATCATTCCATAATGCAAGTGAGGTCCAGTAGAACGCCCTGTATTTCCTGTTCGCCCTAGAACTTCTCCCTGTTTTACAACAGAACCAACATGTAAACTCTTTTTTATATGCGACAAATGAAAATATTCTGTAAAATATCCATTTGCATGCCTTAACCTAATATAATGCCCTGCTCCATTTCTTTGATATGCTATCTTTATAACTCTCCCTTTTGCAACAGAAATAAATGTTGTACCTGTTTTAACAGGAAAATCTACGCCATTATGATTTCTTGTAAATGCTCTTGATACAGGATCCCTTCTTCGGCCAAAACCCGATGAAATTCCAACTCTAAAAGTAAATGGAACTCTTAAAAAAGGCCTTTTAACAGCTTTTGCCTCTTCATTATAGTAATCAGGAAGTTGATCTTTATTTTCCAGATATTTAAAAGCATAAACATTCCCTACACTTTTACCTTCATAGTAAACAGCCTCAATATCACCATAAAAATTTGTAAAAACTTTTTTCCCTTTCATATCAATATAGTATTTACGGGGAACAATAATGGCATATTTATCACCTTTTTGACAATCACTAAAAAAATCTATCTCACCACCTTTAAAAACAAAATCAGCTAGTTGTATAACTAAATTAGGATGTTCATTAAGCTCTATTATCGAATTATATAAACTATCTTTAATTTCACCTTTTACGAGTCTCTCTTCCTCTTTAAGGAGCTTTTCAATTTTACTAGTTTTAAAATTATCACCTTCACGATATGTATAATAATAAGTTAATTTACTTGGAAAGATATAAAACTCCCAAATTCTACCTTTATCATCAGTTTTAACAATAAATTTTTCATTAGGTTTTGTTTTTGTAAAATCATAACCACTAGTTTTCATTGACTTTGTCAATTTATATACTTCATGAGAATCTAATGACAATTCTTGAAGAGTTTTAGCTAAAGGTTCTCTTTTTACATGGTTTTCAATTGTAATTAAATCAGGTCTTTGCTCTATGGCTTTAATACTATCTTCTAACATTTTATAATAAAGAAACTGTGATTTTTCTATTTTATTTTTATCTCCATTTGAAAGAGACGCATAATTATGCATCTCTTTAGTCCCATTTTTAACAGAAGATTTATTTATCTCTTTTTTTACAGAATTATGTTGCACAGCAACATTAGATGTTACATCAGGAGATTTATTAATTTGATGTTTTATATTTTTATCTTTTTTTGAAAAAATCAAAAAAAGCCCAACAACAATAATAATAATAACTCCCAAAATTATAAATTTATTCTTATTATTTTTTCTTTTTACATTTTGAGAAGATAGTACACTCATTTTTACTCATTAAATTTTTTATTAAAGGCTTCTAACACTGGAACAGGAACATATTTGGATATATCTTTTTTAAAATATGATATTTCTTTAACTGTTGAAGAACTAATAAAGATATAGTCTCTTTTAGGCAAAAGAAATAATGTTTCTATATTACTATTTAAATCTTGATTTGCCATTCCCATTTGAAATTCATAATCAAAATCAGTAACCCCCCTTATACCTCTAACTATAAAACTAGCATTTTCAGTATTAGCAAAATCAACAAGTAAACCATTAAAGGCCTTTATCTCAAAATTCTGATTACTATGATCTTTTAAAGACAAATTAATCATATTAATTCTTTCTTGAACTGTAAATAAGTATTTTTTTCTGACATTTTCACCAACACCAATAATTAATTTATCTACAATATTTAAAGACCTTTTTATTATGTCTAAATGCCCTAAAGTTAAAGGGTCAAAACTTCCTGCATAAATAGCAACTTTCATTATACATCCAAATTGTTAACATTAAGTGCATTTTCTGTTACAAATTTCTTTCTTGGTTCAACATCATCACCCATCAACAATGAAAATACATGATCAGCATCAATAGCATCATCAAGAGAAACCTGTAACAAAGTTCTTCTTTCTGGATCCATAGTTGTTTCCCATAGTTGTTCTGAATTCATTTCACCAAGACCTTTATATCTAGAAACATGATAACCTTTTTGTGCAGATTTAAGGATATAGTCATTAACTTCTTCTAGTTTATCAAAATGTATACTATTTTCACCTTTTTCCAAACGGTAGGTTTCGTTTGTTAAAGATTCGAAATAGGTTGCAAGCTCTCTCATCTCCATAAAAATTTTATTAGAAAATAAATGATTATCTATTTTAGTAACTTTTCTACTACCCTTGACAGGAGTTTCTATAGTTAAGCTTAAATAAGTTTCAGTATCTCCCTCAGTAATACTTGTTCTAAAAAATGTTACATCTTGCATGGTATCCAAATGTTTTTTTAGTTTGGTTATAAACAACTCTATTTCTTCTTTAGATTTTAAATTTTCTCTTTTAAAACCACTAGCTTCAATTAGATATCTCACAACTCTTTCATCTTGGACATTTCTAAAATATGAATAATAATGTTCATATTTTTGAAATTTACTTAAAAGTCCTTTTAATGAAGTTCCTGAAAAGGAGTTAGTTCTGTTTTCAACAAGAAGTTTAACATCCTCAGTTCCTTTATTTAATAAATATTCATTAAATTCTTTATCATCTTTTAAATATTTAGACCAAGTATCCTTACCCGCTCTTTGCCTAGCAATTTTATAAAGAGGTGGTTGAGCAATATATAGGTATCCTCTTTCTAAAAATTCATACATTTGTCTATAAAAAAATGTCAATAATAGAGTTCTAATATGAGCACCATCAACATCAGCATCTGTCATTATTATAATTTTATGATATCTTAATTTTGATGCATCAAAATTTTCAACTCCAATAGTTGTACCAAGAGCCAACATTAAATTTGTTATTTGTTCAGATTTAATAATTTTGTCAAAACGAGTTTTTTCGACATTAATAATTTTACCTCTTAATGGCAAAATAGCTTGAAACTTACTATCTCGACCTTGTTTTGCACTACCACCCGCACTATCTCCCTCAACTATAAATATTTCAGATCTCGCAGGATCCTTTTCTTGACAATCAGCAAGCTTTCCAGGAAGTGCCATTGAGGATAAAGCGCCTTTTCTTCTTGTTAGTTCTCTAGCTTTATGCGCAGCTTCTCTTGCCATTACAGATTCAAAAACTTTATCTAAAATAATTCTTGCTTTATCTGGATTTTCATCTAAATAAGTAGAAACTTGTTCGTATAATAAATTATCTACTATTGTTTTTACTTCAGAGGAAACTAGCTTATCTTTTGTTTGAGATGAAAATTTAGGATCTGGAACTTTTGCAGAAATTAAGGCATATAGTCCCTCTCTTGCATCATCTCCAGAAAATGTCATTTTCTTATATTGTTGTTTTAAGTTTTTAGACCTTGAAATATAGTTTTTTAATGATCTGGTTATAGCTGTTTTGTAACCAGTTAAATGACTACCACCATCTCTATTGTTAATATTATTAGTGAATGCTCTTGCTTGTTCAGAATAGGATTCTGTCCAAACCATAGCGATTTCAACACCAACATTATCTCTTTCCATATCCATATAAAAAGGCTCATGAAGCTGTTTTTTACCACCAACCATATAAGCTAAAAATTCCTTTAAACCACCTTCATAATGATGTAATTCTTTTTTATCAAGCTTTTCATCAATTAGCTCAATTCTAACCCCTTTATTTAAAAAGGCTAATTCTCTAATTCGGTGGTTTAATGTTGCAAATTTATATTCAGTATCTGCAAAAATTTCTGCATCAGGCCAAAATGTAACCTTTGTTCCTGTTTTATTGGCATCAACTTCTTTAACTTTCACAAGTTTTTTAGTAGTTTTACCTTTTGAAAACTGAATATTCCATTCGTAGCCCTCTCGCCAGATAGTTAAATCAAATACAGTAGAAACAGCATTTACACAAGAAACACCAACCCCATGTAAACCACCTGAAACTTTATATGAGTTACTATCAAATTTACCTCCTGCATGAAGAGTCGTCATGACAAGCTCAGCCGCAGGAATACCAGCCTTCTCATGCATACCAACGGGTATACCTCTACCATTATCTTCAACGGTAATACTATCATCCTGATGAATAATAACACTAATTAAATCACAATATCCAGCCAATGTTTCATCTATTGAGTTATCAAGAGCTTCATAAACCAACTGATGTAAACCACTTCCATCATCAGTATCACCAATATACATACCAGGGCGTTTTCTTACAGCCTCTAAACCTTCTAAAACACCAATACTATCTGCATTATAATCACCATTATCAATTACTTTTTTTTCTTCATTTTCACTCATTAAATACTCCAACATAATCAAGACTGAAATTATATCAAATTATAGCTTAATTGTAAATAAATTTATGGATTATTAGGGGAATTTAAGTAGTTTTTTATGTTTTCGGATTTAATGATTGATATTTATAATGTAATTTACAATCCAAGAGCCCTGTTTCATGCTCAAAACTCTTATTTTGCTTATATTATTTAATCCATAAAAATACTTTTTTGCAATAAAATCTGAGAATTTGGATAAAAAGAAATATCACTATCTCCTAAAATCATAGGAGGAATACTAGATAATTCTTGTAAGTTATCCATTGGCGAGAGTATAAATTTTGATCCATTTTCTGATAACATTGAAACTTGATTACTAAAATCACTTGCTCTTTCAGGTACTCCACCAATTGAGATATTTCCAATAACTGATAATCCATGCTTAAGTCTTTTTTTATAAATAGAAGAAATAATTGCAATATATACAGCCGAACCAATTCCAGAGGCAATAGTTCCACCAAGTATAGTTCTTATTTGTATTGTAATATCAAAATTCTTTAATGAATGTTCACTACTTAAAATACTTTTCTCATTTCCTCTTATGTATTGATAAGTATTTTTTATATTTTCCTTTATTATTGTATTATTTACTCCTGTTATATTTAATTTCCCGGTACCACTTATGGTTACAGCCTCAACTCTAATTAATGAGATATTTTCATTATCACTAGTACTAGTATAACAAACTCCAGGTTTTAAAGGAGAATTCTCTATCAAATTGTTTCCTTTTTCTTCCGGTAAACTAACAAAAAATTCTTCTTGTGTATCTTTATCAATATAGGAAAAATTTGTATCCCAAAATTCCATTCCACCTATTCTTTTTAACTGCTCTTTAACTCTTCTTCTCATTTCAAGAGCAATTTCTAAGTATTCTTTAATATCGTTTTTAGTATAATTTCCATCAGGATGTAACAATTTTATAAACCCGGATACCGTTTTCTTTACCGGCTTAACATCTCTTTGCTTTAAGTGATTTCCTAGTAAAAAATATTCTTCTATTGCATTGGTATAATTTTCTTTTCTAAGTGATTTTAATACTTCTGAAAAATAGTCAGTACTAAAACCAAAATTAGAAGTAAAATGATTTGGAGAAAACTTAATCATTTCCCAACCAGGCAAATAAAAGTGTAATCTATCCAAAAAAGCAGTATCACAGTTAATTTCATCGGATAAAGGGCTAAATAAGTTAGAAGTTTGTAGTACAACATCCACAGGTTGATTTATATTTCCATTTAAGATTATAGAAGCAACCCCAGTAATTTCACCACCAGAACCAGCCCTAGAAAATGAACCTGACTCCATATAATCTTTCATTAATGGAACAGAGTCTCTATTTTTAAATATTTTATCTGTCGCCTCATCAAAACAAATAGCGTCCCACTGCCCTACAGCTCCTACTTTACCTGTACTTCCATGTACAAATAATTTCGCAACAGTTCCCTGCCCCCCCGAAATTAGAACCGCATAGGGAGTTAACTCTTTAAAAACAAATGATTTTCCTGTTGAGCGAGGTCCAAGTTCAACAAAATTGAAATTTGATTCAACCATAGGTAGCAATCTTGAAAGTAATAACATTTTAATTCTTTTATTAATATCTTCCGAATCGGGTTCATAACCACTACTTCTTAAAAGAACATCTATCCATTCATTTTTTGTAAACTTAGCTCTATTTTCTTTTAACTTATAGTTACTAAATGAAGATAATTGAATTGGTTTTATTTCTCTAATAATAAAGGGATAAATAGTACTACCAATTTTAATGTCTGGATCATATTCTATATCAATAATAGCCCAAATTCCTCCCATCATCATCTTTTCGTGGGTTCTCACAAGTTCGTCATCAATATTAGCATTTTTTATATTACTATTTTGAATATTTGCCCAATATTTATCTTTTTTTGTATCGAGGGAAACAGAAATTTTATCAATTATTTTATAAGAACCTATTTCCCTTATTTTCGAGTGAATTAATTCACTTTCTTCCGGATTAACATAATGTTTTGATAAAATATTTTTTACATTTTGCATACCAAGTTTAATTTTTTCTTCATCTTCTGTAGAACATGAATTTGCTATTAGATATTCTAAAACAAAAACAGGAACATTTGCCCCCACTTTTATCTCTCTAACTAAATCTTTTTTTACAACAAAACCTTTAAAATATTCCAATAATTTTTTATCCAATTCATTTAACATTATCATATTTTATATCCTATAAAAGCCCACTTAAATCTCTATCATTATTTTTCCTAACAATAACAAAATCTAATTGCTCGTTACTTTCAGCATCAAAAATGATAAGTTTAAGTTCATTAAACTTATCAAATTCAAACTCTTTTTCTATTTTTTCACCTTTTTTAATTGTTATAATATCTGATTTACTCACTTCTTTATTTCCAAAATAGTTGATAATTTTAATTTTCCTACTCATAGAAAATAAATTATCAACAGAATTTGCTTTAATAATAACTTTAAATAAATTACCTGTTACATTTTTTAAAACTTCTTTGTTTATAATATTTAATTTTAAATCATTATTATCGTGATTAGATTCCCAAGAAACAAAAGGGGTTATAAGCTCTTGTGGTGAAAGTCCTCCATGACTAAAACCATATTTTCCTCTCGAACTAAATGGACTTATAGACTTAGCAAAATATAAATATTTATATTCATTATAATCTTTTTTTACTTCAATTAAATTACTCGCTATATTTTGTTTTTCAACAGACCTTATATACCTTTCTCTTTTGTTTAACTCGCCATTAAAATTAACATTGATTTTATCTGAATCACTTAAATTTCCAGTAAAAACGAAACCATGGTCACTAATTAAATAAACTTTATTATACCCACTTTCTAATAAAAGTTTTATTTTTTGAGATAATTCCCTTTCTATTTTTGAAAAATAATTAATTAAATTATGGTCTAACTCTTCTCCAATGCTATCAATATCTTTATGAGTACATATTAAATACATAGCTTGATTAATATTTTGATTAACATCTTCTATTTTCATAAATTCAACATTACTATTTTTTGATAATAAGTACTTTTCTCTTTTTTTATGAATAGATTCAACTATTCCGGTATCAATATATATCTGACTCATATTATTTTCTGTTTCAGATGGGATATCACATAAAATTACATCTTCAATACATTTATAAATCTTTAATTTACCATTATTTATAATGTTTTTTGAAATAACATAACTTAAAGCATCAGCAACAATAATTGCAATCTTTTTATCCGAATTTTCATTAATAATTCTTTGTAAAACACCTGTTTGATTTTGTTTATACTGATTAAAATATTTAAACCATTTATCTAAAAATATATCTAAAAAATTACGATATTTTTCTTGTATAGGAATAATAATTTCACTATTATTTAAAAATTCTTTATATAAAAAATCCATTGCATTATCTAATTTATAAAATTCATTTTTATAATACTCAATACATTTATCTAAACTGTCTAATTTTGCTATTTTTCCATCATCAAAAGTTAATAATATTATTAGGGAATCCCAAAAATCTATATTTATTAATTTTAGAATATTTTTATTTTTTAATCTATTTTTTATTTTTTCAATATAATTATCTAAATTTTTTCTATTCTTCATTTCATTTATTATTTTATCAAGCCATCTTTTATCTATCTCAGAAAAAGGATGATTAGGGATAATACTCCAAATATTAATTTCACTTCCATTTAAAATAGTTTTTTCATATACTTCTAAATATTCTTTTAAACTTTCCTCATGACTTTTTGAATTTAAAAGTTTTTTATATATTTCACTCCATTCGTTATTTAATTCATTTTTTATAATAAGATTAAACATATATTTAGCAGTTTCACGAGCCAAAACCTTAAAATCAAAACTATCATTATGTGGATAATCAATAAAATCACTTATTTTACGATAAAAATCCTTTAACATCTCATCATCATATCTATTTTTAAAATCATTTGAACTTTCCAGTAATACTAAAATTTCTTCTTTAATATTAAAAATTTTATCTTTCCCATAAGTTTGAATATCTTTCCAATAAGCTCCATCTTTTCCTACACTTATTTTACTAGCAAAAATAATATCTTTATCTGAAAGATTTAAATTTATATTAAGTTTATTCAAATGCTCTCTAATGTAAACAGCTAAATTATTTATTTCAATAAAACTTTCTGTTTCACAATATTCTCTTATAAATTTAAGCTTATCTTTTGCTGTATTCGTATATATTAAATACTTTTTATCACTATTTTCTTTTTCTATTTGATACTTTACATCAAGTTCATCTATTTCATTATTAATACCCTTGAATAATTTAATATCAGAAGATAAAAAATTAAGTAAAAATTCAGATTCTCTGCTTTCATCAATAAAGACACTGACTTTTTTATATTCATAAGCCGTTTCAAGGTCTTTTTTAAACCATTTATCAATCATTTATTTCTCCAATAGTGAATAATTTATCAATATCTCCTCTAAATCAATATTCATTTTTTTCTTTTTTATTATCAAAGTTATTTCTCCTATTTATTTTAATATTTAAAGCCAAATAACCATAATGGGATTTTTCTTTTATTAATTGTTGTATCTGTATCAATAGCTAAAAAACTGTTTTTTATATTTTTTATTTGCTGAAAATCTTTATTTTTTCCACCTACTTCAAAAATATAATCCTTGATTCTAAAATCACCAATATCACTATAATAAATATCTTTAAAGATATTAACAAAATAAGTTTCTCTAACCGTACCTATTTCTACTACTGTAGACATATCAAAAGCAATTGCATGTAGCAAGTTAGTATTATCAAAGTATAACTTAGCTGGTTTTCTTGAGAGTTTTTTAGAATATTTTTTAATAGATTTAAAAAGACCTGTTTTATTTAATATATCCATGTAAATGTATAAACTTGGCTCACTAATACTTAGCTCTTTGGCGAGATTACTTACATTTACTTGAAAAGGAACTCTAGAGGAGATAAGGATATATATAAGCTTTTTAAAAACAACTAAAGAATCATATTTTACTTTATTTGTTGCTGGAATATCCTCATAAATAATTTTTTCTATAGAATTAAACAACTTACTATAAAAATTTTCTTTTGTTGCAGAGCTCAAAAAATATGGATAACAGCCCATTTCTAAATATCTTTTCCACTCTCTATATAAATTAGGATAACGATTTATTAAATCAAATGATATATCATTATGATTTTCTATAATTTCATCTAAACTATATAATTTTAGGCTAATATTTTCATTTATTTCAAAAAACTCTTTAAAGCTTAAGTTTCTTAACTCTTTTATTAAAATCCTTCTACTTAGATCATAACCTTGCATTAAAATTTTAAGCATAGATGAGCCACCAATCCTAATTTTTAAATCAAAATCATCATAAATATTTTTTATATGTTTTGCCCAGTCTTTAAACTGATGTATCTCATCAATAACAATAACTTTTCCACCTAAACTTGAAAATTCTTCAGCAATTTCATAAAGACCAGTTTTGGCAATACCAATGTCATCTGCACTAAAGTATAAAAGCTCATCAATATCAAATAATAAAGCATATTGTAGCAAAACAGTAGTTTTACCTACTCCTCTACTTCCAATTAAGGCAATTAATTTTTCATTTGATTTAATAAACTCTAATTCATGTCTTTCATAATTAATAGATTTTACTTTATTGACAAGCCGTCTTTGTTTTTCTTTTAATTTATCAAGTAACATAAGCCCTCTATTACAAAACACTAAAGTTAAGTTTAGCATTTTTCATAGAAACAGTAAAGTATAGTTTAGAGTTTATAGTAAGAATAGCAAACAGTGCATTAGGATTATAGGCTTCTGAAATTTGATTTATCAGGGTGCGGTAGTTATTTGTTGGTTTATTTGTCATGTTTTTCCTTTTTTTAATAAGTACCTAAACCAAGATAGTCTCATATTCATAATACTACTTACTTTCCTCTTTTATTCTTCTTTAAATTTAATGCAGGAGTATATATCTCAGCTAATCTATATTTTTTCGTTTGTTTTTCATACTTTAAAAAACCAGTTTTTTGCAAGTCCTGTAAATACTTTTGTATAGTTTTATCTGCTTTATTTTTTTCAGTATACTCTTTTTTAAAATCTTCAAAAATAAAATTTGCATAACCTAAACTTTTTATTTTATTTATATACTTATTATTCTTGGGATATTCATTTATATACTCTTCTAACCTATATAAAGATACCTTTTTATGTATTATTTTATAATTTTTTATAAAATTAAAAAATATTATATCTCGGGAACTATCCTTCTCTGATAATTTTTCCATTTCATTAGAAATTATTTCAGATAAGAATTTATAAATAGTCCTCGGAGTAATAACATTATTTGAATCAGATAAATATTTTATTATCCAATCATCCATAAATAATCCCTTGGAACTAATTCTTTTAGCAAATAATTTTCTAATTGCTAAATTTACTTTTTCATCATCCGAAATAATTTCGTAATTAACATACGATTTTACAATTAAATCTAAACCTAAATTTTTAATTTCTTTTTCACTTAAAGTTGCAATAATTATTTTTAATATTAAAGATAAAATTTCTTTTTTACTCCATATTAATTCAAATTTATTGATATCTAAATGTGTTTTATTTTCTATTTTTAATAATTCAAATATATCATTCCTCAAAAATATTTTTGCTCTAATTTGAGTATATTTATATATATTTTCTTGCCAAAAAGATATCAAATTTGAAATAAAATGAATTCTTAAGTCTTCAGGAATATTGACATCTAATTCATCATAGAGAAATGTATAAACATTTTCTTTTTTAAGTAAATCTATATTTAAATCTCTTAAGCTTTCATCTACTAAAATAGATATCTCATTGTTTGTAATTTTGCTAGCAATATCATTAATATTCTTGAAAACTGGAGTTTGGATATTTAATTTATTTTCTAGTTGAAATAATGTCAAATATTTCCAAAATCTCTTAATGTTAATGTTTTTATTTTTTTTACCTGCTTTACCATTAATGTTAATTATCTGTTCTGAAGATATATCATTAATATTATCATTAGAAAAGCCAACTAGATAAGAATTTTTATGAACATTTAATTTATTTAAAATAGGTTTGAAGTTTTGCTTAAATATTTCAAAAAGAGTTGATTTACCACTTCCTTTAGGACCTAAAATTAAAAATTTTTGTTCATTTATTAAAAGCTGTATATCATCCTTAAAATAAAAGTATTTTAAATCATTTTCAGTTAAAAACTTTTCTTTTCCTATAATTTTTCTAAATTCTTTTTCTAATTTTTTAAATATTTCTTTTAAATTTACTTCACTGTTAATAGGTTTTGAATTAATTTCAAAATATTTATTTTTAATTATCATTTTTAAATCATTTATAAAACCATCTTCTACATCTGAAATATTTGATTCAAGCATTTTTTGGTTAAAGGGAATTTCTATAACTTTTAAGTTATTTTCACCTTTTATTTTTAAAGAATTAATAAAGTGCTTTAATTTGCTTTGTTTCTTATCTCTTAATTCCTTATCATTAAATCTAATTCCTGAATTTAACAATATGCTAGACTCTATATTAATATTATTTAAAATAATTTCTAATCCTTCTTCATTTTGTTCTTCACTATTAAAAAATAATAAATTCAAATCAGAAATTTTACTTAAAAAATTTCCATTAGACTCACTTATTCCAGCTCTTAAATCAATAAAAATAATATCAGGTTTTAAAATTGGATGATTTTTTATATTTTCTATTAAATCATACATCTTTTTAATATAGCTTAATGAGTTAAAATCAATTTTTGATATCTTATTTAAATAAGAGCTTGTTTTATAATCTATTCCTGATGGAAACAAATAAATATTACCACCTTTTTTACTTGCTTCTAACTCCAAAAAGTAATCATCTAATGGAAGGTTATCATTTATATTACAATCAATTAAATAATCTAAAATTCCAGCCTTATGTTTTCGTTTTCCTTTATTAAAAAATAAAGTTGAAATACCAGGAGCTTCAAAATCACAATCTAAAATAACAATTTTTTTACCCAAAGAATAAAAATAATGAGATAAATAAGCAATAGTTATACTTCGCCCCATTCCTCCTTTAAAGGAATAACCTGCAATTACCTTTTTAACAATTTTGTTTTTATTAGGATTTATTTTATCTTTATTCCATGCAGAATAACTTATATTACGATGAGTTACAGAGTTTTTTTGACAAATATTTTTTATTTCAGAAGCCAAACGGTTATCTTCAAAAATCACATCTTGAATAGCATTTTTAAATTTGTTTTCTAATTTTACTTTAATTTCTAGCAATTTATCTCTTGAATATCTATCAGATTCCAATAAAATTAAATTTTTTCCATAAATATTATTTATGATGTAATAATCTAATTCATTTTCTTTTTTTAATATACTTTCTAAGTTCTCTAAAATATCTAAAAAATTCATTATAAAACTCCATCTAATTTTAATTTTAACATTTCTTTTTCTATATTATTTATTTCCATTTGTATTTTTTCTGAATAAAAACGATTATCTTTTTTAGATTTATCAGTTTTTGACCATTGCTTGATATTATATCTATCACTTACATTCCATTTTGCTTCAAACTGGTCATCTCTACCACCATTAAGTAGTAATTTAGGATTTTTTTTATTTGTTTTTAACAAAATAGAATATTCAAATACATTTGGATATATTGAAATCAGATTACCTAGCAAATTCATTAATTCTCTATCATTTAAATGTTTTTTAATATTTTTATATTCATAACCAAATTTTAGTAAAATCAACTTAATATATCCTTCCAATACATATCCTGCTAAATATACAGAATTATGAAAGGCTTTATTATCAAATAAAATCTTTGAATCTTTTTTCATTTCAAGTGAAAATTCATAAAAACTACTTTCCATATTCCCCTCTAAATTTAAAACCAAGGTTAAATTTACCGTGTAAAACTGCATATAGCAGGTTGAAACGGCCATCACTACCAATCAGCCTCTAAATACTTCTTCAACTGTCCCGTAT
>Ga0256842_1001067_pt1 | contig 22847 bp, 17 predicted proteins | sample 4559240metaG_FD_185973 | JGI IMG/M metagenome (GOLD analysis project Ga0256842, IMG submission 185973) | Hydrothermal vent microbial communities from Guaymas Basin, Mexico - 4559-240 | ecosystem: Environmental > Aquatic > Marine > Hydrothermal vents | place: Mexico: Guaymas Basin | collected... | reverse complement strand
GCTTAGTTTTTTCCAATTAGATGATCCTGTATTATCTAAAGTTAGAGACGAAATAATTGATATTGATGTCAATAATTTGACTCCCATGCAAGCTTTAAATAAACTTAATGAGATTCAGAAACTGATAAAGTAATATTATTGCTAACTTTGATACAATTTAATTAACAATAGATGTCTCGATTAATGTCTTTTTGGCTTTTTATTTTGTTTATCATTGCTTGGAATTTTTCATTTTCTCAGAATGTTAGATCAATAACTCGTTTCGAGACAGCAGCCGTTTCGTATTACCAGCCTCAAGACCAATATTTGTTCTTAGGTGATATTAATTTTGAGCAAAGTCTTTTATACAATAGAAGATATAATTCCACTGACAAAGAAGTTGAATCTTATTTTTATCAATCTATTTATTTTAAAGATAGTGTAGCAGGTTTTAAATACTTGGGATTTGAGTTTAATTTATTGCGAGAGCCGTTTGAGGATAGTCCAGGTTTAAATTATTTTAGAAAATGGAATAGGATTAGAATTGGTGGAGCGTTAAGTGTTGAGTATAATCCACATAAAGCTTTTCCTGATGATTATTTTGATTACTTGAATGGAGATATTTTTATAAAGTTTTTTCATATTCGAAAATCTGCTCGAGGAGATAGAACTACAAAAAGTACCCGAGGATCTTGGGGCTTTTATGCGGATGGAGAATTTTTAGGCAGAGTGTATATCGATGCGTATTATAAAGCTTTTTCATATTTGTGGATTCATACTCGATATAAGAAAGAATCGATCACTAACGATAAGAAAATAGCCATTATTTTAGAATTTGAGTTGAATAAGTATGGCTACAAAAAAAATAAAGTAGAATTTACAAAAGATACTTACAATGGAATAACCCTTTTTGTAGGTCCAGAATATAACGCCAATAAATTATCGTACTCAATAAATTTAGGATTCAAAATGGATTTTAGAAATCATTAATCCTATTCGGTATATTTAATTTTCCTGTACTTGCACTGGGTTAATAAATTTTGTCCTTATCATGTATTATAGACTCTGCTTAGAGGATATAGATTATTTATTTGAGAGATATATGTACAAAGCAATACGCCTACTTACAATATCTTTTTAGAAGTTCTTGATTCTATCATAGCGGGACATAGCAAGTCAAACTATGTTATTTACAATATTAGTTGATGACTAATTATTAAGCCATAAAAAAGCGTCTCAAATAAATTTTGAAACGCTTTTTTTTATTTTGATAGATGCATAAAGCAACTATAATATTATTTTTTAGCTTTTTTATCTTTCTTTTCTCCTTTTGGATGCTTGATTGTATCGTAAGCCACAGGAGTTGCAATAAATAACGATGAGTATGTACCAACAACAACACCAATAAGTAAAGCAAAGATAAATCCTCTAATTACCTCACCACCAAAAATGAAGATGGATAATAATACGAAGAAGGTACTTAATGAAGTACTAAATGTACGAGATAAAGTACTATTTAATGCTCTATCGTAAAGACTTACTCTATCTTCTTTTGGATGTAATCCTAAGAACTCTCTAATTCTGTCGAACACAACCACAGTATCGTTTATCGAATAACCAACTACGGTCAGAATTGCGGCAATAAATGCTTGGTCGATAGTTAACGAGAAGGGTAAGAATCCATATAAGATAGAGAACAAACCGAGTACAATTAAAACATCATGAGCAAGTGCAACAAGGGCACCTAATCCAAATTGCCAGTTTTTAAATCGCAATAAGATGTATAAGAAAATCCCAATTAACGAGAATATGATAGCCCAGAATGCAGCTACTTTAATATCGTCAGCAATAGTTGGTCCTACTTTCTGAGAACTCATTTTATAATTATTGGAAAAGTCTTCATAAGTAACATTTTCACCTAAGAAGGTTTTCAATCCTTCGTACATTTTTGTTTCTACAATATCATCAGCATCAGAAGCCTCACTATCAATCATAAATTTTGTAGAAATTTTTACCTGATTATCATTACCAAAAGTTTTAACTTCTGGAGCATCGTTATCGAAAGACAATTTAAGTGATTTTGAAACATCGCTAGTATTAACTGGTTCGTGGAATCTTATCACATAAGTTCGTCCTCCTTTAAAGTCGATACCTAAGTCAAGACCTTTGGTAAATAAGGAAACTAAACCAGCAATAATTATAATACCCGAAATAGCATAGAATAATTTTCTTTTTTCAACGAAAGCAATATTGGCTTTTTTAAATGCATTTTCAGTAATTTTTGTAGAGAAAGAAATGCTTTTGTTTTTAGCTAACCAAGCAATAAATATTAAACGAGTAATAAATATTGCAGCAAATAAGGAAGTTAAAATACCAATGATTAAGGTTGTGGCAAAACCTTTAATAGGTCCTGTTCCGAAAACAAATAATACCACTCCTGTTAATAAGGTAGTAACGTTGGCATCTATAATAGATGAGTAAGCGTTTTTGTATCCATCGGTTATAGATAATTTAAGACCTTTGCCAGCTGATATTTCTTCTTTAATTCTTTCGAAGATTAGTACGTTTGCATCGACCGACATACCAATAGTAAGAACAATACCAGCAATACCAGGTAAGGTTAACACAGCTCCTAAACTAGCTAATACACCAATAATAAAGAAGATATTTGCTACCAATGCAATATCGGCAACAATACCAGCTTTGCTATAATAGAAATACATGTAAAGTAAAATAACAATAAAAGCAATAATAAACGATAATATACCAGAATTAATAGCTTCTTGACCTAAAGATGGTCCAACAATAGCTTCTTCGATAATATGTGCTGGAGCAGGTAGTTTACCCGATTTTAGAATATTTGCAAGGTCGGTAGCTTCTTCAAGAGAAAAGCCTCCTGTTATTGATGAACGACCACCTTTAATCTCTCCGTTTACATTAGGAAAAGAATATACATAGTTGTCTAGAACAATAGCAATTTGTCTTCCAACATTTTCTTTAGTCAAACGAGCCCAAACTTTAGCCCCTTTACTGTTCATACTCATAGAAACTTCTGCTTGTGCTTTGTTTTGTCCAAATTCTTGACGAGCATCTGTAACAACATCGCCTTCAAGTGGTGCTCTACCATCACGAGTAGTTATTTTAGCAGCAATTAATTCGTATAATTCTTTAGAACCTTTTAGAGGTTTTACAGACCAGAAGAATTTTAAATCTTTTGGTAAAACAGCTTTAACTTGTTTAAGAGATAAGTAATCGTTAACAATTGAAGTATCTTTAAAATGAGAGAAACCTATAGAAGCAGATTCTACAGGATTGTTTTGTCTATCCAAATTTGGATAAAGCACAGACCATAAAGGATTGTTTTTTCTTTGTTGCTCAGCTGTTTGAATAGAGTCGCTTACCGAACCTTTACCAGTTGCTTTGTCTAATAAAGCATTGGTAAGACTTTCTGAATTTGCAGTATCTGCAAGGTTCTCAGCAATAGCACCAGTGGTATCTGGTTTTGCGGTTTCATTAATAACTTCTGCTGTAGCAGTTGTATCTGTTGACTCCTCGTTACCTTTTTCTTCTTGTAAGGCTAAATTTCTAATTACATTATTAGCATCACTCATGGCGCCAATAATTTCATTAAATTTATAAGTTTCCCAGAATTCTAACTGAGCAGTTCCTTGTAAAAGTTTTCTAACACGTTCAGGATCTTTAACACCAGGAAGTTCGACTAAGATACGTCCTGCAGTTTCTAATCGTTGAATATTAGGTTGGGCAACCCCAAAACGGTCGATACGAGATCTTAAGATTTGGAAAGAGTTATCAATAGCAGCTTGAGTTTCTTCGTGTAGTACTTTTAGAACATCCTCATCAGTAGAGTTGTATTTAATCTTTTCTCTTAAATCAGGGGTGTTAAACACAGATGCTAAATTAGCATTAGGATTTACTTCTTTAAAAGATTGACCAAATAAAGCAACAAAGTCTTCTTGACTATCTTTTTGTTTTTCTTTTGCTAAAGCAATAGCTTTTACAAATGTTGCATCCTTACTATAATTAGAAAGCGCTTTGATAACATCAATAACAGAAATTTCTAATGTTACGTTCATACCACCTTTTAAGTCCAAACCAAGATTAATTTCTTTTTGTTGACAATCTTTGTAGGTATAACCTAAAACAGGATAAACTTCAGTATTTGCAATTGAATCTAAATACTGTTTTTCTTTAACTGGATTACCAGCACCAAAATCCTCTGCGTCCGATCTTACATCGTTTGCAATAAAAGTAAATGATAACTGATAAAGACTTACTATTGCTAATAGTATTGCTAAAATCTTAATAGCTCCTTTGTTTTGCATTTGTTATGTATTATTTATTAATAGTTTTTGCACATTTTTTAGAATCTGCAAATATATATGTTTTTAGCAAAAAAACTTAAGTAAGTTTCGTTTAATTTCTATTTAAGGCGTATATCATACAAATATTTAGACCAATCTTTTGAATTTAATCTATGAGATGTATTTATATTGTAATAATTTAAGATATCCGATAACATGTACTTGGAAGGATAAAAAATAGATAAATAAAATAATTTTTGTTGAACTTTTTATTAAAATATATATTTTATCAACTTAAAAGATATACTTTTGTAAGCGTAATGGTTTTCTATTTATCTTAATGTAATTTATTTAAGATTAGGAAATTAAAAGGGAATTAGGTGTAAATCCTAAACAGTTCCCGCTGCTGTAAGTTTCATTCCGTTTGTATGGAATAGATTTAGAACATATCACGCCACTGTCATTTTTTTCTATTGATGGGAAGGCTGTTCTAAACGAAATAAGTCAGAAGACCTGCCAATACAATTATTCTATTAGCTTTCGGGAGAAAAGGCTTGGGAATTTCAGACCAAATATCTAGATATTCTCTATCTTTTATTCAGAAAGTTTAATTTTTAATCGGCTAGGGCATTCCATTTTAATGTGTTCTATTGTGAATTATCGCAAAGTAATCTGTTTTTGTTCAGATAACAAATTGGAATCTATAGAAGATTAAAAATAATTTTTTAAAGTGATACATAAGTATCCTTATTATTAATTATCTCAATTAGGGATTAAACTTTTTTAAATGAAAAAAATTTTACTTTTAACCAAATTGTTCCTATTAGGGGCTGTGGTGAGCGTAAATGCTCAAATTAATTTCGACGAGTTGTTAATGCCAACTTATAAGAATGGCTCTAATGGAGCAGGTGGATTCATTAGTGGTGAGGCTACTTTTGTAAACTATTACAATGAAGCTTATAGCTCTTGGGCTGGCTTTGCTGTATCTAAGGCATCAGATGTAAACACATCGGGAATAGCCAATCAGTATTCATCTGTAGCAGGAGGAGGAGCCAGCGATGAGAATTTTATGCTGGGTTATATAAGCTCTTATTCAGGAACAACTTATATTAAGTTATCTACAGCCCAAACAGTAACAGCAATGAGTGTAACCAATTCGACATACGCACATCATTCTATGCGTGATGGCGATGCTTATGCAAAGAAATTTGGAGGAGCAACAGGCGACGATCCTGATTATTTTTTATTATCTGTAAAAGGTTATAACAACGAAGTTTACACCGATTCTACAGGATTTTATTTAGCAGATTTTCAGAATTCTGACAATTCGCAAGATTATATTCTTGATACATGGCAAACCATGCTTCTATCTTCTTTAGGAACGGTTGATAGTTTAGTTTTTGAGCTGACATCTTCTGATAATGGTACTTGGGGAATGAATACACCAGCTTATTTTTGTATGGATGATTTAATGCTTGAATCTGGCTTTCAGAATTTCTCTGAGTATGATTTTGACTATTGGAATGGTGAAGATTTAACAGGTAACTTTACGAGTGGTGTTGGAGAATTCGGTAATACATTTACTCCTAGTACTTACGGCGGTTACTGGACAGGATTTTCGTATTCAAGAAAAACAGATAATTTAACTTCTGGTTATATCAATCAATATTCTGCAATTACGGGATCTGGTAATAACGGATCGGAAAATTATGTAGTAGGAAATGGAATACCAGGTTTAAAATTTGATGCTGCTACATATGTTAGCGATATTATTGTAACTAATTCTACCTATGCTTACAATTCTATGCGAGATGGTGATGCTTTTGCAAAGCAATTTGGTGGAGCAACAGGCGATGACCCAGATTATTTTTTATTGTCTGTAAAAGGTTATAACAATAATGTTTATACAGATTCTGTAGGTTTTTATTTAGCCGATTTTACCGATGTAAATAATGCAAACGATTATATTTTAGATACTTGGGCTTCTGTTAATTTAATCAGTTTGGGGATGGTAGATAGTTTAAGTTTCTCTTTAACATCTTCCGATAATGGAACTTGGGGAATGAATACACCAGCGTATTTCTGTATGGATGATATTACATATAGTGCGACAGCAATTACTGAGCTTTCAAATTCAAATGTTTCTGTATATCCAAATCCAGCCAATGATTTTGTTATACTTAAAGGAACAGATATTACAGAAGTTTCAATTTCTGATTTGTCGGGAAAAGTAGTGTTGAGTAAGAATTTAAATTCTTCGACGGCTCAAATAGATTTATCTTATTTCGAATCAGGAATTTATATTATTTCTGTAAAAAATCACGAATCGGTTTATACTCAGAAATTGATTAAAGAATAAGTATTTGTAAAAGTGTCTAGAGGATTTTGATTTGTCAGATGAACTTTGTGTTAACAATATTAGTTAGTTGATTCTTTGGGAAAGGTTTTAGACAAATTCAAATATTTTCTAGACGCATTTATATTCTTTGCAAGAATTGTCTTCGTATATTTTAAGGTTTAAGAGAGATTAAAAATGAGAATTTTATTTTTTGTAATATTAATAATATTAAATTGTTCGCTTTTTGCTCAATATGCACCACAAGCCGATGTTCTAGGAACTACAGCTATTTCTAAGGATAGTTCTATTATTGTTTCGTGGGCCACTGCTTATCAAAATTACAATGTAGGAACAGAGGTAGATATCACATGGCAAACTCCAGAAAAAGCTTTGGGGGCAGCTCAAGGAACATCTGGCGATATTGTTTGTTTGGGCAGAGGAGGAACTATTACTTTTAGTTTCGACACATTAATTGTTAATGGAGAAGGTCCTGATTTTACGACTTTTGAAAATGCACTAAGCCATACTTTTTTGGAGTTAGGTTGGGTAGAGGTTTCGATGGACGGTATTAATTTTGAACGTTTCCCAAACCATTCGCATACAGTAAGTCCTATTTCTGCTTTCGGAAATGTCGATCCAACAAAAATAAATGGCTATTGTAGTAAATACCTGCAAGGTTTTGGGACTCCATTCGATTTGGATAGTGTTAGTTTAGATACGATCCGTTTTGTACGTCTTATAGATATTGTTGGTGATGGCAATTCGTACGATTCCGAGTCACATCCAATTTACGACCCCTATGCTACAACAGGAAGTGCAGGTTTAGATATTGATGCCATTGGCGTTATTAATGCAGGAACAATGAAGGAGAGTATTTCAGAAATAGCTCCATTAGATTTTAGAATATACCCCAATCCAGCCAAAGATTTTTTAATAATTGAGGGTATTACAAATCAATCGATTAAAATTTTTGACCTCAGAGGACGAGTAGTGAAGCAGATTGTTATATCGGGTGGAGTCAAGCTATCTCAACCCATCAATATTTCTAATTTAGAACAAGGCATCTATTTCCTAAAACTTGAAACAAAACAAGCAAATATTTCTAAGAAACTAATTATTAAAAGATAAAATGGATGTCTCATTAAAACGTCATTACGAACGAAGTGAAGTAATCACTTTTGTTTTAAAAGGAGAGATTGCTATGGATATTTATCCTAGCAATGGCGTTTTAATTTATTTCCTGTTATTAAAGAAGCTTAAAAGAATTGGTTTTTTATTATTTATGTTTTTATTTTTCATTTCTAAATCTCAAAGCATAAGCGAAGACACCTTAAAAATTCATGAGGTTCAAATATCTGCAAAACGACCTATTGACGAAATTGGGATAGTAATAACAAAAATAGACTCGACTATTTTAAAAGTGTCGGAATCAGAAAATCTATCCGAATTATTATCGGAAAACACGACTGTATTTGTAAAATCGGAAGGGCGTGGGGCTTTAGCAACCGTTTCTTTTAGAGGTACATCGGCCTCTCATACCGATGTGTTATGGAACGGGATGTCTGTAAAATCGCCTATGCTAGGAGAAGTAGATTTCTCACAAATTCCTATTTTTTTTGTTGACGACTTGTCGCTGTTACATGGAGGCGCATCTATTCAGTCGGGTTCGGGAGCCTTAGGAGGCTCTATCCAGATTGATAATAAACCCGATTGGAATAATAAATTTGGATTGAAATTTAAACAGGGCTTAGGCTCGTATTCTACTTTTAACGATTATTTACAAATTGATTTAGGTAATAAAAAAATACAGTCGAAAACGCGATTATTTTATAATTATTCAAAAAATGATTTTGAATTTATCAATAAAAATATTGCAGATATAGACCCCAATACAGGAGCATATATTTATCCTATTCAAAAAAATACAAATGCTAATTATTTGCAATATGGTTTGCTACAAGAATTTTATGTTCGCTTTGCTCAGAAGTATGCTTTGTCGGTCAAATATTGGAAGCAAAATAGCGATAGGGCTTTACCAAGGTTAAATACATATGAGGGCGACGATTATTCAAATATATCGAATCAGAACGAAAAATCGCATCGGACAATTGCAGATTTATCTCGCTTCGGAAAAAAATCTAAACTTAGTGTTAGCTCGGGTATTAACTTTACTAATATGGAATATTTGATGCAGAATTATATTTCTGGCAAAGGCTATCAAACCATCATCTTTTCAGAGAGCCAATCGAAATCGTTGTACAATAAGATGGCTTATAGTTATCAGTTGTTCAAGAGTACTAAAATAGAAGTGAATTATGAGCTCAATTATCACGATGTGTTTTCTAATGATACAGTTAAAAAAGAGGGTTACCAGCAAGATAGATTAGAGCATCTCTTATTTCTTTCGTGGAATCAGGAAATTACAAATCGCTGGTCTTCAACTTTTATGTTACGTCAAAATTTTATCGATAATAATACCGTTCCACCAATTCCGTATTTGGGGTTAGATTATTTAATATCAGATAAATACAAAGTTTATGCTAAGGCATCATTATCTAGAAATTATCGTTATCCAACCTTAAACGATTTGTTTTGGCAACCAGGAGGAAATATCAATCTACTTCCAGAAAAAGGTTGGTCGAGTGATTTCTCGCTAAGTTCAAATTTTAATATTAAAACCATAAATATTTCTACATCGGCAACAGCTTATTATTCCGATATTAACGATTGGATTCTATGGATGCCTTCACCAATGGGCTATTGGTCGCCAGAAAATGTAAAAAGAGTTGTTTCTAAAGGTTTAGAATTACACTTAAATATAAGTTGTAAAATACGAGAAGTAAAGTTCAAAATTAATAGTAATTACGCTTACACTTCTTCTGTAAATATGGATGAAAGTTTTGGAAAAGAAAGCTACAAAAAACAGTTGGTTTATGTGCCTGAGCATTCTTTCAATCTATTTTTGCAAGCCGATTGGAAAGGATATTTTATCAATTATCAAAACAATTCGTTTAGTGAACGTTATACTACATCGAGTAATAATACAAGCAGACGAGATTGGTTGTACCCCTATTTTATGAATAATTTATCTTTGGGGAAATTGATACAGATAAAAAAAGTAAATCTGGCTCTGAGTTTTAAGATATATAATTTGTTCGACGAACAATACCGATCCGTTTTGAGTAGAGCTATGCCAGGGAGAAATTATTTGTTAAGTCTGAAAATTTCGTTAAAATAATAATTAAATATTTTATAGTGATAATAATAAAATACATATCATTCTTGCTAGTAAGTGTATTTCTTATGACGTTAAATTCTTGTATGGACGATGATGCTATTCGAGATTTTGCAAAACTAGAAACCGTACAAGCTTCGGGTGTATTTATAATAAATGAGGGTAATTTTATGTATTCCAACGCATCGCTTTCATTTTATAATTCCGACTCAAATATTGTTTTAAACGATGTATTTTATAATACCAATACTTTGCCTTTGGGCGATGTAGCTCAGTCGTTGACCATTCACGATTCGTTGGCTTATGTGGTGGTGAATAATTCGGGTAAGATATATATTATTAATAAAAATAACTTTAAGTATGTTACCAAAATAACAGGACTTGGCTCGCCAAGATATATTTACTTTGTTAATGATGCAAAGGCTTATGTGAGCGATTTATATGCAAAAAAATTGACCATTATTGATCCTCAGATAAATGCAATAATTGGAGAAATTGATTTAGATAATCACCATTCCGATTTTGAGCAACATCATGCTGAGAAAATGATTAGTTACGATAATAAAGTGTATGTGGCCTGTTGGTCTTACGACGATAAAATATTAGTTATCAATTCCGATAATGATGAAATTATTGACAGCATTAAGGTTGGTAAACAGCCTAATTCTATGGTTTTAGATAAAAATAATAGGCTTTGGGTATTATCCGATGGAGGATTCTCTGGGTCGTCTTATGGCCAAGAAAATGCAAGTTTATTGCAAATCGATTTATCGAACAATTCAGTAATAAATACTTTTGAATTTTCGGATATTGAGGCTTCTCCATCGCATTTGCAAATTAATGCTAGAGGCGATTCTTTATTTTTTATTTATGGAAATTGGGGAACAAGTTTGGTGAATGCAGGCGTATTTTCGATGTCTATAGACGATAATCAAATTCCAGAAACTGCCGTTATTCCTCAAAAGAACAGTTTGTTTTATAGTTTAAGTTTCGATAAACTAAAGTCTGAAATTTATGTTTCCAATGCTAAAGATTACTCACAAAATGGTGAGATTTATAGATTCACTAGTTCGGGGCTTGCAATAGATACTTTTTCTGTCGGCATTAATCCAGGAAACTTTTGTTTCGTTAAAAAACCATAATTATGAAGAAGAGAGCTATATTTAACTGGTCGGGTGGGAAAGATTCGGCAATGGCGCTTTATCAGATTCAGAAACAACAAGAATTTGACATTCGATATTTAATGACCTCTGTTAATGCTAATAGCGAACGGATTTCTATGCATGGAGTAAGAAATGAATTGTTGGAGGCTCAGGCATTAAGTTTGGGTATTTCGCTAAAAAAGTTGTTTTTGCCCGAGAGCTCCGAAATGGATGTGTACGAAAAGCATCTGTTCGAGATTATGAATCAATTTAAGAAGGAGGCTATCGATTATTCTATTTTTGGTGATATTTTTTTGGAAGATTTAAAAAACTATAGAGAAAAACAATTGCAAAAGGTTGATATGCAAGCTGTTTTCCCACTCTGGAACAAAGACACTACTTATTTGATAGAGCAGTTTATTGATTTAGGTTTCAAAACAATTTTAACGGCTGTGGACGAAAGTAAACTACCTAAAGAATTTGCAGGGAGAATTATTGATAAAGAGTTTTTGAAAGATTTGCCTATTGATGTCGATCCTTGTGGCGAAAATGGCGAATTCCATACCTTTGTGTTCGATGGTCCCAATTTTAATAATAGAATTAGTTTTGAGATTGGCGACATAATTCATAAAAAATATACTTACGACAAAGCATATGGTTTTTGGTTTTGTGATCTTAAACCAACAGAAAATTAAATAATATTATTCAATTATCATTTTTTCCATATTATCGCCAATATTTATAAAATAGATGCCTGTTGTTAAGGCTGAGACATCTATATTAACAGACTTCTTATTTTGGTTTATGATATTTGTTTTTTGGAATTTCCCATTAATATCAAAAATATGAATAGAATTTTTTTTGTTGTTCATTTCTCTTTTATCGGCAAACGAAATATTCACACTTGAATGTGCAGGGTTAGGTTTAATAATAAATGCCTTTTCTTTTTTGATGATTTTAGTTCCGACATGGGCATCCCATATTGCAAATGCATATTCACCCCTTTGTAAGTTATCGATAATAATGTATCCAGAGGTGCTCGACCCACTTCTTGTGTGAGGAATAATTTGCCAATCAATACCTGAATTCGGTCTGTAGAGTATTACTAAAGAATCTGCACTAGTAGTAATAAATTCATTATCTAAATGATAGGAGCTACTTTTGGTATATAAAAATTGACCATTGGCTTGAAAATCATTATTAAAAATACCATCTATTTTCCAATATCTTTCGGGATGAATATCTAAGCCGTCGATGTCTATCATAAAAGGATCTGGAGCCACCCAATTATGTTCGACGCGTAATAATACTGAATCTGTAACTTGAGAAACGGTACTCTTAAAAAAAGCTTTTGTAAACGAAATTGTGCCTGTGTTTTTAATAGTTTCGTATCTATCGGTAGTGGCATCAGAAATTTGCTCTTCCATATCGCATAAAACAGAATAGGGCTGAAATGGAATCGTAAAAGTTTGCGAATCGTGCTCCCCAGAAACGGTAATCATGGTATCTATACGTTCGAAAGTTGAAGATAAAAATTGAATTGGAATTCTATTATCGATACCATATTCTGTACGACCTTTAAGTTTTTGACGCATAAATACCTGCACATCGAATTGTCCAGCATTTGGTGTAACCAAAAACGAATCTACTTCAAATTGTAACCAACCACCAGAAAAAACCCATGAATCAAAAAATCCGGTTAAGTCGTAAGGTGTGTTTGCAGAAAGGTAATCTCTTAAATCGTAGGAGCTTACCGATTGATATTGGTGGTCGTTAAGATAATTACTGATAGTAGTAAAAAATAAATCATCGCCTAAATGAGTTCTCAAAGAATGAACAATATCAGCGCCTTTTTTGTAAACATGGCTACTATATGTTAAATCGATAGGAATATTGTATAATGGCCAATATCCGCCTTCGTCGAATTGCAAGTGTTGTAGATTGTCGATATGTCTATTTCTATTGTAAGTTTTAAATTCATCTTCTCCGTATAGGGCTTCTGTAACAAGAGCTTCGCAGTAACTAGCCCAACCTTCGTTAAGCCACATCTCACCAGCAGTGCTACAAGTAGTTGCATTGCCAAACCAAGAGTGAGAAAGTTCGTGTGCATAGAGCAATTCGCTGTTCAATGTTCCATCGATACTAGAGTTTGGATAAGCAATATTTTCGGCATGTTCCATAGCTCCTCCATTGAAAGGAACCCCAACATAACCTATTCGATTCCAGCGGTATGCGCCAAATCTATTTTCGTAAAAATGAAAAATAGTTTCTAAATTTGCAAAGCTACCAGGAACATTTGCTATTTCGTTGCTACGAGCATAAATAGCAACAGGAATTTGACCGAGTATAGCCGAAAAGGTATCACGATAAACTTGATAGTTTCCAATAGCTACCGATGTTAAATAAGTTGGCGTTTCCTCATCGAGTAACCAAGAAAAAGTCTTGGTACCATCGCCATTATCAATTTCGTTTTGTAAAGTTCCACCACAAATTGCAGTTCTTTGGTCTTGGCAAGTAATATTGAATAAATAACTAGCCTTATCGGTAAAATTATCGATACAAGGATACCATACTCTACCATAATTATGCGGATCGGCCGACATACTTACGCCTAGATTATAAAAATATCCACCCGAGCTCAATACGCCACCCCAACCATCATCATCGGTATGAGCCGTGCCATGGTAATAAATTTCTAGCTCTAATAAATCGTTAGTTTGATAAGTATTCGATAATTGAATATGGATTGTGGTATCGTTATATGTAAAAACTTGAGGAACAGATTCAACAAAAATAGAATCGACATTTAGGGCTAATAACATTAAGTCAACTTCAGAGATATTATTGGATAAAAATTTAAGATCTACCAAACTGCGACCTTCTATATTTTTCATGTATGAATTGGGAACTTTTAAATTAATTTCGTAATGCTGAACATCGAAATTTTGAGACCAACTTAAGCTTGATGTTATTAATAGTACAAGTATTAGAAAATAGTTTTTCATGACTTTTTAATTTTATATCTGATTCATCAAAAGTAAGATATTGTATGTGTATTAGCAAATGTCAAAAAATCTGAACTAATATTGATGGATGTTATTGATCCTATTCAGGATATTAATTATAATATCCCCAAAACATATATTGACATATAGATATGTGTTTGTGAGAAAGATTTTTAACTTTGTTAAGTCGAAACCGTAAACGAGCAAAATAAAGTCCAATAAAGTTGAATGCACAAGAGTTATATATTATAGATAAGATTTTAGGTTCACTAATTCCTTTCCAATCCTTAATTTTTGCTATTATTTTGTTTCTTCTTTCAAGAGATAATAGTAAATCAAAACGAATACTTGCGTACTATATGTTTGTAAACTCGCTCTACTACACTTATTTAGCTTTCTTTTATTCTGGGAATTTTGTTGCAATAGTTAATGTATATTATTTAATAGTACCTATTGCATTGCTTGTTCAACCTTTCTTTTATTTTTACATTCGATCCTTAACTAATCCAGATTTTAGATGTAGTTATAGACAAATTATTCATTTTATTCCGTCAGCTATTATTCTAATAATGAATATTTCTCTGTATTCTTTTTTAACTAAAGCCGATCAAATACAATTGTTGGCATTTGAGAATGATTCTACGAATAAAATTCAGGAATTCTTTTTTCAATTACATACTTCGGGATATCATATTATTTTTGGCATTCAGGCTTTAGTATATTTATTTTTTGTTAGTAAGACCATCTTTTTACACAAAAAGTATTTACCAAAGAATTTTTCCAATTACGAGGGTGTTAACTTAAATTGGCTAATTACGTTACTGACAATCTTTATTATTGGTTCAACAGTTCAAGAATTATTGGGTAATATTGATCAATTGGCTTTTAATGTAAATGCAAGAATATATTATAACTTATTTATACTTTTTACTATTGCATTTATTGGGATATCAGCCATTAAACAAAAAGAAATTTATAATTATAAAAATAAAACAGATAGTGGGGATATAGATATTTTAGAAGAAAAATATAGCCATTCGTCGTTGAATAAAGAAGTAAAAGAAGAGTTAATATCAAAGCTAGAAACCTATTTGTTAATAGAAAAGCCTTTTTTAAAAAATGATTTAAGATTAGATGATATTGCAACAGATTTAAATACTAATCGACAATATTTGTCTCAAGTAATAAACGAAAGATATCAAAAGAATTTTTATACCTTAATTAATGATTTGAGAATTAAAGAAGTAAAAAATTTATTTTTAAATCAGAAACATAAGCAACTTTCAATAATGGGAGTTGCCAATACCGTCGGTTTTAATTCTAAATCTACTTTTAACACCCTTTTCAAAAAGTCTACAGGACTTACTCCAAGTCAGTTTATCAAAGAAAATCAATTATAACAAGGGTAAGTTTACAAACTCGAACCTTTTATTACTATAACACAAGAATCTGTTAAACATCAGATATATAGCACTTTGTAATTTTTGTAGTATGTATTTATTTATACGAACGTGTACAGGCACAACCAATTTCCGAAAATATAAGTCTGTAAATTGTTAATCAATATATTTACTAAAATTTTTTTATGATGAAAACATTTACAATAAGAGCGTTATTTAGCATTTTGGCAATAATTAGCTTTGGGTTTAATGCTCATGCACAATTTGGAGGAGATGGAGACGCAGATATTACAGCTTATAGCTTTTCTGAACAAACAGGTGATGCAAGTATAATGGCCTCTGTGATGGGGCAGAATGGTACAGTTGATATTGAAGTTGCTTATGGAACAGATTTATCAAGTTTAGTAGCAACTTTTGAGTTGTCGACAGATGCCACAGCAGAAGTAGGAGGCGTAGCTCAAACGAGTGCAGTAACTCCTAATAGTTTTGTCGATGGAACAGCATTAGTTTACACTGTTACAGCCAGTGATGGTACAACAACGCAAGATTGGGATGTAACAGTTACTGTTGCAGATGCAAGTTCTGCAAAAGATATTGTAGACTTTAACTTACCAAATCAAGTTGGAGACGAAAGTATCAGTGCAATTAATCATACTGTTGATATTACTGTTGCCAGTGGTACAGATGTTAGCAATTTAGTTGCCGATTTTGTATTGTCGGATTATGCAACAGCAAATATTGGAGGAGCTGACCAAACGAGTGGAACAACCGCCAACGATTTTACCAATTCTGTTATTTATAATATTGTAGCACAAGACGGTAGTAACCAAGATTGGACAGTAACCGTAAGCATTTCAACAAGTGCTAATACAGAAGCAAAAATTACAGCTTATAGTTTTCCAGAACAGACAAGCAATGCTACAATTACAGACCCTGTTTATAGTGGTGCAAATGGAACCATAGATATAGAAGTGGCTTACGGAACAGATATTAGTAATTTGGTAGCAAGTTTCGATTTATCGTATGGTGCTACTGCTGCTATTGCCGGTGTAGACCAAGTAAGTGGAACATCTGCAAACGATTTTTCGTCATCAGTAACTTATACAGTTACAGCCGAAGATGCTAGCACAACTGTAGATTGGGATGTAAATGTGAGTATAGCACAGAATACAGAAAACGATATCTTATCTTATAGTTTCGATGAACAAACAGGTGCAGCAACTATTGATGCTACAAATCATACTGTAAATATAGAAGTGGCCAGTGGAACAGACGTAAGCAATTTAATAGCAAGTTTTTCTCTTTCAGGAGATGCAAGTGCAGATGTTTCAGGAGCAAACCAAGAAAGTGCAATTACAGCAAATGATTTTACAAACACTGTAGAATATAATGTTACAGCACAAAATGGCGATGCTCAAATTTGGGAAATTACTGTAAGTATTGCAACAGAAATTAATACTGTTGCTAAAACTGGAGTGTTGAATATTTACCCAAATCCTGCGACTACCAAGATTCAGATAAATACTTCTTTATTAAATAATAATATTCAAATTATTGATATTACAGGAGAAGTAGTAAAGAATATAATTGATTTTAAATCAAACAATTACATAGATATTTCAGATTTAAAAGATGGAATTTATTTTGTAAAAATTGGAAATCAAGTTAAAAGATTGATTAAAAATAATTAAGAGGCTATATTAGCACGTTTCGGTTGAGTCAACAAGATTTTTCTTGTTGGCTCTTTTTTTATCAGTTAGATTAATATTATATTTACGAAAAAAGATCTAGGATGAAAATAATATCATACAATGTAAATGGAATTAGAGCAGCCCTAAAAAAAGGTTTTGTAGATTGGTTAAAAGAAGAACAACCAGATGTGGTTTGTTTACAGGAAACAAAAGCAAATAAAGAGCAAGTCGAACTCGACGAAATAGAAGCTTTGGGCTATCAAACATTTTGGTTTTCGGCTCAAAAGAAAGGCTATTCAGGAGTGGCTATTTTTACAAAGATTAAGCCCGATCAAATTATTTATGGTATGGGTATAGAAGAATACGATTTCGAAGGGCGTATGATTAGAGCCGATTTTGGAGACATTACATTAATCAATTCATATTTTCCATCGGGAACAACAGGTGGTCCTAGACAAGACTTCAAAGAGCAGTATATTATTGATATACAAGAATTTGTTGATGAACTTAAAAAAGAACGACCCAATATCATTTTGTGTGGTGATTATAATATTTGTCATACAGATATTGATATTCATAATCCAAAAAAACAGCAAAAAACATCGGGGTTTTTACCGCACGAACGTCAGTGGGTGAGCGATTTTATAGCAAGTGGGTTTATCGATAGTTTCAGGGTATTTAATCAAGAACCACATAATTATTCTTGGTGGAGTTATCGAGCAGGTTCGCGTCCAAAAAATTTGGGTTGGAGAATCGATTATCAAATGGTGAGCGAGCCACTAAAAGATAGAATGAAATCGGCAGATATATTGTCGCAAGTCGTTCATTCTGATCACTGTCCAATCGTTTTGGAAATAGAATAAATTTAAAGATTCACAGACGTATTTTATGATTTTATCAAAATTAACAAACTTTAGAAAATAAAATTCGCATACAAATAAGGATTAAATTATTTTTACAGAAATAAATCTACTTTAGTAAATTAGAAATTTTATAAAAAGATTAAAATGAAATATTTATTGACACTATTTATTGTCCTATCTCAGTTTTTATTGATGGCTCAGAATTCAGAAGATTTGAATAAACTGATTCAAAGAAAAAAAGAATTACAACGAAGTATTACTTACTATCAAAAGGAATTACAAGAAGTAGAATCTAAAATAGTTAAGCTGCAGACATCTCATAGTCAGCCAATTATTGTAACAGAAAGTGGTCATAAGATTATTGCAACAACAGGAGAAAATGGGGCTACTCTTAGAATGTCGCCAAGTGTTCAAGGGGCAGAGATAATGTCGATACCTGCAAATACAACTATTTATGTGCATCACGAGCACAATGGAATGTATTTTAAAACCACTTATTATGGAAAAGAGGGTTGGGTGAATTATACCAATATCGAAAGTCAACCAGAAATCGATGCGATGATTCAAACACCAAAAAATATTAACACATCTACTCGTGTGGTTACTGTAGACGAAAAAGATCCAAAGTATCAGCGCTTGTCAAAGATTTATGGAAAAGAAAAAGCAATTAAAATAATTAACAAGACGCTTTGGAAAGGCATGAGTCATGGGCAGGTTAAAGAATCGCTTGGGAAACCTATTTCTTCGACTAAAAAGAATACACCAAAAGGACTTGAAGAGGAGTGGAGCTATTCGGGACAAAAACTAATTTTTTTGAATGGGACTCTACTTACTTGGTAGAATTTTAGAAATTTATTAATAAAAAATACATTGAAAAAATACAAGCATCTCTTTTTCGATTTAGATAGAACCCTTTGGGATTTCGAGAAAAACTCGGTTAAAGTTTTAGAAACTATTTTTGAAAAGAGAGAGTTGGATAAGGTATTTCCAGATTTCAATACTTTTGTGAAAATTTATAAGGCTCATAACGAACATCTATGGGATTTATATAAGTTACGAAAAATTAAAAAAGAAGAATTACGCAATGAGCGATTTCTATTAACGTTAAAAGATTTTGGCGTAAACGATGCTATTTTAGCCGAACATATGGGCGACGATTATGTTGAGCTTAGTCCTTTGCAAACTATTCTTTTTCCAGATACTATAGCAGTTTTAGATAATCTGAAAGCTAAATATCAGCTGTATGTTATTACAAATGGTTTTGTAGAAGTTCAGTATAAAAAATTAAAGAACTCGGGTTTAGATTCCTATTTTGATAGAGTTATTACCTCTGAAGAAGCAAAAGCATCTAAGCCAAAACCAGAAATTTTTCATGCTGCCTTGAGCGCTGCTAATGCAAAAAAAACTGAAAGTTTAATGATTGGTGACGATTTAGAGAATGATATTCTTGGAGCCAAGAAATTTGGATTAGATCAAGTTTACTTCAATCCTAGCAAAGAGAATCATCAAGAAATTGTTACCTTTGAGATTAGTAAACTCAAAGAATTAATAGAAATTTTGTAAAATGTCTAGTTGTAATATTGATGTTAGTGCCGATAAACTCAATAAACAGGAGATACGACTAGCTGCACAGAAATTAATTAAGGAAGGAAAAACCAAACAAGAAAGTTTTGAAATACTTAAAATAGAATTCAATTATTCTAAAGTAATAGCAAAGATATTAAAGTGTATTCCTACTCAAAATCAGAAAGATAGATATAGGATTCTAAATTATTTACTCTTTTTTAGCTTACTCATACCTTTAGTTTTGTATGCTTCTCAATTATCTTATGCAGCAAGTGCAATCTATTTGTTATTTCTGTATTTTGTTTTGAAGATAGTGCCACGGATGTACATTTGGATTTCTACAATTAGCTTAATATCAGTAATTTCGTTGTCTGTAATTTATTTTATGGAAATACAAGTTAATGTAATTTTATATTTGTTATTAGCATTGTCAAATATAATAACCTTAACATTATCAATTATTTTAGAGCAGAAATTTTGTCCTTTGGTTCAAGAAACTAAAGAAAAATATTTCGATAAGTTTGGTGTAACTCGAAGACGAATAATTTATACTTTTACAGAATAATAATTTATTAACGATGAAATATATAGTTGCTCAAATATCCATATTCTTCATTCAAATTTTTCGCATTGTTCCATTTTGGGCTTTGCATATAAAATCATCTGTAATTGCATTCATTTTGGGTAACGTTATTGGATATAGATCAAAAGTAGTCGATGCAAATTTAAAGCGCTGTTTTCCAGAAAAATCGGATAAGGAGATAAGAAAGATTAATAGAAAATTTTATTTAAATATAGCCGATATACTTTTGGAGAGTTTGAAAGGTTTGACTTTATCGCAAGCATCTATCGAAAAAAGATTTAAAATTCTAAATCCACAAGTTTTAAATAAATATTTTGATAATAACCAATCGGTAATGTGTTTGGCATCGCACTATGCAAATTGGGAGTGGGGGATACAAGCGGTTAATAGCCAGATAAAGCATCAAGTAGTTTCTATTTATAAACCCTTGTCTAATAGTTATTTAGAAAGGTATATGCTTCAGCAACGCTCTCGCTTAGGTATGAAATTATTCCCAATGGAAGACACCCGAGAGGCTTTTGCTCAGGCAGCAAAAGAACCAATAGCAATAATTTTGGCGGCAGACCAAAGTCCTGCGAAAAATAATAAAACAATAATTGTTGACTTTTTTAACGAACGTTTAGGCTTTATTCATGGACCAGAAGCTTATGCCTCTAAAACACATTCTCCAGTTGTATTTTTCGATGTGCAACGTGTAAAAAGAGGATATTATACCCTTGAGATACAAGAATTATTTACAGGAAAAGAGCAATTCGAAAAAGGTGAATTAACGCAAGTATATGCCAATAAGATAGAAGAAATTCTCCGAAAGAAACCAGAAGATTGGCTTTGGTCGCATAAACGATGGAAACATGATTATTCATATCATCCTGATTTTATTAAAAAGTAAATGGCTCAGACGAAAGAAAACATTTTAAAACAAGTAAGCCCACGTAAGATTGTAATTCCAATACTTATTGGTTTGGGAGTAGCCTCTTATATGCTCTATAACGATTGGGATTCTGAAGCTTTCTCTATGTTAACAGTAGGTTGGATTACTATCGTTTTTTTATTGGTAGCTTTTTTTATGATGATAATTAGAGATTTTGGATATATGATTCGTTTAAGAATATTGTCTGGAGGGGAATTATCGTGGAAATCTATTTTTAATATTATTTTACTTTGGGAATTTACCTCAGCAGTGACTCCTTCGGCCATTGGAGGGACTGGCTTAGCGGTTTATTTTATTCATAAAGAAGGCGTAAATGTTGGCAAAAGTTCAGCTATAGTTTTGGCTACAGCTTTTATGGATGAGTTATATTTCATTATTATGTTCCCATTAATTGTGTTGTTGATTAATCCCGTTCATTTATTTGTTTTGGATCAGTCAATGGCAACAGAAGTTATTTCTTTTACCAATAAGTATTTTTACTTTGCAGTAGTAGGTTATAGCATAAAACTTGCTTTTCTATTGTTCGTATTTTACGGATTGTTTTTAAATCCAAAAGGAATAAAGAACCTACTAGTTTGGATATTTCGATTACGCTTTTTAAAACGCTGGAAAGTACAAGCAGAGAAAACGGGTGATGATATTATTGTGGCTTCTAAAGAATTAAAACAAAGATCATTTTTGTTTTGGATAAAAGCATTTACTGCTACCTTTTTTTCGTGGTCGGCACGTTATTGGGTGGTAAACTTTCTTTTATTAGCTTTAATTTTTGGAATACCCAACAGTGATTTCTTTTTTTCTATTAGCGACCACATATTAATATTTGCTCGGCAATTAGTGATGTGGATAATGATGCTTGTAATGCCAACTCCAGGAGGATCTGGTTTTGCCGAAGCCATTTTTTCGGAGTATATGGCTGAGTTTATCCCAGCAGGATTTGTAGTAGTTATGGCTCTATTTTGGCGTTTTGTAACCTATTACCCTTATTTATTTATTGGAGCTTTTATTGTGCCTACTTGGGTAAAAAAAGTTTTGTCGAAAGATAAATAATACGTTTTTGTATTAAAACAAAAATGAAGACGTAAAAGGTTTATATCAAATATTTAGACCTAATTTAGAAAGTTTCTTATCTTTTAGTAAGCCAATAATTCTGCCAATAATAAGCCCTGTGAAAGTTCCGTAAAGCAAGGCAATTAGAATTAAGTTTGGATAGAAAGAATAAGTAATCCCGTAGCTTACGGCAAGTCCAATTAATATTCCAATAAAAGTATAAAGAGATGCATAATATTTTTTAGGCATAATACTGTGAGATTTTTTTAGATGTTTAGAAACTTCAACCAATTTTTGTTCATACTTATTCCTAAAATTGCTTTCTTCTATCCGTTTTACAAGTTCCGGGAGCAGCTCGTTGTAGTCTGACTTATATTGTTTACAAACCGTACAATTATGAGCAAACTCATCTATTTTTTTTGCAGTATTGTTTAGCAAACGCATATTTATGTAGCCGACTTCAAGACGCTTTACACCTTCTATTTGTACGTTGATATCGTTCTCGAAATTTTCTGTCCACTCGCTCATGTTAAAGATTGAAAGTTAAAAGATAATGTATCTGAAAAAGATGATGCTTTTCATTTTGTCAGAGTCTAATATCCTATTATTTATTTAAGTTCTCTACGAAGGTTAAAACTAGTTGTACCACCCATAGCTTCCGACTTCTGATAAGCCTGCATTATTTTATTAAAAACATGTTTGGAAGGTCCAATTCCTGTAAAATCGACTAAAAATTTATGGTAAC